>WNGM01005037.1_pt1 | contig 16484 bp, 18 predicted proteins | sample 5400571 | NCBI WGS metagenome assembly WNGM01 (sample SAMN13153378, study PRJNA577476) | soil metagenome | isolation source: 100 cm soil or saprolite under Garry oak tree replicate 2 | place: USA:California | collected 2016-06-15 | reverse complement strand
GACCACGATCCGATCCACGCAGTCGTATTGTCCCTCCAGCAGTTCCTCGTAATAGCTCGTGAAGTCATCGATGGCGCTCATGCACTCATTGATGAACTTCAACGAGTCATTTCAGGTCCATGCCAAAATATCGATTCCGTTCCGTGAGTCGCTGAATGCTGATTGCTAGCTGATCGCTGACGGCTGAACGCTGATCGCGCTTTTTCGCAGACTGCGCGGGGAACCGGCTGCCCGAAGGGCCACTTTTTCGCAGCGCAGTCTGCGAAAAAGCCTAGATTCTTTATCTGTAACTTCTCCGCGAAAGGAGAAGTTACAAAAATAACACCGAAGGCTGAAAGCTGATGGCTGAAAGCGCGCGGCAGCCGAATCCTCAACTTTGGTTGCGGCCTCTGGCCGCGCTAGGCCTTTTATGCCGATCTGGTCTTGCGTGCGGACTTAATGACGGTATCGATTTCCTTGCGGTGACGTGTAATTACGGTGTCCAGCTTCTGTTGGATCTCGCGCAAAAGCCGCGGGGGATCGACCCCGGGGAAGTTCCGGTCAACGTGCTCGTCAACAATTTCGACGAGCGCGAGCAGCTCGGCCAATGAGAGGTCTGTCTTCATAATTTCAATGAGGGTCGCGGGGATTTCCCCGCGCGGTCGCGCGTTAGTTTACTACGCATCGCACCAAATGCTGTAGAATCCTTTTAGGTCGAGTTTTTGAAAGGTGCTTATGAAAGTCAGAAAGCCCCATGTCACCGTCCTGGCCGTTTTCGTGCTGGTCGTTCTTGGCGCGATGCCTTCAATGGCCCAGCACGCCGGGTTTCGCATTGGAATCGCTCCCACCATAAATCCTCCGGTGGTGATTCCCGGCTTTGCGCAGCCTGGCTTCGCCCAACCGATGGTCGTGCCCTTCGGAGTGGCCCCGATATCCGTTTTTTCCCAGTCGCCGTTTGGATTTGCCCCCACCCAAGCGCCTTTGGTCGTAACCCGCGGCGGATTTGTATCGGGTTCGGCGTTGGTGACGCAACCGTTTGGTGGGTTCCTGGTGCAGACCCCGCAAGTTTTTTTTCCGGCGCAAACCATCGTGCCTAACCCCTTCATCGGGCCGGGCCAGGTCGTGCCAAACCCGTTTATTGTGCCGGGCCAGGTGGCGGCTCCATCCCAAGTCGTCCAGCCGGGTTCCGTCTTTGTACAGGCGCCACGATCCCATTTGACACCCGGTGGCACGATCGCAATTCCGGGGGTCGGCACGCCGCGAGCACAGGTATTGACGCAGCTTGGGCAGCCAGCGTCATCGATCGTCACGAGGACTGGCGAAACACTTTATTTTAACGGCGGCATCAGCGTGTTCATCCAGAATGGACAAGTTGCCGTCCCAAGGTGAGATCCTCAATTGCCGGCGCTGCCCGCGGTTAGTCGAATATCGAGAACGGGTGGCCCGAGAAAAGGTTCGGCGATTCCGGGATTGGGAGTATTGGGGCCGGCCGGTTCCCAGCTTCGGCAGCCTCAAGAACCGGCTTCTCGTTATTGGCTTGGCTCCTGCGGCCCACGGCGGGAATCGAACCGGACGAATCTTCACCGGGGACCGCTCGGGCGACTGGCTGTATCGCGCCCTGTACGATTTCGGTTTTGCGAACCAACCGGAGTCCACTCATCGCCGTGACGGGTTACAGCTCATCGATTCCTACATCACGGCAGCAATTCACTGCGCTCCCCCGGACAACAAACCCCTGCCATCCGAATTTGTCAATTGCCGGCCTTACTTGCTGGATGAACTGCAGCACTTGAAGAACGTACGTGTGGTCGTGACGCTGGGATTAATCGGTTTTAAAGCCTACTTCGGAGCTCGAAAACAGCTTGGCTGGCCGAACCCCAAGCCATTGCCGCCGTTCGGCCACGGATTTGCGGCCAGGCTTGCCGACGGCGTCACTGTCATCAGCTCGTACCACCCGAGTCAACAAAATACACAGACAGGAAAACTGACCGAGAAGATGTTTAATGATGTGTTCCGGCAGGCAAGGAAGATTTTGGATTAGCCGCGGATTGCGATCCTCACCCGGCCTTCGGCCACTCTCTCCCAGGCTCCCAGGGGGAGAGGGCGCCTGAATCGAGATCCCTCTCCCTCTGGGAGAGGGTGCCGCGAAGCGGCGGGTGAGGGTTCAGGAATGCGCAACTGGCGGCTAACAATCTCATTCGAACTCGTCCTCTTCCCAACGGATGTTGCATATCGAGCAAGTCCACCAGCCTGGAATCCAGTGTCCCACATCCGAAACAGTATGCTCTGAACCGCAGCGGAGGCATTTTGGCTTAGGTGTAATTTCCAGATTCTTGACGTCCGTTTCCGGCATTCCGATTTACTCCTCATTATTACGGTGTGCACATCCATACTAGCATTGAGCCCCGAAGAAGCGATGAGAACTCCACGCACACGTCGTGAATTCCTTGCCCCCTCTTTTCCGGTTTGACAGCTGGCGATGCCGCCGCATATTCTCCGGTGTGCAAATATCGAATCCCAGGAGAACAATTATGAGGCACCTGCTTTTGTTAGCGGTTGTTTGCGCGGCTTTGGGCATCGCCACATTTGGATTCCAGGCACAAAACCCGCCGCCCAAGCCGCCCCCAACCGCCGATCCCTACGCCAACAACGCAGCTCCGGGGGCGACCCAGTTCCCTCTGGCCGCGCCGGCCGGCAAGGACAGCAACGCCCGGACGGTCGCGCCGGCTGGCGCCGTGAATCAGGGGCCATTTGATCCGTCCAGTTGGAAGTACGGACCAGCATTCATGCTGCACCGGGAGCCAAGATCTGGAACCCGGTCAAGCTGAAGATGATGCAGGGCGGCAAAGTCACGGGCGGCACGCTATTCAGCGCCACCGATCCGGCAACGTATTGTGCGATGGCCAACGCCGGCTACGATTTCATCTGGACAGAGATGCAACACGACCAGCACGATTGGCAGGCGGTGGCGCGCATGTGGCGAACCTGCCCGAGAACCAGGGCGGTTCCCGGTGTGCGCGTTGCCTACACCGATGAGCGCGAAATCCAGCGTGCGCTCGACGCGGGCGCCCTTGTCCTGGTGGTGCCAACGGTAGACACGGTCGCCGAAGCGATCGAAGCGCGGAACTGGGCCTACTTCCCACCGCTCGGACGACGCAGCAATGGCGGCGGCCAGGCCTTCGACGCTGCGATGTGGGGCGGTGTCCCAGACGGCTATCGCAACACGATCAACGACAACATCGTTTTGATCCTGATGATCGAGACACTCGAAGGCCTCAAGGACGCCGACGAGATCGCCAAGGTCCCCGGCGTCACCGCCGTCTTCGCGGCCAGCGGAGATCTCGGCAACTTTTCGGGCTACCGGCAGGGCACTCCCGATTACGAACGGGCGATCAACATCGTCCATGACGCTGCCATCAAGGCCGGCGTGCGGCTGTGCGGTCCTTTGGCCTGGCGCGATCGGCCGGACTTTACGTGCTTCCAGGCCGGCAGCGAGACGGCCGCGATCGCCCGCGGCGTGGCAGCCGAGCTCGGTCCGCTGGCGAATACGCAGGCCAGGCCCGAGGTCGGACCGTTCGCGTCTGCGCCCAAGCCGTAAAGAGTTGTTAGCGCCCGCCTCAGCTGCAGCACGCGCCCGAACAGCGCACGATCAAGGCGACGTGCTATGATTCAGCGGGTTTTTCCTCAGGAGGAAAATTTCATGCCTTCGTCTTTCAACCGATGCGGAGAGAGTGCGCCACGAGCGGTGTCTCTCAGTATCCTATCGGGCTGCTGCGCGCTAGTTGTGGCATTGTTGGCCTGTGCACCAGCCGGATCGTTCTCGCTCACCGTACACGCCCAGCAGTCACAAACCGTGAAGCAAGGTGTATACACGGAGGAGCAGGCAAAGCGCGGCCAGGCGATTTACAAGGACCGGTGCTTGTCCTGTCACGGCGAAACGCTCGAAGGCCGCCTCGGCCCGCCGCTGGCCGGAGACAATTTCATCGGGGATTGGGACAAGCAGCCACTGTCGGAACTCGTCAACAAGATCCGGAACACCATGCCACAGAACGACCCTGGGAAGCTCACTGGGCAGCAAGCGGCAGACATCGTGGCCTATATACTCCAGGTCGGCAAGTTTCCTGCTGGACAGGCGGAACTTGGCGCAGACGAGGCCGCACTCAAGCAGGTCACCTGGCCGGCGGGAAACCTTGCTCAGCCGAAGCCGAGGCCCACCGCGACGCAGGCGTCTTCCTTCCCACCGGCTGGGAACCTTGCACAAGTGATGCGTGGCATCCTTTTTCCAAGCTCGAATATTATATTCACCGCGCAGACTCTGGATCCCGGCGCCCCGAGGACCACACCGGACCGTGCGGCTGCAGAGGGTTTTAACTGGATCACTTGGGGAGGCGGTATTTATCCAGGATGGGAGCTTGTCGATTATGCCGCGGTGGCTCTGGCCGAGTCCGCACCTCTCATGTTGACGCCCGGACGCCGGTGCGAGAACGGCAAGCCCGTCCCAGTGGACGACGCCGATTGGGTGAAGTTCACCGTCGAACTTGCGGAGGCAGGCAAGGCTGCCTACAAGGCATCGCAATCCAGGAATCAAGCTGCCGTCAGCGATGTCACCAACCAGGTCGCCGACGCGTGCCTCAACTGCCACCAGGTATATCGCGACAAGCGTGGAAGCGTAACAAATCCCGGCGACCCATCCAATAAAGCTGCCCGTTGTGTAAAGTGACCCGGCAGGCTCAGTAGATGATCAGCCCCCCGGGAGAGGGTGGCCGAAGGCCGTCTGTTTACCCACAAGTCGTCCGCTGGACACAGGCGTCTGGGACAACCGGAGGGAAAGGTGAAGTCCCCTCCTTGGCAAAGGAGGGGACGCCGCGCCATCAAGTAAATGGTCCCGTTCCTTTGGAGGTGCGGCGCGAAGCGTGAGCCCGGTAGGGCGAAACATCAAGAACCGGTGTGGTTCGTTCAACTTCCGATAATCGGTGGCTTGAACCAACCACCCCGTCTGCGCCCGCTAAAGAGGCTTCGCGGCATTTTCTTAATGGTCGCAGCCACCCCTCCTTGTCCAAGGAGGGGACTTCGGCTTTCCCTTCAGTTGTTTTCAATGCCCCCGTGTCCAGCAAAAGATGTGGGACATGGCAAGCCCGGGGGGAGGGCGCCTGAATCGAGATCCCTCTCCCCCTGGGCCCCCTGGGAGAGGGATGCCGAAGGCCGGGTGAGGGTCATGGCCTCGTGTCTGTCCCCTCCTGACCTGTCCCCTTTTTTCTGTTTCAGCCGATCGGCCAGAGCTGCAAACCACAAGAAGAGTTCTATCGCTCGCACTCGATGCGTTCGATAAACTCCAACGCTGGTCCTATGAAAGAAACCGTCGCCGTCACCGTGACCACACCAACCACTTTTTGGTCCGCTATACGCGAAGCCATTCGAGGATCACGCCAGGATTTCACCGAAGGCAGCATCGGCCACGCCATCGTGCTGCTTGCAATCCCCATGGTCCTCGAGATGGTGATGGAGTCTCTGTTTGCCATTGTCGATGTCTTCTGGGTTGCTCATCTGGGACCGGACGCCATTGCAACGGTCGGCCTGACGGAGTCGATACTGATGCTGGTCTTTTGTGTAGCCATGGGACTTTCCATGTCGATCACGGCTATGGTGGCGCGGCGCATTGGCGAGAAAGATCCAGATGCGGCAAGCATCGCGACGGTCCAGGCGCTGGTGGCCGGAATTGTTGCAGCAGTGGCGATGGGAGTGGCTGGCGCCGTGTTCGCCCCACAACTGCTGGCAGTCATGGGGGCGTCTCCCAAGCTGGTCGCAACCGGCCAGCGATATGCCACTATTGTCCTCGGCGGCAGTATCAGCGCGGTTCTTCTCATCCTCAACAACGGCGTGTTTAGAGGCGCCGGTGACGCCGCCATTGCCATGCGCGTGCTTTGGGTATCCAATCTCATCAATATCATTCTCGACCCATGCTTTATTTTCGGACTTGGACCATTTCCGCAACTGGGTGTGACGGGTGCGGCGGTATCCACGACATTGGGCCGCTCGCTCGGTGTTGTTTATCAATTTTGGATCTTCTACCGAGGCACCGGCCGCGTGCAGATTCTGGCGCGGCAACTGCGATTGAATTGGGACGTCATGCGTCGACTGTTGCGTGTGTCCATCAGCGGCATGTTCCAATTTGCTATAGGCCAGACAAGCTGGATTGTTCTGGTGAGGATTGTCAGTACCTTCGGGAGCGTTGCGGTGGCGGGCTACACCGTTGCAGTCCGGATCATCATTTTCGCCATCCTGCCCTCTTGGGGCTTGAGCAGCGCCGCTGCGACCCTGGTCGGGCAGAATCTCGGAGCGTTGAAACCGGACCGGGCGGAGCGCTCGGTGTGGCTGACCGCGTTTTACAACATGCTATTCCTGGGCGCTGTGGCTCTGGTCTTCATCATTTTTCCGGAACCCATAATTCGACTCTTTACAAACGATCCTGAAGTCGTTCCGTTCGGGGTGAATTGCCTGCGTATTATTAGTTATGGGAACCTGGCCTACGCATACGGAATGGTCATGGTGCAGTCTTTCAATGGCGCAGGGGATACGTTCACGCCCACCATAGTGAACATCTTTTGTTATTGGCTGTTTCAGATCCCCCTCGCTTATCTGCTTGCGTTTCCGGCAGGGCTCGGACCCAAAGGCGTTTTCGCCGCAATACCGATCGCCGAAACCGCTATTGCGATTGTCGGAGTCATCCTTTTCCGGCGCGGCCGATGGAAGATGAAGAAGATCTGATGCGCGGAGCAGTAAAGGTGACTTCGCGGCATTTTCTTGATGGCCCAGCCACTTTTGGATGGCGCGGCCACCCCTGCTATGTAGAAATTGTCAAGCGACTATTTTATTTCCACCACAGGGGACTGGTTCAATTTTGCTACAATGCGCTCGGCCTGGGCGGAGGACAGGGCAATGCTGGGAAGCAACCCGAGCGCCGACCCAGGGGCCAACACCGAAGCGGGGTATCGTTACGGGTACCCCGTGTAAAAGAATCAAAGAAAACTTCGGGATTGGCACAAAGCGATAAATCCATTAAGAAAATGTCCCCCTTCCTTATTTCTCCTTTTTCCTCATCGAAAATGATCCGTGGATTCTTCGTTCTGGTATTGACCTCAGTCGATTGATTAGCAACCTGCTATTCGATGATCTCTCGGAATGGGCGCCAGGCCCGCGTATGATCCGAGGCACCAGTTGATCGTTTTTCGCTGAGACCGGATCAAACTCCTTACCGGGCATTGAGCCACAAGGGGTGACCGATCGCGGCCTCATTCTTCAGCCGATTTGCGCAGAAATCGATATCGGAGATCTCACAGACGCTTCAGAACCTGTAGAACATTTCAGGAAAACGTTACCTCCAAGTTTCTAAACGGCGGCTTTCAGCTTCACTTGCGCCTCTAATCCCACGTGCCAGAGCTTGACGGTGAGTCGTCTCATGCAGGCCACTAATGCAATTTTTTTCTTCTTCGGGTTCTTATCCACCAACCGCAAGTACACTTCCCGTTCATGTTGGTCATGCTGCACGCGGCTCCATGTCGACTGACAAAGGACTTGCCGACCCGATGGCGAGCCTTCTCGGGTGATATGCCCTTTGCGATCGTCGTTTTCTCCGCTCTCATGGCTCGACGGAACTAAGCCGTAAAATGCCCCGACCTGGCGTCCCCGACGAAAACGTGAAAAGTCTCCGATGTCGGTGGCGTACTTCATTGCCGTCATCAGCCCCACGCCCTTTTCTTTCCTCATTGCCTGCACAATCGGCTTCCATCGTGGTGTGTCGGCCAATTCCGTCATCGCCTCGTCGAGTTGCTCGACCTCTTTTTCCAGAAACTCCAGTTGCCGCAGCAAACTGCCCAGAGCTTTCTGCATTCCCCACCCGGGATGCCCATCCTCGGTCAACGACTTCAGCCACCGTCGGTAGGGCTTGCTCCAACTGTTGCCCGCTATCGCCGGCTTCTCGAAACCGTGCCGCTTCACCAGCATCTGTATCTGCGTCTTCACGGCCGTCTGTTTCTGGCTCAGATCCTGCCGTCCCCGAACCGGTTCTCGATCGTCCCGCGTCTGCGGATCCGGTATCCACACCGACGGTATTTTGTTTCCCGCCAGATAGTGCCCTCTCAAAATCTCCAACAGCCGATCCGCATCCCGGTCATCATTCTTGTTCCGCCTCTGCTTCGTCGATCGTTCGATCTTCGTCGGCGCCAGCACATGGCATTCGAATCCAGCTTTCTTCAGCTCCTCGCAAAGAATGAAACCGTTTCCAGACGCCTCATAGGCGACCACGACTGTCGCCCCTCCCGCCAGACGGCTCCGTTCTTTCAGATATTCGATCATCTTTCTCCGGCCGGCACCAGTCGCCGCAAAACCTTTTCTCTCGGCCGCCTCGCGATTCAACGCGATCCTGTTTACAAGTGTCTTGTCATGCGAATCACATCCAACGAAAATGTAGTTCAAGCGAGTTCTCCTTTTCGGGGTTATCGGTTTTAAGAAACTTTCTTCATGCGAACGTTTCTTTTTACCAGACCTCGTGGGAACTCGCTTTACTTTCTACATGGTGAACTCCTTTGCCAAGGAGGGGACTTCGCCTTTCCCGCCGGTTGTCCCAGACGCCCGTGTCCAGCGGACGACTTGTGGGTAATGATCAGCGCTTTCAAGAGGGGCACAAGTCGCCAGGAGAATCTCTGGCGCTCAGAGAATCTGAGAAGACTCACGGAACCATTTCCGAATCCGGCGCAAATCAAGAGATTGCGCTTTCGGAACAAAGCCCCTGGAGTGGGGCGTTAGTTGCTTAGCCTCTTGCGAGAGAATTTGCCTCGGTCTTGGAAGATGTTGTCAGCAATAAACGTTTGTCGCGTTTGTTTCATTGGCGCACTGGTTTTTTTCTACTCACTGGAGGCCTCAGGCACAGCCGCATTTGCACAGATTGGGGCGATTGGAACGCTCCCTCAATTCGATGTGACTCATTTGGCCGGTGGGCCGGGCGGGGCCGGGTACCTGGACGGGCCGGCGTCGCAGGCGCGGTTCAGCGGCCCCAGCGGCATTTGGGGTAGTGGCGGAAACCTGTACGTCGCGAATTCCGGCGAGCGCACGATTCGCAGAGTCGCCGCGGCCACGGGTGAAGTAACAACGCTCGCCACGCTCGATACCAATCTCACGTGTAACGGCCCGTTAATTCCAGGAGGACATGTCTCCTTCCCTCTCGTTTTGCGCTATGTTTCCCTCTGGGCCGACTCCGCGAATGTCTATGCGGGCGACTTTTGTCTGCACGTCATCTACAAAATCTCCATCGCATCGGGCGAGGTTGCCGTGCTTTCCGGCCAGTTGACGCAATTCGCCACAATCAACGGTCCCGCCGCCGATGCGCGATTCACATTCCCCCTCATCATGTGGGGCGATGACTCGTATTTGTGGGTGCTCGACGGGACCACTCGCCGCGTCGACAAACAAACGAGCGAAGTCACAAGCGCGTTTGCCGGCATCACCGGTATTGTCGGGGGAGACGGAACCTACCTGTACTGTTTTCAAAGCCTATCCAGTTCGACAACCACAGTTCAGATGGTGCGCATCGCAACCGGTGATATCACGACGGTCGGCACTTATCCGCCGATTTCGACTTTTTGGGGTCTGCCCGTATGGCGGCACTCCGAAGGCGATGAAGATTTTCTGTACGTGATGAACACGACAGAGAACACGATCAAGAAAATCCGAGTGAGCACGGGTGAGATGACTGCGTTTGCCGGTGGCATCGGCACCCCCAATTGGAAGGACGGGCCCGGCGCCGCAGCCTCATTTTATTGGCCCTGGGCGGCGTGGGGTGACAGCGACTATCTTTACGTCGTCGAACTCAGCAATCACACGCTTCGCAAAATTCGATTCTCTACAGGCGAGGTCACGACGCTTGCGGGCAGGCCGGCAATTTCCGGATCCAGCGATGGCGCCGGCATAACAGCCCGGTTCAACTCTCCCGAATATCTTTGGGGCGACGGAAACTATCTCTACGTCACCGAGGTCGCCGGCACAATCCGCAGAGTACGGATTAGCGATGGGCAGGTGTCCACGCTTGCAGGAATCCCGGCCCTGCCGGTTTATCAAAACCCATCGGCAGACGGCATTGGGACGACCGCACGATTCAATGTGCCCTGGGGAATCTGGGGAGATCGTGAAAACCTCTACGTTGTCGAACGCCGAGGGTTCACCATTCGCAAAATCGTCATCGCCACCGAACACTTGCCGGAGTAGACGGCGAGAGTGGAACGGCGGACGGACTTGGTTCTGCGGCGCGATTCTCCTTACCAACCGGCCTTTGGGGCGATGGTACGGATCTTTACGTCACCGATGGCGCCGGACGATCCGCAAAATCGTCATTGCCACGGGAAGCGTGACCACACTTGCCGGGACGCCCTTCCTCCCGCCGTTTCAGTTCGATAATGTCGACGGCGTCGGTTCATCAGCGCGGTTTTATTGGCCTTCGGGCATTTGGGGTGACGGCACGTTTCTCTATGTGACAGACCAGAGTTTTCACAGTGTCCGCCGGATCAGAATCGCGAATGGCGAAACGATCACTGTGGCGGGAATGACAGGAAAGGCAGGGTCTGACGACGCGCGAGGACTTGCCGCCAGATTTCGTTCCCCCTCCGGTATTTGGAGTGATGGCGTCGATATTTACGCTGTCGACCAATTCAATCAGGCAATTCGCCGCTTGACTCTTTCGCGCACTGGAAATGAACCGCAACTCACCTCCATCGCTCCGCCGGCAACATCGCCGGGCACGATAATCACGTTTACGATTACGGGATCGAATTTCATTCCCCTCGACACTGCAGTCATCGTGAATGGACCAGGTACGCGAGTTACAGGCATCAACGTGAAGAGCTCGACCACGATCGACGTTGCGGTGGAGATCGCTCCGAATGCCAGAATCGGGGCCCGGACTGTCCGCGTGCTGCAGAGTAGTGGAACGAGTAATCCGATCTCGTTTGAAATCGGAACCGCTCCAGACAACACGAACACCGCCTTCGCGATCGGCAGCCGCGGTGCGTTCTCCGCAATCAGCGCTGAGCAGTTCGGCGCGGCATCGGTGGGCTATGCGCGACTCGCGAGTGTGCCGGGCACACAACCACCAGCAGGATTCGCAATATATGGCTACCGCGCCGGCGGCGTGCTCGTGAGCGAAGCCGCGGTGCCGGCGGCGGGCCTGGTACAAACCGGCCGCATCAGCTTTGATTCGACGGGAGCGGCGAACACGGGCGTTGCCATTCTCAATCCGAACGGCGTTCCAGTCCGGCTCTCTTATACGATGAACCGGCCTGATGGATCGCAGTTCTTCCAAGGCTCCACCGATCTCGCACCCGGACAGCAGCTGTCGCGATTCTTGAATGAGTTTTCGTACTGGGGCGGCAGCCCGGATATTCAAGGAACCTTTAGCTTCACGGCGTCATCACCGGTCTCCGTTCGGCGTTTCGTTTGTACGTGGAGAAGAACAACGCGATTCGAACTGGTTTTGCGATTGCGAATCCGGGAGCGGCAATCGCGCAGGTCACCTATGAATTGACGGACCTCAATGGAGATGCGGGTTTCATTGGATTCTCTATTCGGGAAACCTGTTCTGGAAATGTCCCTCTCCCTTTGGGAGAGGGTGGCGCGGAGCGCCGGGTGAGGGCAGGAAATGCACCCTCATCCGGCCCTTCGGGCCACCTTCTCCCAGGGGGAGAAGGACACGAGCCCCTATTTCGGCTAATTTGGACACCACTGCCCTGTCAATGGCTTGACGGCGACATCCCTTTGAATGTCAGCTTCTGCATTCCGGCAGTGGTCTGCGCGATATAGAGATTGCCTTTCGAATCGGTCGCGATCTGGTGGCCCGCTCCAATTATGCCCGGTGGCTCGATGTTGCCCACAATCTCGAGCGTCTTGCGGTCGACAATGAAAACGCCATTACCGCCGCCGACATAGAGGAACTGCTGGTTCGCATCCGGAGACAAGGCCAGGTCGCGAGCAAAAGGCGCGCTGGTTCTGACGAGTTGCTTCAGGAACTTTCCGTCCTTGGTAAACATCTGGGCGCGCTGGTTCTGACGAGTTGCTTCAGGAACTTTCCGTCCTTGGTAAACATCTGGACGCGCCGGTATTCCCGATCGGCCACATACACGGTCCCGTCTTTGGCGACGCGGATGGCGTGCACGATGCTCAATTGCGGAGGTCCGGGATCCGAGAAACTGGCCGGGGTAACCACCTGGCAATGGTCATCGTCCATCGGCTTGTTGCCGAACGCGCCCCACAACCGCTTGAACGCGCCGCTATCCGCATCGAAAACAGCGACGCGGTGATTGCCGTAACCGTCGGCCACGAACAATTCGTTGGTCTGCGGATGGACCCACACATCCGCCGGCCGGTGCAAATTCCGCGTGTCGGCATTGCCCTTGCTTTGATTGCTATGGCCGATCTGCATGACGAACTTGCCATCCCTGGTGAACTTTAAGAGTTGGTCATCCGCAACCGGCTTGAGCCCGGGCAGGCCATTCGTTGGACAAGAGTTTCCACCGAGCCACACGAAGCCCTTGTAGTCGATGTGGATGCCGTGCTCGCGTTCCGGCCATTCATAGCCATTGCCCGCGCCACCCCAGGCCTTGATGTAGTTGCCCGCTGTGTCGAACACGATCACCGGCGGCGCCGCCATAGCGGCCTGCTCGGGCTTAAGCGTCCGCGGACGGTGCAGGACCCAGACATTGTCCTGCGCATCGATCGCGATGCTCGAGGCATCTCCGAGCTTCCATTGCGGCGGTACTTTCGGCCACGCGCGATCCACCTCGAAGGTCGGCAGGCTGCGGCCTTGTGTCTGAGTGGCGTGAGCCGTCAATGCCGCGCTGGAAAACCATTTCCCTTCCACGCCCGCGGCGACAACCAATGCAATCAGAATGGCACGGCTAATATTCTCGCGCTTCATGGCTTTTCTCCTTATTCGCCCCGCATTTTTTCCGTTGTAACCGGGAATTGTTAGTTTTCACTTTTATGGCCGGCCTGTCAAACCTTTCGGATATGATCGAATTGGTTAGTGCACTGGATTACTGGATTCCAAAACCCCAGAACCTGCAAACTGTTCGGCCCGCATTGCTTCTTCCTGTGACAGTTGTTCCATGACTTGGCGACCGGCCAGAGCAGAGACAAGGATGCATATTTGTGAGCACAACGGTTGTTAATGACCTCAAACACGTGGTTGGTATCATTGGCGGTGCCATTGCCGGTTCGACAGCTGCTCAGATTCTGGCTGACGCCGGTGTGATTGTTGTCGTTCTAGAGCAAAACATACGACCCTACGGAAAGATCGAAGATGGTTTGCCGCGCTGGCACACCAAACAGCGTTTGATGGAGTACGAGCGCATTAACTCTCGACTGGACAGGCCGGGAGTCTTTTTTGTACCCCAAACGCGCTTGGGCACAGATGTCGGCTTTCAGGAATTGGTCCGGGAATGGGGATTTAGCGCTGTCATATTGGCCAATGGCGCCTGGAAGGATCGACCGCTGCCGGCGGAAGGGATCGACCGGTATCTGGGCAAGGGACTGATCTACCAGAATCCCTTTATCTATTGGTTCAATCACAAGAATGAGAAGGCTTATGCGGGTCCTCGTTATGAGATTCCCGGAGGCACCATTGTTATCGGTGGTGGGCTGGCATCGATCGACGTTGTGAAAGCAGTCCAGGTAGAACAGTACGAAGCTGCCTTGCGGTCGAGAGGCGTTAACGTCACGATGCTCGAGCTGGAGCACAAAGGGATTCCGGCTGTTTGCGCGGAACATCAGATCAATCCCGATGAACTCGGTGTTCAGGACGTCGTGCTCTATTACCGGCGCCGCGATATCGACATGCCTCTGGCGCAGCCACCCGACAACCCGACTCCAGAACAGATCGAAAAAATCCAGACTGTGCGAAAGAAGATTCTTGCCAAGGTTCTTGAGAAGTATCGAGTCCACTTCAAGGAACGGCATTTGCCGGTGGCCGCTCTCACAGAGGGCGACCAGTTAGTGGGCCTCCGGTTTGTAAGAACACAGGTCGAAGGGCGCAACTTCAAGTCCATTCCCGGATCCGAGATTGATGTTCGGACGCCTCTTGTCATCTCTTCCGTCGGCAGCATTCCAGAGCCGATACCTGGAGTTGAGATGAAGGGCGAGTTCTACTCTTTCAAGGACTGGGACACTGGGGAATACGCAACGGTCGAGGGCGTCTTCGGCTTGGGAAATGTCGTGACGGGCCAGGGGAATATTGATCTTTCGCGTAAACATGCGGCATCCGTGTCGAAACTGATACTTGAAAATTATCTGGGCGTCAGTAACGGGGATCGAGATATCTCTGCCGTTTTAAACGCGGGTCAGGATCGAGGACGAGAGCAAGCGGAGAAAGTGAAGGAATACTTGCGAGGTAAAGGACCGCTTCCTCCGGAGAAAGTAAACGCGATACTGGCACGCGTTAGCAACCGGATGCGGGACGTCGGTTACACCAGCTACCGTGAGTACATTCAGAAAGTCACACCGTCGGACTTGGAGTAGGAGTCGAAAAATATCAAATGTTGGGATGTCCCATGAACAATGTCCATGGACATCGTTCATGGGACATCCCAACATTTGATATTTCGGGGCCGCCCTCTGGACTTGCCCTATGACCCGGCGACGGCGTCCCAACTGCCCTTCATCTCTCCGCCGGTTAGCTCGCACTTGTGGGGGAACTTCAGATTACAGTGGCTGATCGGTTTACGCAGCTCAGGGTCCATCAGCTCGTGGATGTCCAGCCGCATGGCCTCCCTGGAGTAAGCCGCGACGTCAAGGATTCCTGTGTCCATCCGGATCGCGTCCTCGGGGCATACCTCGACACAGTATCCGCAATAGACGCAGACGCCCAGGTCGATGTCGAAGCGGATCGGGTATTTCTCGATGTTGGGGTCCGGGTGCTCACCGGGCACGATGGTGATGCACCTGGCCGGGCAAACCGTCTCGCAGAGCATGCAGCCCACACAGCGGGGAGTTTTATCTGCGCGGACGGTGAGGCGGTGGCGGCTCCGGAACCGCGACATGAGCGGCCTGAGCTCCTCGGGATATTGGAAGGTCGCAGCGGCCGAAAGGGACTTGAAACGGCCCAATTGGTGGGCCGTGTGCAGAAAGAGGTTGCGGAAGAAGTGCGTAAAGGTGATCTTCAGGCCGCAGAGGATCTGCGGAATATAAAGCTTTTCCCAAAAAGTCAGCTCTCGCCTGCGGACAACTTTTACGGCCATTCAGGACACCTTCCCGAAAAAGACCAGCACCACGGCTGTTACCACAACGTTGACCACTGCGATCGGGAATAGCCCCTTCCAGCCCAGGCTCATGAGCTGGTCGTAGCGAAACCGCGGCAGAGTCCAACGCAGTTGCATAAATAAAAAGCAAAACAATATAACCTTGATCGAGAAGCTCGCCACCCCAAGCAGAACATAAACCAAATTGGGTACGAGCAGCACTCCTCCCCAGGGGAAGTGAAAACCATCCGGCATGAGGTAGGGCACCTGCCACCCGCCGAAAAACAGCGTGGTCGTCAGGCTCGCCACCAGGATGGTCTCCAGAAAATCCGTGAGGAAGAACATCCCGAACTTCATTCCACTGTACTCCACGAAGTACCCTATGATCTCCGACTCGCCTTCCGGCAGGTCAAACGGAACCCGCTTGGTTTCAGCCAGGGCCGCGGTCACAAAGATGACAAAGGCTACAGGCTGGGTGACGATACCCCAGAGAGGAAGCCAGCCCCCAACCATACGCCCCTGAGCCCGAACCAGCTCCGCCAGGTCCAGGGTCCCATAGACCATGATCACGCCGAGGATGGCGATGCCCAGTGCGATCTCATAGGAGATCATCTGCGCGGTGGCCCTTAAACCTCCCAGGATGGCGTAGTTGTTGCGTGAGGCAAAACCCGCGAGGATCACGCCATAGACCCCCAGGGAGAGCATGGCAAAGATGAAGAGCAATGCCGCGTCGATATGGGCGACCTGGAGTTCGATGATCCGATCCCCAAGGATGAGGCGGTCTCCAAACGGTATACCGGCAAAGGCCACCAGTGCGAAGAAGACCGAAAAAAAAGGAGCCAGCGTATGGAGGGCCTTGTCTGCACCGGCCGGGACGATATCCTCCTTGGTGAACATTTTGACCGCATCGGCAATGCCATGGAACATTCCCAGCAATCGAAAGCCAAAGATGTCGGCGCGGTTGGCCCCGATCCGGTCCTGGATAAGGGCGGACTGCTTTCGCTCCACCCAGGTGTGAAACCCGGCCAGATTCAAGGCCGCGAAAAAGACGATTCCGGCCAACACGAACTTTATGACAAGGACTTCCAGCATTTTGTTTATGGCTGCGCCCTTTCGGGCTTGCATTCGCAGCCGCTCATGTTGTTTATGGCTGCGCCCTTTCGGGCTTGCATTCGCAGCCGCTCATGTTGTTTATGGCTGCGCCCTTTCGGGCTTGCATTCGCAGCCGCT
>WNGM01004111.1_pt1 | contig 16486 bp, 13 predicted proteins | sample 5400571 | NCBI WGS metagenome assembly WNGM01 (sample SAMN13153378, study PRJNA577476) | soil metagenome | isolation source: 100 cm soil or saprolite under Garry oak tree replicate 2 | place: USA:California | collected 2016-06-15 | reverse complement strand
GCCTGGACCTGGCCGGTACCTGTCCCGGTGCGCGCCGGGATCGGCCTGGTTCTGCTGGCCGTCGTCGCCATCCTCGCGGTCGCCGCTACCGCGCGCCGCAGCTACCGCCGGACCCAGGTGAGCGCGGCCGGCGGTCTCGCTCTGATCGTCCTCGACGCGACCATGCTCGCCGCAGTCGTGGTGATCGGACCCGCGTTCGTGTGGCCGATGGCCCTGGCCATCCCGGCCAGCGTGACCCGGATGGCGCTGTCCGCTGGTGCGATACCCCGACTGGTCGCGAGCCCCTACCGCCGCGCTGTCAGGTGGCGGGGATGATGACCTGACGGCCGCGGGCGGTACCGTCGTTCATCGCGGCCAGTGTCTTGGGCAATAGCCCGAACTCGGCAGGTGAGCGGCGGGATCGCACCGCCGCGGCGCGCAAAGCCCGCGACGCGGGCCGCTGACCGCGAGTGGCTATGGTGGATGCACCATGACATACGCCACCGACCCACGCGTTGACGCATACATCGACGCCCTGCCCGACTGGCAGCAGGCGATCTGCCGCGACGTCCGGGATCTGGTCCACGCCGCCGATCGGGAAGTCACCGAAACCGTCAAGCGCACCGACCGCCCGTACTTCGTACTGCAGGGCAACATCTGCGCGCTGCTGGCGGCGAAGGATCACGTCAACGTGTTCCTGTACGACGGCGCCATCGTTCCCGATCCCGAGGGGATCATCACCGGCGGCCATGACAACAAGACCGCGCGTACCGTGGCGGTCCGTCAGGGGGAGACGATCAACGCGCCCGCGCTCAGCGCGATGTTCAAGCAGATCATCGCCAACAACCTTGCGGGCGGCTGGCGCCGGCTGAAGAACAAGGGCTGACCGCGTTCCGTCCCGGCCGTGGGTCGGCCGGGACGGAAGCCCGGCCGCTGTTACGGATAGCTGACCACGTAGCTCGGGACGCCGATGGCCGCCGTGGTGACCGGTGCACCGGTGTCGTTGACGACGTGGTCGATCGTGCCGGCGCTCAAGTTGACCGTCAGCAGGTCGTGCATCTTCACGCCGGCGGTGACCGGTACCTCGAATCCGCGGGCCGCATGGATCGCCGGGTTGACGTTGAAGAAGACGTAGCTGCCCACGCCCCAGGCCTCGTGGGTCCTGACCCGGTCGGCCACCTTGTAGGCGGCCCAGCCGAGGACACCGTCGTGCTGGTAGGCGGCCTGGTTCGGCGGGTCGTAGGGCAACTCGTTCTGGAATAAGATCGTCCGGCCGTGCTCGCCGTTCCAGATGACGTTGTACTTCTGGTAGTGCTCGACGAACAGGCCGGTGGCGGTCACGTTGTCACCGTTGACGACGAGCCCGGTGTTGGCGGTGTTGACGTCCCAGCCGACCGAACCGGGTACGCCGTGGTCGGCACGCCAGGCCCAGATGTCGTCGAGGAGGACGTTGTCGCTGTTGACCTCCAGGCTGACGGTGGCCTTGCCGACATGCGGTCCGCCGATGCGGAAGTACACGTCATGCAGGACCGTCGGGTCATCGTTTCCACGGCCATGTTCGCGGTCGTCGTGCCGCGTGCCGACCTGCAGCAGGACCGGCGAGTTGACCGGGCCGGCGTCGATCATGATGCCGGCGATGTCGACGCCGTTGACGTCCGCGACCCGCAGCGGTACCGCACCGTGCACGGCCGTGAGGGTGGCGACGCCCTGGCCCAGCACCACCGTGTCGGGCCACCTGATCTCGATGGACCGGTCGACGTCGTAGACGCCGGGAGTCAGGATCAGGTTCTTCCCCCGGGCCAGCTGGCTGTTGATGGTGGCGACGGAGTCGGACGGCTTCGCCAGGAAGAAGTCCGACAGGGGGATCGAGCGGCCGGGCGTCGGACCGTTCTGCCACGTGGGTCCGGAGGAGTCGGTCCGGGTGGCCGGGACGAAGACGCGGTACCCGCCCGAGGCGTCCACGTACAGGTACGGCCGCTCGCGGCTCACCGGTGTGGTGGGCAGCGTCGTGTAGGGCGGGTTCGGGAACGACTGCGCGGGCGCACCCTGCACGCCGGCGAAGACCTGGTTCCACACCGCGTTGGACCAGCCGCCGATGCCGCTGTCCCGGACCAGGAACTGCTGCTGTGACCCGTTGATGACGAACCCGGTCCGGGAGTCGGCGATGAAGCCACCGCTCGCGTACTGCGGACCGGCCGTGCAGTAGTCCATCAGCGTGAGATTGCCGCCGGTGACGTTGACCCGCCGCATCGGCGCCGCTTGCGAGACCGCCCAGAAGTCGCCCGAGGCCCGGCATCCGGTCAGACCGGTGACGTTGATGGTCAGGTTCGACAGCGACCGCCAGAAGTTGACCAGCGCGACGCAGTCGGTCGGGCTCAGACACCGGTTGTAGACGTCGACGTGCCCGTTGATGGTGACGTCGGTCGGCGCGATCCCCAGGCCGGCCACCTCGGTGTAGTAGCCGACCTGGAAGACCAACGGGTGGTCGGGTGTGCCGTACGTGCCGGGTTTGAACAGCAGCGCGTACCGCTGCGTACCCATCTCGTTGCCAACCTGCTGGCTGGCGACGGCGTCGACCGTCGCCTGGATCTCGCTCACCGGCATCGTCGGGTCGAAGATCTTCACGTTCGGTCCGAAGTCGGGCTGACCGGCGCCCGGAGGTAAGTGTGCCGGTGCGGCAAATGCGATGCCCGGGCTGGTGCCGGACAGCGCGGTCACCAGGACGGCAACGCCGGCGAGCAGGTACCGCCTGAACCGGCGGCCGCGGGGTGCCCTTCCGGAGATGTGGGCCAGTGTCATGACGTGCGACCTACCTTCCCGGATCTGAGAGAGCGCTTTCAGGGGTGGACGGTACTCCGGCGGGACCACGGGTCTCACCAGGGCCGGACGGAGCTACCAGCCGACCGCGACCTCCAGCCATTGCGGGTTGCCGTGCGAGACGAAGGACGACTGCCCGGCGTAGTCGTCGTACGGGAAGCCGTAGGCCAGGTGGTTGATGGCATGGTCGTGCCAGAACCGGGCGTAGTAGTTCGCCGGCGCCGCCTGGTAGTACAGGCTGGGCGTCGACCATTGCGCCGGTGGCAGGTGCGCGACGTGCCGGTTGAGCGCCGCGCAGTGGCCCGGATCGGCGGCCAGTACGCCCGCGCAGCCGAAGATGTCCGACGTCGGGGCGTTGATGCCGAGCGTCGATTGCGCGTAGCTGGTGAAGTAGTTCGCGTTCACCCCGCCGGTGCGGAAGGTGGGGTCGCTGCCGGGCGCGATGATCCGGTACGGCGCCTGGGACTGCGCCAGCACCTTGAACTCCTGCGGCACCTCGTTGATGAACTTCTGGAAGGTGACCGCGCGGTCGTCCTGGAACGTCGCGAGGTCCTCCCCCACCGCGACGTCGTACCCGTCGTGGGCGTGCAGGCGCATGGCCAGTTTGATGCCGAACGCGTCGACCCGGGTGGTGTTGCCGTTGAACACCGACGGACCGACGGTGAACTCGATGAAGTCGTAGTACTGGCTGCCCGGCGAGCCCAGGTAGAAGTACATCCGGCCGGCGGAGTTGACCGGCATGTCGAAGTACGGCTGGTCCGCGATCGAGTGGGCCGCCCCGTTGTAGCTCCAGTACACCTGGCTGTCCGGGTACCGGCCGTTGGTCCGGTTCAGGATCTTGAGCATGAGCACGTTCCGGGCGGCGGGGATCGTGCTCGGGTCACCCCAGAACGAGCCCGGGTCCTGGGTCGGCGACGCGCTCGGGCTGGTCGTGGTGGACGCCGCGGTGTTGACCGCGAACTCCCACAGCGAGTAGCCGTACGGGGTGGCCCGGGCAGTGCCGTACATCCGGACGTACCGGCCGGTGCCGGTGACGTCGATGGTCTGCACGCCACCGGTACCGGTGGTGGTGCTGTAGATATCGGTCCACGTCGACGCGTCAGTGGAAACCTGGAGCTGGAACGCCTTGCCGTACGCCGCCTCCCAGGTGAGCACCACTCGACAGATCGACTGGCTGGTGCCGAGGTCGATCTGCAACCACTGCGGGTCGCTGAACGCGCTGGACCAACGGGTACCCGGGTTGCCGTCCACGGCGGCGCCGGCCGGGAAGCTCGCGTTCTCGGTGGACGACGCGGTGGCCGGCCGGTTCAGCGCGGCGTCGGTGGAGCCACAACCCGGCGTGGTACCGGTGCTGCCGTAGACCTGGAACTCCCACAGCGAGTAGCCGTACGGGGTACCGCGGACCGTGCCGTACATCCGGACGTAGCGGCCGGTACCGGCGACGTTGAGGGTCTGCACGCCACCCGTACCGGCCGTGGTGGTATAGATGGCGGTCCAACTGGTCGCGTCGTCGGACACCTGTATCTGAAAGGACCTGCCGTAGGCCACTTCCCAGTTCAGGACGACCTGACTGATGGATGCGCCGGTACCCAGGTCGACCTGGATCCACTGTGGATCGGAGAAAGCGGAGGACCACCGGGTACCCGGGTTGCCGTCAACCGCGGCGCCGGCCGGGGTACCGGCGTTCTCGATGGACGACGCGGTGACCGGCTTGCCCTGGGACAGCAGCGTGCTCGCCGCCCGGGCCGGCCCCGCGGTGACGGCGGCGTATCCACCCAGCAGGACAACGGCAGCGGCAACCAGCGCCCCGGCGGCCAGAGCTGGTCTGCGGCGTTGGGTGATGCGGGGGGACATCGGTGGCATGACAACTCCTGACGGGTGTCCGCGTCGCCTGGCCGCAGGCACGACCCGCTGGCGCGCCGGCTCCGGTTGCCTGGCTCATGCATCGAGCGAGCTAAATTCGGACCTGAAACTAAGGCGTAAGCACCGGCGCTGTCAAGGAAACACCGCTGCTATGACGCAAGGATTTCGGGTGCCGGCGCCGGGCGGCTGTCCGTCGGGCGTTCGGTTGGAAGTTGTCGCCGGTCGCCGACGTCACGCCGACGTTCTGCCAGGTCTTCATGCGCTGGTGCGCGACTATCTGAGGGGACCTTGGACCGATAAGATTCCGGATCAATCGCCCTCGGCAACAGGGGCTTGTCCTGTATTGGAGTGTTTCGTAACGTGACGCAGGTTGCCATCATGGGGGCAGGACCGTACGGACTTTCGATCGCGGCGCATCTGCGCGCGCATGACATTCCCCACCGTATCTTCGGGACTCCGATCGATACCTGGCGGCGGCACATGCCGGCGGGGATGATGTTGAAATCAGACGGTTTCGCCTCCAGCCTGAGTGACCCGAACGGCGCGGGAACGCTGGCTGCCTACTGCGCGGATCGGGACATCCCGTACCACCACACCGACCTTCCGGTGAGCCTGGACGTCTTCATCTCCTACGCGCTCGACTTCCAACAGCGATTCGTCCCCGACCTGGAAGACCGCCAGGTGGTTTCGCTGCACAAGGTGGGCGACGGCTTCTCGATCGGGCTGGACGACGGGGAGGTCCTGCGGGCGGATTTCGTCGTCAGCGCGGTCGGCATAACGCATTTCGGCCAGGTACCCGCGGAGCTGGCGCAGCTGCCCTCCGAACTGGTGTCGCACAGTTCGGCGCACCATGACCTGTCCAGGTTCGCGGGACGCGACGTCACCGTGATCGGCGGCGGTTCGTCCGCAGTCGACATCGCGGCGCTGCTGCACGAGGCCGGCGCCACCACCTCCCTCATCGCGCGACGTACCAGTCTGCGTTTCTTCTCGCCACCCCAGCCGGGCCCGCGGAGCCGTTGGCAGCGCGTCCGCCATCCCTCCTCCGGTCTGGGACCGGGCTGGCGGTCCTGGCTGTGCGAGAACGTGCCGAACCTCTTCCGCTACCTGCCGGGCAAGACCCGGCTGGCGATCATCCGGCGACACCTCGGCCCCAAGTCGGCGTGGGCGATGAAGGCCCGGCTCGAAGCCGGCGTGGCCCTGGCACTGGCCGAGAGCATCGAACGTGCCAGCGAGGAGGACGGTCGCGTGCGGCTCGTCCTGCGCGCGGCGGACGGTACCCGGCGTGAGGTCCTGACCGACCACGTGGTGGCGGCAACCGGCTATTCGCCGGACGTCGACCGGCTGGGTTTCCTGAGCGAAAGCCTGCGCGCCTCGATCCGGACGCATGCCGGGATGCCCGTCCTCTCGGGCGGCTTCGAGAGCTCCGTGGCCGGGCTCTACTTCGTGGGACCCCCGGCGGTGAACAGCTTCGGACCGCTGATGCGCTTCATGGTCGGAGCGGAATATGTCGCACCGCTGGTCGCGCGCCGGCTCGCGCGCCGAGCGCGCCGGACGGAGCCCGTGCAGACCATGGCGGCAGCATGACCGCCTCGCTTGCCGCCGACGGCGCCCAGGCAGCGGGAGCGGTTGCCGATCCCTCGTCCACGTCCTCGCCCAACGGGGTGCGGCTGGAGCGGCTTCGCGCCGGTCGCGCCGACGAGACGCTGTTCATCGTGCCCGGCCTCGACGGGGATCCGGCCGAGCTGACCGCCCTGGTGTCCGCGTTCACCGGCCCCCAGGAGGTCTACGCTGTGGCGCCCTTGCCCGAGGACGCGGAGCAGCGACCGGTGGTGGGCATGGAACGCATGGCGGAGCTCATCCTGACGGCGATCCGCGAGGTTCAGCCGTCCGGCCCTTACCGGTTCGGCGGTTACTCGTTCGGGGCGCTGGTGGCTCTGGAGATGGCGCAGCAGCTTCGCGCCACCGGCGAAGCGGTCGAGGCGCTGTTCCTCATCGAAGCGGTCTACGACGAGCGCTACTGGCCGCGAGGGATATGGCTTCGGGCATTGGTTCGGCGCACTGCCAGGCAACTGCTGCGCATCGTGCGGATGCCCCCCGCGCAGGCGACCGGTGAACTTCGCCTGCGTGGCGTACGCCTGATCCAACGGGTGATGCGCCGCAAGACGGATGCTCCCGATCCGTTGCGACTGGAGACGTCCGGCGAGGCCACGGTGCGGGGCCACGCGTACGCCGCGATCGCCGGCTACCGCCCGCGTTTCTACGACGGCCCGATGACGCTCGTCGCTTCGTCGATCGACCGGCATTTCGGGTGTGACACGGTCCGGCTCTGGGCAGGACATGCCGATCGGCTCGAGGTGCAGCGCGTCGACGGTGATCACCTGACTGTCATGCAGGAGCCGGCGTCGGCGGCGGCGGTCGCGCGTGTGATCGATCATCGGCTTGCGTTGAAGCGCGAGAACTGGACCGGCCTGCGACCGATGCCTGGCTTCGAACGTCCCATGATCCTGACGACGATGCGCTGGTTCTCCGCGGCGCGGCTGGCCCATGCGCTGGCCGAAGCGGGCTTTTCGGTGTCCGCATGCCGGCCCAGGGCCCATGCGCTCGAGCTGGTCGACGGGCTGACGAGCGATAGCCGTCTGGATAGACTGCGGCCGTTGGGTTCGCTCGTGACGGCGATCCGGCAGGCCAGGCCCGACATCATCCTCGCCGATGACGAGCGGGCACTGGTTCTGTTGCGGCGGCTGCATGCCCGGACGCGGACGTCTGATCCCGAGCTGGCCGCGTTGGTCGCTCGCTCGCTCGGCGACATCGAGTACTGGCCGTCGATCACATCGCGGACCGCGTTGGCGCACGAGGCGCAGACGTTGAACATCCCGGCACCGGCAACCGAAGTGATCGGCGATGCGGATTCGTTCGGCAGGTGGGCTGCCGACCAGAACCTACCCATCGTGCTGAAGACCGACGGAAGCTGGGGCGGGCGCGGGGTCGCCATCATTCGCGAAGCGTCGCACCTTCAGGAGGGGTGGCGGACGATCTCGAACCCGCCGGCGTTGCCCCGCGCCCTCAAGCGTCTGCTGGTCAATTTCGAGGCCGGTCCGCTGAAGGCGTGGGTACTGCGGGTACGACCGGTCGTGAACGCCCAGCAGTTTGTCACGGGGCGCGAGGCGATCGCCACGGTGGCGTGCGTCGATGGCAAGGTCCACGCGCTGGTCTGCCTTGAAGTCATTCAGGCGTCGGAGGCAACCGGGCCGGCCGCGGTGGTGCGGATCATCGACCACCCTGCCATGGCGGAAGCCGCGCGACAGCTGGTCGGCCGGTTCGGCTTGAGCGGGTTCTGCGGCTTCGACTTCATCATCACCGACAGCGGCGAGGCGCGACTGCTCGAGCTGAATCCGCGGGTCACGCCGACGTCGTACCTACTCATCGACGGCGACTACCACCGCAGCCGGACGATCGCGTTGTTCCCACCAGAGCTGGTACTTTGCACCGAGCCCGGAACCGCGGTGGCGGCCGTACTCGACGTGCCGGTGCGTGCACCCTCCCTGATCCGCCGCGGGGAGCGGATGACCCTGCGGCAGCGCCGGCTGGTCGCGCGAATGGCGCGCCGGTTGAAGCAGAAGTTGAGCGCATCGCGTTACTGACCGGCGACGGTCGTATGGAGCGTCCGATGGTTGCCTTTGGGGGGTAAGTCGGTTGCTGCCGATGACGCGGCGCCCCCCGGTGGTGCACTCTGGTCGAACCACCTGGCCGGACCCGGCGCAGGTTACCGACCGAGGAGACTTCGATGGTACGAGCGACGGTTGTGCCCCGGGGGAGCGCCGCGTTCCCCTTGGTGACGCTGGCCATGGTGGCCGTACTTTCGAGCGCGCCGGTCGGGCTGGCGGCTGCGGCGCCGGCGGGCTCGGCCGCGCGGTCCGGTGGCTGGCAGAGCGGTGGTTGGCAGGGCACGGCCGACGGCGGTACGTCGGTCACGCTCGCCGACGTCGCCAAGGCGGTCGACGCAGCGGGGTCGGGCCTGGACGGTACCGGCGTCGGCGTGGCACTGATCGACACCGGCGTCGCCCCGGTGCCCGGACTGCCGGCCGCGCACGTTGTCAACGGCCCGGACCTGTCCTTCGAGTCGCAGGCGAACACGCTGCGGTACCTGGACACCTACGGGCACGGTACGAACATGGCCGGGATCATCGCCGGCAACGACAGCGCCATCGGCTTCAAGGGACTCGCCCCCGGCGCCCGGCTCGTCTCGGTCAAGACCGGTACGGCGCAGGGCTCGGTGGATGTCTCGCAGATGCTCGCGGCGATCGACTGGGTGGTCGAGCACCGCAACGACGACAGGGACAACCCGATCCGGGTACTCAACCTGTCCTACGGCACCCCGGTACTGGCCAAGGTCGACCGTGACCCGCTCACCACCGCGGTGGAGAACGCCTGGAAGGCCGGGATCGTCGTGGTGGTCGCGGGCGGCAACGGAAGCAACAACGCCAATCAACTCACCAACCCCGGCTACAACCCGTACGTGCTGACCGTCGGCTCGGTCGCACCGGGGACGCCGGCCTCCGCGCCAGGTAGCCAGTTGTCGGCCTTCACCGACACCAACCCGGCCGGCCGCAACGTCGACATCACCGCGCCGGGCGAGTCGATCGTGTCCCTGCGGGACCCGGGCTCCAACATCGACACGCTGTACCCGAATGCCCGCGTCGGTGACCGGCTCTTCCGCGGAAGCGGCACGTCGCAGGCTGCCGCCGTCGTGTCGGGTGCGGTGTCGCTGCTGCTGCAGCAGCGACCGGGCCTCACGCCCGATCAGGTCAAGACGATCCTCAAGGCGACCGCCCGGCCGTTGACCGCGGGGGTGGGTAGGGACCAGCACCTCGGCGTGATCGACGTGGGCGCCGCCCTCGCCCAGCCGGCCACCGGCGGCCAGCAGAGCTTCACCGAGATCGGCGTGACCAACCTGCTGGATGCGTCCCGTGGCGGCGTCAGCGTCCTGCACGACCTCAGCCCGCTGATCGGGCAGAACGACATCTTCCAGCCCTTCGACGCCAACGCGTGGACGGCGCGGTCCGCCGCCGGTACCGCGTGGAGTGGCGGTACCTGGATGGGTGAGCGCTGGGCCGGCGACGGCTGGACCGGCAGTTCCTGGGCCGCGCGGACCTGGGCGCCGGCCGTCTGGTCGGGCACGCCGTGGAAGGGCGGAAGCTGGATCGACGACACCTGGTCCGGACACTACTGGTCCGGCGGCCAATGGTCGGGCCACTACTGGTCGGGGCACTACTGGTCCAGCGACCAGTGGACCACGGCGGCCTGGTCCTGACGCTGTCAGTTCTTGAGGGCGCCGGCGCTGAACTGACCGAGCGACCCACCACGGCGGGGGCCACTCCCACCGGATGGCCCCCGCCGGCGTCAGGCCGGCGGCGGTTGGATGAGATCCCGCAGGATGCGGACGTGTACCACGAAGGAGTCTCCGCCGCCGGCCGGCGCGAGGACGACGTCTCCCTCGCCGACCGCGACGGCCAGGAAGGCGAATCCGTCGGCGTGACCGGTGGAACCCTGCGGCCGCAGGATCGCCTTGGGGTATTCGACCAGCCGCCAGCCGCCGGAACGGGCTGCCGGTACCACCTGAGCGAGGTCGCCGACGCGGACGGTCACGTCGTGGCCGGCGTCGCCCGGACCGATCCTGCGCACGTGCACGGTCGTTGACGCCTCCGGTTCGGGTACGGGCGGGAGGGATCCCCCGGGGGCCGGCGCGGAACTCGGTGCGGCCGCGGCGGCCGGCGACGAGGCGATCGCGGTTACGGCGGCCCGGGTGTCGAGCGGGGGTGGCCGCAGCCGCCGAGCGCGGCGCCGAGCAGGCCGGCGGCCAGCAGCCCGGCGGTCGTCCGGGCGGACCCGGGGGTACCGGGTTCCCGACGCGAGATTCGACCGTTCATGACGATATGACGCCGCCCGTCGCTGTCCGGTGGCCCCGACCGCATGATCAGTCTGGTTGGGCAGATCGCGCCAAGTGCCCTGGCGGCTCGCCAGCGACACCTTGTGGCGTGATCGGCTTCGAGCCTAGCCTGACCACGGATTGCGGCCCGCGCGTTGACGGGAGGGAAGGCGGTCGCGCGGGCGGGTTCGCGGCGCGCACCCGGCGCGCCTGGGAGAAATCGCGATCTTCCGAGCAAGGGAGCTCATCAATGGCGCGATTACGGACCAGTGTGGCTGCATTCGGGGCGGCGGTACTCGCCGCCACCTCGCTGGGGGTGCTGACCGGCTCGCCGGCGCAGGCGCAGCCGTTCAACTACGGGCACCTCAACAAGATCCAGCAGCGGCTCGTCTCCGGGCTGCTGGCGGCCGAGCTCAACGGTGCCGACCCGGCCGCCCGGGCGCAGGGTGCCAGCCCGCCTGCGGCACCGCGGGCCGCGCCGACCAGTTCGGCCTGTACCAACCGCTTCGGCGACAACGTCAAGGTCAACCAGAACTGCCTGAACCTGACCGATCCGGACCTGCAGGGCCGTGCCCAGGCGCAGAACGAGACGTGGATCGCGGTCGACCCGAACAACGCTGACCACCTGGTCGGCAGCTACAACGACTACCGCCGCGGCGACGGTACCTGCGGGGTGTCGTACTCGCTGGACGGCGGGAAGTCGTGGGCCGACGCCACCACGCCCAACGGCTTCACGCGGGGTACCGCGTTCGGCGGCGCGCCCCGGGAGTACTGGCAGGCCAGCGGGGACACCTCGGTGGCCTGGGACCAAGGGCAACGCGTACCTGTCGTGCCAGCAGTTCAACCGTGGCTCGGCGACCTCGCCGAATCCGGACCAGTCAAGCTCCTTCTACGTCTACCGGTCCACCGGTACCAACGGGGCGTCCTGGAACTTCCCGGGACATGCCGTGGCCGAGCACAACGACGTGGCCGGCGCCGGTGACTTCCTGCTGGACAAGCAGTTGATGGCCGTCGACAACCACCGGGGCAGCCCGTTCCAGGACCGGGTCTACGTCACGTGGACCGCGTTCGCCGCGGACGGCACCGCGTACATCTTCGCCGCCCACTCGGCCGACTACGGCCAGACCTTCACCACGCCGGTCCTGGTGAGCACCACCAGCGCCATGTGCGACAACACCTTCGGCGTACCCACGCCGCTGGGTACCTGCAACGAGAACCAGTTCTCCCAGCCGTTCACCGCGCCCGACGGCACGCTGTACGTCGTGTACGCCAACTTCAACAACGCGGTCAGCGGTACCGAGAACCGCAACCAGATGCTGCTGACCCGCTCGACCGACGGCGGCGCCACGTTCTCCGCTCCGGTCCGCGTCGGCTACTACTACGACCTGCCGGACTGCGCCACGTACCAGGCGGGGCGCGACCCGGGCCGGGCCTGCGTACCGGAGAAGGACCCCTCGGCCAACTCCGTCTTCCGTGCCACCAACTACCCGATCGGCGCCGTCGACCCGACCGCACCGAACCGGGTCGTGGTCACCTACGGCTCCTACATCAACCGCAACTCCAACGAGACCACCGGTTGCAGCCCGGCCGGGTTCGCCGCGGACGGGATCAACACGTACACCGGCGTCAAGACGGTCTGCAACAACGACATCCTGCTGTCGGTCTCCGCCAACTCGGGGGCCAGCTTCACCGGAACCACCACCGACCCCCGCCAGTTGGCGGTGGTCACCGACGCGGCCGGCCAGGCGCATACCGACCAGTTCTGGCAGGGCGCCGACTTCGCACCCAACGGCACGCTGTCGGTCAGCTACTACGACCGGCAGTACGGCGCCGACGACAACACCGGCTTCTCCGACATCACCGTGTCCAACGCCAGGAACCTGAGCGGCTTCCACCACCGGCGGGCGACGTCGGGCAGCATGCCGCCGCCGACCCAGTTCTCCGGCACGTTCTACGGGGACTACGCCGGGATCGCGGTCACCAACAACACCGCCTTCCCGCTGTGGTCGGACACCCGGCCGGTCGACCTGTTCCTGTGCCCCGGCACCGGAACCGCCACCACCCCGCCCGCCGTCTGCGAAGGCGGCGCGCTCAACGCCTCGGTCGCCAACGACCAGGACATCTACACCGCGGCGGTACCCGTCGGTTGACCCCGTTTCGTGGGCCCCCCTCCCGCTGCCAACGGAGGGGGCCCACGGCGCGGCCTCGGATCGGAGGTGTCGATGGGTGAGCAGGAAGCGCCGGCGGCCGCGTCAGGCGGTTGGCTCACCCATAACCTGAAGGTCGTCTCCGGAGTGTCGTTCCTGCAGGATGCGGCGTCGGAGTTGCTCTACCCGATCCTGCCGATCTTCCTGACCGTGACGCTGGGCGCCCCGGCCGCGGTGGTCGGCCTGGTGGAGGGCCTGGCCGAAGGCGCCGCGTCCGTGACCAAGGTGGTCGCCGGCCGGGTGTCCGACCGGTACCGGCGCCGGCCGCTGATCGGGCTCGGCTATGGCCTGGCCGCGCTCGGCAAGGTACTCATCGCGGTCGCGGCAGCATGGCCGGTGGTCCTCGCCGGCCGGTGCGTCGACCGCCTGGGCAAGGGCGTGCGCGGCGCCCCGCGCGATGCGTTGATCGCCGCTGACGTCCCGCCCGCCGCCCGCGGCCGGGCGTTCGGCTTCCACCGCAGCATGGACACTGCCGGGGCGGTTGCCGGGCCGCTCATCGGGCTGGCCGGTTACCAGTTGCTGCACCACCACATCCGGCCGCTGCTGATGATCGCGGTGGTACCCGCGGTGGCCAGCGTGCTGCTGGTCGCCGCCCTGCGCGAACCGGCCCGCAGCCGCGAACCGGCCCGGCAGGTGCGCTGGCAGCCCCGCGGCCTGCCGGCCCGCTACTGGCGGGTGGTCGCCGTACTCGGTGTCTTCAGCCTGGTGAACTTCCCCGACGCGCTGCTTCTGCTGCGCCTGCACGACATCGGGTTCGCCGTCCCCGCCGTGATCGGGGCCTACGTCGCCTACAACGTCGTCTACGCCCTACTGAGCTACCCCGCGGGCGCGGTGGCTGACCGGCTGTCCCCGGCGATCGTGTTCGGCGTCGGGCTGTGCGTCTTCGCCGTCGCCTACACCGGGCTCGGCCTTACCCGTTCGCGCCCCGTCGCGTGGCTGCTCATCGCCGGCTACGGCGGGTACACCGCCCTCACCGACGGGGTTGGTAAAGCCTGGGTCTCCGGACTGCTGCCCGCCGTTGACCAGGGCAGCGGGCAGGGCCTCTTCCAGGGCCTGTCCGGCCTGGGGATCCTCGCCGCCGGCGTATGGGCCGGGCTCGCCTGGGGCCGGGACGGAAGGCTTCCGCTGCTGATCTCCGGTGTGGCGGCAGCGATTCTCGCCAGCGGCCTGCTCGCCGCCGCCATCGCGGGCCGCCGCCCGGGCGTCCGCGAACCCAGCATCCCGCGCGAGCCCTGAGCCCCGCGCACGCCGGCCGGATCCCTGCCGCCACTCGGATCCACGGAATGCTCGGGTCGATCGCGGTGTCGCCGCCGTTGACCGGCTCCGGATATCCGTTGTCCAGGTCGGCCCAGACCGAGCAGCGGGCGCGGCCGGCTACGAGCTGCCCGAACAGCCGGGCGACCAGCCGCCATACCGTCATCGAAGCTCGGGACGGTTGCCGGGTGGCCCGACGGCCGATCAGCTTGAGCAGTGGGGCGACCACGAACAGTCCGGCAGCGGTAGCGGCACCGAACAGGCCGGGCCGGTCCAGGCCGAGCCGATGCGCGCCCAGCACGATCACCAGCGTCACACCGCCTGTCGTCAGCGCCGAGGTCAGACCAAGCAGCACCGCCCGCAGCCCCGCCGCCAGACCCCAAGGGTTGACCATGATCGGCTCCCAGATCAAAACTCGACGGCCGCCGTGACAAGCCGATGGTCGGACGGGTGCCGGTATCGCTCGTCGGGGATGTGAACCTTGTAACTGTCCGGGATCACGTGTTCGCGCATCACACGGCTCCCCTTCGTTCGTGGAGGGGTTGGGGGGCCGCCGGTCGCGGACTCGGCGGCCCCCTCTCGACCGGGTGTCCCCGGCGACGGGACATCCCGGGTGTTGGCTCGGCCCTGCCACGGGGGGAAACGGACAGGGCCGAGGTCGATCAACTACCCGGCTCGGACGCCATGCGCCTCGCCGGCTGTTGACTCTTGGCAAGCTGGATGATCGCGGTCGCTGCCATGAACGCGGCGTTGCGCGGGTCCTGGCACAGCAGGGTCAGCCACACGTCGGTCACCGCCTGAACCTCGGTGAAGCGCCCGGCCAGCAGCGCCCGCACGACCGGCAACAGCCGGACCAACTCATCGCGCATCGCCTGGTAGTCCTGCTCAGCCGCCGCGACGATCCCCGGGGGTGGAGGTTCCCGGTTCACCCCAGACCTTCCTCAGCGGGCCGGTACCGCCCGGTCGCCCGCTCCGCACGCACCACGCGCCGGGCCAGATCCCCGGCCATCCCCGCCAGCCCCAGCGCCCGCGAAAAGATCGACACAGCGGACTCCCGCCGCCAGCACGGAGCGGTCGTCCCGCACCGCGAACACCGCCCGGTGGTACTGGACGTGATGTGCGTATCAAGCACCCGTTGCGCAGCGGTCAACTGCTCGTGGGCCGTCATCCCGTCATAGGTGGTCGCGGTCTCGTCGCCGTCGCCCCAACGCTGCCCGTCAACACCGTCCTCGGCGTTCCACCCGTGGTGTCCGTGCGGGTAGGCACAGAACGCGCCGTACGGGCCGTCTGCCAGGCAGAACGCCGGCCCCGCGTCGGTCCACCGGCCACCAGCCGACAGCCGGGCCGAGTACGTCTCAACGTCGGGCCGCAACATGCCCAACGCGGTAGCCAGCGTCACCGCCAACGCCCGCGCCTTCGACGGATCGCCAGCCGTAAAGTCCAGACGCAGCGTGTACTGGCGCTGTCGCTCCAGCGCCGCCGCCCGCATCAACACCTCCCGGATGCCCTCGTCCAGACCGACCAACTCAGCGGAGGACATGCGGTCAACGTCCGTCACGCCTTGCTCACCCCGCTCGTGCTCGTTCTGGTACCAGGTCGGGTGCCCGGTGCTGCTCGGGTAGGCGACGGCATCGGTTGCCGGTTCACGACGGTGCCGCCAGTGCGAAGGGCCGGGCCGACACGGGGGTCAGCCGCAGCGCGGCAGCGACCGCCGCCGCGACGGGTAGCCCGGTGGCGTGTTCGATCCACAACCACTGCCCGTTGGGGTTGATCTCCAGGAACCACCAGCGGCCCGCCCCGTCCACCGCGAAGTCCAACGCCGCGCATCGCAGGCGTAGCAAGGCCATCAGCCGCCGCACCGGACCCGCGATCTCCACCGGAGTCTCGATCGCCTGGTACCGGCAGGCGTCCAAGTCGCGGCGCCAGTCCAGATGCGGCGACTCGATCAGCGCGGCGAACATGCTGCCGTCGACCACGGTCAGCCGCACATGTCGCCGGGTGGTAATCCGTTGCTGGGTAAGGTGCATCGCCCGTTCCCACCCGCTGCGGTCGTCCTCGTTCACCAACCCGGCAACAAACCGGGACATGGGCTTGACCACCACGCCACCGTGCAGCCGGTCAGCCATCGCGGAAGCGACCGGCCGCACGGTGGAGATCAGGGTTTCCGGCACCGACAGGCCGCACCGCCCGGCCACCGCCAGTTGGTAGGGCTTGAACCCCGCCACCGCCATGTCCGCCGGGTGGTTCAGGTACGGCAGCGCCGCCAGGATGCCACCCACCCCGGCCCGTAGCTCGGCCGCGTCCTGCTCATCCGACGTGGGGAACTGCGACGGGCGACGATGCCACACCCCGACCACCCGGGCCAGGCTGACCCCGGCCACGTCCCCGGTGACCGCGCCCCCGTTGATGTAGGCGGTCACCGGGGCCTGAAGCGACCCCA
>WNGM01002121.1_pt1 | contig 16505 bp, 10 predicted proteins | sample 5400571 | NCBI WGS metagenome assembly WNGM01 (sample SAMN13153378, study PRJNA577476) | soil metagenome | isolation source: 100 cm soil or saprolite under Garry oak tree replicate 2 | place: USA:California | collected 2016-06-15 | reverse complement strand
GACGGCTTCCGGCTTGAGCGCGCTTCCGCCGAAGGGGTAAAAAATTTCCTGCGGCTGAATCTCCAGCCGGTTGTGATTCAGCGTGCGCTTCAGGGCGCGCCACACGCCGGGTTCCGACAGAGCCTCCAACGCGTACATGATCAGGAAACCGCCATCGGCGCGAAGCAGCGAACCACCCCGCAGGTCCATGAAATCGCTGCTCCAGCCGCCGCGCGCGTCATAGGCGCGCTGAATGGTGCCAAAAAGATTTGCGTAGGTCGGTGTGGTCTCGAAGATTACCGGAGAACTTTCTTCATGATTGTGCGCGAGGATGACGTTGACGCCGTACACGCGAAACGGATCGCGTTCCGGTCCGCCCTGGGTCTTCGCCAAACCATCGGCCGATTCTTCCTCTTGCTCGCTTTCGCCCTCGCGCTCCTTGAAGGGATTCAGATTGTCCAGCAAGTGATGCCGCACCTCTTCGAGATATTCCGCAACGCTCGAGCCGGGATATTTTTCCTTTAGCTCTTCGATGACGCCATCCACCAGAACGGAAGCAGCTTCCTGTTCCAGGTAGCTGAGCTCGCTGGCGAGTTCGCGCGAAAGCGTGAGCGTCTTGCGGTAGACCACTGTGAATTCCTGGCGGAATTGTTCGTACTTGCGCTCGATTTCCTCCGCCACGGTCGCGTCGAGTTTGCCCTCGTGGACCATCTTGGAGATGTCCTCGATCGGCACCATCTGCCCTTCAAGCACCGGGAAGATTTCCGGCAGGGCCACGGCGCCGACTTGCATGTGTCCAAGGGCAAACTGGTCGCGGGCGATGCGCCGCGTGAAATCGTCCATCAATTCCTTTTCGCGTACCGTGAAGCGCTCGACGATCCTCCCCTTTTGCCGCTGAAACGGTTCGCCTTCGAAAACCTGAGGAATGCGGCGGCGCAAGAAATCGATTCCCGCTTGCATGTCTTTTTTGAACGAATCGGCCTGCCCGCGCGGAAGGGTGAGCAGCCGAGGCCGGTCCGGCAGCTTGAAATTGTTGACGTAACAGCGGTCTAGCGACTCCTTGGTCTGCGGATGGAGCTCTTCAATCATGCGGGCGATGGTGCTGCCGCGGCTGGTGCCCGCCAAGCCGCAAACAAATACGTTGTAGCCGGGCGCGGAAAGCTCCACGCCCATTTTCAACGCGCGCAAGGCACGCTCCTGCCCGATAAACCCTTCGCGGGGATCCGCCTGCGCGGTCGTTTCGAATGGAATCCGCGAAAGCTCACACTTCCAGCGCAATTTTGCCGGAGGAAGCTCAACGGGCTTCGGTGCGGGCTTCGTGGCCATGAAATCCTTTCGAGCGCGTTACTCTAGCACACTCACGCCAGGCACCAACTGTCGGACAGAACCGTTGTTACCCAGCGGTTATCGGAGGACCCTCCGCGCTTTCCTGGTAGACACTCAGAACACCCGCAGCCATGGCCACCAGGATTGGCCCCAGCACCAGGCCCAGCATTCCAAACAGGTGTACACCGCCCAGGACGCTGATGAAGATCACAAGACCGCTCAATTCCGTACGACCACCCAGCAACACTGGCCGGAGGAGGTTGTCCGCGATGGTCGAGATTCCCGCGCAGATGGCCAGGAGCACAATCGCGCGCCACCAATGTCCGGTAAATCCGAGCCAAAGTGAGGCGGGGACAAAAATCAGGCCGGAGCCGATGACCGGCAAAAGGGAAAAGAAGGCCATCGCCACGCCCCAGAAAACCGGCGCCGGCAGTCCCACAATCGCAAAGCCCAGGCCGCCGAGAGCTCCTTGAACGGCCGCGACCACCAGGCTGGTGGCGACGCTGGCGGAGATCAGTTCGCGGATCTGAACGATCATGGCGTCCTGATGTTGTACGGCATCAAACGGCATAATGCTGCGCACCGCGGGAAGGATTTTTCCGGCGTCGCGGAAGAAATAGAACATCGCAAAAATCATCACGAACAGGTCAAAAACAAATGCGGCGATGTTTTTCAGAATGGTCCCAAGCCGTTCGGCCAAAAAGCCTACCTGCTTCTCAATCCCCTGTTCCAGAGTTTCGAAGATATTCGCGTTGGCGTCCATCCCCGGAATGCGGTTGGCCAGCCAGGACCAGCCCTTGGCAATCAAAGGCGCGTGTTGCTCGACCAGGGAATGCTGCACGCCCCGCGAAATCGCAACCGCTTGGCGCACAAACAGAGTGGTTAACAGGATGGCAGGTGCGATCAGGAGAATGGTGACCGCGAAAGTGCTGATCGCCGAGGCGCGAGTCGCGGAGAGACGTTTGGCAAGCCGCTTATGCATGGGATAAAAGAAAGTCACGAGAACGGCCGCCCACGCCAGCGCTTTCAGAAAGGGTTCGGCGATCCGAAAGACCAGGTAGATCAATAGCAGCAATACGCCATAGGAGACGACCACCGTGAGACGGCTCGTGGTAGCATTCGTTGAAGGGGCGGCATTCATAGTCGTACAATAATCTTTACAGCTATAATCTTTATAGGTCGAGCGGGCACGCGCTGTTTCGTGTTCCGGCTGGCTTCAGAGCCTTTCTATTCCGCTCCACCAGGTCACGGGCAGGTCATCCGTCAAACTTGGCATGTCAACAAAGCCCATTACGCTGAGTGCCCAACAGATTCGCCTCCTTGCTGTACTTGCTTTGATCAATTTTGTCAACTTTGCGGCGCGGCAGGCTGTCGTTCCGCTCATCCCGCTGCTGCGTGATCATCTGCACGCCAGCGACGCGCAACTTGGGGACTTACAAACCTGGCTCCTTGTGGTCCTGGCGATCGCCAGTATCCCATTTGGCTTTCTCGCCGACCGCTTCAGCCGGAAAACCATTATTGCCGTCGGGATTGTTTGCTGGAGCGTGGCCTCGTTCGCGGGCGGCCTGTTCTCCACAATCCCTCTTTTCCTGTTCGCCCGCGCCATGGTCGGGTTGGGGGAAGCGGCCTATGCCCCCGCGGCGCAATCGATGATTTCCGGCGCTTTTCCCGAGGAGCGCCGCGCCTTTGCCCAAGCGGTATTTGCGGCCGGAATGTTGCTCGGCGGAGCCTCGGGCTTGGCACTGGGCGGGATCATCGGCCCGCGCTATGGCTGGCAGGCGGCTCTTTTTGTGGTTGCGGTTCTCGGAATCTTTCCCGGCTTGGCGCTAGTGAGGCTCGAAGATCCACCCCGGGGGCCACGCTCGGAAGTCGTGCCCATGCTGCGGCTACTGAGCGTCCCCGCGTTTGTTTCGCTGATTGCGGCGGGCATCTGCATCACTTTCTCCACTGTTTCTCTGATTTCCTGGGGAGTGGACTTCGCGGTGAACTACAAGGACTTCAGCCTGCGCGAAGCCTCTGTCTCCCTTGCGATGATTACTCTGTTTGCTTTGCTGTTGGGAGTTCTTGCCGGTGGCTATGTCGCGGATCGCTTACAAAGATCGTTTACCTACGGGCGCATCATCGCCATTGCCGCCGCATTGCTTCTCTCGGCGCCATTTCTTCTGCTGGCCATCCAGTCAGAGGAAAAATCAACGGTTCTGGTGGGATTCTTCGTCGCCAGCTTTTTTATGTCCTGGTATCACGGGCCGGTGACCGCGGTCTTGCACGATATGATGCCCCGCCGCGCGCATGCCACCTCCGTAGGCATGTACATGTTCGCCACGCAATTGCTGGGCGGACTGGGCCCGCACGTGGTGGGTAGAATCTCCGACCAGCACGACCTGCAAGTCGGCTTGCAAATCGCCGTGGCCGTGATGGTTTGTGGCGCCCTGCTCATGTTTCTGGTGATTCACTTTATTCGACGCGACGGCATTCGCCATCCCATCCTGGAAGCGTTTCACGCGGAACCCGGCGACTAAGGAGCGGCTCAGGAGAAGGCGGGCGAGAGGTTTCGGATCCTGCCTTGCCATGTGGGCCGTAAAGCCTCGGCGTTTTTAGGCCGAGGATATGGACGGCTACTTAATGCCGATCAGGTCGATGAGGCGAAGGACTTCGCTATCCGGGACGTCGTAGAGACGGCGTAGGTCGTCTTCTTCGAGGCGCTCGCGCAAGTACTCGGCGGCCACAAAGCTGGCTTCGCGATCGGCCAGGTCTCGCTGGGCCTTATCGCGGAATTTAACGAAAGCGGTGTGCGCCAGCCCAACGACATGTGCTTCGCCGTCAACGAAAAACTTTGTGTCGATGGTATCCGCGTGCCGCGTGGCAATGCCGTTCCACATGTGCGAGAAGCGGCACTGGTAGGTCTGCCCGCTCAGTTTGGAGGTCACTTCGAACGGGCCAATGAACTGGCTCATCGCTCCGGCATTCGCTAATACGGGCCGTGTGCTCACGCTTTCTCCTTGCAAAGGTTCTCGAGTTCCCGTTGCGAGCTCGCCATCGGAGGAACTCGTCTAAATTCGCGTGGGTTACCGGCTCACCGCCGCTGCCGTTTCTGCATGGGTATAGCTTTCGACGGCCGCGCCGACGCCCGCGCCGCTTGAAACCCGGAACCCCTGATCGATCAGGCACTTCTCGAGCGCCGCGAGGACCAGCAGCACGTTGGGCTTCTGGCTCGAGTAGCCCATCAGGCCAATGCGCCAGATTTTCCCTTTGATCGGCCCGAAGCCTCCGGCGATTTCGATATTGAACTCGTCCAAGAGCTGATTCCGCAGCTTGCCGTCGTCCACGCCGCTCGGAATCATCACGGCTGTGACTGTGGGCAAACGGTCTGACGGCTTTTCGACCAGCAGCTTGAGCCCCATCGCTTGCAAACCCGCGATGAGCGCCAGCTGATTCACGCGATGCCGCGCCCAGCGCGTTTCCAAACCCTCTTCGACGACCAGACGCATCGCTTCGCGCAAGGCAAAAATCAGCGAAATGGGCGGAGTGTGGTGATAGAGCCGGTCCTTGCCCCAATAATTCATCGCGGTGGTCAGGTCGAAATACCAGCTTTGCACTTTGCTTTTGCGCTTGCGAAAAACTTCTTCGGCTGCGGAGCTCACGGTAATGGGCGACATTCCCGGAGGCGCGCTGATGGCTTTTTGCGAGCCGCTGAAACAGACATCCACCCGCTCGCGATCCACGTCGAGCGGAACGGCGGCGAGCGACGCCACGGTATCCACCACAAGCAGAGCTCCCAGTTCGTCGGCCACTTCTCGAAACCCGTCGATCGTCGTGAGCACACCGGTGGACGTCTCGCCTTGGGCCAGACCTATCATCTTGATCTTTTTGCCCTTGCCGGTCCTGCGGATGTCGTCGGGATCCACCGGCTTGCCATACGGTGCTTCGACTTTGGTCACCCGGGATGAAGCGCACATGGCAATCTCGTACATGCGTTCGGAAAACACGCCGTTCACGGCGACGATGGCTTCATCCCCCTCTTCGAGCACATTGACCACCGACGCCTCGATCCCACCCGAGCCGGAAGCCGACAGCGGCATGGTGATGCGGTTTTCCGTCTGAAAAATCTGGCGCAGCAGGATCTGCGTTTCCTCCATGCACCCCTTGAACCAGGGGTCCATGTGGCCGACTAGGGGCGTCGCGAGGGCGCGGTACACCCGCGGGTCGACCGAAGACGGCCCCGGGGTCAACATCAGCCGTACCGGGGGATTGAGTTCTCCAATCTGTTGGGTCATAGGATTTGCCCTTCTTATGTTTGCTGCTTAATTCCCGCGGATAAGGAGCGAACCACCCACATGTTTTGCCACAGGGGACTTGCTTACCGTGGCGGACCACCAATTTTCGCGCAATCCCTCGTAGCTGCGCAACCGACAATTTGGCCCCAACGCGAGCGCGCCTGCAAGGGCCTGGCGCCCTCCTAAAGGCTTAGCTCAGCCGAGGGTCGCGCGCCAGGCCCTGAGCACTTCGGCAACGGTCCAAGCCTGGGCAATGCATCCTCGGGGGGTGAAAGGAGCGTCTCCATCGAAAATTTCGCCGAGTGTCCCCAGGCCATAGGATGAAATTTGCCTGCCTAACGGTTCGAGGAAGCTTAACGCCGCTTTGCGGTCGCCGTAAACGCGCAAGTGCGCCAGCGCAAAGGGTCCCAATAGCCAGCCCCAAACGGTTCCCTGATGGTAGGCGCCGTCGCGCTCGCGCGGGCCGCCGCCATAATGCCCCTGGTATCCAGGCTCGCCTTGCGCCAGACTGCGCAGGCCGTGCGAGGTCAGCAGGCGGCCGGCGCAAATATCCACAACGGCTTTTTGCTGCTCCCGAGAAAGAGGACTCTCCGGCAACGACACGGCAAAAATTTGATTGGGACGAAAGGAGGCGTCGCTGCCGATGCGGGGATCGTCGATCACGTCGTAACAGCAATGGGCTCCCGAGTTCCAGAATTTTGTGAAGTTCTTCCTGACCACCTCTGCCATTTTTTGGAAAGGCTCCGCGGATTTGCCGGTAACCGGCGCCAGCTTGGCCATGGTTTTGAGCGCGTTGTACCACAGCGCATTGATTTCAACCGGTTTGCCGATTCGCGGAGTTACCACCCAATCGCCGACTTTCGCATCCATCCAGGTGAGCTGCACCCCCTCCTCGCCGGCGTAAAGAAGACCATCGGCCGCATCCACGTGAATGTGATATCGAGTGCCATGGAGATGGGCGCTCGTGATTTGCGTCAGGACCGGGTATAGCTTCAAGATCCCTTCCGCATCTTTGGTTGCCTCGAAGTATTGCCGCACGGCCTCGAAATACCACAGGGCGGCGTCCGCAGTGTTGTATTGCGGTACGCCGCCTGCGTCTGGAAAATTGTTGGGCAACATTCCACCATCGACGTAACGGGCGAGGGCAAAAAGAATTTCTCGGGCGATTTCCGGGCGGCGGGTTGCGAGCGTCAGACCGGGCAACGCAATCATGGTGTCACGGCCCCAATCGCCAAACCAGTGATAACCCGCAATGACAGACCTTCCCTCCGACTCAGCGGGCAAAGGTCGCTTCACGATGAACTGGTCGGCGGCAAGAATCAGTTGGCGAATCCAGGCAGGCGCAACCGCGGCGGCAACGGCGTCGTTCTCCATCCACTTGGAATAAAACCCTCGTTCGTGCTTTACCTGCTCGCTCAGGGTCCGAGCTCCGTCCAGCTCCGCCTGCGGGTCAGTCGTAAAAACAAGTGTCACGCTTTGGCTTCGAGCGAGTTCGACGCTGGCGGCAGCGGCAAACAGGTAGTCTTCCCGATCGTCGAGCCCGCGAGCGGTCTCCTTCGGCAAAAGAAAGTTGCGGTACCAGTCATGTCTTGGTTCAAATCTTGCCGTGGCGCTCAGAAGGCAGAAAGGCGTCGCACCATCAAACGCGGTGATTCGTATTCCATGCCCGACGGACTCGACGCGCATGAGCCAATCGCCAGCGTGGGTGCGGGAATGAAAGTCGCGGTAATTGACCAGCGCTTTCACGGCGAGACGAAAGGGGCCGTTCCCGCGGAGCAGCGAATATTGGACGTAGGTGGTGTTCTCGCCCTGCTGCATCCAGATGCGCTTTTCGAGCAGCGCGTCGGCAAGCGCAAACCGCCACACCGGAATGCTGCCTTCCAGGCGGAAACTCTCGATGTTGAGATAACCTTGGGGTTCGACGGCGCCGCTCAACCAACGATTTGTAGCGAGCGCGAACTCTGAGCCATCGTAGCCGACCGTCTCCTCCAACTTCGCGACCAATTGCGTTCGACCAACGGGTGGATGGAGGGCCGCGACCAACACGCCATGATAGCAACGCGTCACGTCGCCACTGACGGTTCCCGAGGCATAGCCGCCGATTCCGTTGGTGACCAGCCATTCCCGCTGTTCGGCGATTTCGAGAGAGCCGCAGACCTCGCGGCCGAATTCGACGGCAGCGTGCGACTCAGGAGCGGCCGATTCTTGTTCGGTAGACGGGTTCGCCCTTTTCTCCGTTGTCGCCATCTTCAAACCGATTCCATTTTAGTCTTGTACAGCAATTCCGCTTTCCGTTTATTGCCGAACTCACTTATCGCTTGACAACGGCAATTTAACAAAGTATCTGGAGCGCACGAAACGCAAGGCTATTTAGATGGGTTACAGGGTTCAGGACGCTCCTTTCGGTGGAATCGCGCCGACCTTTGTTCCCGATCCCGGATCGAAACGCATCACTTCATGGAGGCGTCGTTGTGACTTGGACACAAGTTTACGACCCGGTGGGGCATTGGTGGCTTTCCACGATCATCGCGGCTCTCCCCATCCTGGTGCTTCTGGGACTCCTTGCCGGCCTTCGCTTGAAACCGCACATTTGTGCCGTTGCCGGCGCGGCAACCGCAGTCCTTGTCGCCATTCTCGCCTTTAAGATGCCAGCCCTCCTGGCTGTTTCCAGCTTATTCTATGGCTCGGCTTTTGGTTTCCTCAAAATCGTTTGGATTGTCATCGCCGCCGTCTTCCTCTATGACATATCCGTCGAGACTGGCCAGTTCGAGATCATGAAGCAATCGGTCGCGGCCATTACCCCCGATCGCCGCTTGCAGGTTCTCCTGGTCGCTTTCTGTTTCGGCGCCTTCATCGAAGGCTCCGCGGGATTCGGCGCGCCCGTGGCCATCGCCGGCGCGTTCATGATCGGACTCGGCTTCAAACCCTTTCAAGCTGCTGCGCTGAACCTGATCGCCAACACTGCTCCGGTAGCCTGGGGCTCGATCGGCATCCCCGTCCATACGCTCGCGGCGGTCACGGCGCTTAACGAGAGCGACCTCAGCGCCATGATCGGCCGCATCCTTCCCATCACTGCTGTCACGGTTGCCTTCTGGCTGGTCCGCACCATGGTCAGTTGGAGGGAAACCTGGGAGGTCTTTCCCGCCATCCTCGTTGTCGGCGGATCCTTTGCGACCACCCAATGGTTCTGGGCCAATTACCGGGACAGCAATCTCGTGGATATCATCGCCGCCGTCGTTTCCCTGCTCGCCGCGCTGCTTTTTCTCCGCGTCTGGCAACCCAAGAGAATCTGGCGCTTTGCCGACGAACCATCCATCAGCGCGGCCGAAGCCCGGGATTCCGTCAAGCACTTCACCACCCGCCAAATTGCCAGGGCCTGGATGCCCTTTGCCGTCTTGTCGCTCATCGTTCTTGTTTGGGGATTGCCCAGCTTCAAGCTGGCCATGAACCGCGCCACAACTCCCGCCTTCCGAGTCGTCATGGCGGACGGAAAAGCTCGTCCTGGCCCACCGGGATGGGACTGGCCCTACCTTCACAACAAAGTGCTTCGAACGACTCCGGTCGTGCCGAAACCCACCGCCGAAGGTGCGCGCTTTGACTTCAATTGGCTCACCGCCACGGGAACCGGGTGCTTCATCGCCGCTCTGCTTACCGGATTTATTCTTGGCCTCAGGCCAAAGAGACTGCTTTACATTTTCTTCCGAACTTTCGTCCGTCTGCGCTTCGCCATCATGGCCATGACCTGCATGCTGGGCCTTGGTTTCATCACGCGATACTCGGGCATGGACGCGGTCCTTGGTCTGGCCTTCACACGCACGGGGTGGTTCTTTCCCTTCTTTGGCACTTACATCGGCTGGCTTGGCGTCGCCCTGACCGGCAGCGATACCTCTTCCAATGCGCTGTTCGGTGGTCTGCAAAAAATCACCGCGCAACAGCTCCATTTGAGCCCCATTCTCATGTGCGGCGCGAACAGCGCCGGTGGCGTTATGGGCAAGATGATCGATGCGCAATCGATTTGCATCGCTACCGCGGCGACCAATCAGGTTGGCAACGAAGGCGCCATCTTCCGCTTCGTTTTCTGGCACTCCGTGGCGCTTGCAGCCATCGTCGGAGTCATCGTGATGGTGTACGCCTACGTGTTGCCGCAGTTCATACCCAGCGGATTGAACTTCATTCGCTGATGGGGCAAGCTTGTTCCGGTGGAGACAGCCCGTGAATTGAACATCCTCCCCGCCGCAAGCGGCGAGGATTCCTACGGCCTCTCGGTTTGTTTTTCCGAGATGGCTTCGGTGGGTTCCTCCACAACCGCCCTACTTCAGCGGAGGACCACGAAGAGGCTTTACTTTTGGGCTGCCCGCCCATAGGTGGTGCGGACAGAAGAAATAGAGAGCAGTTCGGAAGCAAAGAAAGAGGGGCCTTCTATCCTCGGCCTAAAAACGCCGAGGCTTTGCGGCCCACCTGGTAAGTTCCTGCTTATGGACCTTCGCATCCTCAACGAATTCCGCTCGATCGTCGGCAACGGTGGCCTCATCTGCTCGCCTGAGGAACTGCACACCTACGAATGCGACGGCCTTACGAATTTCCGCGTACTGCCCCGCGCGGTCTTGCTTCCGTCTTCGACCGCGCAAGTTCAGTCCATAGTGCGTCTGTGCCATCGCGAAAGAATTCCTTTCGTCGCACGCGGTTCGGGCACGGGCCTTAGTGGCGGTGCCTTGCCTGTCGCAAACGGCATTGTCCTCAGCCTGGCGCGCATGAATCGCATCCGCGAGGTGGACATTCCGAATGCGCGTGTTGTCGTCGAGCCGGGAGTCATCAACCTGGACGTCACCGGGCGCGTCCAGTCCCAGGATTATTTCTACGCACCCGATCCTTCTTCGCAATCGGTTTGCAGCATTGGCGGCAACGTCGCGGAAAACGCCGGCGGCGCGCATTGCCTCAAATACGGCTTCACCACCACGCATGTCCTCGGCCTGGAAGTCGTTCTTCCCAACGGCTCGCTCGTCCATCTCGGCGGGAAAACGCTCGATACGCCCGGCTATGACCTTGTCGGCGTTTTTGTCGGCTCCGAAGGCACCCTCGGCGTGGCCACGAAAATCATTCTGCGCATCGTCAAGCGCCCCGAATGCGTTCGCGCGCTGCTGGCTGCGTTTCCGACCACCAACGAGGCGGGCGCGGCTGTCAGCGGCATCATCGCCGCGGGGATGCTGCCCGCCGCCATCGAAATGATGGACAAGCTCGCGATTCAGGCCGCGGAAGCCGCTGTCCACGCGAACTATCCCGATTGCGGCGGGCTGCTTCTGGTCGAACTCGACGGCCCACTTGGCGAAGTCGAAGCGCTCATGACCCAGGTCGATGAAATTTGCCGTTCAAACGGTGCTTGGGAAATTCGCGTCGCGCAATCCGAAGCCGAGCGCGCGCTCGTCTGGAAAGGCCGCAAAGCTGCTTTTGCCGCGGTTGGCCGGATCTCTCCGAACTACATTGTTCAGGACGGCGTAATTCCCCGCACCGCTCTTCCCCAGGTGATGGGCGAAATCGCACGGCTCAGCCGAGAAAACGGCTTGCGCGTTGCCAACGTTTTTCACGCTGGCGACGGCAATCTCCATCCGCTGGTTCTGTACGATCGCCGAATCCACGGGCAGGAAGACGCCGCCCTCGCGCTCTCCTTCAAGATTCTGGAAGTCTGTATCGCCGCCGGCGGCTCCATCACCGGCGAGCACGGGGTCGGCGAAGAGAAAAAATGCATGATGTCCAAAATGTTTGCCGAGCCCGATCTCGCCACCATGCAGCGGGTCCGCTGCGCCTTCGATCCCTTGCAACTCTCGAATCCTACGAAAGTTTTCCCCACGCCGCGTCTCTGTGGCGAGAAGCCCGGCGAATATCTGCCCCACCCCGTCGAATCCGCGGGTCTCGCGGAGCGCTCTTAGTCTGGAAGTGCGGCGGCTTGACGCCGCTTAGGCGGTGTAAGCTATCAGCGCGATCGACAGACATGACCCCCATCTCCGCCACGCTTCAAAACAACCTCCGCGCCGTCCTCAGCGCCGATCAAATCCGCCCCGCCTCTCCGGCGGACTCGATTTGCGGGGTTCAGCCGCAATTCCTGATCGAACCTGCCACCGAACAACAACTGGCTACCGCGCTTCGCCTCGCCGATGAATCCCAACTTGCCGTTATCCCGCGCGGCGGCGGCAGCAAACTCGGCTGGGGCAATGCGCCGTCGCGCGCCGATTTACTTCTTTCCACAGCGCGTCTGAGCCGCATCGTCGAACACGCCTGGGGCGACCTCACCGTCACGGTGGAAGCAGGCTGCACGATCGAGACTTTGCAGCAAACGCTCGCCGAGCACGGCCAGCGCCTTGCCATCGATCCGCTGTGGCCGGAGAAAGCCACCGTTGGCGGCGTGCTTTCCAGCAACGACAGCGGCGCGCTGCGACTCCGCTTTGGAGCGCTGCGCGACCTCATCATCGGCGTCACGATAGCTCTTGCTGACGGCACGCTCGCCTCCAGCGGCGGCAAAGTCGTCAAGAATGTTGCGGGCTACGATCTTCCAAAACTCGTCACCGGCGCGCTCGGCACGCTTGGCGTCATCACCCGCGCAGTCTTTCGCCTGCATCCCCTGCCGCGCCATAGCCGTTCGTTCACCATTTCCGTCAGCAATCCTCGGGAAGCACAGCAAATCATTCTTGCCATCCAGGATTCCAAACTTGCTCATGTTGCGCTTCAATCGCAGTTCTCGGCCGAAGCTTTGCCGGTGATCGACATTCTCTTCGAAGGCACGGAAGCTGGCCTCGATGCGCAAGCAAGCCAGTTACGCGGGTTCTGTAAGTCCGCAAAAAGCTCCCTGGCTCAGGTTCACCCCGAGCCGCGAACGGTCACGAACGCGAAAGCCTCGTCTTCTCCGAGCCCATGGAATGCCCGGGAAGACCTCTGGTCGTTCTCCAACCCGGCGGAAAACGCCATCGCCAAAATCAGCGTGCTCCCCGCCGATCTCGCGCGCACCGTCGAACTCATTCGCACCGTCGCCGAGCCCTCGCGAGTCAACTGGAAACTCCTTCTGTATGCAACGGGTCTCGGCTGGCTGCGCGGGGAAGGCCCTGCCGGCAATTTGCACCGCGCGCTGACGACACTGCGTGCGGAGCTCGAGAAAATGGGCGGCTCTCTCGCCGTGCTTCATCGTCCGGCGAACATGCAGGCTTTCGACGCCTGGGGCTCCCCAGGCGATTCCCTGCCTCTCCTGAAAGCCGTCAAGACCCGCCTCGACCCCTGGAGCACGCTGAATCCCGGGCGCTTTGTCGGCGGCATCTGAAGCCGCCACGTTTTAGGCCATGATTTGACTTGGCATCTACCGCCACATAACATGGCACTTTCTCAAAAGCCCACGGCATGATCGGCACACTTGTCTCGAACTACCGGATTCTTGAAAAACTGGGCGGCGGGGGGATGGGTGTCGTCTATAAGGCGGAAGACACGCGTCTGGGACGCTTTGTTGCGCTCAAATTTCTTCCTGAAGAATTAGCCAAAGATCCTTTGGCGCTCGAGCGCTTTCAGCGCGAAGCCCGCGCCGCCTCTTCGCTGAATCACCCGAGTATTTGCACCATTTATGACATCGGCGAATCCGCCGGCCGCAATTTTCTCGTCATGGAGTATCTCGAAGGCCACACCCTTCGTGATCGCATCGCGGGCCGCCCTCTCCCGCTGGACTTGCTTCTGGACCTGGGGGGCCAGGTGGCCGACGCGCTGGACGCCGCGCACGCCAAAAGCATCGTCCACCGCGACATCAAGCCAGCCAATATTTTTGTGACCGCCCGCAGCCAAGCCAAGATTCTCGACTTTGGTCTCGCCAAGATCGGTCCGCGCGCTGCGTCCCCCGTTTCCGCGATGACGACTGCCTCGGGCGCCACTGTTCTCGACGACCATCTCACTAGCCCAGGCACGGCGCTCGGCACGATCGCTTACATGTCACCGGAACAGGTGCGCGGCGAGGAACTCGATGCCCGCACGGATCTGTTTTCCTGCGGGGTGGTTCTTTATGAAATGGCGACCGGCAATCAGCCCTTTCCCGGCGCAACCTCTGGCGTGATCTTCGACGGAATCCTCAATCGCCAACCCGTCGAGCCGCTCCGGCTCAACCCCATGCGTCCCGTGGAGCTTGAGCGCATCTTGAACAAGGCGCTCGAAAAAGACCGCACGCTGCGTTACCAGACAGCTTCGGACTTGCGCGCCGACCTCCAGCGACAACAGCGAGATTCCAATTCCGGGAAAGCCCGGGCGTGGCAGGCAACTTCCGTAGCTACGGCCGCCGCCAGACAATCGGAGGCTCCTTCACCGCCACTTCCGGGGCAAAGCGGGAGCAGGAAAAGACCTTTTCGCTCATCGAGAGACAAAAAGATTGCGGGCGTATGCGCGGGCTTGGCCGATTATTGGGACACCGATGCCACGCTCATCCGAGTGCTCTGGCTCGTCGTGGGCCTTACTACAGGGATCGGCCTTCTCGCTTACCCGTTTCTCTGGATGGTTTTGCCCCTCGCGCCAGCCGAAGGGGTTCCGTCTTCGGCAACTGCAGCGGGAACAGTGCCATCGCAGGCCGAAAAGGCAAAAACCAAATCACTGGGCATAAAAAACCCGAGCGTCGCGATCCCGGTCTTGGTTGTGGCCGCTTTACTCGCAGCGGTCCTTTACTTCTGGCCTCGCGGCCGGCCGCGCACTGATTTCTCGTCCATCCGCATGCAGCGAATCACCACGACCGGCCAAGCCGTTTCTGCGGCAGTCTCTTTCGATGGCCGCTATGTCGCCTATTGCCAGGACAACAATGGAAAGAAAAGCCTCTGGCTTCGCCAGCTGGCCTCGACCAATAGCGTTCAACTTCTCCCTTCGGCCCCGCGCCCCATGCTCATCCCAGAATTCACCCCGGACGGGGGCTTCATTGATTATCTCGAAAGAGTGAATCCCACCGACAAATCCCTTTACCAGATTCCCGTGCTGGGGGGGCACGCCGCGCAAGCTGGTGGACCACGTTGATAGTCTCGTTACGTTCTCTCCCGACGGGAGCCAAATGGCTTTTGTCCGCAACGATGGTGTCAAAGGCGAATCTTCCCTCATCCTCGCCGATCCTTCTGGCGCTCATGAAACCCATCTGGCTACCCGCCGCATCGGCAATGACATCGGTCCTTTTGACCTTCCTTCCTGGGCGCCGGACGGCAGGACCATTACCGTTTCGGTTGCCGATCCCGCCTCCGACGGCCTGTACATCCATCTGTTGAATGTCTCCGTCCGCGACGGTTCCGCCACGTCTTTTTCGCCGGTCCATTGGAGGAGCTTAAACGACACTCGCTGGCTTCCCGACGGCAGCGGCATGCTTATCGCCGCTCAGGAAAGAAGCGGCGCTCCCCAGCAAATCTATTGGAATGCGGAAGGCAGCGGGGAAGTACGCAAGATCACCGGTGACGTGAACAGTTACTTATCTCTCAGCGTGGGCTCCGATTCCCGCTCTTTCCTGGCCGTCCAGAGCGACATCAACGTCAATGTCTGGGTTGGTCCCGGGAACGACCCCGATGCCGCCGTGCAAGTCACCTCCGGAAGAATGGACGGCATCGGCGGTCTCGCTTGGACCACCGACGGCCGCATTGTCTATCAAGGAAACGTCGGGGACAGCTATCAAATCTGGATGGTCAATGCCGACGGCTCCGCGGCCCACCAAGTGACCAACGACCGCTACTTCCACACCCATCCCGCGGTCTGCGAATCAGGCCACTCCATTGTTTTTGAATCCGACCCCACGGGCCTTCAGCACCTCTTCAAGACAGACCTCGACGGCAACAATCTCACGCAAATCACCAGCGGCGCTGGCGAAGGCAGCCCTAGCTGCCGCATGCAATCCGGCGATGTTGTCTTTTCCGGAACTGACCCCAACCGGCACACCCTGCTCTACAAGATGGAGCTGGGCGGAGCTTCGCCGGTCGCGCTTTCCGATCAGTTGCTTGTCAGCAAGCCGGTTTATTCTCCCGACGGAACCTGCATTTTGGCCTCCCTTATGGATCCGAAGACCGGGACCGTCAAAGGCTCGCTTGTTCCCGCTTCGGGCGGCGCCCCGCGCTACTCCCGCGATATTCCATCCACTCTGGATCCCATGGGAGTCTCCGGACGGGAAGCGCATTGCCCTCTCGCGCGGTCCCATCGAACAGAACGTGGTGCTTATCAAAACCGGTTCTTAGCCTCGCGAGCTCATGCGTTTCGGCTTTGCCCCGGCACGCCCGGATAGCGAAGGATCCTGACCCGCATTCATCCTGCTTGCGGGCTCGCTGCCCATCCCGAACTCGCCAAGAGCTACAGCGGCTGGCCGAGAATGCTCGGCTGGCTGTGACCAACCCGTGACCGGAGGTTGGTTGGCTTGAGCGGGTTTGCGATCGTCGCAAGTTTCGCCGAGTTCCAGGAAGGCTTGCATCCCGCCGGCGAGGAATCGCAACTGGACGCGCCCGTGCCGGGCTCTTCACCCCTGGGATTAGACCTTCATAGCCCGAGCGTTGCGCAGTTGACGGTCGCGCAAACCATTGCCTCATTGTCGTTCCTTCGGGTACCTTCGGAGTTGGCAACTGGCTTCAAATCTCGCGATGGCCACCACGCCAAACTCGCTTCCTTCCGCTTTTGACGCGCAGCATCCGCCGGCGGCGGACATTGTCGACAAGTGCGTGCACTGCGGCTTCTGTCTTCCTGTCTGCCCGACTTACCTCCTTTGGGGACAGGAAATGGATTCGCCGCGCGGCCGCATCTACCTCGTGAAGCTCGCCGGGGAAGGAGCGGCCGAGATCAACTCCAAATGGGTGAGTCACTTCGATAGCTGCCTCGGCTGCATGGCCTGCATGACGGCGTGCCCTTCGGGCGTGGACTACGGCAAACTGATCGAGGCCACCCGCGCGCAGATCGAGCGAAACT
>WNGM01003108.1_pt1 | contig 16512 bp, 13 predicted proteins | sample 5400571 | NCBI WGS metagenome assembly WNGM01 (sample SAMN13153378, study PRJNA577476) | soil metagenome | isolation source: 100 cm soil or saprolite under Garry oak tree replicate 2 | place: USA:California | collected 2016-06-15 | reverse complement strand
CTACCCCTGCCCAGGCGATCGCCGCTGCCTGTGCGAAGCCGCAGGCCACTGCCTCCGCGGCCAGTGCCCGGCCTGCACCGACCACATCTGCAACGCCGCCTGGTCCACCATCGAAGCGAGCTACTGAGGCTGACGCCAAGGCCCTGCACTTCCAGGTCCTCAACCTCCACACGGCCAGCGCGGCCTAGTGCGGTGCGTGACGTTAGGACCGACCCTGATCATCTTGATGCGCAGGTGTGTAGTCGAAGTTTTGGCGAGCTTGATGATGACAGAAGCGGCAGAAGCCTGCAGACAGCAAGATCATTAACAAGGGGCAGACAAGGCCGGGGCAGCAGAATGTACTGGAAGCGGGAAGCCATGTCGCCAAGATCATCTGGCGCGGCGGCTCCGCGCCAGATGCTTCGCTGCCCGCCCAGCCGACCCGCCATCTGGGCGCGCCGCTCGTTCACGGGGCGTCCGGATGCCATCTGGTGACCCCAGCTGGCGCGGTGGCTCAGCCGGTTATCAGCCTGCCCGCGGTCACGGACGGTGGCCACCCGACGTCGCGCGGCCCCGGGCGGCAGTGCCCGGCACAAGCTGGCCCGGGAGATCCGGACGGCCGCGGCGATCCGCTGGGGCGGGCATGTCGCCGCGGTCGTAGAGCCGGCGAGCCGCCGCGAGCTTGTCCGCGCTGATCGACGGCCAGCGCGGCGGCAGCTTGCCGCCCCGCCGGGCCCGGGCGGTGGCCAGCCCGTCGCGGGTCCGCTCCGCGATCAGGTCATGCTCGAACTCCGCGATCGCGGCCAGCATGTGGAACAGCATCCGCCCGGCCGGGGTGCCCGTGTCGATCGCCTGGTCCAGCACGACCAGGTCCACGCCCAGCTGGCGCAACTCGCTGGCCACGCTGACCAGGTTGCCCACCGACCGGCCGATCCGGTCCAGCTTGATCACCACGAGCACGTCGCCGTCGCGCAAGAATGCGCGGCAGGCATCCCACTGCGGCCGGCTGGCCAGCCTGCCAGTGACGCCACGGTCGGTGAACACCCGGGTACAGCCGTGCTCGCGGAGCCGTGCTGCTTGGGCCTCCGGTTCTGGTCGCTGGTTGACACTCTCGCGTATCCGATCGTCGCCATGCCGCTCCAGCGTCCTTAAGGACTCCCGGATTCGGCCTGAGCAACGCGATGGGATGAGCCCATCCATGACTCAGACCCGATGGCACAGGACAACTGGACAGAAATCTTCGTAGCGGAGGTCACGGATAGGCGGTTCGCAGGCTCTTCTATAGGTCGGGCCATTAACGGCCGGGCGCCGGTCTCTGAACTTTCGCACTTTTGAGAGCCGGCGGGTCCGGCTGTCGCCTGCTCGGCAGCAGGCGGGGTGATGGCGCGACACGCCGAGTTTGCGGAGCTTTGGGTTCGTGATCTTGGCGGCTGAAGGCGGAAGCATCGGCGGTGCTGTTGTCCGCCTCGCGCCGAGGGAACCCGCCGATGCCTCCTGGGCTGAATCTACCCGTCTCGCTGCTGGGCCTGCTGAATGATCTGCGGCCGTGCTTCACCGCGCCGGGCTTTGTCACCTTCTGCGGCCTGGTCGCCGGGCTGGCGGGCCGGGTGCGCCGCCGCACCGTGGCGGGCATGCTGCTGGGCGGCTGCCTGCAGCATCTGTGGCCGCATGACCGGGCGCACTACTTCTTCGCCCGCGCCCGCTGGGAGCTTGACCAGCTCGGCCTGGCGGTCGCGCAGCTGGTCGTGGTGCTGCTGGCGCCGCCCGGCGCGGACCTGCGCGTGGCGGTGGACGATTCGGTGTTCCGCCGGGCCGGCCGCAAGGTCCACGGGGCCGGCTGGCAGCATGACGGCAGTTCCCCGAGCCGGAACAAGCTCAGCTACGGCAACTGCTTCGTCACCGCGGCCATCCTGGTCCGCCTGCCGTTCTGTTCCCGCGAGGCGGGCCTGCCGGTGCTGGCCCGGCTGCATCTTCCCGGCAAGGGCGCCGGGCCCGGCAAGGTGGAGACCGCTGCCGCGCTGGTCAGCCAGCTCGCCCTCGCTTTCCCCGCCCGGCTGGTCCACGTGGTGGCCGATGCCGCCTATCACGGCCCGGCGCTGCGCACCCTGCCGGAGAACGTGACCTGGACCTGCCGCATCCCGCGCAACGCGGTGCTGTATGCCCTCGCGCCGCCGCGCACCGGCAAGCGGGGCCGGCCCCGCACCAAGGGCGAGCGGCTCGGCACCCCGGACGACATCGCCGCCGCCGCGGCCTGGGACACGGTGACCGTCACCGCCTACGGCCGGGAGGAAACCAGGCACACCGCCGATGTCACCTGCCTGTGGTACGGCTCCTGGCACACCCGCACCGTCCGGCTGATCCTGTCCCGCGACGAGCGCACCGCCAGCGGATATGACCTGGCCCTGGTCACCACCGACCAGGACGCCAGCCCGGCCGCCCTGGTGACGCGGTACGCCGCCCGGTGGGGCATCGAGCAGGCGTTCGCCGACGCCCGCAACGTCCTGGGCGCCGGCGAGGCCCGCAACCGCGTCAGGCGCGCCGTCGAGCGCACCGTACCGTTCGCCCTGCTCGTGCACACCCTCATCATCATCTGGTACGCCCGCTACGGCCACGACCCGGCCGACGTCGATGACCGCCGCGCCGCCCAGCCCTGGTACCAGACCAAGACCGAGCCCGCCTTCGAGGACATGCTCATCAAGCTCCGCCGGACGATGATAGCCGCCCGGTTTTCACCCACTCGCCCTGGTCAGCCCGCAGACGAGCAAATCCGCGCCGTCCTCGCAGCCTGGGAAGCAGCAACTGCATAACTACGAAACTTCAGCGGTCTGCAGGAGGAAGTGATCGCCGGTGGCTGCCTTGGATCCTGTGCAGCGCAGATGCCCCTGGTGCGGGAAGGTCAGCCACCCCAGCCGAGCCGCTGCGGCGCGGCGGGCCCGCAGGGAAAGCCCGGCTGTCCGGCTGCGGGTTTACCGGTGCCCGGCTTGCTCGCTGTGGCATCTGACGTCGAAACGCCCGCCCCGGCGCCGGCCTGATCGCCGCGGCCGTGCCCGTACCCGACCGCCCTTGCGAGCGAACCGGCCGGCTGCGCGTGACCGGCCGTGAGCCTCAGGGCGGATGGCCATGTTGTCTGAGACTGTGCAAGACGTGGATTTCGCGGTGGTCTACCGCGCTGAGCACCGGCCGCTGGTGCGGTTCGTGATGTTCCTCGGATGCGGCGACCCGGACCTGGCTGAAGACATCGCGCAAACGGCGTTTGAGAGGGCGTTTCCGGTCTGGCCGACGATCCGCAATCCGCAGGCCTGGCTGCGCAAGGTTGCGCAGAACGAGCTGGCCCGCCGGTCACGGGCCTCCGCCCGGGAGACATCGCTGGACGCAGCTCCCGAGCGCGCCGACCAGGCGGCAGCGGTGTCCGCGGCGCTGGCGGCGCAGCAGCAGGCAGAAACCCGGGAAGTGCTGGCCGCGGTGATCGCGGACCTGCCGCCGAAACAGCGCCAGGCTATGGCCTGGCACTGGGACGGGTTCAGCGATACCGAGATAGCCGCGCATGTCGGGGACTCCGCTGAGGCTGTGCGGAAGAACCGCAGCCGGGCGATGAAGAAACTCAGGCTGGCACTGACGCAGGCCGGGAGGGAGGCGATATGAGCAGGCTGAACTGGCGTGCCGGCGGCGCGCGGCTCACCGACGATCAGGTGAACGCGATGGTGGCCAGGGCACGGGCCGACATTGCCGAGATCCTGGCGGATGTCCTGGACGACGAAGCGGGCCTCGCCGCCATCTACACGATGCACGGCCGGCCGGCACCTGCCGGGCCAGGCCTGGCCGCCGCCGGCTATGACGGGGGCGGTGATGAGGAGGGCGGCCAGGTTGGCGTGGTTTGTGACCGCATCGCCATGCTGGAGTCGGCGCTGGCGCAGGCGGCCCGGAAGGCTGCGCCGTCCAGCCAGGCTGGCATGTACCTGGGAATGGGCCGCCGGTTCCTGTTCGAGCTGCGATCCGGGCTGGCCGGGCGCAGCCTTAGCGCGGCCGACGCGTTCCGGCTAATGACCAGCGTGCGGCACGACCTGCGGGAGGCGGACGGCACGCTGCGAAGGGAACTACAGCTTCCCCTCGGCCGCGGAGTGCTCGCCAAGCTGGCCGAGTTGCGAGAGCTCGTCGCGGACCTGGCCGGCCAGGTGGACAGCCTGGACGGCCAGGTGATGAAACTGTTCGGCCGCTCCGATCAGGCGTCCGCAGTCCCCGTTCCCCAGCACTGATCCGGAGACCAGATCCACTATGGGTAAAGCAGCACGCAACCGGCGCAGCCGGCAGCAGCAGTCACGTGCCGAAAACCTCGGGCAGCACGGCTGGACCGGGCCAATCCGCGGCGGCTCGGCCGAGGCCAGGGACCTGATCGCGCAGGTGACCAGCGAAACCGAGATGCCGTGCCGGGCGACGTTCCTGGATGATCCGCTGTTCGGCGGCCACCAAGCACGCCGGGTCACTGACATGACACCAGACGGCGACCTGGTCACCGACACCAGCCGCGATGACGACCCGGTCCCGGTGCTGCTGTTCGAGCCGGTGCACACGATCGCCTTCACGGACCCGGTGACCGGCCTGCACCATGAGGGCCGGATTGACGCTCTGGTGGCCACCGGGTGGCAGCGCGTGCTGCCGCGGTTCATCATGGCGGGCTTGCCCGCCGACGGCTGGGGCCTGTACCGCACCGCTACCGGGGTGGATCTTCTCGACCCGTATGGCTGTATTTACGCCAGCGGCCGGGCAGACCTTGATCCGCGGTGGGTATCGGCCGCCGTCAGCACCGGCTCGGTGCTGGTCCTGGTCGGGCCCAGCCTCGGCGTCCGCGTCCCTACCGGCCGGTCCCCGCAGTCCTATACCGACCGGGACCGGGCCGCGGAGTTCCGGCAGGGACGCCAGCACGGTCTGCTGGCCGCCGCCACGGTGACCTGGCACAGCGACCCGCCGGCCGAGACCGTCACCTGGGTCCTGCTGCGGGAGAACGCGCTAGCCCCCAGTCACCCCCGGCTGTCTACGTTCCGCTGCTGAACCTCAAGGCAGATGGCGGCCCGCGGGCCCTCGGCCTTACCGACCTGTCCAGATGCGCCGACGGCCCGCTGGAGGTGCCCGTGACGCCGCACCTGGCCGCCCGGGTGACCGAGACCGACGTGGACCTGGTCCGTCCCGATGACGAGACCGGCGGCATCGTCGCCGGCTACCTTAACCCCGACCCGGCGGGAGATAAGCGATTCGCGGCCTGGCGGGCAGCCGCGGCCCGGCACGGCCGCATCGTGGTGATCACCGGGTCCGCCGAGCTCCTCACCGGCGACGACGTCAGCCCCGAACGCCTATGGGAGGTTCTGGGCACCTCGCACGGCGCGCTCGTCCCGCTGACCAGGGACTCGGCCCCGTCCCAGGCTGCATCCGGCCACCAGCCTGCATCCGCGGAGCAGCCCGCGGACTTCGACGACAGGTCCGAGTACAGCGACCTGCTCACCGCCAAGCTGCGCACACAAGATTCCTTCGAAATTCATATAGCCGACACGATCACCAACCTGATCAGCCTGGACAGCCTGCAACGGTGGCTGCCAAACCTGTGGCCCGTAACCTGCCAGACCTGCGGTGAGCCCCTCGGAACGAAAGCCGACCTCGCCGTCACCGACCTCGGCAGCGGCGCGATCTGGCTGAGCATGCACCACTCCGCCTGCCGCCCTTCCTGCGTCACCGCTGCAGAGCAGGCCGCCCCGACAAACCGGCCGACCTCGTCGTTCGTCGCCGGCTACCTCGCCAAACCCGGCCGTGACCCACGGCCAGCCGACATTCCGGTACTGGTGGTCAACCCCTCCTGCGAGCAGCTCCTGCTCCAGCGGGACGCCGCCAGCACCTGGCGTAACGCCACCCTCGACGAGTTCGCGCTGCTCGGCCTGCGGCCCGCATCCGCGAAGATGCCGCGCCGGACCCGGCAGATCCACGCCGGCCTGCGCGACGGCCGGTTGACCGTCACCACCGCCGGAGCGTCACCGGATCACCAGTGGGCGATCGCCCCGCCACCGCATGTCTGCGACCAGCTGCGCCGGCACCACGGGTTCGCGATCTCCGTCACCACCAAGCTGCTACCCGCGCTGGTCGTGCCCGACGACCTTCCCGCCGCGTTCGCCGACCCCGAGGCACTCACTGGCTGGGTAGACCTGTCCACGACGCCCCAGCCCCGGAAGTGGCCGACCCTTCGCCGGCGCGGCACCCGGCCGACGCCAGCGCGGACCGGACAGGCGGACCGGTGAGCACGCCACTGCGCCCTAGCGCTAGCGGCCAGCCAGGCCGCAAGCTTGGCGCCGAGCCAGCAACGAGCAGAGCCGAGCAGCTGGCGCAACCGGCGGCGCCCCCTTGGAAGAAGGTCGTGAGCAAAGTCGTCACAACGGCAGGCAAATGGCGGCGAGGCGATGCCACCGCGTCCTGTCTCGGCTGCCGCTCCCCAGAAGAGATCCTCGGCGCTCCTGCGGCGGCCATTACGATTCGTGCCAAGCCTTGAGGAGCATCATGTCCGACGCAGCTCACTCGTTCCGCTACGAGGTCGTGAAGACTTACCCGCAACGGGGGCCCCTGCACCAGTACCGTCTCGCTACGGCCACGAGCTTCTTCTGCTTCCGCTGTGGAAGCGCTAAGACCTCGAAACTTGTGACCACGGTGCAGGGTGAGTGGGATCGTTTGCTCTGTAACGGTTGCTATGGTCGGCTCCTATCGATCTGGGAGATCAAGGCCGGCTCGCTGGAAGACGAGTCTCGCGATGGTGCCCTGCTCGAAAGGCTCGCGTCTGCGGCGCCTGCCGAGGAGGTGGCACGTGCCCAGTCCCGCTTGATGGCTGCAGCCCCGCACCACGCCGAGTTGAGCGAGGAAGCGCAGCGCATGCTCGCGACTGCGCACGCGGTGACGGCACCCCTGCGCAGTGCGACGGGGCTGGACTGGTCTGTCGCCATCATCGGCCTCTGCAAGGCTGTAGAGATCGAAGCTGTCCGTTGCATAGCCGAGCCCCTTCGTCTTGCTGCAAGCGGTGAAGACGTGACCGCCGATCTGAAAGACCCGGAATTTACCCGCGTGGCACGCTATTGCCAGGGCTCAGCACGCCCGCCCGAACTTGGCGCACTCGCGCGGTTTCTGCGAACAGCGGCCCATTCCAGGAACCGTGCAAAGACCAGCGTTCTGGTCGCTGCGCTACGCGCAGCTACGACGGCGTGGCCGTCAGCAGATTGGCTGTTCGCCAAAGGTGGATTCACGGACACCGTCGATGTTCTAACGCGGGAGTACCGGAACCCAGCCGCTCACACTGGACTCTTTGAAGAGGGAGACTTCAGCCGCTGCAGCGATCTCGTCCACGGTCAGGAAGGTCTCCTATGGCGCCTCATCGTCGCGACGTCGCGACGAGGCGGGGGCACCCGTGGAAGTCCATGACGACCGCCATTCAGCGAAGTGCGTCAGCCGGGCGCTACCAGAAGCGCTGCACCACGTCTTCCCCGAGCTCATCGCTGCCCGGGACCCGAACCGGCGCACCCACCCGCGCGCTGTCGTGTGCGGCCCGCCCGCCCGCCTGGCGGCCGGGCGCACCCCGCAGCATCCGCCGGCCACCTCGGCGATCACCATGCCGATCACCTCGGCCACGTCCAGCCGCCAGGCCAGGACGAACGCCGGGAGCAGCGCGTGGCTCACCCGGCACCGCGCGCACCGGAGCCGCGGCACGAAGATCTTCCGGCAACGGCCTACCGACCGAAAATGCCGCTGGTATCCCGACCAGAACACCAGCGGCCCTGCGCACGCCGGGCAGTCCGGGCGCGGGGACTCCAGCGCACGGCCCGCCCGTGCGTACGCATCGACGGCCAGCGGGCACGGCCATACGATGGCCACGGGCGGCACCGCCTCGGATCCCTTCTCGCGACGTGACCAAACGAAGGCGAGAAGGGATTCCCCACGCTCCAAAGGGGACGCCACGATCCTGGCCCGCACGGCCCGGCTCGGCAGCAACATGAACAAAGAGCACGGCCGCGCACCCCAGCGGGGTGCTCAGGCAATCAGGCCGTCAACAACACTGACGGCGCCCGCCGGGTCTGGCCGTCGCCGGGCGCACGATCGGCTGACCGCAACCCAGCCCCGCACGGGCTCCACCTGGACAGCGCCTGCGCTCCGGAGGTTGCATGGCAGCTAGCAGGAAGCGGGAAAGAGCAAGATCAGCTCACTTCACAGTGGTCCACGCTTCCAGGGGAACCCGCACATTGGACGTCTGTTTGGAGCCGGGCTGCGGCGATGCTCGTCGCTGCAACCGAAGAAGCTCGACCCGGACTATCGTCACTTCTGCAGGCTGGCAACTTCCGGTGAGAGAGGGAGCATGACGGTACGGCTGGAGTGGAGCGGCAAACCGAGGCAAGTCGAACGTTTGGTTCTTCCGTTCCAGACCGTCGAAACGATCAATGAGTCCCGTGCCACGAGGGAGCGGGACAGCGGCACCATGTTCGGAGTCCAAGATGTGGGTGCCGCGATGGTACGGAACATGCTGATCTGGGGCGATAACAAGCTGGTGACCAGCAGCCTGCTCAAGGAGTACGCGGGGTCCGTCCGGCCGGTCTACATCGACCCGCCCTTCGACACGGGTACAGACTTCTCGTACAGGCTCAGTGTCGGCGATTCCTCGGTAACGAAGCTGCCATCCATCCTTGAGGAGCATGCCTACCGGGACACGTGGAGCGGGGGCCGAGCGTCATACCTGCAGATGATGTGCGAGCGCATCGTCCTGCTTTACGAGCTGCTCACAGCAGACGGCTCGCTTTACCTGCACTGCGCGCCTAATGTGAGCCACTACCTCAAGGTCCTCTGTGACGAGGTGTTCGGGTCCGATCGGGCACGCGCAGAGATCGTTTGGAAGAGAGTGTCAAGCCATGGCGATGCGAAGAAATGGTCCCCGGTTCACGAGATTATCCTGCAGTACAGCAAGGGCGCCACCTATGTCTGGCATCCTCCCAGGGACCCTCTGGAATCCGGGTATTCGACCGTGAAGTATGTTCACGACGATGGCGATGGTAGAGGCCTGTACCGACTAGGTGACTTGTCCAGCCCGAACCCACGACCGAATATGACCTATGAATGGCAGGGGTTCCCGCCCCCTCCGAAGGGCTGGCGATATAGCCTTGCGACAATGACTGAGCTGGATATGGATGGCCGCATCGACAAGCCAGACGACAAGACCAAGCGCCCTCAGCTCAAGCGATACCTAGCCGAGAACGAGGGCCAGGTTGTCGGTGACGTTTGGACCGATATTCCCCCGGTCAATTCACAGGCGATGGAGCGGACCGGCTACGACACACAGAAGCCGTTGGCGCTGCTGGAGCGGATCATCCTCTCATCCAGTGATCCGGGAGACATCGTGGCTGACGTCTTCTGTGGATCGGGTACCGCTCTCGTCGCAGCAGAACAGCTTGGCCGACGGTGGATTGGCTGCGACCTGGGACGATTCGCGATTCACACGACACGAAAGCGTCTTCTGAACGTCGCTGACTGCCAGCCCTTCGACATCAAGAACCTTGGAGCGTACGAGCGCCAGCGGTGGCAGGAGTCAACCGGTAACGGCGCCCTCCGTGCGTATCTCGACACCATCCTGGCCTTCTACCAGGCCGAGCCCATTGACGGCTTCCGTCATTTGCATGGACGGAAGGCCAACCGCCTGGTGCACGTTGGCGCAACTGATGCGCCTATCACCATCGATGAGGCCGAAGAGCTCATGGACGAGATGGCGGACAACGGTGTGCAGGCCTGTGATCTCCTCGGCTGGGAGTGGGAGATGGGCCTTCACGACACGATCAGCGAGCTGGCACATCGCCGAGGTCTGAATCTCCGGCCGCTCCAGATCCCGAGAGAGGTCATGGAACGCCGCCTTGCCGAGGCCGATGCCGTGCGTTTCTTCGAACTCGCCTTCGTTGATCTTGATATTCGGCGCCAGCACCACGAGGCGTGCGTCGTCCTCAACGACTTCATCATTCCCAGTGAAGACCTGATTCCTGCGCATGTGCGCGAGCAGATCAGCAGCTGGTCCGACCTCATTGACTACTGGTCGGTGGACTTCGACTACAAGGACGACACGTTCCACAACCAGTGGCAGGCTTACCGCACCCGGGAGAAGCCGAAGCTCGCCACCCAAAGCGACTGGCACCAGTACCCAGAGGTCGGTCGGTACAACATCGTCGTCAAGGTGATTGACATCTTCGGCAACGACACCACCAAGCTCGCCGAGGTGCGGATCAAGTGAGTACGCCCGACCCGAACCTGGCTGTCCCCGAAGGCGACCCGTGGGCCCTGCCTATTCGTCGCCGGCCCAGCGATGGCACGCACCTGGTTAACGGGGTACGAGCAGCCGTTGACGCCTGGCGGAGCAACGGCTACCCGGGTGCCAGCCCGACTACACGCCGGCTGTTGACGTACTGGTTCGAGGAAGATCACATTACCCCGGGCGGGATGCCGTTCCGCTTCTACTTCTGCCAACGCGAAGCGGTTGAGACGTTCGTCTACCTGACGGAAGTCCGAGAGGTGCGGTCGATCCGGGATCTGCTGGACTTCGCCAGCCACGGCATGCTGATCCAGCCCTGGGAAACGCTGCGCCAGCGGCTGGCCTTCAAGATGGCTACGGGCTCAGGCAAGACCATGGCGATGAGCCTGTGCGTTGTGTGGGCTTACTTCCATGCCATCTTCGAGCCAGGCTCTCCGATGGCAACCAAGTTCCTCATCGTGGCCCCGAACGTCATCGTCTTCGAAAGGCTCAGGACTGACTTCGAAGACGGTGGCACCTTCCGCCGCGATCCCCTGATACCGCCTGACTGGGCCAACGACTTCGAGATGACGGTCCTCCTGCAGGGCGAACTCGCCCCAACTACCACCCGTGGGGTCGTCTACCTCACCAACATCCAAAGGCTGTACGACACCGCGGACTCGGCGGCGACTGCGCCGGTCAACCCGGTGGACGCGATGGTAGGTGGCCACGTCAACCGGGATGTCAACGCCGCGTCGGCGGAGCAACTCGTCGACCGGGTGGCCGAATCCGGGCGGCTGATGGTCATCAACGATGAGGCACACCACGTCTGGTCGGAGAAGCTCAAGTGGAACCAAGCGATCGAGAACCTGCACGACAAGCTCAGCAAAAGAAATCCCGACGACCGCCGAGCGGGAGTGGTGTCGCAGCTCGACTTCTCGGCGACGCCCAAGGATCAGCGGGGCATCCTGTTCCGTCACATCGTGGTCGACTACCCGCTGGCCCAGGCCGTGCGGGACGGAATCGTCAAGACTCCCCTTATCGGTGAGATCCATGGCGCGACCCCGGAGCTTGGTACCTCCGCAGTGCAGCGGTACCGCCGTTGGCTCGATGTGGCAGTCGGCCGCTGGCGTAAGTTCAACCAGGTGCTCGAACCGGCCGGGAAACGGCCCGTGCTCTTCGTGATGTGCGAGAACACTCTGGCAGCGGACGAGGTAGGCGACTACCTCCGGCAACGCCCGGATTTCTCCGGCGATCGGCTCCTGGTGATCCACACCAACAGCCAGGGCGAAGTGACCAAGGGTGACCTTGACATTGCCCGGAGGGCGGCCCGCGAGGTGGACGGCCCCAACAGCCCGATCCGGTGCATTGTCAGCGTGCTGATGCTGCGCGAAGGGTGGGATGTCCGCAACGTCTGCGTCATCGTCACCCTGCGGAGTCTGACCGCCAAGGCCAAGATCCTGCCGGAACAGGCGCTCGGACGAGGCCTGCGGCGAATGACGCCGCCAGGTTCAGGCTACGACGAGCGCGTCGTCGTTATCGAGCACGACGCCTTCCGGGACCTCTGGTCGTCGGAACTAGACGGCGGCCTGGTGGTCGAGAAGGAGGATGTCGACCGCATTGAGCCAGGCGCTGTGGCCATCTTCGCGGACGAGGGCAAGCGTGATTACGACATAGCCATCCCGCACTTGTCGCGAGTACTGGCCCGCTCGGAGAGCCCATTGGCCGCACTTCGTGCCGCCGACATTGCCGACCCGCCTACGAAGCTTGACGTTCCCGACGTTGGCCCGGATGAGTACATCAAGTACCGCGGGCTCCACCTCATCGGCCGCACAGAGGTCGAACGCGACGAATTCCTCGTACCCTATGCAGAGGACCCGTCTGGCGTCATTACCTGGTACACGAAAAGCGTCGCCAAGGCGGGCGGTGTCGATCGGCTGGCTGGCACATTCGCCATCCTGGCGCCGATGGTACGCGACTACCTCAAGACCCGAGTCTTCACGTGGCCGGTCGACTTGGCGGACAAGATTGTTCTGCGGCGCTTGGCAGAGAACGATGCTCAGCAGCTCGTGGTCGGGGCCTTCCAAGCCGCGATCCGTAGTCTGACCATCACGGAGGTCTCGCCCGAACTGGTGGAGCAAAGCCTTCGGCTCTCGGCTACACCAGCTTTTCCGTGGTCCCGGGAGACAGTCAGCGCGGCGAGGACGGTATTCAACCTGACGCCGGTAGATAACGCCCTGGAGCGACGCTTCGCCCAGTTCCTAGATCATGCGACCGATGTTCGGGCCTTCGCCAAGCTGACAATGAACAGTCGCTTCGCCTTGGAATACATATCAACTACCGGAGCCCTTCGGTACTACTACCCGGACTTTCTGGTCCGACTGAGCGGCGGCGACTGTGTGGTTATGGAGACCAAGGGCCTAGAGGACGTCGAGGTGGCGCTCAAGGATCTACGGGCTCGCCGGTGGTGTCGTGACGCGACGGCACTGTCCGGCGTTCCGTGGGGATATGAGAAGGTCCCACAGCGTGTTTTCGACGCCTACACCGGCGAGACGGTCGAGGGCCTTCGGCGCTTCCTCGCCGCCCGAGACGGACGTACCGGCGGCGAGGCGCAGTGACGGGCCCTGAGGACCGTCAGACCCCAGAGCAGCTGGACTTGTTCACGTATGCAGCCGAGATAGAGGAGCAAGCACGCGTCGAGCAGGTCAACAGTGACCGGGCCGCGCAACGCGCGTTCCTTATCTTCGCGACTGATCCCGCCGCTGCGCCGGATGAGCCCGGCTACCGCCGGGTTTTCGCGACGGAGGCTAAGACTCCGGGACAGGCCAAGGCCAAGGTGCGGCCGCACGTCACCGGATGCAGACTCCGCGCGTATCTGGCTACCGGCGCATACCGAGATGAGCTGCCGGAAGCCGAGTGGGTGAGCTGACGCACTCGCCAACACACTGCAGGCGTATGCACTCGAGGCGGCGGGCCGCCATCGTTTCGAGGCGGCCCGATCAGCCCGCTCGATGACCGTGTCCGCGCCGAGATCGCAGACCGGGGCGAGGACGGCACCGTCGATGCGGACCTAGCTGCCGCCGCGTAGCAGACCACCCTGGCAGCTCCGGCATGGAACCAGATCACCGGTTTGGGTTCATGCCGACCTTCACCCCACCAGCGTCCTGGCCCACCGCGGCCGGGTATCCGCGGTCATCGAGATCGGCGAGCCCGGCATCGGCGACCCGGATCCTGCCGACTGATTGATGCGAGCGCGATGTCTCATAAGGGGACCGGTAGTTGAGGCGCCGTCGGCTGATGCCGTTGGGCGGCCGTGACTGCGGTTGCCGCGGTGTCGTGCTGGCCTGCGCGGGATGCTGGCCGGCTGTCCGGCGGGACGTTCGCCTCTACCGCTCCGCGCCCGGGCTGGTGACCATCACTATGGCAACGCTGCCAGCGCGAGGGCCGGCCGGGGTCCTGGGTGGCGCCTGGCGTGCCGCGTGGCGGCGGAGAGTCCGTCCGGTTCCAGGGCGGAGAAGGCAGGAATGCGATGCGAAGGCACATCTTGGTGACGGCGGTCACGGCGGCCGCGGCCACGCTGGCCGCGCTGGCCCCGGCACCCGCTGCCCCGGCCGGCGCGGCCGCCCGGGCCACGCCGGCGGCGCGGGGCGCGCAATTGTGGGTGGCGCGCTACAACGGCCCGGCGGGTAAACAGGACGGCGCCCGCTCGATGGCGGTGAGCCCTGACGGCAGCACGGTGTTCGTGACCGGGTCAAGCGACGGCGGCCCGGCGACCGGTTGGGACTACGCGACGGCGGCTTACAGCGCCGTCACCGGCAGGCAGTTGTGGGTCAGCCGCTACAACGGCCCCGGGAACGGGGTCGACGCCGCGCGCTCGGTGGCGGTGAGCCCCGGCGGGGCCAGGGTGTTCGTGACCGGGTTCAGCGTCGGCGGCCCGGCGACCGGCACCGACTACGCCACGGTCGCCTACAGCGCCGCCACCGGCAGGCAGCTGTGGGTCAGCCGCTACAACGGCCCCGGGAACGGGGTCGACGTCGCCTCCTCGGTGGCGGTGAGCCCGGGCGGGGCCAGGGTGTTCGTGACCGGGTCCAGCGCGGGCCGGACGGCCGGCGACGACTATGCCACGGTCGCCTACGGCGCCGCCGCCGGCAGGCGGCTGTGGGCCAGGCGCTACAACGGCCCGGGGAACGGGTCCGACGAGGCTTCCGCGGTGGCGGTGGGCCCGGGCGGTGCCAGGGTGTTCGTGACCGGGGACAGCTTCGGCGGGACGACCGGTGACGACTATGCCACGGTCGCCTACGGCGCCGCCGCCGGCAGGCGGCTGTGGGTCAGGCGCTTCAACGGCCCCGGGAACGGGGTCGACAGGGCCTCCGCGGTGGCGGTGAGCCCGGGCGGGGCCAGGGTGTTCGTGACCGGGGAGAGCTTCGGCGGGACGGCCGGCAGGGACTACGCCACGGTCGCCTACGGCGCCGCCGCCGGCAGGCGGCTGTGGGCCAGCCGCTACAACGGCCCCGGGAACGGGTACGACGCCGCGCGCTCGGTGGCGGTGAGCCCGGGCGGGGCCAGGGTGTTCGTGACCGGGTACAGCGTGGGCCGGACGGCCGGCAACGCCTATGCCACGGTCGCCTACGGCGCCGCCGCCGGCAGGCGGCTGTGGGTCAGCCGCTACAACGGCCCTGCGAACAGTTCCGAGGCCTCCTCGGTGGCGGTGAGCCCGGCCGGGACCACGGTGTACGTGACCGGGGACAGCTTGCGCCTGACGGCCAGGGACGACTACGCCACGGTCGCCTACGGCGCCGCCGCCGGCAGGCGGCTGTGGGTCAGCCGCTACAACGGCCCCGGGAACGGGGAAGACACGGCCGTCGCGGTGGCGGTGAGCCCGGCCGGGACCACGGTGTACGTGACCGGGACCAGCGACGGCGGGACGGCCGAGTTCGACTACGCCACCGTGGCCTACCGCGGCTGAGGCCGCCGGCGCTCCCGGGGCACCGCATCACCTGGGCCGCCCGCGCGGGGTCAGGGACCACCGTCCCATACCCCCGGGCGGACGGGCTGCGGACTGGCCCCGGCGGACTCTCGCCCAGTCCTGACCCCAGTGCCCCCAGGAACCGGGTGGCCCAGGTCTGCTGGCGCGCGGAACCAGCCGGCAGCCCCGCCCGCGCCGCTCGTGCGGGCCCGATCGGCATCCGGCCCGCGCAGCGGACAGGTGCACGGAATGCACCCGCGGCGCCTCTCTTGCGCAGACGTGGCTGGCGGGTGCCGGCACCAGCGGTGCACCCGGCGGGGCGGCGCCGGGTGCCAGCGGGTAGCCCGCCCGGTTCGGGGGCCGGAGGGAAGGGATCGTGTGATGCGACGGGACCTCTTGGCGGCGGCGCGACGGTCGCCTGCGGTGGCAGTGAGCCCGGACCGGACCACGGTCTACGTCACCGGGGCAGCCGCGGCAGCGGCGGCTACGGGACGGTCGCCTGCAGCGCCGCTACCGGGAGCCAGCTGGGCTAGCCGCTACCACGTCCCGCGAACCTCGGCGCGGTGCCTGCTGCGTGGCCGTGAGCCCTGCCGGGACCGCGGTGTTCGTGACGGCGGACAGCTACAGCCGGACAGGCTACGACTACGCCACCGTCGCCCACCGCGGCTGAGGCCGCGCCGCTGTCTCAGCTGGCGAGCGGCAGCTGAGACACCGAGGCCGGAGTTCGCGCTTCAACGTCAGCAACTCAGGGACCAGCAGCGAGTCATAGCCGATCAGAACCGATCCAGGAGCGCGAGCAAGCCAACCCGGGTGGACAGCAGCGCACGGCAGATCGACGGCGAGCAGGGTCATATGCTGCCCCATACAAGGAGCGAGCCCGTTCACCTGGTCGTGATCACGAAACGGAGTCAGGCGGCCCATCCGCCAGGTTGCCTGCACGGTCACGGTGATCGATGACTGCCGACATGTGCCAGCGCGAGAAGATGGCCGACGCATACGGGGAGCTACTGACTTACGGCAGGGGAGTCGGCACGGCAGCGGAACGGTTTCGTCTTCGGAGAACGCGAGCACGATGAGCATGAATGAACTCGTAGCCATGGCCGAGTTGAAGATCGTGGGCGCGATTGCGGGACGCGGTTCGTCGCTCGCCTAGTACGGCAGCCGCCATTTGCTATATGACCAGCGGGTTCAGGGTGATTTCGTGGTCTCGTTCGAGCCGGGTGCGCTGGTGGAACCATCGTGACCGTGCCTGGTGGGTGCGGGTCCAGCCGGACCAGTGCTCGATGTG
>WNGM01001977.1_pt1 | contig 16513 bp, 11 predicted proteins | sample 5400571 | NCBI WGS metagenome assembly WNGM01 (sample SAMN13153378, study PRJNA577476) | soil metagenome | isolation source: 100 cm soil or saprolite under Garry oak tree replicate 2 | place: USA:California | collected 2016-06-15 | reverse complement strand
GGAAGTTGCCTCCTGGATGACGGTGTAACTGTTGGAGACCTTGCGGGAATACTGGCGACCTGACGCAACTGGCGGTGCAATCCAGATCACACCCCCATACACGCGCTCAGACGGGCTCCTGAAAGCGACCTGCGGACAAGCTGGGATTGCTACGCGGCGGCGGAAAGCCTTTCCCAGTCGGAGTTCGAAGCGTCCCGCGCGATCGCAAGGCCCCCGTCGGAACCTGCAAAAACCGGGTCCTTCACGACTGTCGCCCGGCCGCCGCCCACGTCGAGCAAGGCCTTTTCGATGGCATCCGTCAAACCGGAGATCAGCGAACTGCCTCCGGCCAGGATGACCTTGTGCCGCACTTTGTCCTGAAACTCCGGCTCGACGTTGGCGACTAAATCAAGCATGGTCTCGCAGATCGGAGGAAGGATGCTTTCACAGGCGCTGCGCAATTCGTCCGTTATATCCAGGTCGGACGCTTTTCCTTTGACGGGCGCTGTGACCATGACGCGTCTTTTGGGTTTGCCGACAAAAGCCCACTTTTCCTTCCAATCGCGAATCATGTGAATGGAAAACTGAACCTCCGGATGGCGTTCCCGAATGAGCTTCGCAAGCTGTTCGTCGATAGCGTCCCCCGCGTTGGGCAGCGTGCGCTGATCCTGCTCGGTGGGATAGCGTCCCCGCATGACGCAAAAATCCGCCGTCCCCGCGCCGATGTCGATGATCACCGAATGCAGAAGTGCTTCCAATCCGTAAGCGACCGCAAACGGCTCGGACACCAACATCACGCTGTCTGCAATCCCGTCCATAGCGCCACGCAGACGCTGCTTGCTCACACGAAAGGCTTCGGCGGGCACGCCGACAACCGCCCGGATTTTTGTCCGATCCTTGCGATTTTGATTAATGCCGATGAGTGAAACCAGGTGCCGCAGCAACTCCCGAACAGCCTGCTCGTCTTTGTCCGATCCTTCCTTGATCACACCCCGCTCCAGAGGACGGCGCAGATCCAGCATGGAGCGATTCTCCAAGGCTTCATGGCCGATAAAAACCGTCTTCTTCGTCAGCTTGCGCGCCACCATGTCCAAGGGCCAGCCCACATAGCTGTCGACCACGTGGCGCTCGCCATTGGATGCGGAGATTGAGCTGCGAGAAGTGCCAAGGTCTATGCCGATACACAGTGCTTCATTCTTGTCGTCCATTTTTCGGTACCTTCTCCTCCGAGCCCTTGAGATTGTCCGCATAGGAATGTATGCCTCTGAAAAGGGCCTGCGCGATATTTTCCCTATAGTCGTCGTTTGTCAACAGCTTAACTTCCTCTTGGTTCGAGAGGCATGAGACTTCCACGAGAATTGCCGGCATTTCGGTTCGGACAAGAACAACGAAGGGCGCCGTCTTCACGCCACGATCTTCGACCAGGGGATTGATCCGGCGTACAGACCCGTACAGCTCGGCCTGAATGGCTTTGGCAAGCCTGCGTGATTCGTCCTGGCGCGTATCCATGTAGATTCTTTCGAGAAGCAGGCGATATTCGGACAGGGAGTAAACGGAATCGCGATTTTCCCTGACAGCCAGTTTGGTCACCGCCGGATCGTCAGTAGGGCCAAGGACGTACGTTTCCAGTGCGCGCAGCTCCTGGCTGCGGGGTATCCAGTTGAGGTGGATTGAAACGAAGAGATCGGCGCTGCTGGCATTGGCGAAATCCGCTCGTTTATCAAGCCCGACGGCCTCATCCGTTTCGCGAGTCATCAGAACCTCAAACGAAGCTCCTTCCAAAAGCCTGCGCAGCCGCAATGCAATGTCCAGGGAAATTTCTTTTTCCGCCATTCCTGATTCGGAAACTGCTCCGTGTTGGGCGCCGCCATGCCCTGGATCGATGACGACTTTTCGAACCGACAGAGGAAACACCACGCGATCGAGGGGACGAGGCGGCGTGCCCGGAACCCGAGGCGTGTGGATCGACGCCATCGCGTTGCCGGCGCTGGTAACGGAACGATTAACCCTTTCTACAGGGACAACCGGAGAACCGGCGGCCCGCCTGAGTATGACCTCGGATGCCGGCAGGTACACGAGAATCGCAGTCAGGAACACACTAACGAGCCCTATGGGAAACCGGCGCCGCGGCGCAGACACACTGATGATCCTGCAGTAGTGCCCGCGCGGGACATTATCCTGAACGGCTTCACGAACGAGCCGGAGCTTGGTTTGTGCGACATTCTCCATCAGCGGTTGCTCAGAACCCCCGCAACGTCAACAGAATAACGTAGCCGAGGAGCGGTTTCCCGTCAACTCGTACCGACTACAGACTTATCGCGCTCGCGGGCTTTAGCCCGCGTTCGGCTCATTCTGTTTTCTTTGACCAAGGGGAATTCCCGGGGCGACATCAGGAGAGTATTCAGTTTCGTAACACTTGATGGCATGTTCAATGCGCCGAGCAAGCGAACGGGACTTGCGCTGGCGCAAGTCCCATCGAGCCTAACGTTGCGGCCTGTCTTGCTGCGGATAGGCCGGCAGAAGGACGTGATCACCGAAGGCAGCCTTGAGGCCCTGGATGGCGCAATTCTCGTCGCCTCCCCCGCCGGCGCCGCCGCCGACGCCGATCGCGCCGATCATCTCGCCGTCGACGACAATGGGAAGCCCGCCCGATACCGTGAAGAAGCCGAACTGCATCAACTGCCTCGGCTGTCCGCCCGGATCGTTGCGCAATTGGGCCGCGCGTATCGAAGTCGGCTGGCGCGTCTCCAGCGCCGTCTGCGCCTTCAGCATGGCCGTGCGGATGTTGTTGTAGACCTGGCCGTCGCCGCGTTCTTGATGAACGAAGGTGCCGTGGGTGTCGATGATGTAGATAGAGGCGGTGCCGCCGTGCTCCGCCGCCCAGGCGCGGCAGGTCCGGGCGATCTTCTTTGCGGCTTCACCGGAAATCTGATTCGCGTCGAAAATGTTCGCCGCGGCCCGTCCCGATACGACGAATTCCGGAGGCAGGGACGAGCGCGGAGTCACGCCCTGCGGCAGGTCGAAGCGCGGGACCGGCGCGTTGCCCCGATTGCCTCCCGCTTGCGGCCGCAGGTCCTCGACCAGCGGCGGCTGCGGCCCGAGCACCTCGATCATCGCCTTGTGAGCGCAGATTTCGTCGCTCCAGCCCTGCGCCACGCGCGGCGCCGAACCGCCGACGCCGATGGCGCCGATCAATTGATCGTTCACGACAATGGGAATCCCGCCCGAATTCGCGAAGAAGCCGAGTTGGATCTGCTGCAATTCGGTATCTGGATTCTGGATGACTCGGTTCATCCGGTTCTTGCTCGCCTCCCGGCCCATCAGGGCCGTGCGCGCCTTCATTTCCGCCGTCACGATGTTGAGATAGCCCTGCCCGTCCATGCGGTGCATGTAAACGTGGTTGCCATCGTTATCAAGAATGTAGATGCTGACGGCGACCCCTTCCTTGTTCGCCAGGCGCTCGCATGTCTCGGCAATCCGCTCGGCCGTCGCCAGATTGATCGTCGTGAAATCATGGATCCGCCGCGCAGTTTCGCCGCTAATGACAAACTGCGACGGCAAATTCTGCGCCGACGCGGTGGCGGCAAGCACCAACACGCCGGCCGAAAGCAACACCGCACTATAGATACGTTTCATCATTCCCTCCCTATGCGAACTCGTACTTGATTTACCAGATTTTGCCTCGTCCCGTTCACACTCGCATGCGACCGCGCCGGGCAACCACTTCAACGCCACATCGCGCTGAAGTTGCATATCGCGCGCTCGATAGACTTCGCCTTGACCCCCACGACCGAGTCTTTGGCCGATTGTGATGCCCATTAAAATCAGTGACCGATTCTATAGCGAAAGGTGCGCGCAAAGAAATTTTTCGGCAGCGAGCTATGTTGACAGGCTACATGAATGAATAAGTTTTTCCTCCGTGACTTCTTAACATTTTGCGAAGAAGTTTCGAGAGATTTTGGAAGCTGAACGCTGAACGCTAAGCTGAGTGCTGACAGCTGATAGCTGACAGCGCGATGAGAGGGTGGTTTGCGCGCCAGGCGCTGCTTGACAACGGTCGACGTTAGTGTCTCGAATGGCCGCCAAGTTGCCACTCTTTGCGAATCAGTTCAGGCTATACTGAAATTGCCCTTATGCCCACAACAGAGCGAGAACAAATGGGTGAAGTGTACGCGAGGGTTCGGCTCACGAACGCCCTTGATCAGGAATTGGTGCGTAGAGGACTGCTCGAAGCACACGGAGTGCATACCTGTGAGGTTGATGCACTGGTGGATACCGGCGCAACGAGGTCTATCATTCCGCCGGATGTGGTCCGGCAACTCGACTTAACCATCGTTCACGAAACAACGGGCATACTCGCAGATGGGAGCCGCGTTCCGGTGGGTATTACTAGCACCATCATTTTTCAAATCGAAGGCCGCGAAACCCGAGAAGATGCCTACGTGTTAGGTGACCAGATCTTAATTGGGCAAACGGTGCTCGAATCCACGGACCTCCTCGTGGACTGCGCGAATCGCAAAGTCATACCCAAGCATAAGGAAGGACCGCTTTTCAGACTCTGATCCAATCTGGATGACTCCAGGTCGTCGATGCCGCGGGACCGATCTGATTAGGGCGAATCGGCAGGGTCCGCCGGATCGGTCATGTGGATGAACGACAAAATCATTGACCTGACCCCAGGGTTCGATCAACATTCGACGGTAATTCCCATTGTGCAAGAAAGGAAAACGCATGATGAAGGCGCCGATCCGGATTAATCGCGCGGTCATAACAATGGTTGTGATTCTCGCGGCCATGACTTTGATTATCGTGCCCGCGGCGGGAGAGTCACGAGGCATCAAGGCTGAGGATTACTTCGCATTCAAATCACTAAATGATGTCCGATTTTCGCCTGACGGCTCGACGATCGTGTTTGTGGTCGGGACAATTGACCAGAAACAGAACCGGCGATACAACGCGATCTGGACGGTGCCGGCAGATGGATCGCGAGAGCCGTCGCTGCTGACGACGTCGGTGCAATCTTCAACCAGCCCGCGATGGAGCCCGGACGGGAAATCCGTCGCATTTCTGTCAGCAAGGCCGGCGCCCGGAGACACTGCTGCCGAGATACCCAAGACTCAGATCTGGATTTTGCCGCTCAGCGGCGGCGAACCGCGCCGCGTGACGAATCTTCCGAATGGCGTCACTGTTTTTTCGTGGTCGCCCGACGGCACTCGATTCGTCTGCCTCAGTCGAAGCGGCCCGAGTGATAAAGCTAAATCACCCAGCGATGTTCGGCACTACAAACATGCCAATTACAAGTTCAACGATACCGGCTGGTTTGATGACAAGAGGTCGCATTTATGGGTCGTGGAGATGGCAACGGGCGCCGCCAGGCAAATCACGTCTGGCGACGACTGGAATGACACGGACCCGCAGTGGTCGCCGGATGGCTCCAGGATCGCATTCGTTTCCGATCGCACTGGAAAGGAATTCGACGAAGGCCGCAACAAAGATATCTGGGTGATCGATGCGGCCGGAGGCCCGCTCACGAAGATATCCCGCTCAGAGGAGCCCGATGGTTCACCGCGATGGTCTCCTGACGGAAAAACCATCGCCTTTCTCAACGCGCCGGAGCGCCGAGCACACCCCAAAATTTGGCTGGCGCCGAGCCAGGGAGGTGTAGGGCCGCGTCTGGCTGTCGAGGGTCTGGATCTGACCCCGACGGCCCTTCGATGGGCTGACGGCGGGCGTGCTCTATATTTCGAAACCGGTATCAAGGGAACCAGTCATCTTTTTCGAGCGGACCTCGAAACACGCCGCGCAAGCCAGCTGACCACCGGCGAGCGCACGGTCCGTCTCGCCGACATCGACGATAAGACCGGCCGCCTGGCGTATGCGGTCAACGATCCGATGCACCTGGACGACCTCTATGTCGCCGATGTCCGGGGTCAGAACGAGCATCAACTCACGCATCTTAATGCGGAACTCTTCAAGGACCTCCAACTGGCTCAGGTCGAGCGCGTGTCTTTCAAAGGCGCCGATGGCTGGGACGTTGATGGATTTCTAATGAAGCCCATCGGCTGGCAAGCCAACGGCAAGAAATATCCGATGGTGCTCAGCGTCCACGGCGGTCCCGCCGGAATGTATGGTTTCGACTGGCTCCACGAGTTTCAGGTGTATGCGGCCCGCGGCTGGGCCGTTTTCTTCACCAATCCACGGGGCTCCACTGGATACGGAGAGAAGTTCGATCGCGGCGTGCAAAGGGAGTGGAGTGGCAAGGCCTATGTGGACATTATGAATGGCGTGGACGCGGTGCTGGCAAAGAATCCGTGGATCGATATCGAGCGTCTTGGTGTCACTGGCGGCAGCTACGGCGGATTTATGACGAACTGGATCATCAGCCACACGCCTCGGTTCAAAGCCGCCGTCACCCTACGCAGCATTTCGAATTTCATCAGTGACGATGGTACGCGCGACGTTGCGTATGGGCACTCCGAGGATTTTGGTGGCGACCTCTTCGAGCGATTCGAAACCTACTGGGACACGTCACCGCTGAAGTATGTGAAAAACGTAAAGACGCCGACGCTTGTTATGCATTCCGATATGGATTTCCGTGTGCCGATCGAACAGGGTGAGCAATGGTTTCGCGCCTTGCAGCATTTCGGTGTGCCCAGCGAGATCGTGTTCTTCCCGAGAGAAAATCACAACCTGACGCGCACTGGGGAACCCGTGCATCTGGTGGAGAGCTTGAAGTGGCAAGTGTACTGGTTCGATCGCTACCTGAACGGGAACGCGGCAGCCGTAGCGCCGGACGGGCCTTTCGAGCATCAGGGAAGCAATTGACCCTCACCCGCCGCTTCGCGGCACCCTCTCCCAGAGGGAGAGGGACACCTCCTGGATGTGTCCTTCTCCCTTGGGGAGAAGGTGGCCCGAAGGGCCGGATGAGGGTCGGAAATACGTAACGTTAATAAGGAGTGGCCTATGAGACGCAAGGTGTGGGCGCTCGGAGGAGCCGCCGCCGTTGTCATGATCGTTGTAGCGCTCGTGGAGCGGCATGCCGCCGCGCAGGCGAGTCGGCCGCAGGTGCCGCTGTTCGAGCCGGATCCGCTCTGGTCGCAAGCGTTGCCGAACAAATGGGTAACCGGGCAGGTTGGCGGGCTCGCCGTCGATTCCCACGACAACCTGTGGGTCTTCCACCGCCCGGCGACAATCCCTGACGGCGAGAAAGCCGCCTCGCTCATCCCCCCACAGGCCGAGTGCTGCATTCCGGCGCCCGCCGTGTTGGAGTTCGACACGAACGGAAAGTTCCTCCAGGCATGGGGCGGCGCGGGGCAGGGCTACGAGTGGCCGGCCTCAGAGCACGGGATCTTCGTCGATTACAAAGACAATGTCTGGCTGAGCGGAAACGCGAAGGAGGACAACCAGATCCTGAAGTTCACCAACAAGGGAAAGTTCCTCATGCAGATCGGGCATGCGGGAAAGAACCGGGGCAGCAATGACACCGAGAACCTCGGGGGTCCCGCCGGCCTATTCCTGTACCGGAAGACCAATGAGCTGTTCGTGGCCGACGGATACTTCAACCACCGCGTCATCGTTTTTGATGCCAACACCGGCGCGTACAAGCGCCATTGGGGAGCGTACGGCAAGAAACCCGACGATAGTCTGAAGTTCCCGCCGCGGACGCAGCTCGTTCAGGGACCGCCCCCCGAAGGCTTCAACAACCCGGTTCACGCCGTGCTGGTGACAAACGACGATCTCGTCTATGTCGCCGATCGCTCGAACAATCGGCTTCAAGTGTTCAGGCTGGACGGGACCTTCATCAAGGAAGTGTTCCTCTCGAGGAACACGCTCCAGAACGAAGGAACCGTGCATGCCTTCGCCGCGTCCCCCGACAAGGAGCAGAAGTTTCTCTACATCGTGGATGGTTCCAACAAGGCGATTCGCGTGCTGAATCGGCAAATGCTGGAGATGGTCTCGTCGGTTGGCGGGCACGCGGGGCACAACGCGCGGGAGTTCTTCCACATCCACAGCTTCGCGACCGACTCGAAAGGGAACCTCTTCCTCGGGGAAGTCAACAACGGGCAGCGCTACTACAAGTACGCTTTCAAAGGCATGGGGCTGGCCCCCGCGATCACGTCGACTCGGTGAGGGCGCGAGAGTGCTTCGTCCGCAGGAAAGAACGCGGGCTAAAGCCCGCGACTACATAAGGACCAACCGTGGGTTACACATGTAGTCGCGGGCTTTAGCCCGCGTTCAACAGGCTCTGTCACTGTATTGTGCGACCTTCATTAATTGGCCGTCCGCTCTCCTAACTCGGGAGGGGATCTCTCGGCGTTCTAGTACGTCAACTTCAACCCGAACTGAATCTGCCGCGGCCGGGTGACCGTTGAAGAGATGACTCCAGCGGTCGGCGACGGCACGCCATTGGCACTGGTAAACGCCGTACGCAGGGACGGCGTGGCGAAGTTCGGATGATTAAGCGCATTGAAAGCCTCCGCACGGAACTGCAGCGATTTCCCTTCAGTGACGTCAAACGACTTCACCAGTGAGAAATCGACGTTCACGAGTCCCGGACCAATGAGAGTGTTCCGTCCCAGATTGCCTCGCTGATTTTCTGGTCCCAACTCGAATGCATTCACGTCCCAATAACGATCTGGCCCACCCAGGATTGGATTATTCGACGCACCCGGTTTCAAATTGGGCCTCTCGTTCAGCGAGAAGTTCGTCGTATTGAGGTTGCCCGACCGGTTATATCCGGAGATTTGAACCGTGAAGGGTGGCCCGCTGCTCACCGCTGTGATGTTGTTCAACTGCCATCCTTTGAACAGAACACTCTCTACGCCATGACTGTTCTTGGCGAACGGAAGGTCGTATGTCCAGTTGAATGTCAGGTTGTGCTTCATGTGAAAAGCCGACAGGCCGCGATCGTACGTGCGGTCATAAAAATCTGCCACGTACTGAATGTTATTACCGAAGTCTTGCGAGTTGATTCCGCTCGCGTCATCAACGGATCGTGAAAACGTGTACGATGTCTGCGCGCGGAAGCCACCCGAGAATCGTTTGATCGCACTCACCTGAAGCGAATTGTAGAACGACTGGGCGTCGGTCACGCGCTGCCACACACCGACAAAGTTGGGGTTCCTCCTCCCCAATTGCGGTTGGAAGACCTTTTTACCGTCCAGGATGATCCATGGCGCCAGATTAATATCGCCCACACGGACCAGGTGATTGCCGCGTGAGCCGGCATAGCCGATCGTGACGTCCCAGTTCCACGGCAGTTGCCGCTGAATGCCAAGGTTGTACTGCATGATGTACGGTGTCTTGAGATCAAAACTCACAACCTGCAATTGCGGCTTAACTGTATTCACATCAAAGTTCGCTACTACGTTCGGGAACGGCGGATTCGTGAGAGACGTTCTGGTTGTGAATGGCGGATTCAAGCTGCCCGAGAAGAAGTAATACTTCGGCAGGATCTCATCAAAGAACAACCCGAAACCGGCGCGCACTGAGGTCTTTCCTGTCTTGAACGGATCCCAAACCAGTCCCACTCTCGGCGCAAAATTTTTCAACGATGGGTTGTTGTGCCATGGATCACCCACCGTCGTTTTACTATCGGTCACATTGCGCAAGTTTGATATTTTGCCGTTCACTTCGGTGGGAACGGTAATGAACTCATAACGCAAGCCAAGGTTCAACGTCAGGTTCGACTTGACGCGGACATCATCTTGCGCAAAAAACGCGAACAACCACTGCCGATATCCACGCACCGGATCAAGCAACCCCGGCACCACAAATTCCACCGTGCTGGGTGTCCCACCAAGAAATCTCTCAAGGCTGGGGAACGTGACGATACCACCGCGCTGGCTGGTGGTGTTTTGGTTGAAGTGAATCCGCTGGCCCTCGAAACCAAAACGCAGGGCATGACGGCCGCGCGTAAGGAATGCCGTGTTGCCGAGCGAAATATTGTTCAGTCGATCAAAACGTGGAAGCCGGTAGTCACCACCCATTTCCGTGACGACGCCGCTAATTGTGAAATAGCCGAACTTCTCACCCGGAATCCACGACATCGATGGCGGTATATTGATGGTGCGCACGTTGTCGGCCAAAGATGTCGAACGATTAACGCCGAATCGGACCTCGTGCAGGAAGGTCGGCGAAAATGTATGCCGCCATTCCGCAGTCGCATACTGATTGCGCGTACTCTCCTGCGTATAAGCAATTGGGGTTTTGCTCAGTGGAATTCGATTGACCTTGCCATCATCGAAGGTGTAGCGCGTGAAGAACGTGTCTTTGTTTGAGAAATGGTGGTCGATTCGCCCCTGCACGAAATGTTCATCGGTCGGCTGAGATCGCGAGAACAGGTATTCACCGATGCCGCCGGAGAAAGTTCGGCCGTTCGGCAGCGGAAACAAGTCCAGGTAAGGTCCGATCTGCGGGTGCAGTGGAACCGTGCGCCCATCAATAATGCCGCGCCGGGCATTCGCGTCAGGGACGAATGTCGCTCCGCTGACGCCCAGCCGTTCAATGAGCCCCTCATAAGCAAGGAAGTAAAATGTCTTGTCGCGTTGAACCGGTCCGCCCAACGTCGCCCCAAACTGGTTTCGCTTAAAAGGAGGGATAGGCCTGTTGTGCGGATCGAAGAAATCTTTCGCATCAAGGACCGAATTACGCAGGAATTCGAAGGCGGATCCGTGAAGACTATTCTCACCGGATCGCGTCACGGCATTGATCACACCACCGGCCGATCTCCCGAATTCCGCCGAATACGAGTTCGTCAGAACCTGGAATTCGAGCACGGCTTCTACACCAAGCAGTACGCCGGCCGAAGAGCCTGGCGTCTTGTTATACACATTGTTGATGTCGGTGCCGTCGAGCAGAAAGTTGTTCTGCTCGGGCCGCGCGCCGTTAATCGAAATTTTTGGAGTGCGGCCGCCAACAACGTCGTTGCCAGCGGCTAATGCGGCCGTGACTCCCGTTTGCAAAAGCGCGAGTTGCTGAAACGACCGCCCGTTCAATGGCAGATCGCGAATCTGCTTGTCGTTCACGAGGCCGCTGACCGCAGCCGAGGTGAGGTTGATTGGATTCGCGTCGGCAACGACCTCGACCTGGTTAGTGACTTGCCCCACATCCAGTTTGACGTCCACCACCGCATTCTGACCAACTGCCAGCCCGATACCCCGCCGGGATACCGACCGGAATCCAGGCAAGGAGACTTGAATCTCATATTCACCCGGCTGAAGCAGCGGCGCCAGATACCGTCCCCGCTCATCACTCACGAACTCGACGATCGCGCCGGTTCCCGAATTCTTCACACTGACGCTTGCTCCCGGCAATACGGCACCCGTGGCATCGCTGATGGTTCCCTGGACGCTTGCTCCCACGGTCTGACCATAAGACGTGCCGGCAAGCCCCACAAACAATACGAGCAGACATACCCACCGTTGCATGATGCATTCCTCCCCTTGTCCCGCTTATTTTTGCGCAAGTGTACAGAGTGTTCCGGGTGTCCGCAAGGAATTCGGGGAAAAAAGGGGACAGGAGGTGTGAATGAATCGCAGGGACAGCGAAGCAGATTCCGAGGCTGATCATTAGCCACAAGTCGTCCGCTGGACACGGGCGTCTGGGACAACCGCAGGGAAAGGCGAAGTCCCCTCCTTGGCAAAGGAGGGGTGGCCGTGCCATCAAGTAAAATGGTCCCGTTCCTTTTGGAGGCGCGGCCGGGGTGGTTCGTTCAACTTCCGATAATCGGTGGCTTGAACCAACCACCCCGTCTGCGCCCGCTAAGGAGGCTTCGCGGCATTTGCTTAAGGGGCGCAGCCACCCCTCCTTGTCCAAGGAGGGGACTTCGGCTTCCCCTTCAGTTGTTTTCAATGCCCCCGTGTCCAGCAAAAGATGTGGGACATGGCAAGCTCACCGAGGAGGGGTGCTGCGCCATCAAAAAATGCCCTCAAGGCCACCGAAGCGGCGCAGACGGGGTGGTCAGACAAAAGCGAAGTAGTTTGTCCTCTCTTTTCATCAGGAAAAGGATCTGTCGAATAGATCGTTGATCGCCCTAATCCCATTTGGTTTAAGAAAACGAGTGCCAGTACCTGCGATCTTGGTGTGCCGGATCGTGGGAGCTGACTCCGAATCCCAGGCCACACCTGTCCAGCGGTACCATCGATCCCCCTCCTGATCGAACACGAACAGTGGCTTGTTACAAAGCTTTGCGAACTCCGCTCCCCAACCCGTTCCGCCCTTGACGGTGCCGTCCTTCAGGATCTGACCCACGACGTACACTTCCTGACCATTGTTTACCTGGTGCCAGATGCTCTGAAGAATCTTGCGGAATAACGGAGTATCAGAAAATGTGCGGTTCATCAGCCGGCCTACATATGTGAGGCTCACATCGCCCTGCTTCAACTCCGCCGATGTCAGCACGCGAATACCTCTCGTTCTCGAGTCGTTGTGCCCTTCAAATGTGAAGTTCACCTCCTCGATGCCGTGACGCTCGGCAGCCTCTCCAAAAGCGGACTCCGCTCCGTTAGCGGCTCCACTGAATAGGATGCAATCTTCAGGTTTCATCTTTCCTCCGGTAGGGAATAACAAATCCAGAATACGGCGGAGGAAAATGAGGACGTGAAGCTTTTCTTTAACCGGCGGACTCGAGAGCCGAACGCGGGCTACAGCCCACAACTACAAGCTTGAGAAAACGAGCAGGCAAGCATGTAGTCGCGGGCTTTAGCCCGCGTTCGGCTCATTCTGTTTTCTTTGACGAGCGGGAATTCCCAGGCGACATCAGGAGATCTGACCTTGTCGCGTCTGCTCATGGACCGATCGCTAAACGCATTCTCGATCCGAAATTCAAAACCGGTGCAGGTAAGAAGCCTTGAAGAAGAGGCCGCGGCTGACCGTCATATAGCCACCGCCCAAGGTATTCGGCACGAGGGAGCCGGGCTGCGGTGTCTGCTTCTCGTACAATGATCCATAGCCCGCGTGGAAAACGGTGCCAGGTACGACTTCGTACATTGCGAGGAAGTCAGTCAAGAGGCGGTGCTGTGAGCTGTCGAATTGTTCGAGAAGACGCAAGCGGAAGTGCTTGTCGAACTGATACGTGGTCTGCGTGTTCACGATCTGTACTGTGTATATCCGCTCCCCACTGGATTCCCGATCGAAGCCAACTCTGCTGTAATTCAGGTTCTGCTGAAAGTGCAGGTTAGGTTGAAGCGTGAAGCCGAAGCCTGGGGATGTGGATTTTCCCAGGAACGGATTCACAGCGTCGTAGTAGATGTCGCGGGAGCTGATGAAGCTTCCATTGATACTCAACCAGCGGAAGATCTGGGTCGAGCCAGACAGGTTGATGACGGCTCCGATCCTGAATCGGCGGCCGATCCAGGCTTCGTGCCCGCGGCTGGAATTCATGTTCAAGAAACCCTGCCGTGTGAAATGGAATCGAATGCCGAGATTTAGAAGGTCTTCGCTTCCGTTCTGCATCTGGTCGTGACCCCGTTTGGTCCAATAAAACGGATGAACGCGCTTCAACCAGAAGTCGCGGCCTTCCTTCGGATAGAAATTAATCTCGCCAAAGGACCATCCCGACGTGAAGCCCGTGCGATTGTAGAACGCCGTATCCATCTGGAAGTCGCGGCCGTAGTGCTCTACCTGGTTGGCCCATCCAAATCTGCGTGTGTTGTAGCTGTAGGACAATTGCGAGCCGATGGCATGAGTGTTGCCGGCCGAAGCGAGGCCGGTCTGTGAAGCGAGGAACGTTGCAGAAAGCTGTTGAGGCGGTGAGAACTTGATCGACACGTCACCGCCTTCGACGCGGTTGTGGCGTCCGGCGTGTTCCGTATCTGCCACGATGACGCCGGCGTAGTCCGACTTGCCAAGCGAATATGTTGCCCTGCTGATCGTGAAGAGTTTGTCTCTTCCGCCGATCATGTCTCCCCGATTTCCGATATCTTCCGGCGTCTGGTCCGATGCATTGAGCAATCCGAACGTCATCTTGCCTGCAGTTCCGGTGAGCTTGGTGCCCCAGAAGGGATTGATGATCCTGCGAGTGTGAACGGCGGTCCGCATGTTGCCGTCTCCGCCGGTCCCGGCAATGTTGAACAGCCCCATTCCTTCCATAAAAAAAGGACGCTTCTCGGAATAGAAAATGGGAAAGCGCTGGTTTACCTGAACCTGGAATGCGTCGCTTTCCACCTGGCTGAAGTCGGGATTGATCGTCGCATCGAGAGTGATGTTTGATGTCATTCCGTACTTCGCGCTCACTCCAACGTCGGCCTTGTGAACCACAGGATTCCAGCGGTCCGGAGACGCGCGCGTCTGGCTGATCCCGTATGTGATGCTGGGCAGCACTTCGATCAGCTGCGGCTGCTTCAGGTTGTCGAATATGAGGTGCGCGTGATTTTCGAATACCCATTCACCCGGCGGGATTTCGGGCCAGGAATATGAAACGCCAGTCCGGCTGATTTTTCGAAAAAAGAGGATTCCCATCCGTACCTGATCGCCTCCGGAAAAGCGGATGGTCTGCAGAGGCAGACGGATTTCGACGACGTAGCCATCATCGGTCACTCTTCCTACGCTGTCCCACAACAGGTCGGCCTCGAACTGTTCGCCGGATGCCGATGTATTCAGCGCATCCATCTGAACGCCGCTTGGGTTGACGAACAGGTGGTACGCCGTCTGTCCGGTACCGGCCGAGTCCAGGCTCATGGCAATCCAGTCATCGTTAAACGCAGTATCGCGACGGCTGATCGTCGTGCGAATCTTGGCAGGTTCGGCATCAAAACAGTGGAACGCGAAATAGATATTGCGGTCATCATAGGCGATACGCACTTCGGTGCGCTGATCCGTGTGGCCGCCGCGAAGCGGGTTGTATGAAACCCACTCACCGAGTGGCAGCGGCTCCCGCTTCCAGGCCTCATCGTTCAAAATGCCATCAACCTTCGGCGGGTCTGTCGCTCGCGCGATGTGGAACGTTGGACGCTCCTCGGCATGGAGAACAATCGCTGCACAAAGGATGATCAGGACAGCGGTAAGCGTTGGTCGCATGGCTCCGACTTCATCAGGATCGAGTCGCGATCAGTCTACGAAATTTCCGCAAGATTTGTTCAATGATAACCGCTACAATTTTGTGAGCAGGACCCTGATACGTGTTGGGTCGTCGGGACCCGCAACTTTTCACTTCTGACTGCACAATTCTCAGTGATAAAGGAGGCCGATATGTCAACCGTGGTATTGATGGAATGGGCAAGCGTTAAGCAGGACCAGTACAACCAGGTGATGCGTACCCTGGATCTTGACAAAAACCCGCCAGCCGGTGGCATCTTTCACGTCGCCGGTTTCACGGCAGGCACGCTCCACGTGCTGGACGTCTGGGAGTCGCAGCAGGCCTTTGAGAAGTTTCAAAAAGACCGACTCGCCGCGGCGGTGCAGAAGGCGGGCATTTCCAGTCAACCGAAGGTGCAGTTCTACCCGGTCCACAATATTTACGTCCCGAATTTGGAATTCATCCGTAAGGCTGGCAGCACGGCCTTGCCGTCGGCGGCCTGAGGAGAGGCTCTCAGTTCGAAAAAGAACACCCTGACTGAGCGCTGAGTGACGGTGCGGAAACGGTCGATGAAGTTGTAGAGTGCTTTAGCGTCCGGCCAAGGAAGCGTATATGGGGGCAGTGCACCTCCGTTTGATGGTCGCAGGTCCAATCGCTTCCCTGGGATGGCGACTCCGCGCCGTCGCCTACGACGGCGCGAAATGTAGTTTTTTCTGCGCGTTGCGTTCGGTAGAACGAAAGGTGTGCCCTAACGGCGGCCATTGCTCAAATCGTCGGGCCGGCCCGGTGCATTTCTCGTCGTGGCACATCCATGGGGGTTTAAAGCGGACGAAACGATTGTCACCGGCTCGCTAAAGGGGAGACGGCGCCGATTGCAGCCGCGCCTCCCTTTTTGGCTTTCACTGGCCACTAGCAACCGCCAACTTGCTGGTGCCTTTGGCTTCCAGGGTCTTCTCCACGTCGACGTTCACCTTGATCTGCTTGGGTTTGGCTTCCGCCTTCTTCGCGAGGCGGACCTTCAGCACGCCCTTGTTATAGTGGGCGCTTACTTGCTCCGGATCCACCGAGTTGGGCAGTGTGAACGAACGGGTGAAGCTTCCGTATTGTCGCTCGATTCGCTGGAAATTCTCCTCTTTTTCTTCCTTCTCGAACCTACGCTCGCCGCAGACGGTGAGCGTGTTGTTTACGATGCAATGAACTTTTGTATTTTGGCGGAGAGGTCATCGCGCTTAGGGATCGAAGGATCAAAGAATCCTTGACATGATTGACCCGTCCCGGATAGCGTCCGGAAATCAGGAGTCACGTTCGGCTCATAAACGTGTCGCCAGGGTGAGGGTTTGCGTCCGGCGGGCCTTGCCGTTTTGCCTGAGTGATTGAGCCACCACCCGCGAGCGACGGAGGTGATTCGTGAACACGAGAGTTCTCGCAATCGTTTGGGTAATGGTCATGTCGGTGCCCCGGGTCTCCGGCCAGTCGGGCCAGACCACGCAGGCGCCGAAGCCGGCCTCGAAGAACCCG
>WNGM01004578.1_pt1 | contig 16528 bp, 15 predicted proteins | sample 5400571 | NCBI WGS metagenome assembly WNGM01 (sample SAMN13153378, study PRJNA577476) | soil metagenome | isolation source: 100 cm soil or saprolite under Garry oak tree replicate 2 | place: USA:California | collected 2016-06-15 | reverse complement strand
GGGCGAGGATCCTTCCGAGATTCAGCTGGCGCAGGTGCCCGGCGTGGCGGGCCCCGGCCTCTGGGCTCGCGCGGAGCCTCGGGGGGAGGCGATCGGCCTGGAACATGTTCGGAAGGGAGTTTACGAAAGTCCCCCTCCGGCTGGCAAGGGAGTTCGGAAGGGGTGGCGGCGTAGACTACCGTGATGCTGACGAGCCTCGGACTGCCCTGCCGCGCCTGGTTGCTCGGCGTCGCCCTCGTCTCGGGCCCCAGCGCGTCCGCCCAGGCACCCGCGGTGCCGTTCGCCTGGCCCGCGGGCGCGCGGGCCGCCGTGAGCCTCAGCTTCGACGACGCTCGTCCGAGCCAGGTCGACGTCGGCACGGCTCTGCTCGACCGGCACGCGGTCAAGGTCACCTTCTTCACCGTCCCCGGCAGCGTGGAGCAGCGGCTCGTGGGCTGGAAGAAGGCGGTCGTGGCGGGGCACGAGATCGGCAACCACTCGCTCGACCACCCGTGCACCGGAAACTTCTCCTGGGCGAGGAAGAAGGCACTCGAGGAGCACACGCTCGAGGACATGCGGCGGCAGATGGTCGAGGCGAACGCGCGGCTGCGCGAGCTGCTGGAGGTCACGCCCGACACGTTCGCCTACCCCTGCGGCCAGACCTTCGTGGGCCGGGGGCTCGACACCCGGAGCTACGTCCCCCTCGTGGCCGGGATGTTCGTGGCCGGCCGGGGCTGGCTCGGAGAGGGCCCCAACGACCCCGCGTTCTGCGACCTGGCCCAGGTGCTCGGGATGGAGATGGACGGGAGGGACTTCGAGCAGCTCCTGCCCGTCCTCGAGCAGGCGCGGGACGCAGGCGCCTGGCTGGTGCTCGCGGGTCATGAGATCGGCCGGGAAGGCCGCCAGACCACGCGGATCGCCATGCTGGAGAAGCTGCTCCCCTACGTCGCTGACCCGGCGAACGGCCTCTGGGTCGCGCCGGTTGGGACCGTCGCGCGTTACATCCGCCAGCAGCGCGGCCTCGGCCGGCAGGCGTCCGCGCCCTAGGGCGTCTCGAGCGGCTCCGCCGCGGGCGTTGCTAGGGGAGACGGCGAGGCGCTGGCCGGGGGGGAAGCCGGCGGCGCGGGCGGCGGTTCCGCGAGTCGCACGTCCACGGTCGCCCCGTACCAGAGAATGTACGGGGTCAGCCGCAGGTCGAAGAACCTCACGCCCAGGGCATAGGGCTTGCCTTCGAAGGTCACCGACTGCTGCACGGCCGCGGGCAGTCGTATGGGCTTGAACAGGCTCCGCGGGATGGGCACCTCGAAGCCCTGCGCGAGCCAGTCCCTCAAGAGCTTCGGAACGTCGACCTTCTTGAGGACGGCCTGGCAAATCCAGCTCCGCTTCTCGATCTCCTCCCCGATGGCCTTCCACGTCTCCTCGGTGGGCTCGATGCCCACGCGCAGGACGATGTCCGGGAAGTCGGGCCTCGCCACCAGCGCGCCCCCTTCGACCGAGAGCACGAACGCCCCCTTGACGTCGTAGGTGCGAGGAACGACCCGGGCGGCGACGGGCTGCGTCAGGTTGAAGTCCTCGCACACGACCTTGCCCAGCCCCTGGGAGTCCCAGGCGAACTTTGCCGTTGCCCGCCCCTGGCCCTGGGTCACCGTCACGGGCACGGACACCCCGAGGCGCTTCCCCTGGAAGTCGACCCGGGGCGCCCCGGGCTTGAGCAGGGCACTGGCCTCGTGGAGGGTCAGGTCGAGGGAGTAATGCCCCGGCTGGATCGTGCTGAGCAGCACCTTGGTCTTGACCACGCCCTCCTTCTGGACCCTGATGCCCCGCAGCGAGATCTGGACCTGGTCGAGGAGGCCCTGCGTGAGCTGGCGGGCGAGGGCGGAGGTGAAGCCCACTGGCATGCCGATGAGGACGTCCGCGTCGGGGGCCTGGGCAAGGCGCGGGTCCGCCGCGCGGGCCCGGGTCAGGCGCTCGCGCAGCTCATCCCGCGCGTGCTCGAGGGCCGCGAGGTCCTCGACCTGCTGCCACCAGAGGAGACCCGCCAGTCCGAGGGCCAGGAGCAGCAGCAGCCGCATCAGGCGTCCCCAGAAGCCTCCCTTCCGGCTCCCCGGGCCCCTTGCGTGCAGTGGGGTCCTCGTCACCGCTCCTCCGCGCCCGGAGTGGCGGCCCGCGGCGCTCCGGCGGCCTTTTTCGACGGCGGCCTCGTGGTCACGTCGACCGCCACCCAGAGGCGGCCGCCGAAGGCCGCGACGTCGGTCACGGTGAGCCGGAGGGGGAGGCTCGCCGGAAGCAGCCTCACCGGCCCCTCTCTCGCCACCCGGTTGAGGGCGATCTCCTGTTCGAGCCGGACCGGGATCGCGATGGGAAAGGCGAGCGCCTTCAGGGCGTCGAGCCCCTGGCGTCCAAGCTCCTCGATCAGGAGCCGGCCCGTCTCGCTCTCGCCGTAGGCGTCGAACCGCTTCAGCTCGAAGCCGACGAAGGAGACGTTGCAGCGGAGGACACCGGTGTCCCGGTCCACTTCGACCGTGTCCACGACCCCGAAGAGGGCGAGCTCGGCGAAGAAAGCGGGCTCCGCGCCCTCCGCCGGGCCCACCTTGCCGTGGAAGCGGACGGAGCCGTGCTCGTCGCGGAAGCGTACGTCCGCCCTCTCGAGGCGCACCCGGTAGCGGCCCCCGACCACCTGCTCCCGCGGCAGGGCCAGGCGGGCGAGCTCGTTGGCCAGTTGCTCGCTGACCCCCACCACGAGTTTGTCCTTGGGAAGGAGACCGCCTTGCTCCGCGGCGCGGACGAGCCGCCGGAGGTCCTCGACCTGCCGCTCGAGGACGGCCTTTCGCGCGAGGAAGCGCTGGGGTCCTCGGTCAGCCCCGCAGGCGGCGAGCCCTGCGGGGAGCAGAGCGAGGAGGAGCACCCGGCGGGGCACCTGTCCCCGCGATGATCGTGGGAGGTGTTCGGCCATCACGACGCCAGGCAGGCGCGCATCCTAGCATGGCGCCTTCTGGGAGATGGGGTTCTCGAAAGGGCCGACGGCCCGGGGGGAAGCGACGTCTCCGGCCGGACTCGCAAGGTCCCTGGTGGCGGCCCTGTGGGACCGGCCGTCACCAACCCCCGGAATTTTGAACCTTTCCCTTCCGTCGCGCGTCTCACCGACAACGGCAGGGAGGGACAGGCATCTCGAAGGCATGGCGGGCGGGGTTCGTGCTGGGAGTCGTGGCGGCGGCCGCCCCCGGCCGCGCTGACGAGTGGTCCCGGCAGTATCCCCTGAAGGGCCGGCCCGAACTGCACGTCACGACCGACGACGGCAGTGTCCGCATCGAGGCGGGCGACCGGCCGCAGATCGAAGCGCGCGTGGAAACCACCGGCTGGGCCATCGCCCCGGACGGGGTGACCGTGACCGAGAGCCAGACGGGCGACCGCGTCGACATCGAGGTGCGCCTGCCGCACCGGCACTGGGGCTTCAGCATCGGCCATCGGTCGGTGAAGGTGACTCTCCGGGTCCCCCGCGCGGCCGACCTCGAGGTTCACACCGGCGACGGGAGCATCGAGGTGGCGCCCGTCTCCGGCCGCATCCGGCTCTCGACCGGCGACGGGAGCATCACCGCCGACGGCCTGCAGGGCGAAGTCCGCCTGCACACCGGGGACGGGTCGATCCGGGCCACCGGCCTGGACGGCCGGCTGGAAGCCGACACCGGAGACGGACACATGGACGTGCAGGGCCGCTTCGACCTGGTCGACCTGCGGACGGGCGACGGGGGGATCGAGGCCAAGGTGGAGCGCGGGTCGAAGGTGGCCGGGGCCTGGTCGCTGCGCAGCGGCGACGGCGGCATCACGCTGCGCCTGCCCGACGACCTGAGCGCGGATCTGGACGCCCACACCGGAGACGGGAACATCGACCTCGACCTGCAGGTGACGGTCTCGGGGACGATCAGCTCCTCCACGGTGCGCGGCAAGCTCGGGGCCGGCGGACCGCCCCTCAAGGTGCAGACCGGGGACGGCTCGATCCACTTGAGGCGGCTGTAGAGCCGCGGAGCATGGTGGCGAGGGGACGGCGGTCGGACGCAGCGGCCCTTCTGCTGGCAGCGGCCCTGGTCGCGGCCAGCGATGACCGGGTTCGGGCAGGAACCTGGGGCGGGAGGCACATCGGGATGGACGTCACCGAGGGCGGCGCGAGCGTCGAATACGACTGCGGCCGGGGCGCGATTCACCAGGCGCTGCTCCTGGACACCGAGGGTCGCTTCGACGTCGAGGGTGACTACCTGCAGGAACGGCCCGGCCCCCAGCGGGAGGGCGAGGAGCGCGACCGCCAGAAGGCCCGCTACGCGGGTTGGATCGCGGACGGCACCATGACCCTGACCGTCACCCTCGTCGACCGGAAGGAGACGGTCGGGACCTTCACCCTCACCTACGGTCGCGCGCCCTTCCTTCGAAAGTGCCTTTGACGCGCTCGACGGGCCCGCCGCCTACCTGCCGGGTCGATGATCGTGGGGCACGCGCACCTTCACCGTCCGGGCTGACGTGTTCCCGAACCCGTTCCGGCAGGTGATGGTGATGGTGTAGATCCGCTCGCGGGCCTCGCCCGACCGCTCCGCGCGCAGGCGCACACGGTGAGCGTCGATGATCTGCCAATCGGGGTCCTTGTCCTTATCCTTGTCCCGGCCCTTGTCCTCGCCGCGGTCCCCGTCGTCGCGGTCCCCGACCCCAACGTCCTTGACGGAGACGCTGAGCGCGCAGGATGGCGTGCTGCAGCCGTCCGTGGAGTTGTACAGCACGGCGGCCCTAGAAGCTGAACCTCAGCGCGAGCTGCACGATGCGGCGGCCGTACTTGTTGTCCTTCGGGAGGCGGCCGAAATCTCCGCTCGGATCGTCGAGCTTTCCCTCGGCGACCGTCATGCTCAGGTTGGTCGCGGGATCGGGGTACGCGATCGGATGGTTCAGGACGTTGTAGGTCGACATCCGGAGCTGCAGGTTCTTCCCGCCGCCGATCGCGAAATTCTTGTAGAGCGACAGGTCGTGGTTCCAGTACGGCTGCCCCTTGATGTACGGGAAGATGAAGTTCCCGAGCTGCCCCACCCCGGGCGCGGCGAAGCAGGAGGGGTTGAACAAGTAGCCGCTGGGAACGTTCTTCCGGGGGTCGCAGGTGACGATGGGCTGCACGGGGATGTCCGGGCTTCCGTTGACGGCCTCGGACGAGATCTCGGTGCCGTCGGCGAGGGTCCCGTGCAGGCCCAGGTTGCTGGAGCCGCCCGATATCTGCTGCAGGGGCGCGCCGCTGATGTAGGTGGAGATGCCGGCGATCTGCCACCCGCCGAAGATGGCGTTCGCCAGGCCGCCCGACTGCACGTCCGGGAGCCGCCAGCTGTAGGAGGCGGTGGCGATGTGCGTCCGGTCCGTGCCCAGGACGCCGTAGATGGTCTTCCGCGGATCGAACTGGTACTCGGAGACCGCCGGGTTGCCCTGGGCGGTCAGCCCGCCGCTGAGGATGCCCAGCGCCTTCGAGAACGTGTAGGCGAGCGTGAAGTTGAAGCGGCCGCGCTGCCGGCTCAGCAGCGCCTGCAGCCCATGGTAGTTCTGGTACGAGCTGTGGCGGTAGATGCTGAAGTCGCCGTACTGGGGGAGCGGGCGCTCTCCGCCGCCGAGCGGGATGGCATTGTAGTTCTGGGCACCCTGGCCGTTGATCAGGTTGTCGCTCTTGTCCCCGACGTAGCTCATCTCGAGGTTCATCGCCCAGGGGAGCCGCTGGTTCAGGGTCGCGCTCCAACTGTAGGTCACGGGCTGCTTCTTGTCGCGGATGTCGATGGCGCTGCCGCCGAAGACGATGTCTCCCCCGCCGAGGCCCTCGAGCCCGGCGATGGTCTCCGGGCAGTCGGGGGCGTCGCAGCTGAACGCCCGGGCCCCCGTGGCGAGGTCGAGCATCCCGTCGTACGGCTGCAGGGTGTCGTGGTACCGGAAGACGCCGAAGCCACCCCGGATCACGGTGGAGCCGGTTCCCTTGACGTCCCACGCGAAGCCGACCCGCGGCGCGATGAAGAACGGCGTGCCCTTGACCCCCGAGAGGGGAACGCTGGGATCGATCTTGTTGTAGACGACGCCGGGAAACGCGGAGGCGGGCGCGGTCGCGGAGTACCGGTTGAAGTCGAAAGCGACGATGCCGAGGCGGGCGCGGTCGTACCAGTACCCGTCGAACGACGCGCGGACGCCCAGGTCCAGGGTGACGTTCTTGCGGATCTTCCAGCTGTCCTGCACGAAGCCCTCGTACTTGTTGAAGCCGAGGTCGTGGAGCGGGTTCTTCGTCGTCTCCTCGTAGTGCTCCACCCGGCCCAGCAGTATGTCCGCGATGGTGTTGCCCGTGCTGCTGACCCCGCTCGCCGAGTTCACGATGGCCCCGTTGCTGTTGGCGCTTCCCGGCTGCGCGTTGGTGACGTGCTCGAAGTAGAGGCCGGCCTTGAGGGTGTGGGCCCCCGCGACCTTGGTCACGTTGTTCAGGGCCGTGATCTGCCAGGGGGTCGCGAAGAGCACGGGGTCGAACCCGCCCGGGTTGAAGTAGAGGGGCCCGGTACCGTTCCAGCCGTCGGAGAGCAGGGACGGGATCTGGTCGGGGCTCTCGCCGAAGACGCCGCCGTAGGGATAGCCGAGGGCGGAGCGACTGATCCGGCTGCGGTTGTCGAAGCTGTTGGGGAAGTCGATGTAGGTGATGGCGAAGATGGTCTCGTTCGTCAGGGTGGGGTCGAAGACATGGGTCAGGCTCGCGGTCGCCGAGTCCGACCGGTTCTTGCCGCTGATGGAGGACGGGTAGGGGACCTGGTTCTCCCCGTTGCGCCACCAGAGCCCGATCACGAAGGGCTGGGTCTCGCGCTGGCGGTTGTAGCGCAGGAAGAGCTTGGTGGAGTCGCTCACGTTGACATCCACCCGGGCGAGGGCCTGGGTCCCGTTCTGGTCGAGGAGGAGGTTGTCGACGTAGTTGAAGCCGCCGGTGAGGGCGGGATCCGCGTTGGGCATGGGGTACTGGTTCAGGAGCACCCGCCCCCCGGGATCGATCATGCCAGGGGGAATGACGCCGCTGGGGAAGCCGTCCGGGACCCGGTTGACGTCGTCGCCGGAGAGCCCGAGGCCGGGCACCTCGCTGAAGTTCCCGTTCCGCATGGCGGCGGTCGGCACCCACGACTTCACGAAGCCGGTGTCCAGGCGCTGCTTGAAGTACTCGAAGCCGACGAAGAAGAAAACCTTGTCGCGCTTCTTGTTGAAGCCCGTGCCCGGGATGAGCAGGGGTCCGCTCAGGTTGAAGCCGGGATACAGGAACTTGTTCTGGACCCGCGGGGTTCCCACCTTGTTCGCGAACCAGTCGTTCGAGTTCAGGCGGTAGTCCCGCAGGTAGGTGTAGGCCATCCCGTGGAAGTCGTGTCCCCCCGACTTGCTGAGCACCTGCATGGTCACCGGTCCCTTGGCGTGCTCGGCTCCGAAGTTGGACTGCAGGACCTTGAACTCCTGGGTCATCTCCGGGTTGGGGTTGACCGAGGTGCCGCAGTTGCACCCGGGGTCCATGGCGGGAGCCCCGTCGATCGTGAGGTCCATCGAGGTCTCGCGGCTCCCGTTGCCCGAGTAGTTCCCGATCGCGCTCTGGTTGTTGTTCCCCCCGCCCTGGTACTCGCCGTTGCCGTTGATGCCGATGACCTCGCCGGTGAAGCCCGGACGGTTCTGGGCGCCCACGGTCAGGGGGGTGAGGCCGGGGAGGATCTTGAGCAGCTCGGTCGCGGTCCGGCCCACGATCGGGATGTTCTCGATCTGGTCGGAGGTCAGGGTCGCGCTCTTCTCGCCCGAGTTGAGGGGGACCATCTCGACCTGGGCCGTGACCACCGTCTCCTCGGCCCTTCCCCCGACGGCCAAGGTCATCTGGCCGAGGCTCCGGCTGTCGCCGACGCGGATATGGACCCCGGTCCGCTCGGCCTTCCTGAAGCCGCTCACCTCCACCCGCACGGTATAGGTGCCGGGAGGGACGGCGGCAAAGGTGAAGAAGCCATCCGAGTTGGACCTCGTGCGGCGCACGCCTCGGGAGGCCTCGTTGATCAGGGTCACCTCCCCTCCCACGACCATGGCTCCCGTCTCGTCGGCGAGGCTCCCGGACAAGCTGCCGCTCGTGCCCTGGGCGAAGGCGGAGCCCGCGGTGCCGAGGCAGAGGACGGCGGCCGTCACTACCGCAAGCGGGTACCGGTTCATCATTGGGTACCTCCCCGGCCGCCGGCGGCACTCCAGCCGTCCAACGACCAGTCGGAAATGCAGGGTCCGTTTGCTAAGATTGTTAGGAACTCTTACGAAGTTTGTCAAGGGGGAAAAATGGGAAGCGTGATCCACGCGGCGCTGCCGGTCGTCGTCTCCCTCATCGTCAGTCACCGCGCTCCCGCGGACTGGCTCCCCACCGCCGACCCCGAGGCGCCCGCGTGGAAAGGGTCGACGGGCGTGTGGGCGGAGAAGGACCGGCGAGGAGAGATCGTCCCCGGCCATCGCACGGAGATCCGCTCACGCTGGACGACCGGCAACCTCTACCTGCTCTTCGTCTGTCCCTACGAAGAGCTGTACCTGAAGCCGGATCCCTCGACGAGCACGGAGACCGACCGCCTGTGGGAATGGGACGTGGCGGAGGCGTTCATCGGCACCGACTTCGAGAACATCGAGCGCTACACCGAGTTCGAGGTCTCGCCCCAGGGCGAGTGGGTCGACCTGATGATCGACCTGAGCGCGCGGCCCGCGCGCTACGACCGGACGTGGGACTCCGGGTTCCAGGTCAAGGCCCGGCTGGACCGGGCCCGCGTGGTCTGGTACGGGGAGATGCGCATCCCCATGGACAAGATCGACCGCCGCCCCCCGCGGCCCGGGCAGGAGATGCGGATCAACTTCTACCGCATCCAGGGCCCGCCCGCGAAGCGCAAGTGGATCAACTGGCAGCCGGTGAACCGCGACGCCTTCCACACCCCCGCCGCCTTCGGGCGCCTGCGCCTGGAGGAGTGAGGGGGGGCGGGGCTTAGTCCCCGCACCGGATCAGGATCTTCATCACCTCGCCGCCGCTCTCGAGCTGGCGGAACGCGGAGTCCACCCCCTCGAGGGGCAAGACGTCGGTGATGACGGAGCCGAGGGGCAGTGCGCCGGAGGCCGCGACCTCGATCGCCTTCTCGAAGTCCTCGGGCTCGTACACCCGCGCTCCGGTCATCCTCACTTCCCGCCAGAAGAAGCGGAACAGGTCGACCTTGGGCGGCTCCGCGAAGATCGCGACCACCACCACCCGCCCGCGAGCGCGAGGCAGCTTCGCCATGCTCTCCGCCCCCGAGGCCGACCCCGTGACCTCGAAGACGACGTCGGCTCCCGCTCCGCCCGTCCGCCCGTTCACGAGATCGAGGAGGTCGGTCTCGCGCGGATTCACCGCCTCGAGGCCCAGCCGGGCGGCCAGCTTCCGCCGGAACGGGTTGACCTCGGAGACCAGGACCCGCGCGCCCTCCCGCCGGGCCACCAGTGCGATGAGGGAGCCGATGGGTCCCCCGCCCTGCACCACGACGTACTCGCCGCGCTCGACCTCGCCCAGCCGGACGTCATGGCAGGCCACCGCGAGCGGCTCCACGAGCGCGCCCTGCTCGAGGGAGAGCGCCTCCGGCAGGCGGTGCAGGGTGCGGGCCGGCACCGTCCACAGGCCCTGCATGGCGCCGGGGGCGTCGACCCCGAGGACCTTCAGCTTCTGGCAGATGTGGCTGTGCCCGGCGCGGCAGGCCGGACAGGAGCCGCAATAGTCGAGGGGCCGGACCGTGACCCGGTCGCCGGGGGCGAAGCCGGTGACCCCGTCGCCCACCGCCGCCACGGCGCCCGACATCTCGTGCCCGATGACCTGCGGGACCCGGACGCGATCATCCATGTGGCCCTGGAAGACATGGAGGTCGGTGCCGCAGATGCCGCAGTGCGAGACGCGGATCTGGACCTGGGCGGGACCGGGCGGAACGGGCGCGCAGTCGCCGATCCGGAACCTCTGGTTCCCCTCGTAGAAGGCCGCGCGCATCGGCCGAGGATGCACCGGGATGAACCTTCAGGCAAGCCCGCGTAAAATCCGCTCCTCAACGGGAGGGGACATGAGCATGCCGAAGCGGCCGCTCGGCAAGAGCGGCCTCGAGATCACGACCGTGGGATTCGGCGCCTGGGCGGCCGGGGGAGGAGGATGGGCCTTCGGCTGGGGGCCCCAGGACGACGCCGCGTCGATCGCGGCCATCCGACAGGCGGTGGCCCGCGGGGTGAACTGGATCGACACCGCCGCGGTCTACGGGCTCGGGCATTCGGAAGAGGTGGTGGGCCGCGCCCTGCGGGACCTGCCGTCCGCCGAGCGGCCGCTCGTCTTCACGAAGTGCGGCCTCCACTGGGACGAGGCCGACCGCATGAAGCAGGCGAAGCGCGCCCTGCGCCCCGACTCGATCCCCCGCGAGTGCGAGGCGTCGCTGCGGCGCCTGGGGGTCGAGCGCATCGACCTCTTCCAGTTCCACTGGCCCGATGAGACGGGCATCCCGGTCGAGGACTCGTGGGGGGCCCTGGTCAAGCTCGTCGAGCAGGGCAAGGTCCGGGCCGCGGGGGTATCCAACTTCGACGTCGCCCTCCTCGAGCGCTGCCAGACCGTGCGCCACGTCGACTCGCTGCAGCCGCCCTTCTCCCTTGTCCGCCGGGGGGTCGCCGCGGCCGAGATCCCCTGGTGCGCGGCGCACCGAACCGGAGTGATCGTGTACAGCCCCATGCAATCGGGCCTCCTCACCGACGCCTTCTCCGAGGAGCGGATGCAGGCGCTGGCCGCGGACGACTGGCGTCGCCGGGCCCCCGAATTCCAGCCTGGCTCTGCGCGACGCCCTCTTGCCCATCGCGACGCGAAAGGGCGTCTCGGTGGGCGCCCTGGCCGTGGCCTGGACGCTCGCCTGGCCAGGCGTCACCGGCGCGATCGTGGGCGCCCGCTCGCCCGAGCAGGTCGACGGCTGGATCGGGGCGGCGGACCTCAGGCTGGACCCTGCCGAGCTCGACGCCATCGCGGCCGCGATCGGGCGCACGGGAGCCGGGGCCGGCCCCGTCCGGCCCTAGGCACCGATGGGCTTGATACGAGCCATGCTGCTCCGCGGCTCGCAGAACGCGTGGCTGCGCGAGCGGGCCGTGCGTTATCCGTTCGTGAGACGCTCGGTGGCGCGCTTCATGCCCGGCGAGAGGATCGAGGACGCGCTCCGGGCCGCGCAGGCCCTGCACGCCCACGGCATCGGGACGATCGTGACTCATCTCGGCGAGAACCTCTCGGACCCCGCCGAGGCGGAGCGGGTGACCCGCCACTACCTCGAGGTCCTGGAAAGAGTCCGCGACGCCGGCCTCGACACCCAGGTCTCGGTGAAGCTGACCCAGCTCGGCCTCGACCTCGACCCCGAGCGCTGCTTCGAGAACCTGCTCCGGCTGGTGGAGCGGGCGGGGACCTGCGGCAACTTCCTGTGGATCGACATGGAGGGCTCGGGCTACGTCGACCCGACCCTGGAGCAGTACCGGCGGGCCCGCGCCCGGGCACCGCACGTCGGCGTCTGCCTCCAGGCCTACCTGCGGCGCACCCCGGCCGACCTCGAGTCCCTGCTGCCTCTGGGGCCCGCCATCCGCCTGGTGAAAGGCGCGTACCGCGAGCCGCCCCACGTCGCCTTCCCGCGGAAGAAGGACGTGGACGAAAGCTACTTCACCTTGGCGACGCGCTGCCTCTCGGCCAGGCCGCGCGGGCCCGGCGCCCTGCTCGGGATCGCCACCCACGATCCCCGGCTGCTCCGCCGGTTGCAGGACTTCATCGCCCGCCACGGGGTCCCCCAGGCCGACTACGAGTTCGAGATGCTCTACGGGATCCAGCGGCGGCTGCAGAAGCAGATCGTCTCCGAAGGCAGGCGCCTGCGGGTGTTGATCAGCTACGGCGAGTACTGGTTCCCGTGGTACATGCGGCGTCTGGCCGAGAGGCCGGCCAACCTGCTGTTCGTCCTGAGAAGCGCCCTCTCCCGCTGATTCACCGCCCTGGTTCCCGCCGCGCCGAACTGACCCGAAGGGAGACCGCCCGATGCTGATCCGCCGCTCGGTGATCGCCGTTCTGGCTTCGTTCGCGACCAGTCTGGCCGCGGCCCAGCCCTACCAGACCGATTTCCCGCCCGAGGAATTCAAGGCGCGCTGGGCCAAGGTCTTCGACGCCATCGGCCGCGACGCGGTGGCCGTCGTCGGGGGGGCGCCCCTGACCAACGGCTATCAGCTGCCGAGACAGTCCAACACGTTCTATTACCTTTCCGGCATCGAGACGCCGGGGGCCTACCTCCTGCTCGACGGCCGCTCGCACCGGGCCGTCCTCCATCTTCCGCCTCGCAACGAGCGGCTGGAGCGCGCCGAAGGCAAGGTGCTCTCGGCGGAGGACGCCGATCGGGTGAGGGCGCTCACGGGCGTGGACGAGGTCCGCTCGACGGCGGCGATGTCGGAACGCTGGCCCCTGGACGACGGGCCGGCGAGCGCCATCTACGCGGAGTCGGCACCGGCCGAGGGCTACGCCCAGAGCCGGGGCGAGCTGCGCGCGGCGGACGCCGCGATCGCCGCCGATTACTGGGACGGTCGCCTGCCCCGGGAGAGCCGTTTCGCCGAGCTGCTCCGCATCCGCCACCCGGGCCTCGCGATCAAGGACCTCACGCCCATCCTGGACCAGCTGCGCAGCATCAAGAGCCCCCGCGAGATCGCCCTCGTGCGGCGCGCTTCCCAGCTCGCCGGCCGGGGGCTCATGGAGGCCATGCGCAGCACCGAGCCGGGGGTGCTCGAGTACCAGCTCGAAGCCGCGGCCCGCTACGTCTTCCTCGTGAACGGGGCCCGGCTCGACGCCTACCGCTCGATCACGGCCTCCGGCACCGAGAACATCAACAACATGCACTACTACCGCAACGCGGCGACGCTGAGAGACGGCGACCTCGTGCTGATGGACTACGCTCCCGACTACCACTACTACGTGAGCGACATCGGCCGGATGTGGCCGGTGGGCGGGCGCTACAACTCATGGCAGCGCGAGCTGCTGCAGCTCGTGCTCGAGTACAGAAACGCCGTCCTCTCGCGGATCCGACCCGGGGTCAGCGCGGCCGCGATCCAGGAGGAGGCCCGGCAGGCCATGCAGCCCGTGCTCGCCCGCACCCGCTTCTCCAAGCCCGCCTTCGAGACGGCCGCGCGCAGGCTCGTCGACACGGGCGGCGGCGTCTTCTCCCACACCGTCGGGATGGCGGTGCACGACGTGGGGGGATACCGCGACGGTCCCCTGAAGCCGGGACAGGTGTTCTCGGTCGACCCGCAGCTGCGGGTGCCCGAGGAGAGCCTCTACATCCGGTACGAGGACACGGTGGTGGTGACCGAGACCGGGGTCGAGAACTTCACCGCCTTCCTGCCGTCGGAGCTGGACGAGATGGAGGCGCTCGTCCGCGAGAAGGGCGTCGTGCAGAAGCTGCCCGCTCTCGCGCCGCCCTGAGCCTACGGAGCCTTCCGCCCCCTACAATATAGAGTGGGAGAGGCCCCGGAAGGTTCCCGAAAAGATTCGCCCGCGGGCCGTCACCAGGAGCACCCTTACTCTGTCCCTGTGGAGGCAGCGATGCGGCCAAACGGCGGACTGAACTCGGCCTGGTGGGCGCTCCGGGTCGGCCTGGGTCTGGGGCCCTTCCTGGCCGGCCTGGACAAGTTCTTCAACATCCTGGCCGACTGGGGCATGTACCTGAGTCCCCTGGCGGAGCGCTTCCTGCCCGTGAGCCCGCAGGTTTTCATGCGGGCCGTAGGCGTGGTAGAGATGGGCGTCGGCCTCTTGATCCTGGCCGGCCAGACACGGATCGGCGGCTACCTGGGCATGGGCTGGCTGCTGGCCATCGCCGTCAACCTCGTCACCACGGGAATGTTCTACGACCTGGCCGTCCGAGACGTGGAGATCGCCATCGCCGCCTACGCCCTGGCCCGGCTGACCGAGGCCAGGAGACGGACAGTATGAGGAGCAAAGGAGGAGTGAAATGAAGAGAATCGCGCTTGCCGTGCTGGTCGCGGCCGGTCTGGGCCTGCCGCTCACCGCGTTCGCGGCCGAGACCTGGAAGAACGTCTCCGTGGTCGACACGAACTGCATCTCGAAGGTGAAGTCCAACCCCGACGCCCACACCACCAAATGCGCCCTCCAGTGCCAGAAGGGAGGATACGGGCTCGTCACCGCGGACGGCACCTACTTGAAGTTCGACGCCGCCGGCAACGAGAAGGCGGTGGCCGCGCTCAAGGCCACCCAGAAGACCGATCACCTGCGAGCGACGGTCACCGGGGAGCGGGACGGCGAGACGATCAAGGTCACGGCCCTCGCCATCGACTGACGCACGCCGCTCCCGGCGGGGCTCGGCCAGGCGCCTACTGCGGGCCACCCTTCTGGTAGTTGGGGTAGGCCGGCCGCCGTGCCGCCGGGGGCGGATTCTTCTCGAGCAGTTCGAGCACCACCTCGACCGCCCTCTCGAGCTGGACGTCGTGGCCCTGGCGCCAGAGCTGCGGATCCAGGTCGACCTCGACGTCGGGGGGCACCCCGTGGTTCTCGACGTCCCAGGTACCGTTGGGGGCGTAGAACGCCAGGTTGGGCGTGCCCGTGAATCCGCCGTCGATCAGGTCGGCGGGGTTGGTGTAGTGGCCCACCAGCCCTCCCCAGGTGCGCTTGCCCACCAGGGGACCTATGCCGGTCTTGCGGAACATCCACGGCAGCGCATCGCCCCCCGAACCCGCGGATTCGTTGATGATCATCACCTTGGGCCCGAAGATGGCCTCGATGGGGGTGGTGATGTCCTCGCCCTCCCGCATCGTGAAGTAGCTCAGCAGGGGCCGGCGAAGGTAGTCGATGATATAGTCGGCGAGCTGCCCCCCGCCGTTGAAGCGCTCGTCGATGACGGCCGCCTGCTTGCCGACCTGGGCGAAATAGTAGCGGTTGAAGTTGGTGAAGCCGCCGGCGTAGGTGTCGGGCAGATAGACGTAGGCGACGCGCCCCCCGCTGAGCTGGTCCACCTTGCGGCGGTTGTCCTCGATCCAGGCCAGGTTGCGCAGCGCCGTCTCGTCTTCCACGGGAACCACCGTGACCTCGCGTGACCCGGTTCCGTCGGGACTCGGCCCCACGCGCAGGACGACCGACTGGCCCGCGGTCGCCTCGAAGAAGCGGTAGACGCTGTCGGAGACGCGCAGATCGCGGCCGCGCACCGCGAGCAGGTACTCCCCCGCCGTCACGTTGACCCCCGGCTGGGTGAGGGGTGCCCGCAGCTTGGGATTCCAGTTCTCGCCGTTGTACACGCGGGCGAGCCGATAGCGCCCGTTCTCGATCCGGTAGTCCGCGCCCAACAACCCTCCCTTGACCTTCTTCGCCTCGGGGCGATCGCCGCCGCCCACGAACATGTGACCCACCGTGAGCTCGCCCAGCATCTCCTCGAAGAGGTAGTTGAGGTCGGCGCGGCTCGCGATGCCGGCCAGGTAGGGCTCGTACTTCTTCTCGATGGCCGGGAGGTCGAGGCCATGGAGGTTCGGGTCGTAGAAGAAGTCGCGCTCGTCCCGCCAGACCTGGTGGTACATGTGCCTCCACTCGGCGCGGGGGTCCACGAAGACCTCCATGGCCTCGAGCTTCAGGGGGCCGCCCCCCTCCCCCGGCTTGGGCGGGGCCTCGGGGGGCTTGGCGGCGGGGGCGATCGTCCACTGGTCCTTCTGCCGGTAGAGCATCTTCTCGCCGTTGCGCGACAGGGAGAAGGCACCGATGCCATCCAGGATTTTCTCCGCCTTGCGCGTCTTCAGCCCGAACTTGTGGAGGGCCAGCGGAGGACCGCCCTCGCTGTACTCGAGGGGATCCACGGGCGGCCCTTCCACCAGGAAGACCTCCCCCGACTTGCCGGCCGCCAGGGAGATGTAGTTCCGCGCCGGGATGGGCAAGGCCACGATGCGCTGGCCGATGTTGTCGAGATCGATCCGGACGGGGACGGGCTTCTTCTCCTTGCCCTTGTCCTTTTCCTTGTCCGCCTTGCCTTTCTCCTTGTCCGCCGCCTTGTCCTTCTCGTCCTTCGCCGCCTCCGGCTTCTCCTCGTCGCTCTCGGGGGCGAGGGGCGACGGCAGGTCCTTCTTCAGCACCACGAGGTAGACGCTGCGCGTGACCGGCCGGTTCAGGCTCGACATGTCGAGCCACCCCGTGTACAGGCCGACGTCGGTGCTGGCGGTGAAATAGAGATATTTCCCCTCCTCATCGAAGGCCGGGTAGAGGGCATCGCTCATGCCATCCGTCACCTGGTAGGTCTTGCCCTGATCCAGGGAATGCACGAAGACGGCGTGTAGATGGCTCTTGAGCTGCTTGGTGTAGGCGAGCCATCGGCTGTCGGGAGACCAGGTCGGGCTCAACACCTGATAGGGACCGGCGTAGGTGTCCGTGTCCACCCGTACCGGCGTCTTCTTGTCCAGGTCGACGTACCAGACGCTCAGCCGCTTGTCGGTGTAGGCGATCTTCTTGCCGTCCGGCGACCACGTGGGCGAGTAGAAG
>WNGM01005460.1_pt1 | contig 16533 bp, 10 predicted proteins | sample 5400571 | NCBI WGS metagenome assembly WNGM01 (sample SAMN13153378, study PRJNA577476) | soil metagenome | isolation source: 100 cm soil or saprolite under Garry oak tree replicate 2 | place: USA:California | collected 2016-06-15 | reverse complement strand
AGGCAGTTGATAAACAGGTGAATCAACTGCACAAAGACCTGGGCCAGTTAGCACAGGCAATGAGGGGCTTGCAGGACACGATCAACAAGCTTGAGCAGCAGATCCAAAGGGCAGAGACGCAGCTCATCGCATTGGAGGCAGTAGAGCAAGAGAAGCGCACACTTGAAGAATTGCAGGTGATGACGGAACTCTTCCGCAAACTTATTAAGGAGGCGGCGCCTCAGGTTTTGAAAGCTGTGCTGAGTGATATTTCTGCCGAGGCAAATCGCATCTTTGGCGAGATCATGGGTGATCGCAGCGCCCAGCTTTCCTGGCAAAACGACTACGAGGTCGTCCTGCGCCGTCACTTTCAGTGCGCCTGGCCTTACTCAAAAAGCTCTCAAACCTCAACATCGCCTTCTTTGACGAGCCAACACAAAACATGGACGAACTGCGCCGCGTGAACCTTGCTGAGCAGATCCGGCGCGTGCGTGGCTTCGACCAGCTCATCGTCATCAGTCATGACGATACCTTTGAGCAGGGACTTGACAGCCTGGTCCGCCTGCGCAAGATAGATGGTGAGACGCGCCAATGGGCTGAGGACGAGACAATGCAAGAAGAAAGAGAGCAAGCGCGAGCCCATGCTTCATAAAGGGAAACTTCAAACAGCGCTCAATGCGAAGCGAGCTATGTTCACCAGTTATGACGGTTCATTCAGCGACCAGTTGAACGCTTACCGGCATGCGCTCGAAACGCTCTATCTGCACTATTCATCAGGCGCCAAGCTTGAGCATATGCTGCCGCCTGATGACCCTGGCATGCCGCCAGCAGGCGCCCGCCCCAGCATCGAGTTCGATCGCTGGTTGGTCAATGCCGCTCACAATACCTATCACGGCCCTTTGTTTCCTTTCGGACGCGAATTCGCTAATCATGAGCAGGCGCGCCAGTGGGCCGAGTGCATTGAAGGTATCACTACCCTGGCTGTCGATGGCAGTCAATTGCAGCCCCGGCGTGATGCTTCTATCCCGGTAGCCCTCATACAGGTCGGCTTTTTCGCCAATCCTCACCTGCATGGTCGCCCCTACACTAAGGATGTGCGTATGGAAGTACTTGCTCCTGATGAGATCGTCGAAGTATCCAGGAGCGAAAGCATAGACCCGGATAGCTACCCTTATTCTGAGTTACAAGTAACACTGCGGCGCTATGCCCTGGAGATCGAGACCATTTGTCACCAGATGGAACAGTATGCTCGCGCTCGTCGCAAAAGCGAACCGGCACATAGCCCTGTCGTTTTTTTCGATGGTTCGCTTGTTGTCTCCTTCGCCTTGACCATGCCAAGTCCTTACCGGGAACGTTACATCACTGCTGCTACTTCCTTGCTCCAGGCCTCCGAACAGTACCGTGTGCCTCTTATCGGTTACATCGATACCAGCTATGCGCGTGATATGATCACAATGTTACGCCGCCTCGATGCTATGCAGCCCCGGCCTGTCCTACGCGAAACAAAAAAAATTCACGATACACTTCTCTGGCAGGGACGTTTGCGTTGGGGTGATCGCACGCCTGCAATGATCTGTGCTCGTGGCGACATTCTTACCGCCTATGGCGTTTATCGAGAAAGCGTCGCTTTCTGTTACCTGCAAACTTCATCAGTACATCCTCCCGCTCGCCTTGAGTTTCCTCGTTGGATGCTCGATGATGGAGTGCTGGAGCCTGTGCTGGACGTCGTACGCGCTGAGATTCTTGCAAGTGGCCATGGCTATCCCTATGCTCTTGAGACGGCAGACGCTGTAGCTGTGATTACCATGCAGGACGGCAACGAGTTTTATGCTCAGTTCAAGGAGTTTATCGAACGACAGGGCATGAAGTTTATCTTCTCGACGAAATCCATGAGCAAGGGCCGTAGGAGATAACAAAGAAAGGGAGTGGCAACCACTCCGGTGAGGTGAATCATGGACGATGTCTCTCTTCACGCACCCTCTGCCGCGCAGGTCTTGCAAGGGCTGCTGCTGCTCGGCGCACGCGTGGCCTGGATCGCGACCGCCCTGCTGGTGGGAATGCTCTGTCTTGTTGGCTTCCCGGCAACCTTTCGGTACCTGGACACGGTCTGTACCGCCGGTGTCCAGGCGTGCTCCCAGGGGCCTCAACTCATGCCAGCAACGGCCCAGGCGTTACAGGCCAGAGGAATCTCCTTAGCCTTTTACGCCTGGTATCTCCTCGCGTTCGAGCTCCTCTTCGTGCTGGTCTGGTCCACGGTCGCGCTGCTCATCTTCTGGCGGAAATCCGCTGAGCGCATGGCCTGGTTTGCTTCCTTTGCGCTGCTCACCTTTGGGTTCACCTTCACCGACGCGAGCACCAATTACCCGGGCCAGAACATCGTCTGGTGGGGGCTGGAAAGTCTCGTGACCTATCTCGGGGTCAGTTCCCTGGTCCTGCTCCTCTATCTCTTCCCCACCGGTTCGTTCGCGCCCCGCTGGACTCGCTTCGTAGGCATTGGCTGGCTGCTCTGGAACGTGCCGTTCCTGCTCTTTTTAAACGCACCCACCAACAATGTGCTCTGGGTTATCGTCTATTTTGTCGTGCTTGCCCTGGGGATCTTTGCTCAGGTCTATCGCTATAGACGGGTCTCGACGCCCCTCCAGAAACAGCAGACCAAATGGGCGATGTTCGGTTTTACCCTGGCTCTCAGCGGCTTCCTGATCCTGGGTGTGACAGGCCAGCTGCTCCCGGCGTCATTCAGAGAAGATGCGCTGATCCAGTTGCTCATCCAGCCCGTCTTCTACCTGCTCATCATGCTCATCCCTATTTTCATTGGTCTCGCCATTTTGCGCTCCCGGCTGTGGGATATCGATGTCCTGATTAATCGCGTGCTGGTCTACAGCTTGCTTTCAGGCACGCTGCTGGTGATCTACGCCGGAGTTATTCTTGGCCTGCAAGTGCTCCTGGGTGGCTTCATCCAGGGCAATCAGTTCACGCTCGTGGTCTCCACGCTCGCTATCGCTGCGCTCTTCCAACCGCTGCACCGGGGCATTCAGCGTCTGATTGATCGCCGCTTCTATCGCCGCAAGTACGATGCCGCTCGCACCGTAGCGGCATTTGGAGCAACGCTACAGGCGGAACTCGGTCTGGACCAGTTGAGCCAGAACCTGCTCCAGGTCGTGACGGAAACCATGCAGCCCACCTATGTCTCTCTCTGGTTCATGAGGGTTCAAGAGAAAGAACCGCGGTTGAAAACGCACAAGGCCTCAGATGAGAGAGCCACAGCCGGAAATCGCTCCTGATCTCCAGGCGCATCTACTGTTTTCTTGTTTACATGGCAGAGAGCAAAAACCACCGAACTGCTCGACAAGGCACTCGACAAAGACGACGCAAAGTGCTACCCCGCGAGCCGATACTATATGTTATACTTGTTTCTATTAGCATACGCTTAACCTTGAAAGTAATCTATTCTAGATAACATTTATGTCACGCTCGAAACAGTGCATGCTGACCTGCCCGTGCGGCGAGGTCTTTAACAGTTCGATTTATGAATATGTCAACGGCGCGCTGCTATCGCCCGTCCATTGATCTATTCAGATCCAGCGCGCAACCTGCTGGCCTATGTTCACCCACGAGCAGATGCTCCTGAAGAAGCTCGCTTGCTTATCCTGGAGAAGCTTCGAACAGTATATATGAATATTGCGCATGATAACCCGGGTTGCAGCAGGCAGAGTATTCATGTTGAACAGAATGATGAGCCACTTGAAGCAGTAGAGCGAGTCTGTACCAACAACCAGTATGCCGCTCATTTAGAACCAGCATCAGACTTACCTCCCTTACAAGTTGTCTTTGGATTGGATCAACTCGGTGAGCTCATCAATGTCTCATTGAACCAGGATGAGCGCCTCGGAAAGCTCGCTTTAAGCACCCACAGTCGCAATGATGCCGAGCGTGGGCGAATGCTAGATATTGCCCGCAAACTTCAGCGATAGCGGAGCAAAGGGTGAGCGGCAGGATAGCAGCGGCGAGACCATCCGTACACTGGTGGCCCAGCTGCCCCAGGCAGTGATCAGCGCCGGTGCCATCATTCCTGACGAGCAGGAGCGTATCGAGGCGATTCTGCGTGAGTGGAGCGACGAGAAACACCTTAATCTCATCCTCACCACCGGAGGCACAGGCCTGGCCCCAAGAGATGTCACGCCAGAGGCAACAAAAGCGGTGATCGACCGCGAGGCTCCTGGCATTGCTGAGGCCATGCGAGCGATCAGCCTGCAAAAAACACCCTTTGGCATGCTTTCTCGCGGTGTGGTAGGCACCCGTGGTCGCACTCTGATCATAAATCTTCCTGGCAGCCCAAAAGCCGTCAAAGAATGCCTCGAGTATATTCTGCCGGTTTTGCCTCATGCCATCAATCTGTTGATAGAAGGACCACGAGAACACTAGTCCATGTCCAAGGAATTCCCCACGATAAACAAGGAGTCCCCCTCGATAAATCGGGAGGCTACTATCATCTATCGCGGTCACAACGATAACGTATTTACCGTTGCCTGGTCGCCTGACGGGAAATATATTGCCTCCGGTTCACGAGATAAAACTGTCCGCATCTGGGATGTTGCCACCGTAGCCCCCCGATTTATCGTGGGGGACTCCTTATTTATCTATCGCGGTCACAACAAATGTGTCCTTTCTGCAGCCTGGTCTCCTGGACACGGAGCATATATCGCCTCGGGTGATACCGGTGGCATTGTACAGGTTTGGGAGGCGTTCACTGGTAGCAGCATCGTTAGCTATCATGGTCATACCCGCTTCGTGCGCAGCGTCGCCTGGTCTCCAGATGGGCGATACATCGCCTCGGGTGGAGATTACGGTGATAGTACGGCGCAGGTGTGGCAGGCCTTTACCGGAAAGCATATCTATACCCATGATCAGCAGTACAGGATATTTTCCGTTGCCTGGGCGCCAGACCTTTCTGCATCCTCATTCAACCCCTCGATAAATCGGGAACCTACCTGGATTGCCTCAAGCAGCTTTGACGGCAGCGTGCAGGTGTGGCAGGTCCCGCATGGGAACAGCTCAGAATATAAACTTTTTTCCTACCATGCTCATTCTGGCCCTGTCTATGCCCTGTCCTGGTCTCCCGGCGGCGCTCATATTGTTTCTGGTGGGCAAGATGCGATCTTGAGGATATGGAATGTAGCCAGGAGCGAGAGCGCGAGTGGTACAGGCAGCATTATCCGTACTTACAATGGCCATACTCGCCCCGTAAAAGCGGTGGCCTGGTCCCCAGATGGAAATCATATAGCATCTGGCGGTGACGACATGACCATCCAGGTCTGGGAAGCCGCTACAGCAAAGCATGTCGCCACCTATAGTGGACACACCAGTTGGGTACGCGCTCTGGACTGGTCGCCCGATGGGAAGCGCATTGTTTCCGCGAGCGGTAATGCTTTGCACATATGGAGGACTGATTTGGCTCAGGTAGTGTGAAGGTGGTAAGCAACTTTCATTTCTGTCTCTGTATGCTCCTCATCTAGCACGGCGAGAAATGTCTTGACGACAAGGGGATCGAATTGACTGCCTGCGCAATGTTGTAATTCTACTCTGGCATTGGCTGCAGGAATCGGGTCACGGTATGATCGATGTGAGATCATAGCATCATAGGCGTCGGCAACAGAAAGAATACGCGCACTCATGGGGATGGCATCATACGCCAGCCCGGCTGGATAGCCATGTCCATCCCAGTGCTCATGGTGTGTAGCCACGATATGAGCCAGTTGCTCAAATATACCACCGGCCTGCGCCAGGATTTGCTGGCCGATTTCTGGGTGACGGTGCATAATAGCCCATTCATCGTATGTCAGTGGGCCATGCTTGTGCAGGATAGAATCGGGGACGCCAATCTTGCCAATGTCATGCAACAAAGCTGCCAAAGTGATTAAGCGAATCTCCTCTTCCGGTCGATTGAGCATGCGGGCAGTGCTCTCGGCAAGCTGTACCATACGCTGTGCGTGGGCGTTGGTCTCGTTATCATGCGCGGCAGCTGCTGCTATGAGCGCTCGCACAGTAGTGCATTCCACTGGGCTATTTACCCCGTGAGCGAAAGGCATTTTCTCGGAAGAAGTCAACTCCAGGTCCGCAATGCAGACACGATTGCGCCCTGTGTGTTTGGCTTGATACATAGCGCTATCCGCGTATTTGAGCAATGTTTCGCGGCACATTCCATGAAGTTGATAGACCGCTATACCAATACTTACTGTTACTACTATAGGCTCAACGCTATTGGTTTCATCGTCTTCCCAGTAAAATGGCTGTGCTGCAACTGCCGCTCGTAAGTGCTCTGCTACCCGGTTCGCTTCACACACATCAGCACCCGCCAATACAATTGCGAACTCCTCGCCGCCGTAGCGTCCCAGGAAATCACGTGGACGTAAGGTTGAGCACAAGCGACTCCCAGCTGCGCGTAAGATCGCGTCACCAGCCCGGTGTCCCCAGGTATCATTTATATGTTTGAAGTAATCCAGGTCCACAAATAAAACAGCACAGGAGGCTTTTTCTTGCTGGCAGCGCGCTATCTCCTCGTCCAGCTTGTTCATCACTGCCCGGTGGTTCGGTAAGCCAGTGAGAGTATTCTACCTCTGCCAATAATACCTGTTGCTGCTCGTAGGCTTCTTGCAACTGTTCTCGCAGGGTCACCTCGCGGCAGTTGGCGCGGCGCTGGTCTTCAAGCAAAGTATTGGCGCGTGCTACCTCGCTGGCTACCCACCCAATGGCAAGTGAAACCAGAATGACCCCTCCGACAAGCACTATCCATTGAGCAGTTGGAATAAGCTCGGCATTCCATGAGTTTGACACTGTTAGCCACAGACCGGTAAAGGATGCCGCTGCACCAGTGATGGCCAGTCCGATCAAGATGCTCCCTTGATAGTTATTGCGGCGGCCATCTGGCCCCCGGTTCACATCTGGTGGCAGGAGGCTTTCGTGCTCTGTAGTGAGGTCATCGTTGTGAAATGGCGCTCGTATTTGGGAGGCAGGTATGCTCCGTGCAGAGTGTTTGTAACGAGAATAGAGTCGCAGCGTACATAAGAACAGCAGTGCGGCACAGATTTCCCACAATGCAGCGGTTCCTGCCGACAATACGCTGCAGATTTCAAGGAGCAGATCTGCCGTGTGTATAAACTTTCCGAAGAGTTCCGGTATGGCTACGAAGGTCAACACTGCAATACTGGCAACGATAATGGCTTGTGTGATGGTGCTCAGGATAGGCACTCCATGCCGATTCACTCGAGTTAATGGCGCAGCAAGCCGCTGATCCTGTAAGAAAATGACTAGCAGGCGAGAAAACAACAACAGGAAAGCAATGGTAACAGCCACCTGGCTGCATGCAAGCACTATAGCAGCGACGGCGCCAGCGAGCGGTCCAAAGGCTATCGAGATAGCTTGTATGCTTGCTGAAAGCCCCCCCGATTGTGCTGGCGGCACGATTACCATTACACCGAATGTCCCGGCCAGATAGGCAAAAACCAAAAGAGCGACGCTCCACCAGATGAAGTGCTTTGTATTCTGAGTACTACCAATCTTTCCACCCATGAACAGAGGCATAAAGATTCTGAGGCATCCTAACAATACAAGTCCATATATAACAAAGTTATTGCCGCTGGGTTTCAACTGATTTAACGTGCGCAGTGAAACTGCTGCCGGGTGACCGCTCCAAAGCCACCAACCTCCGGCTGCGCCCACTGTCATATAAAAGAAGTAATAGGGTACCGCCAGCCCCAGGAGGATACGCTTGAGCAAGCTTAGTGGTAAACATGCTATAGCTGTTGCTACAAGTAGAACTGCCGTGATCACCAGAAAATGTTCTGTGGGATTGGTGAACCACGCTGGAGCGAGGTATTGAACAGACATAATCCCAATTCCTATAGTTGTGATGATGGCAATGCTGCCGGGCCACCAGGCGCAGAAAGCGGCCAGGAAACTCCATTTGGCACCGAGAATACGTATGGCCCAGAAGTAAGGAGCTCCCTGTCCTGGGAAGTGGCGTACCAACCATCGCATAACAAAGGCACTGGGCAGAAGAAACGTAAACAAAGCAAGTACCCAGTAAAGAAACGCTGCTGGGCCAGCCGATTGTACGCTGGTAATAGCAGGAACGAACAAAACGATTAGCACCAGGAAACCCGTTAAATCTCGCATGTCTAACACAGCAGGCAAATGTGCCGTGTCTTCTCTCCTCTGTGAAGTGGACACAGGCGGCAGAAAAGGTAGCGCCTGCGTATCTATAGAGGTGTTTCTTTTTATATCTCCCGCGCTCTTCGCAGCGTTTAGCGTTGGCACAACAGGTGGAGTTGTCCAATCAGAAGCCATGTACTCCTCCAGAATACTGTTCCCTTAGGCATGGATAGGATAGAATGAGCGACCGGGGTTACCTGTTTCCATCTAGATTTCCAGCAAGAAATATCCCCTTACATTTCTATCGGCAGTAATGACGCAGGAAATAGAGCAGCAAATGGAGGGTAATAAATGCGAAGAAGATTCTGATTATGCCGCTACGAGTGTTCGTGTGCACTTGATTGCTTCATCATATCCTTGCAAGAGGCGCTGCATGGCTTCGGGCCATGAACATTTGCGAGCGCTGGCGAGTGCAGCCTGTCCCATGAGCTGCCGAGCGCTATGGTCATACATCAACTCCTCCAGCAACTCTCGGTAGCTGGCTGCCTGTTCCTCTTCATTGACACGTTGTGCATCGAGCAGGCCAGTAAGTCCATTGGTTACGAGATCGCAGACACCTTCTGAATGAAGACCGACGACAGGCAGGCCAGAAGCCATAGCTTCTAATGCCACCTGTCCGAACGTTTCTGTGCGTGACGGGAAGGCAAATATGTCAGCCGAAGCATAGGCATCCGCCAGCGCATCTCCGCTCAGATAACCAGTGAACGTGACTGGAACATCCGCTAGTAATTGTTGCATTTCGGCATAGGCTGGTCCATCTCCTACGATCACCAGGTGGCAGTGGTGGTGATCCAGGCCCTGGTAGGCCTGGACAAGTAAACGCAGGTTCTTTTCCCACGATACACGGCCAACATAGAGCAGGATCAGTTTGTTATCAGGCTGTTCTCTCGCTTCGCTCGTCCCCCGATGAATAAGGAGTTCCCCACGATAAATCGGGGGACTACAAGCGCGGAGCCAGGAAGAACGTAGTTCTGCGCTTCTGCGCTGCGGCCGAAAAAAGGTCGTATCGACGCCACGCGGCCAGATGCGCAGGTGTTGAAACCCCTGCGAGCGCAGCATGGCAGCGGTAGACGGTGAGGGGCAGAAGGTGAGAGAGCACTGGTTATGGATAAAACGGTTGTAGTGCCACATCGGCTCTGTAAGAAGGGAGAAGCCAAAATGACTGCAGTACGTGGCAAGATTTGTGTGGTAAGAGGAGACCAGGGGTTTATTCAGAAAGCGTGCGGCTACCAGACCTGCTGCACCCAGTACAACAGGGTCTACCAGGTGAACGATATCAGGCGAGAACTCGCTGAGACGGCGTACGAACAGGGGGCGAAAGAAGTTAAACTTGAGTTCTGGATAAAAGGGAAACGCTACTCCGGCAGTGCCAATAAGTTCAGCTCCTGCATATTGCTGCATACCACTATCTGGACCCAGGAGCAGCGCCTGGTGGTCATTCGCTTGTAAATACTCCAACAGCATTGCCAGGGTGCGCGTGACGCCATCCAACTTGGGCAGAAAATTCTCAGTAATAATTGCTATTCGCATATCACTCACCTGTTAATAAGCACACAATGTATTCATAAGCAACCGTAGCATACGGTGGTTAGCAGGAAATTAAGGGTAGTTTAGCGGTGGGTAAAACGTACATAAAATAAATATCTACGTGTTCAGGTGGTGACACGTGTGGTACCATTACGGGTAATGATGCCTGCCTCCTAGGGTTTTTGTCCGGAGGACAGGGCGATGGCCGTAGAGTGCGGATTTATCCAGCACGTCCCCGCCCCTACATTACCTATGCAAGGAGCCTATTTTGCAGCGTTTAACAACCAGCCTTACACTTGCCTCCGACGCCTCGATCGACCTTCACATGCATACCACCTACAGCGATGGACGCTGGCCAGCCGAACAGCTCATCAACTATCTGGTCACCGAAAAGTTCGACCTGGTGGCCGTAACAGACCATGATCGCGTTGATACGGTGGCCCACATCCAGCAACTGGCAGTGCAACAGAACCTGCCTGTACTGGCCGGGGTAGAGATGAGCACGGAGTGGCATGGCAAGATGGGCCACGTGCTTTGTTATGGCTTTGACCCCGATAATAACGACATTCGCGGCGTTGCCGAGTCGGTTGTACGGCGCCAGTTGGAGAACACCCACCAGGTCTATGACACACTGCGCAGCAAGGGGTATGAGTTCCCACGCCAGGAGGAGGTGCTGGCTGCAAATGGCGGTAAGCTGCACCTACCTGCTGACAATATCCAGCTCCTACGTACACATGGCTATGCTTCCGATTGGCAAACCGGCCTGCGCATGATTCGCGAGGCGGGCTTTTACTCTATGCTGGCGGATATGGCAGAGACCGTGGATGCTGCGCACCGCAGCGGGGCCGTCTGCCTGATTGCGCACCCCGGCCGCCAGGAGCATGGTTTCACCTTCTATGACCCCGATCTGCTGGACCAGGTACGGACAGAGATTCCGCTGGATGGCATAGAGGTCTATCACCCCTACCATAGGCCTGAGATGGTCGAGACCTACCTGGAGTACGTACGCAAGCATAACCTGCTGCTGAGTACGGGTTCCGATTCGCACAGCCTACCGGGGCGTATGCCTATAAAGCACCGGGCGGAGATCAGCCGACAGTTGTTGGAGCGCGTAGGAATACAGGTGTTGTAGTCCTGATAGCCGTCATGTAAAGGGGCGTAGCCGCGACATTTATGGCGCCTGGGGCGGGGGACGGCCTCGCCTGGGATACTTCCCCTGCCCCGGCGCGATGAATCGCGCAGCTACGCCTTCATCTCGTTCCGTTAGCTTGACGCCAATGGGATACAGGTGGCGTAGCCCCTATCTACGTTATTTTGTTAAAGCTCACCATTGTGCGGCCACGCCTCTAAACGTAACAACTATTTTTCAACCTTCAAGAAGGTCTATCCCAGGCCCCAGTTGGTCCAGGGAACGCCCTCGATGTACCAGTCGGTGGTGGTGATGCCCCCGTAGTGGACGGTTCTCTTCACCAGGCCGCCGGGGTTCTGGAAGCCGATGGCAGGTCGTCCCTGTTCTGCCAGGAGCAGGCTGTCGTGCCAGATAGGAGCGGCGCCATCCACACCTGTTATGTTGATCATGGGCGAGTTATCATTGTTGCCTGCCCACACCCCCATAACGTAGTCGGTGGTGTAGCCTACCGTCCAGTTATCCCTGAAGTCCTGGGACGTGCCTGTTTTGACGGCAGCGGGACGGATGAGGCCGGGGTCGCCCGCGTAACATTGCGACGCTGTGTTGCTGTAGAGGAACAACGAGCTGCACTTGCCGAACTCGAAGGTACGGGCGGTGTTGTCGCTCAGCACGTTGGTCATCATATAGGCTACCTGCTTGCTGATAACGCGCTGGCCCTTGGAGACGAAGTGATAGATCAACTGACCCTGTGTGTTCACCACTGTGTCGATGGCATGTGGAGGAATGCGCACGCCGCCATTGGCGAACACGCCGAAGCCAGCGGTTTCGTCGAGCAGGTGAATGCCCAGCGTGCCGAGCACCATAGTGTAGTTTGGCGTGCCGACATAGCTGGTGATGCCCATCTTCTGTGCCATGTGCAGTGCATTATCAACGCCGACCCTGAGGAGAACCTTCACAGCCGGAATGTTGAACGAGTTCTGCAAGGCATTGCGTACCGGCAGCAAGCCGTGATAGCCCCCGTCGTAGTTATGCGGTGTGTAGGAGGGCAGCCCGCAGCACATTTGAATTGTGAGGGGAGCATCCAGTATTGGCATGCCAGGGCTCAAGCCCTTAGCGAAGGCAGTGGCATAGATGAAAGGTTTGAACGACGAACCTGACTGGCGGTAGCCCTGCGATGCCACATCGAAGGCTCCGTAGCGCGGGTTATTAGGGTCGATGTTGCCAAGGAGGACGCGAATGGCGCCATTGTGGAAGTCGATCATGACCACGGCAGCATCTGACATGTGGTGCGCCCTCGCCAGCTCGGCAATGTGTTGCTGGGCGATTTTGAGGATCTTATTTTGTAGTTGCAGGTCGAGCGTGGTGGATACCACCAGGCCCAGGCGAGCCAGGTCGGTGCGCTTGACGTGCAGCGTTGTTGCCAGCTCGTTGAGCGCATAGTTAGCGAAATGCGGAGCGAGGTTGTTGTGAATGATGCCGTGGTGCAGGAAATGCCGCTGCTGGGCCTCGGCGATGGCTTCACGCACCTGCAGAGAGGTGATGTAGCCCTGCAAGTACATCTGGGTGAGCACAGCTTTCATGCGGTTGAGCGCCGCCTTGGGATGCAGGTAGGGATCGTAGGCGCTGGGGTTACTGGGAATGCCCGCCAGCATGGCCGATTGTGCGAGGTCGAGTTGGGATGCAGCGGTCTGCGTAGAGGTGTCCTTCAAGTTGTAATAGATGAAGGCGGCAGCGTTGGCGCCGTAGGCCTGCTCACCATAATAGATGGTGTTCAGATACATCGAGAGAATCTGTTGTTTGGAATAGATGCGCGAGACGCTGGGCGCCAGGATGATTTCCTGCAACTTGCGCATGACCGTATCGCGGTTCCCTACAATGGTATTTTTGATCAATTGCTGGGTGATGGTGCTGCCACCGGCCACGATACGCCCGCTGGTCAGGTCCGCCAGCGCGGCACGCACGATACCTGTGATGTCGTAGCCTGGATTGGACCAGAAGTATTGATCTTCGATAGCAATCTCGGCATGAGCGAGGTTGGGGGAGATCTGCGAGAGCGGCACAGTAGTTTGCAGGCCCTGGTCCAGCATCTGATAGATCAGGGTGCCACGCGCATCATACATCTTCAAGCTATCCCCAGGCAGGATATCCAGCAATGTCGTGACTTGCTGGCCATAACGCTGCTGCGTAGCGGTGACAGCTCCTACCAGTCCGACGAGAATGCCTGCGAGCACAACGGCAACCAGTAATGACCCCAATGCCAGGGGCATCATTGACCACCTGTTGCTCAAGCTATCTGTGGCTGCGTACTGGCGATTACTCATGCGCAGATTTTTGCGCTTGAGATAGCGCCGTGTGCGCCACCCGTGTGGATGGGGGTTGAGATGTGGCACAGGGTAGTAGAGCCCACGCGCGGGTCTAGGCGACCGCTCATTGAGCCTCTGCGCTGCGGCAGCACGACTGTGCTCTGGTAAATCGGCTGCGAATGGCGAGTTTGGAGAGGCGCTCCTTGCCAGCGTTCCTGTCCTCCTGGACGACGGGTATTTTTCGATCTGCATGGCATTTCTCTCTGTATGAACTAAGTTCTATGTTATTAGTTGTATATATATTCTACACTACTCTATAAAATATCGAAATAAATCGATTTGGAGGTGCATACCAGCGCCCGTTTGCTCGCTATGTACCAGAGCGTCCTCCTGTGCAAGGTGACGGTGATCATCTTTGCTTGCAGAACAAGCACAACGATATGTTAAGATGCGATGCCTATAGTCTCTAAACGAGTCGGGGACCCGGTGAGTAACGGCTCCAGGGACCGAGCAATTGATAGGCCTTACACAGATATTGTAACAGGCACCTATAAGTTCTACAATGGAGAGACAGGCGAGTAGGCGATAACCTGCGATATGTTGTAATTATTTACCACCAGCCGGGCGCCGGTGATTGTGCGCTGTCCGGTGGGGGATTGAAGGCGAAGCTGTAGCTGCTAGGGCAGTAAGGGGTGACCTGCGCGGGAGTAGCGGGTATAGGATTGGAAATGAGCGGGGTCACCGTCGGTGTCGGGTTAGCGGTTGGGATGGGCGCCGGAGTGGGTGTTGGCAAGATGAATGTGGGCACCGTGCCGGGGAGGAACCAATCAGTAGTCATGACGCCGTCGGGATAGGTGACGGTGGCCCGCACAAGGCCACCAGGGTAGGTGAAGTTGCGAATAGGATGGCCCTGCTCTGCCACCAGCATGGCATCGTGCCAGATGGGCGCGGCACCCTGCACACCTGTGACGTTGTACATGGGAGTGTTGTCGTCGTTGCCAGCCCAGACGCCCATGACGTAGTCGGTTGTGTAACCTACCGTCCAGTTGTCGCGGAAGGCGCTGGTGGTGCCGGTTTTGACGGCGGCGGGACGTATCACGCCGCGATTACCTTGCCAGCAATCCTGCTGGGAGTTTGAATACAGTTGCAAGACGTTGCAGTCGAGAAACTCGGGAGTGCGCGAGGCGTTGTCGCTGAGGACGTTGGTCATCATGTAAGCCAGTTGAGCGCTTATAACGCGCTTACCGTGGTCGAGCTGGTGCTGGTAGACGATCTTGCCCGTTGAGACGAGGACGGCCTTATTGATGGTATAGTAGCCTACGCGCACGCCCCCATTGGCGAAGACGCCCATGGCCGAGGTATGGTCGATCAGACGGATGCCCAGGCCACCGAGGACGAGCGAGTAGCCGGGTGTGCCCTGGTAGCTGGTGATGCCCATGTCATAAGCGGTCTGCATGGCCGCGGAGATGCCCACATGCTGCAGGACTTTGACGGCGGGAACATTCAGTGAATTTTGTAAGGCGCAGCGCAGCGTCATATGCCCATGATAGCCGAGGTCGTAGTTGTGGGGCGTGAACACCGGCGGGTCGCCGCCCGGCAAGAGAATGGAAGTAGGTTCATCGACGATGGCCTGGGCAGGCGAGGCCCCCTGCGCAAAGGCCGTGACGTAGACGTAGGGCTTGAAAGACGAGCCGGGCTGACGGTAGCTCTGCGTGACATCAACCTGTCCATCGATCGATGCATTGTTAAAGTCGATGCTGCCAAGCAAGGAGATGATGGCGCCAGTATGGAAGTCGATGAGCACCTCTGCCGCATTGGTCACGTGGTGAGTATAGCGCAGTTCAGCAATATGGCGCTGGGCAATCTTCTGTATCTTATCCTGCAAAGCAATATCCAGCGTTGTATCGACAACAAGGCCGGAGCGCGACAACTGGCTGTGCGTGAGGTGAAGGAGAAGCTCCAGTTGCGACAGGACAAAGTTGACGAAGTGGGGCGCCCGGTTGCGCAGGACGGCCCCGGTTTTGAAGAAGTGGGGGTCTTGCGCCTCGCGCATGGCGTCCAGGGCCTGCACTCTGGTGATGTAGTGCTGCATCTCCATCAGGCTGAGCACGGTGACGAAGCGATTGTAGGCCGTGCCAGGGTTGCCCAGTGGATCGTAGGCAGAAGGATTGCTGGGTATGCCCGCGAGGACGGCCGACTGCGCGAGATCGAGCTGCATGGCGGCAGACCGGCCGGGCATATCTTGCAGGCCGAAGTAAATGGCAGCGGCAGCATCGATGCCATAGGCCTGGTGACCGTAGTAGATGCTGTTCAGGTACATCTCCAGGATGTCGCTCTTGCTGTAGCGGCTGTTGACGAGGGGGGTCAGGACGACTTCTCTGAGCTTACGCTCAATGGTGGCCTGGTTGCCGACTATCAGGTTTTTAATGAGCTGCTGGGTGATGGTACTGCCGCCTTCGATGATGCGTCCGCTGCGTAGGTCGTCCAGGGCGGCGCGGGCGATGCGCAGCAGGTCTATGCCCTCGTTGGTCCAGAAATTTTTGTCTTCGGTGGCGACGGTGGCATTTTGCAGGAAAGGCGTTATCTGGTTGAGTTTGACGGTGGTATGTACGCCCTGGTCGGTCAATTGCGCGAGCAGTACGCCCTTGCTGTCATAGATTTTGAGGTTATCGAGCGGCAGCAGGCTGCGGAGCGTATCTACCTGGTGCTCGTACTCGAGTTGGGTCTGGTGGTAGAAGTTATAGGCTGTGAAGTAACCAGCGGTAGCGAGCGAGACGAGAAAGGCCAGGCACAGAGATGTGACGGTCCAGATGGTGGTCCAGAGGCGGAGGCGGGCCTTGCGATCAGCGGCACGCGCACGGCGCAGGTGCTTGCGCGAGAGGTGGCGCAACAGTTTCTGCCGCATAGCGCGTGTGTGTGACCGTGTGGGCGGGTAAGGCCTCGGGACGATGGTTGTAATCTCTGACCTGTATGCTGGGACCGGCTTGTGCAGGCTGCGTGGAGGCAGCGGCGGCATAGGCGGCAGGCTACGCAGGATGGAGGTGCGTTCTTGTTTTGTTGGCCTGGCGGGGGTGAGTTGGCTGCGCGAAATGATAGGGACGGCTGGCGGTGTATCAATGATAGACACCGGTGTGGTGGGGTTATTAGGGCGAGGGATATCAGGGTATACCTGTTCCCCGGACAGGGTTCCGCGAGGGTCGCTCGTACCTTGAGTCGGCTGCATATCCTCGGTGGGTATGGTGGTTGAAGGCCCTGGTTCCAGGGTATTGATGGAGTCTATAGATGAGATATGTTCGGCTGTGCCCAGCACGATGGCAGTAGCAGGCGGGGTGTCGGTGGTTAGTGTGCGGTTGGCCAGGACTTTGCGCCTGATGATGCGGGCATGGA
>WNGM01005040.1_pt1 | contig 16542 bp, 16 predicted proteins | sample 5400571 | NCBI WGS metagenome assembly WNGM01 (sample SAMN13153378, study PRJNA577476) | soil metagenome | isolation source: 100 cm soil or saprolite under Garry oak tree replicate 2 | place: USA:California | collected 2016-06-15 | reverse complement strand
CGAACCACACGCGCTTGCCGTGCGCGGTACCCGGATACAGCGGCAGCCGCACCGTCTCCTTACTCAGGTTCACCTGGATCGCACTCTCCAAGGTCAGGTGATCGCGGGACAGCAGGCCCGTGGCCGGCCCCAGGCCACCGGGTTTGGCCGTGGTAGCGCCCGCCCCGCCGGACGCCACCGAGGCGCCCGCCGCCGCGGCCACGACCGCGACGGTTGCGGCCGTTGCCAGCCACCACCGGCGTGTCAAGATCTTCATTGCTGTCCTTTCCCCGCCGCGGCCGCAACCCGGCTAGCGGCGGAGTTGTCGCCGTATCGCTTCAGTACTTGTTTGTTGGCGGCCGCGCGGGCCGGGGTCTTACGTCTCTTCAGCGAGAAATGGCCGCGTTCTGGAGACGGCTCAGGGCGACAGCGGGGGCACGCCGAATCCGACGACGAACCTGCGGCACCAAATGACCGCGCTCTTGAACGCCGGCAGATCGGTGCCCGCCGGAATGGCATAGTTCTGGCTACCCCGGTTGCCCTTGAGCGCGCCCAGATCGATGAACCCGGTCCGGTACGCGCGCAAGTCGCCGCCGGCCGGGACACGGGACAGGTACACCCGCAGGTCGGGCTCGTTGGAGGTGCTGAGGTGCTCCAGCCGCAGGATCAGGCTCCCGGCGGGACGGCGCAGCACGATCGCCTTGCCCGCCGTCGCGTGCTCCAGGCTACGGTGCACTCTTCATCACGCATAGGTTGGCGCCGGTGCGGCCCGCGGGTCTTACCGGTGACGTCGCCGGCGGCGCTGCTGGAGCGGTGGCCGGTGGGCATCTGGGGTCCTCCTCCCCGCCGGGTAAAGGCCAGAACCTGGCCGAGAGTGCACCGCGGGCACACTGGTTCGCTGTCCCAAGTGAGCGCCGCCTGGCGGCGAGGGTCTTACGTCCTGTCGGCACACAGCTCTAACGCGGGCGGCCTCGGGCATGCTGGCGAACAAGCGCCGCGCGCGCCGGGCCCCGGGCAGCCAGAACTCCGGCAGCGGCCTTGGCTGGCCAACCGTCACGGCATGCCCAAACCGCGACGAGGCAAGCCCGGCTGGTATTGCCCGGATCCTGGTCGACGGCGGGAGTACGTGCCGGATGCCCGGCGGCACTGAGCGGGAACGATCAGGTGCGAACCGGGCGGTTGCGGCGGATGCTCAGAAGCAGTGACAGCCGCCCGTGCGTGGGGGCGGCCAGCGGTGGGGTGGCGGTCAGGTGGCCTCGTCGCGCAGTGCGGCCAGCAGCCCGTCGAAGTCCTCTGCGCACGGGCCGCACGCGCGCAGGTGCGCCGCAAAGCCCGGGTAGCGTTCCTGCGCCGGGGCGCCCGCGGCCACCAGGTCGGCGTAGATATGCATCATCTCCATCGCCTGAGCACATCCCACGTCCTGCGGATCGGTCCGCAGGAATTCATCGAGTTCCGGCCAGCCGTTCATGAGCTCCTCAACGAGTCACCAGGTAGATACCCATTGGCGGCAAGCGCCGCCCGCAGCTTACGCCGGGCGTCGAACAACGTTTTGTAAATCGCGTTGCGGTTGGAGGCCAGCTCAATGACCAGCGTATCCAGCGGGACACCGTTGAGCACGATGGCGATGAAGACCGCACGCTGCCGCGCACTGAGCTTGTCATCCACGGCCCGGTGCAGGGCGCCGAGCAGATCCCGCCACTCCGCCTCGTGCGCGGGGTCGAAGCCGAACCGGTCCGGCAGCCGGTCCCAGTCCTCGGCGTCGAGCGGGACGGCCGGGTGCCGCCAGAAATGCCGCCCGATCTTGGCTGACACCTCGAAGATGACGAACTTATACGCCCAGGTGGTGAACCGGCTCTCCCCGCGGAACTGGCCCAAGTTTGCCGGTAATCGCGACCAGCGCGTCGGCCGCGGCCTGGTAGGCCAGGTCCTCAAGCTCCGGGCCGGTGACTCGCAACCGTGGCCCCCGCCGGGCAACCTCGCGCCGTGCGATCCGCACCAGCATCGCATGCAGCCGTTCCAGGGCTGACTCGTGTCCCGGGCTGGTGCCGCCGAGCACCCGCAGCCACTCCGCCGAGGCAGAATCAAGCCCGGCAGCGACGGCAGGGATCCGCTCCACCCCTGAATTCCCCGCCACCACGACCACGATGCTACTCAGCTCTCTGGGCCCGGCGCCGTCGGCGCAGGAAACTGGGGAACGGTCCGCCTGCACGCCGTGGCGCACCCAGGCCAGCCGCCCGGCAACGCCACTGGGGCGGATCACTGGTAAGACCGGCGGCCCTCGGCGGCACCAATGACACATGACAAGACCACGCCACGAAGCGATCGATCATAACGACCTGCTGGTGCACGAATGGCGCGTGACCCAGCTCACCCGGCTGGGGATCCCGTGGGCGCTGGTCCAGGCCGCCGCCGACCACGTCGACTGGCACCAGGTCGCCAAGCTGGTGCGGCGTGGCTGCCCGCCACAACTCGCGCTCCAGATCGCCCGCTGAGGCAGCTCCCATGGCTACCAGCCTTCCCGTCCACCCGGTGATCGACCATGCCGCGTGGGCCCAGGTCGCCAGGTATCCCCGCTGTGCTGACAGCAGCCTTCATCCCGGCCAGTGGTTCCCGGTCAGCGCCGAGCCAGCCTACGCCCGCCACCGCGATCGCCGTCTGGACTTGTTGCCTGGTACGCGCGCGGTGCCTGCCGCTGTCGTAGCGGCACTGGGACATCGGCCAGCACGGCGCCTGGGGTGGCCTGGTCGCAGCCGGCAGGGCGCGCGGCTGCGCCGCCGGGTGCCCGCAGACCACAGCAGACGTCGCAAAACCGCCTGCCGGGTGATCGTGCGGCCGCCGCGTTGCTGGCGTTCACGCGCGCAACCCGCCACAGCTGGCGGCGGCGCTGCAGCCCAGCACCATCATCGAATCGCGGTGACCCGCCGCTGCGGCGCGATCGACGTGCACATCGTCACCTGCAAAGCCACGGCCAACAACGTCCCGGCCGCAGCGCGTGAACCCAACAAGAGAAGGAGAACAATGATGCAGCAGAACACCTCCTGGCCCGGCCGTGTGCGGAGAGCAGTGCCATGGGCCCGCAGGCAGGCAGCCCTCCGGCAGGGGCGCCATCTGCGGCGAATGGGCTGGCTGGTGCCGGCCGCAGTGGTAGCCGCGGCTCTGATCGTCGCCGGGTGTGGAAGCTCGTCGCCGGGCTCAGGCGGGGCCGCCAGCACGCCACGCGCCGCGTCCGGCGCGGCCGCGTCCAGCACCGCCCTGAAGACCGCGACGATCAGCGGCGCCACGGTGCTGACCAACGCCAAGGGCCTCACCCTCTACTCGTTTGCCCCTGACAGCATGACTACGTCAAAGTGCAACAGGAACTGTGCCAGCCTGTGGCCGCCGGTCCAGGGCCCGGTCACCGCCGGGCCCCGGATCACCGGCAAGCTCGGCACCATCACCCGCTCAGACGGCTCCGCCCAGGCCACCTACAACGGGCATCCCCTCTACGCCTACATCGGCGACACCACCCCCGGCCAGGCCAACGGCAACGGCCTCAACTCATCCGGCGGAATCTGGCACGAGGTAACCGCATCCGGAGCGGCACCTGCCGCATCATCTGGCGGAGGCGGCTCCGGGTACTGACAGCGCGGGGCTGGTGCTGCCGCGGCCCCGCAGGCGGCGGCGGGCCGCTGCAGGCAGGCCGGCGCGCCGCGTAGCCCCAGAAAGGAGGGCGCGATGCTTACCCAGGAGGCGATGCTTAACCTGGCCTCGGAACTGACTGACGCCGGCGCGGACGGCGACGCAACATCGCTGGCAGCGATCGCGTGGCGGCTGTACTGGGAAGCGGGCGAGAGTCTCGCGGAGGTCGGCCGGCTGCGAGCGGCCATCCACGACGCGTGGAACCGGCCGCAGAAAAAGGCGTCACCGGCACCAGTTGCCGCCTGAGCGCGACCAAGAACGCCACCCCGCCTGGGCGGCCGGCTGAGGACCTCGTGCACGATACGTTCGCTCCGCCGTAGCAGCGCGGGGAGTGGTCGCGAGCCGGCGGCGTATCTGCGCATCGCGGTGGTCAACGGCGCGTCGGTCCTGGGGCCGGCGCCGAAGTCTGCTGGGCCGACAAAGGCAGCAACGACGACCCGGGCCGGTACGCGAAGGGCGACGCGCTCGCCGTTCCTGGGCCGCTGCGAAGCCTGGCGCGCCGGCGGGAAATTCACACACAGATCTTCTGCACGTATTGGCGTGGTGTCCAAAGGCTGAAGCGACCGCGGGAACCTGCCCGCCGCTTGCGGGCGGGCAGGTTCCTCGTGCGGTTCTATTTCGGGCCAACAACCGCACAGCGGTACACTTCGTCGGTCACGACGAGAGTGATTTCCGGATGGGCTCCGGCCGCAGCCGCCAGGACCTGCTCGTCAGAGGTAAACTGGTGCGGCGTGAATCCCGCGTTGAAAACGATGAGGACCTGCTGCCACAAGGGATTGAACCCGTCACCCTGGATGGCGTCGATCACAGGGATGAACTGCTGTTCCTCGTCCAGGTCGTTCGACGCATAGATCGTGTTGACGCTCGGGTCGTTCGCGAGCAGCGCGCCTTCGGAACCGGCCGGCATCTCTTTCATATTGACGGTGACCTGCTGGCCATCGTAGAAAGCGGGCATCTGACCCGCAGCGCCATTCATGCTTCCCTGAGCTGCTGCGCGCGCCACGTTCGCCTGACCCACGGCACACACCATGAACAGCAGCAACGCAAGCGGGATGAAGATGAATGCACGCGCCGATTTCCATCCGATGTCCATATTGTTCCTCCTTCGATGTTCGTGGGTGGAAAAGTGGAGGTTGGGCCGTACCCCGCCGCATGCCGGGTAAACCCATGCGCCGAACAACGACACGGAGGCAGCGCGGCCTGCGGGCGAGCCAGCGGTGCTCTTTCTTAGCCAGGTCTTGGTCTCTCCTTGACCTCCCAACGCAACTCCGATCCAGCCGCCCTGTCAAGGCCGGCCCTGCGATCCAGTTGCACCCGGCACACCGGCGACACCGCCGCGTTGCGCGGCTCGGCCGGCGGCGGTGGGCGTGCCCGATCAACCCGGCCCGACCCGGGCGAAAAAGATGCCGTCGGCCCCGTTGCGGGCCTGCGGCGCCGCCAAGGTGACGATGGCGGCGAAACCGCACCGCGCAGCGCGGCCAGCCGCTGATACTCGCCCACGAAGATGGGAACGGAAGGCTCTGCGGGCCGCAGGCCGACCGGGCCGGCGACGTGGGTCTGCCGCCAGCAGGCGCCACGGTCACGGGAGTGAGCGAACCACACGTCGGCGGTCCAGCACCGTATCGCCCGGCCGGTCGATACGCAGGTCATACCAGATCACCACAACCGTGCCATGCGCCCGGCCGCGACCGCAGGCTGGAACGCGAACGCGCTCACCCCCGGGAGTGTGACGCGGCTCCAGGTGCGGCCGCCGTCCCGCGACCGGAGAATGCCGATCGCGCCCCAGGCCGGCGAGGTGCTGGCCTTAACGGCGACGTAACCGGTGCGGGAAAGATCACCGAGGCGCGTCCGCCCAAGGCAGGGCCACCCATCAGGAGCACCTGCCGCCGCGCTCGGGCAAACGTCAACTATCCCCCGCGGGCACCGCAAGGCGGCTCGGGTCCAGCCGCGGAATGGATAATCTGCGCGCAGCAAGCGGCGCGGACGGCGTATCACCAAGCCGCCCGGAATCGGCGATCCGGCGCTGCGGCCCCCTGCGAGGCGGTCACGGTCAGTGATCCTGCCTCGACATCCGTGGCGCGCGCATCGCCGCCGATATGGGCGGCGGTCGCAACGGCCTGGCGAGCTGCCTACGCCACACCCTAATGCCTGATCTGGTCGCGGCGATGTGGGGCTGCGGCATCCGCTTGATAATGAGGCACTTCGGACGGCCTGGCCGCGCAGCTATTCGAGGCCTTCTGCTTGGCGTCGGCGGCTGCCTCGGCAAGAATGCCTGCGGAGACCACTCTGGGCATAGTGAAGGCCGGGGAGCCGCTGCTGGCCTGATCGAGGTCGGCTGGTATCTCGGCTCCTGGCCGTGGCGTCCTGGCCCTGGGCGACTGCAGCTGGCCACGTTCTGGCCGGGCCGTGCGGCTACCGTCTGCGGTATGGGCGGAAGGTCTGGCGGATCTCGGCGGCGAACCGGTGCGGGTCCTCCGCGGCGAGGAAGTGGCCACCGTGTTCCAGCACTACGCAGCGTTCCAGGGCCGGGTAGGCGCGGCGTAGCCAGCTCTCTGGCGGCACCGGTAGGTGTGGCTCATGCGGGATGAGCACCGACGCTGGCGCAGTGATCGCCTCGCCCGGGCCAAGCGGGGGTGCGGTCGCCGGCACGTAGAACCGCATTGAGCTGCCGATGGTCTGGGTAAGCCAGTAGATCATCACGTTGGTGAGCAGCTCGTCTGGGCTGAGCCGGTCGCGGGTGGCCGGGTCGCTCCAGGTCAGCCATTTCTCAAGGATCCACGCGGCCAGCCCGGCCGGGGAGTCGTTGAGTGCCAGGGAGAGCGTCCGTGGCCGGGTCGCCTGTACGTGGTCGTAGGCGCCGACGTCATGGTCCCACCGCTGCGAGGCGTCGACGAAGGACTGTTCCGCCGCGGTGAGCTTGTCTGCGGGACTGAGGTACGGCGAGATCGGGCTGGCGGTCTGCACGGCAAGCAGGCCCGGCGGGTTGCGCAGCCCGATCCGGCTGATCACCCCGCCGCCGATATCGTCGCCATGCGCGACATAGCTCTCGTATCCCAGCTGCTCGACCATGAGCAGGTGGAACAGGTCAGCGATCCACCGCCGATTCGGCCGCCGGTCCAGGCACCGATCGGAGAACCCGTAGCCGGGCAGCGCGGGCACGACCACGGTGAAGCTGTCCGCAGGGTCATCGCCGTGCGCAGCCGGATCGGTCAGCAGGGACAGGACCCCGAGGTACTCCACCATGGAGCTGGGCCAGCCGTTGCAGAGCAGCAGCGGCATCGGGTCGGGGCCGGAGCCCGGAACGTGCAGGAAGTGCAGGCCGACCCCGTCCACCGTGGCCCGGAACTGCGGCACCGTATTGATCCGGCGCTCCTGGGCACGCCAGTCGTAGCCGTCGCGCCAGTAGGCCAGCAGCCCGGCGATGCGATCGATCACCTCATCGTCTTCGCCGGCCGGGTCGCCGGGCTCACCGTCTGGCACGCTCTGCGGCGGCGGCAGCCGGGCAACGGCGAGGCGCCGGGCCAGATCACCCAGGACGGAGTCAGGAATCGCGATCTGGAACGGCCCGGGCTCGGTCACGAACGGCACTCTACAACTGGCCAGCTCACCCGAAGCCGGCAATCATGGCGTACTGCCACTCGTCTGCCTGCTTGGCTACATAGCGGTCCATGCCGCGCCGATCAGGCGTTATGTGGCCCGGGGGCGCAGGCGGCCGAGGGTTGCTGCGGCGGCGTTAACAGCGGTCGGCGGGCCGGTCCCGGTCCGCTCCGCCTCGTTCTGTCATGTTGCGCGGTTTGGCCGATCCGGCGGCCCGTGCGCAGGAAGAGCAAGCAGCCCATGGCAGCCGCTGCTTCACCGGAGGCCAGGCGCAGGGCACCATGTAACAAGGCCGCCGGGACGGCGGCTGCGGCGACTTGGCCGTTCCCGGGCTGCGGTGCGGCCGGACCGGTGGCAGGGCGGAGGATGGGATGACAGGACCGGGCGCCACAAGCCGCCGGCCGGCGGCGGCGCGGTTGGCGGGCATCGGCCTGCTGGCCGCCGGGGTGGCTGTTGCGCTGTACGTGGCTGGCAGGCTGCACACCCCCAACTACAACTTCAGCCTGTTCGGGCAGGTTGGGCTGGGCGCGGTCATGCTCAAGTCCACGCTGGCATCTATCGCCCTCGGCGCCGCTGCGGTGCAGGTGCTTTTGGCCCTGTGGATGTACCGCAAACTGCCGCTGGCGGGCAGCCCGCCGCGCCCGGTGCCGCTGGCCCATAGGATCGTTGGCTTCGCCCTGTTCGCGCTCACCGTGCCGATCGCGCTGCACTGCCTGATCGCCTACGGGGTGCAGCTCACCAGCGTCAGGGTGGCGGTGCACAGCCTGGCTGGCTGCTTTTTCTACGGTGCCTTCGTGGCTAAGGTCCTGCTGGTGCAGAGCCGGCGGCTGCCAGGCTGGGCGCTGCCAGTTGCTGGGAGCGCGCTCGCCGTCCTCGTCGGCGTGCTCTGGTACACCTCCGCGCTGTGGTACTACAACGGCTACCGGCTCCCCGGCACGTAGCTTGCGTTGCGCGGGGGCCGATGCCTCCGGCCGCCGCCGGCAGCACAGCCCCGGCCGGGCAGCGGATGGCCCCGGGTCGAACGGCACGCGGCGCGTGCGCGCGTGACCGGGGTGACCGGCCGTGACCTCAACGCAGCCACGGGCCGCCCGGCCGGAAGATCAGCTAGCTCAGCCGGCGCGGCGGACTCATGCCTGGCGGAGGCGCAGGCGAGATACGAGTCCCGGTGATTGTTCCAGCCGCACTGAGCAAGCCCGGTGCCCGGCACCGGCAGCCCGGCAGTGCTCGCCGCCGGCCGCGCCCGCTGCCCGCCCGGGCCGGGCCAGCGCCATGGCTCGCGCTGTCAGTAGCCGCCCCCGCCGCTGGAGCTGGCGGCGGGCGCGGGCGCGCCGGACGCGGTCACCTCGTGCCACACCCCGCCGGAGGCGTTGATGCCGTTGCCGTTGGCCTGGCCGGGGGCGGTGTCCGCGGTGTAGGTGTACAGCGGATGCCCGTCGTAGGTGGCCTGGGCCGAGCCGTCGGACCGGGTGATCGTGCCGAGCTTGCCGGTGACGCCCGCCCCGGCCGTCGCAGGCCCCTTCACCGGCGGCCAGATCTGGGCACAGCTGCCGTTGCAGTTCGACTTGGTGCTGGTGTCTGGCACGAACCAGTACAAGGTGAAGCCCTTGGCGTTGGTGAGCACGGTCACGCCACTGATTGTCGTGGTCTTCACGGCCGAGCCGGAGGAGGCGGGGCCCGAGGACGTGCCGCTGGTGCCGCCCGAGCCCGGCGATGAGCCGCCGCACCCGGCAGCAAGCAACGCGGCCGCCGCCAACACCATCGCCGCTGGCAATCCGTTCCGCATTGATGTCTCCCTTCACCAGGACCGCCCGGGTTACCTGGCCGCCCGCGGCCTGTCATGCATCCGCTGGCATGGCGGCGGAACTCTCCAGCGTCCCCCCGGATCGACAGGGTCACCTATCCCGCACCTGGCAGGCCGGCCCGCCGCCTCCCGCGCTACACCGCTACACGATCTGAGGATGATCGGGCGAAGGAGCAACGAGTGCCGCCACACCTGCGCTCACGTCCTCAAACCTAATCCCAGGGCGCCCTCGTGGCAGCACCGGGGTCCCGCGTCGCTGGGCGCCAACTCTTGACAGGAATCCCCGCGCTGGCGGAGCTGGCCGGGGCCTGGCCGGTCGGCTCCCGGTCGGCTTGCCGCCGCCCGAGCCACTCCTGGTGGGCCGTCGGCTAGCGGAGTGGTTCGAACAGCGGTCAAGGACCTGCCGGCGAGCTTGTTGCAACGGAATCGCACACCGTGCGGAACCGCCATCAGCGGGCGAGCCTGAGGTCCCGTTCACCGCGGACAACCCTCGCTTCGTCGCGCGACCGGTGACTCTCGCCGCCGGCCGCCATGCGCCATTCGCCAACCCCGTAACCCGTGGCTGCCTGGACCGGCGTTAGTGTCGTACCAGGCAGGGGTTCCCGGCGTAGGAGGCGCACTGGCGCGGGTGTCCCGGCGCGGCGGGTTTGCCCGCCGGCGCACCTGGGGAGGACGAGCGCGACCGGAGGTGGATGTTCACAAGCTGACGTCGCGGGCGCGGCGTCTCCGGCTATGAGCCACCAGCCCCCCGGTCATGTAAAGGCGAGGAGGCGTGGAAAATGAAGAGGAAGATCATGGCACTGGTGCCGGCGGTGCTGGCAGCGGCCGTTGTGCTGATTGCGTCGCCGGCGTGGGCGGCGGGCGGCAACGTCGGCTTCGGCTTCAACGCGGCCGGCATCAGCGGCTTCCCCACCGGTGCCGCCTTCCTCACCGGCGGCGGCGCGTACAACCCCGGGACCGGCTTCGCCAAGTCCGCCGGCGGCTTCCGGTGCACCAGCGACGTCGGCCAGGGCCCGCTGACCGGATGCCTGGCCGGCCAGGGCGTCCGCTGGGACACCGCCGGGCTGCTGGCCAGCTGACGGCAACGACGAGTCCTTCACCGCGCAGATGATCGTCTCCGCCGGCGACCTCGCACCCGACATCGCCGGGACCCAGAACGTCTGGATCCAGGGCGTCGGCTGTGCCCCCGCGATCGCGCACTTCAGCTCCTGACCGCCGGCCCGCAAGCAGGCGATCAGGAAACGGCCGGGCCGTCCGGGGAGCCGACCCGCCGTCGTTACCTTCTTGCTCAAAGGTGGCTGCGGCCCGGGGCGGGGACGACCGGCGCCGGACCGTGACCACGCCGATCCGGCGAACAGGTCAGGCGGCGCGGCGGGGACGTCTCCGGGCCGGGCCCGGCTGCCGACGGTGCCCGGGCGCCACGGGCACCCCGGCGAAACGCCCGCGCCCGGATCAGAAATCGGGAGGTAAGCGCATGAGGTGTTTGATCGGTTTCAGCCGCCTGCTGCTGGCGGGACCATCGCTGCCGCGGCGGCGTTGTCGGTGACGGCGGCGGCCCAGGCGGCGCAGGCCGGGCCGCCGGCGCCGGTGGTCCCGGGCCCGATCCAGGTCCCGGCCGGCAACAAGGTGTTCCTGGTCGGCCACGGCGTCCAGATCTACTCGTGCCAGGCCACCCCCGGCGGCTTCGGCTGGGGTTTCGTCGCGCCCCGGGCGAACCTGTACAACGACCACGGCAAGCTCATCATCACCCACTTCGGCGGGCCAACCTGGCAGGCCAAGGACGGCAGCAGCGTCGTCGGCCGGGTCGAGGCCAGCGTCACCGTCGATGCCACCGCCATCCCCTGGCTGCGGCTGTCCGCCGCGTCGACCGCCGTCGGCACGGCGACCGGCTGGTGGACACCACCTACATCCAGCGGATCGCCACCACCGGCGGCCTCGCACCCCCGGCCGCCGACTGCACCGCGGCAACGGCAGGCACCGTGGCCGGGGTCCCCTACACCGCCGACTGCTACTTCTGGAAGCACACCGGTGCCTGACGCAGCGCCGGCGCCCGCCAGGGCCGGCCCCACCCGCCAGCCACAACCCACAACGATGGGCGGAACCACGCGCCCGCGATCGTTCACGGGCCGCCGGAAGCGGCGACCACGCCGGGCCGGCGCCTGCGCCCGGTCCCGGTCAGCCCCGCAGATAAGGAGAGCTCATGCGACCCGGAAGGAACCCCCGCCCAGGCAGCCCCGTATACGACAAGAGTGCCCAGGGAGAAGCAATGCGCTTTGTGACACGCAAGAGGCCGGGCCCAGTCCTGTTCGGCCTCGCGGTGGTCGCCGCCGTGGCTGCTACGGCGGCCGTGCCCGCGTCCGCCTCCGCCGCGGCCCAGGCGTCCCCGGTGGTCGGGCATGTCTATGTCAACGACAACACGGCGGGAACGAACACGATCGGGGCGTTTGACCGCCATGCGGACGGGACGCTGACCCCCGAAGCCGGGTCTCCGTTCGCCGCCGGTGGCGCCGGAACCGGGGCGGGGCTGGCCTCGCAGGGCGCGCTCCAGATCTCGCCGGACGGCCGGTTCCTGATCGCCGCCGATGCCGGCAGCAACCAGATCTCGGTGCTGCGGATCAGGCCCGACGGCTCGCTCGGGCTGGTCAGTCATGGCGTTGTCTCCTCGGGCGGCGTCCTGCCGGTCAGCGTCGCGATCCACGGCGACCTGGTGTATGTGGCCAACTCCGGTAACGGCGGCAGCAACTACACTGGCTTCCGGCTCGGTCCCAACGGCCGCCTGCAGCCGGTCGCCGGCTCGGCCGTCGCGCTGCCCGACGGCTCGCAGCCGGGCGACGTGCTGTTCAGCGGCGATGGCGCCAAGCTCGCCGGGACACGCGTCGGCACCTCCCAGATCGACAGCTTCACCGTCGGCCGCAACGGGCGGCTGGCCGCCGCCCCGGGATCGCCCTTCCCCGCGCAGGGGCTGGGCCCGTTCGGCAGCGAGTTCCGCCCGACGAACCCGGATCAGCTGTTCGTGTCCAACGCCCACAACGGCGCCGGCTCCGGCACCGTCTCGGCGTTCAGCGACGCCGCCGACGGGACGCTGTCGCCGATCGGATCTTCACCGTTCGCCGACCTGCAGACGGCTCCGTGCTGGGTGGAGATCAGCCATGACGGCCGGTTCCTGTTCGCCGTGAACACCGGATCGGGCACCATCTCCCGCTACTCGATCGCCCCCGGCGGGGCGCTGACCCTGCTGGGCAGCACGCCGGTCGGCGCCACTGGCGGCGTCGGCGCGGTCGACGCCCGCCTCAGCCCCGACGGCCGCACCCTGTTTGTCGATGAGAGCAGGATCGGCGCCGTCGGCGTCTTCGCCGTCACCGGTGGCGACCTGGCCGAGCTGGCCACCTCCCCGGTCTCGCTGCCCGCCGGCGCCACGCCCGCCGGCATCGTCGCCAGCTAGCGCGTTCACCAGCGCAACCCGGGGCCGGGGGCACCACGCTCCCGGCCCGGGGGGGCGTCCGCAGCGCCCGTGGGCACCTGCCCAGCGGGAACCGGCGCGACGGCTCCTCGTACCCTTACACGGCCTGTAACGCTCCGTCACGGAGGTCCGCCACTCTTGACGCGCCGATCCGTTCTTGCGCGGTCTGCTTCCTGGCGGGGTCCACCGCCTCGGCCTGGTTGCCCGCCGCAGCCATCCACGCGCACTTGCCACCGAAGGACTCCACGTCCTTGGTGTCCGGCGAGCCGACTCGGGCACGGGGTCAAGCCGGGCGCCGCGACCGATCGAGCTGGCCGCGGCGCCCGCTGGCATCAGGCGGTCAGTTGTTCAGGTGGCGAACTTCGTTGTGCACAGGCTGCATCAGCGTGTGCGTGACGTAGCTGGCCACCTGCGCCCCGAGGGTGGCCCCGTCGATGCAGGAGAAGCGGAAGTGGAAGCCGGCGTAGATCCGCGCGTCTTCCACCTGCTGCACCGCCGAGGAGAAGGAGGTGAAGTCCCGCTCGGTGCCTTCGAGCCCCGCCGAGGTGACACTGAACGAGGTGTTGTTTCCGTAGAAGGCCGCCAGCACCGCGGCGGCGGCGCTGCTGATGCCCGAGTGTCCGGACGGGTACTCCTGGAAGGCGGGCGTGGGCAGCAGCGGCGTCCAGGCCGGGTCGGCGCCGACGCGGATCGCGGTGACGGGCCGCCAGAAGTTGTAGGTGTTCTTGGCGTTCCAGATCCCGATCGTCGCGTCGGCCAGCGCTATGTTCATCAGCGCCAGCTGCCGCGCGTTGTGGGTGAGCGTGGCGTGGTGGGCCTGCGCCAGCTGGTCGGCGACCCGGTTCCACATCGCGGCTGCGGTGTCGGCCTGCCAGAAGATCGCGGTCTGGGTCTGCTCCGGGGTGCGCACGCTGCTGGCCGCGCTGCCCAGCGCCTGCACCTCGGCAAGGTCGCCAGTGTAGCGGGCGCTGGCCAGCCGCGGCGGCCCGGGCGGCAGGAACTGCGACGGTGAGGTGAGCGCGAACGGGGTCATGGTGGCGAACTGGCGGAACAGCGGCGGGCCGAACAGCGGCGGTGTCGGCTGCCAGTCGCCGGGCGCGCTGCCAGCGACATACGGCGGCAGCACCGCGTCGAACCCGTCGGCAGCCCGCCAGGCCAAGATGGCGCCGGCGACCGTCTGCCCCCAGCCGAGCCCGCGCTCGACCGACTGCCCCGGATCGGACGGGTCGTCGGAGATCTGGGCGAGCGTGGCGGCGAGCTGGGCGTCGAACAACGGCTTCTGCGCCGGAATCAAAGCCACCAGCGCGGTGTAGGCCGCGCTAGCTGCGGCGGCGGCGCGGGAGGCACCGGGCGGCGCCGCCGGGGCAACATGGTAGGACGCATACCGGCGCGTGATCCCGTTCACCGCATCAAACACCGACGCCTGGACGATCGCGCCGATCCGCGCCGACGGCGGCGGCGGGACACCGGCCGCCTCCAGCCCGGCGATCATCGTCAGATTCCACTGCGTGACCGTGTCTGCCGGCGCCGTGGCGGACCCGGCGGCCGCCGCGGTGGCAGGTACGGCGGCCGCCAGCGGAACAGCCGCGGCTGCCGCGGCAGCAATTATTGCGATCCGCCGGCTGATTCGGATCTTCGCCCTCTCCGTGACGCGATTGAGCGCGGCTCCAGCGATCGGCCGCCATGCGCGCCGCCATATCGTCACGACAGGGCGCACGGCCCTGCCGGTAACGCTGAATTGCGGGTGCCCGCGCGGCCTGGATCGGCTCGCTTGCATGGTCATGGTCCCCCCGGGATCGGGCCGATAGGGGTGATCTTCGGTCAGCGGGGCTGGGCCAGGAGACACCAGGCATCGCAGCGGGAACCGGATGGCAGCCTCGTGCGCCTTGAGGGACATGCCCAGCGACATCGTCACGCCGGAACCCGGCGCGGCGGACACCGGCGGGCCCGGTGAGGTCCCGGGGGCGACGCCGAGATCCTCTACACAGCGCTGTCGGACCGGCTGGTGCGGCTTGCCCGGCTGACGGGCGCGGACACGGTACCGGCTGAGGAGATCGTGCAGGATGCGTTCGCTCAGCTGTAGCGGCGCTGGGGAGTGTTCGCGAGCCGGCGGCGTATCTGCGCATCGCGGTGGTCAACGGGTGCCGGTCCGGGGGGCGCCGAAGTCTCCCGGGCCGGCCAAGGCAGCAACGACGACCCGAGCCGGTGGTCGAGGGCGGCGCGCTCACCGTTGGTGAGGCGCTGCGGAGCCCGCCGCCGCGCCTGCGGGAAGTCACGCACAGATCTTCTGCACGTATCGGCATGGTGTCCAAAGCTGAAGGAACCGCAGGAATCCGGCCCGCCGGTTGCGCGGCGGGCGGGTTCATTGTGCGGCTCTGTTTCAGCCGACAACCGAACAACGGTACACTTCGTCCGTCACGACGAGAGTGATTTCCGGATGGGCTCCGGCCGCAGCCGCCAGGACCTGCTCGTCAGAGGTGAACTGGTGCGGCGTGAATCCCGGGTTGAAAACGATGAGGACCTGCTGCCACAAGGGATTGAACCCGTCACCCTGGATGGCGTCGATCACGGGCATGAACTGCTGTTCCTCGTCCAGATCGTTCGACGCATAGATCGTGTTGACGCTCGGGTCGTTCGCGAGCAGCGCGCCTTCGGCACCGGCCGGCAGCTCCTTCATATTGACGGTGACCTGCTGACCATCGTAGAAAGCGGGCATCTGACCCGCAGCGCCATTCATGCTTCCCTGAGCTGCGCGGCCATTCATGCTTCCCTGAGCTGCGCGCGCCACGTTCGCCTGGCCCACTGCACAAAAAATGACCAGCAGCAACGCAAGCGGGATGAAGATAAATGCACGCGCCGGTTTCCATCCGATGTCCATGTTGTTCCTCCTTCGTTGTTTGTGTGGGGGGAGAGACGTGGGGGTTGAGGCTGTACCCCGGCGCGTGGCCGGGTAAACCCATGCGCCGGGGTACGATCCGGGAGGCATCGCGGCCGGGACGAGGCCGACGGCGGGATGGCGTGCCGCGTCGGCCGGGAGCACCGAAAAGGTCCGGCAACCCGGCAACAAGGTGTTCCCGGCCGGCCACGGCATCGGCGTCCAGATTTACTCGTTGCAACGCCACCGCGGGCGGCTTCGGTTATCCGCAGCGTCGACGGCCGTCGGCCCCCAGGGCTCCGGCAAAGTCGACGATCGTCCCGTTTGTCCGGTTGATTTCGGTCGGATGGCGGCGCCACGTGGCATTGACCAGCGATGGCCGCTGCTCACGGCGACCCGTGGAACCGGACATCAGGGCAGGATTCGCGAGAACGCCGGGACCCTGCGCCGGCCCCGGCGGCGACCGGCTGGTGGCTACGACCTTCATCCAGCGGATCGCCACCACCGGTGGCCTCGCCCCACCCGCGGCAGAACGCACCGCGGCAACGGCAGGTGCCGTGGCCGAGGTCCCCTGCACCTAGCTTCTGGAAGCACACCGGTGCCTAATGCCGGTTTTCGCGGCCGGTAGTCGGCCCCCCGGCCGGGTGAATGGCGCCCTGCGGAGGATCATTGCAAGTCGCTGCTGCGCGGGCGCTCGGCCGCGGCGAACTCGCCAAGGCAGGCAGCGCAGAGTCGGCAGGCTCGCACGTAAACGGCGTGAGCCGCCTCAGCGGGGTGTTCACCGTCTGTGACCGCCGTGGCCGTGCTCGATGGCCGCCGTGGGGGAGGTGAACCGGGGTGCGCGATTGCCGGTACTGCGGATGAGCCATGCCTGAAGGCCGTCCCGACTCAAGGGGTTTCGGCTGCGGTGGGGGCAGGGCCGGCCTGCCAGCCGCGGCGGGGTCATCGGGGCCGGCTTCCTGGGGTCCCCTCCTTGTGGCCTGCCGGGACCGGGGCAGGCCGCGCCGTCTAGTGGGGGCGGCCTGCGCGGCCGCTGAGGGCGGGTTACGGTCTGATGGCGAAGTTGCGGGTGGTCCAGCCTGCGCTGGAGGCGCTGCCGCCCGGTGCGGCGAGCATCGAGCTGCCCCAGACTTGGCCGGTGGTGCCGGTGGC
>WNGM01001966.1_pt1 | contig 16561 bp, 13 predicted proteins | sample 5400571 | NCBI WGS metagenome assembly WNGM01 (sample SAMN13153378, study PRJNA577476) | soil metagenome | isolation source: 100 cm soil or saprolite under Garry oak tree replicate 2 | place: USA:California | collected 2016-06-15 | reverse complement strand
AACGCTACGCTGATATACGGCGTACCCTCCGGCCACTCCGTCAAGAAATTGGCGATATTGATACCTTGATAGCAGCCACCGCTTTAGAAGAAGACTTAATCCTTTTAACCATAGACCGTGATTATGAACGCGTTCCTGGTCTTAAGTATCAACTGGTCAATCTGAAAGCGGCTTAATTAGGGCACCAACAAGAATTGTGCGAAAATATACGCTAGAGCACACTTTTTACTCAATTGGACGAAACGCGTCTGCGATCCAAGCAACGACGGAGTAACAATTGAAGAGAAAAGGATACAGCGTGCCAGCGCTTACTCACTTCGGTATACATTTGGTATTCATTTTATCCTTCCCGTTTTGCAAACCACAGTGGGTTTTGCTTAGTGGAAGAAATTTCTCCATTAGGCCCAGCATTAAGGAATGAAGCTAGTGGCCGCAAAGTGAGTCAGTTATCTGTACTTTGACTATTAGCCTTCTTCCTTAACATTCGCTAGGCAAATTGAATTTCCTGGAGGCGGAGGGCACATTCAATTACAAAGTGGTAGCAAAAGAGATAATCCTGGTGTGTCTGTCCGTGTCCATCTATTATTAACTCGTATGTCCCATTCATTAGATGAACAGTTGGGGCTAGCCATTGAAACCGAATATAGTGCCGATAGTCAATCCCTAAACTTAGAAGCTGGACCTGTTCATGAAGTGTGTTTAGCTCCTTCTCAATCTCCTTTGCAAAACTAGAAAGTTCCCTCGGAGCCGAACGTTCAACATGCGAGGAGAAGCGACGAGAAGAGATGCCCCTAAGGTGAACACTTTCCTGCTCGAAGACCCTCCATTCTAACCTATAGAAGAGGTCTCGAAAAGCAATAGCTGTCTCTTTAAGAGCAGCTTTGATCTCACCAGTGCTACTTAGCTGTTCAGCTTTTAACAAGCGATCTCGTACTTCTTCATCCTGTACAAGTATTGCCATTGATATTTCTTCAAAGGCAATCCCAAATACCTTTGGGATATTCTCCCGAAAAAAGGTTGCAACATTTGTCCGAAAATCATCTATTTCTGTAGTGGACAGGCGAATACCGTGATGTTTCCAGTTAGCTCTGGCTGCATTCAAGCGGCTCATGCTGTCCTTTTGTCCAAAGTCTTTGCTCGGTAATTTCTGGTTGATGGCTTCCCAGTAGTCCATAAACGCTTGACCTGTCTTACCAGCACCTAAATATTCTGATGCAAGTGCGAGAAAGAGTTCCACAACATCATGGAAAAGTAGGATAGCCACCATGTTCAGCGGCTCTGGCTTATGTGATTGGTCAACGGCCATCGTGTACATGTACTGGATCATTGCAAGCCTTCGCATCTTTGCTTCATCAAGCATTTTGTTCTTTTGCCTTTCTTGTTATGTCGGCTTGGCGCGGGAGCAGTGAATTAAAAGATGCAGGAGCACGCGCTGCAATATTCCGCACTTTTATTTTACGCGATCTATCTTCCCTTACGCACTATGCCGTGCTTCTTCCAAATATCTTCAATGTCGTTTGGTGAGCAATTTTTCAGTATGTCATTGATCTTTGCAATGGCCTTTTGTGAATATCGTTGATGCTTCGACTTCCCTATTATAAACTCTTTGAAACAGTCTGGATCAGACTGTATGCCCGAGTAGCGGATTATTGCTGTCGTTTTTGGTCCGGAAAGCCCTACCCTTTTCGCTATCTGATCCCGCCCCAAATTATAGAAACCGAGTTCATTTACTCTCTTCACCCCAATAATAGCTGCGCCAGGCGTGCCTTCTGGTACTAACTGAACTTTTATGCCTTCGTCCTTGGTTATATGCAGATCAATAGATGGGCCATATCCAGAGGTAGTAATATTGATCGAAGCCACCCCGGGAAATACTTGATCCCATGGTTTGCCAGCTCGTATCTCATTGCCAATGCGATTCAATTCATCATCATCAGGCTGAAGATTTTCACCATTGATAGCACCCTCGATTATTGCAAGTCCTCTCAGTCGCGCTAGGATTTCAACACTACGTCTCTTTCCTGGCCGAAGCAGTTGTTCCATTTCTTTTACTTCATTCTCAAAAACCGTTAGCAGGTCGGTTGGAAGCTTTGTCGAAAGAGGAAGCACTCTTTCTGGAAGCTTGGAACTGAAGTCTGTAGCAAATACATCTTTTAGGATGGTACGGAACAGCGTTAGTCCTGCCTGAGCCTGAATATAAAGATGCTGCTCGGAGATGTATACCAGATGGTGTTGAGCGGCGTCTCTCAGGCTATTAATACCTTGAAGGAGGAGTACCTGCTCTTCATTTAGGAACTTTACTTTCCTGTCGGTCAACGCTTTGCGAGCGCATTCATCGAAACCAATCGTCTGCCTGGCTCCTGGTTTGTGTAGCCTACCACCTCGGTGGATGATGGCTGCTTTGAGCAGCATTTCAAAAGAGTGATCGAGAAGAATGAGAATGACATCAGGACGACCACAATCCCACGGACGATTAAAGTGTTCTATGCTTAAAATTTGTGAATTGATTGCTTTTTCGAGGAGAAGTTTTGCTTCCCTTCTCATCCTGTTATTCTCCCGCTGCTACATAGAGAAAGTCCCTTTTGCCTCTTTGATAGAAGATGACGCATATTGAACCATAGCAGTAACGTTTGGGGACTGTTCTCTACCTCTATGCTCAGCAGTCTGTTATAATCCACCTGCTCCTATGACTAACCATGCTATGAACAACATCATATCTCTGAACCAATCACTTAGCATTGATTTACCCACTCTTCTTGATACCCGCCTGTTGGTCCAGGCAAATAGCGGCGGTGGCAAATCATGGTTACTGCGTCGTATCCTCGAACAATCCCACGGACACGTGCAGCAGATCGTGATTGATTTGGAAGGTGAATTTGCCACCCTTCGGGAAAAGTATGATTATGTCCTTGCCGGTAAAGACGGCGATACTCCGGCAGATCCCCGCAGTGCAGGCCTCCTCGCACAACGATTGTTAGAACTCAATGTTTCAGCAATCATTGACCTCTATGAACTGCACTACCAGGACCGGAAACATTTTGTCCGGTTGTTTTTAGAGAGCATGATAAACGCACCCAAGCAGCTTTGGCATCCCTGCCTGGTTGTCATTGATGAAGCACATAAGTTTTGTCCGGAGAAAGAGCAATCAGAAGCAAGTAGCGCGGTCATTGATCTGGCAACCCTTGGCAGAAAACGCGGGTATTGCGCCATATTAGCAACCCAGCGATTATCCAAACTTCACAAAGACGCAGCCGCTGAATGCAACAATAAACTGATAGGCAGAACCACCTTAGACGTTGATATGAAACGCGCGAGCGAAGAACTCGGGTTTACAACCAAAGAGCAATCCCTCTCCCTTCGTAATCTGTCCTCCGGTGAGTTCTTTGCCTTTGGTCCGGCCATCTCAGCGGAGGTGACAAAAATCTCTGTTGGGGGTGTGACAACGGCTCATCCAAAAGCAGGATCGCGCATCTATACCAGCGCGCCTATTCCACCAACCGAGAAGATCAAGAAGATATTAGGAGCGCTCAAAGACCTTCCCAAAGAAGCCGAGGAGGAAGCAATCACCATCGCATCCCTGCAGGAACAAATCAGACGACTTAAGGCAGAAAGAACCAGATCCCTTTCCCCTCTCTCCTCCCCTGCGGATACTAAACTCAAACAGGAGATAGCGGCACTGAAAAACCGCAACATAAAGCTTGAGATTTATACAAACGTGTTACGCGCTCAGCTGACAGAGATCATGGCTACCATCAAAAAACTGCAAGCTACGGAGATTGCCACTCCGCCAGATGCCAAAGAGATTAGAGCACTCACAGCTGAAACACCCTCTCCAGCTGCTTCTCAATCAAAGAATTCTGCTTCTTCCAACGGCATAGCCCAACATGAATTAAGCAAAGGAGCAACACGGCTTATGCAGGTACTTGCGTCCCATTACCCGCTGGCCTTCACCCGCACACAGCTTACTACCCTTTCCCGGTTGAAAGACCGCAGCGAGTTCTACAGCAGTCTTTCGCTATTGCGAAGCAAAGAATTGATCTCCATTGTTGACAATCATATCAGCCTGACCCGGCAAGGATTGCAGACAGTCGGTATCACCGCAGACCAGGTGAAAACAGGCAAACAGGCTATTGCCATGTGGCAGGAAACCCTTTCCGGCGGTGCGAGGCGTATCTTTGATGTGCTGGTATCAGAATATCCCCGCGCATTCAGCCGGCAGGAAATCGGGACGCTTGCCGGTTTATCATTCCACAGCGGCACGTTCAACCGCTACCTGACCATGCTAAGAAACAACGGGCTGATACAACCAGAGGGCCAGCAGCTGAAAGCAGCGGAAACACTATTTGTATGAACACGCCAATGACCTTCCGGTAAATGAGAAATTTCGGGTAGGCGCTATGCCTTAACGTATAAATTCACACGATTCGGGATACCCTTCTAATGCGTTTTTGATGCTTGAACTCTTACATTTCCCTGATACAATCCGGCCAGCTATGAGCGAGTACGGCCACTACATCACTACACACCACAAACCCACTCCCCTACTTTCTCATGACCCGATCAAAGAGAAGAAGGCGGCCCGAAGGAAAGTGTTAGAAGAAGTGGAACAGAGGCGACGGATGAATTATAAACGCTGGCTGAAAAATCCCGATTGCAAGCGAACAATGATTTGATATAATCACACAATATGGCAGAGGTCAAAACAACTGAAACGTCAACAGAAGCGCAACCAGCAAAGGAACAAGAAGTAGCAGGAACACTTGAAAAAATTGTGCCCAAACTATGTTCAAGTATTAACTTTGGTATAGCTAGCAACAGAATGGTGATTATAACGCTTCTTTATGGAGAAAATACCGCTAAACCTACCGTCATTGAAAGAGTTGCGATTGATTTTGAACACGCTAAAAGTCTATCCAACGTGCTGAAAGGAGTAATAACTCAAATAGATAATCAATGAAACCGATATTACCAGAACAAAACACAGTAGTTATTGAAAGTCGTTTCCAAACGGAGAAGCAGAGAAATCTTGTGGTTCGATCGCAGGCAACCACAAATTCTTGGTATAGAGTCCAATTCTTCAGATTTCTGGAGCACCATATTAGAAAGATCGACGAGGTTATCAAGGCTTTTGATATTGCAATCTCAAAGATTTGAGTATATGGATAGTGTGGAGCGTGAGCAGTTTACAAAATTAATACAGGATTTCAGCAAAAAGTCTGATGCTCTTTACGATGCCATCCCGAATCTTGTGTAGTGGTGTAGAGCAAGAAGGCATGGAAACTGGACTTGGCTAACCTCTGGGTATGAAGAGACAGAAAACCATCAAGGTCACAGTGAAGCCAGCGGGGTGACGATCAGAAAAACTGGAATGAGAGCAGAAAACAGTCTCAAGAAGTGATGGTGAGGGACAAAAAGCCACCCCCTCCTGACCCCCTCTTGAGAGGTGGGTGCTTGCTTACCAGCAGTGATCAATGGTCAGATGCCTCACAAGGAGATTTTATGCAAGCGGATGTCCTGGATGGTCGCCCAGACAATCGCAAGACAACTGGTCTCTGTCGTGAACACGTCAATCTGATCGGTGCGCTGGCGCACATTGCTGAACAGGCTCTCAATGGCATTGGTCGTCTGAATGTAGCGGTGTATTGTCTGAGGAAACGCATAAAACGTCAACAGGTGCTCTTCATCCTCAGTCAGGCTTCGCACCGCCTCTGGATACCGCTTGCTGTATTTGGCTTTGAAGGCCATCAATTGGGTCACTGCCTCCTGTTTTGTGGGTTGATCCCAGATGCCAACGAGTTCGGCGGCTACATCACCACGCTCTCGTCTGGGGATCGCATTGAGCACATTACGTTGTTTATGCAGCAGACAGCGTTGCCGCGGGGTTGCCGAAAAAAGTTCCGAGACGGCTGCAAGCAGTCCATCATGGCCGTCGGTGACGATCAGATCGATGTGGGTTGCTCCTCGTGAACGCAGGTCTTGCAGCAGGCAGGCCCATCCATCTTTGTCCTCCTCAGCACAAGCTCGTAGTGCTAACACCTCTTTGTTTCCTGCCAGGTCCACTCCCAAGGCCGTCAAAATGATGGTGGAATCGGCCTTATCCCCATGACGAATGCTGAAATGCACCCCATCCAGGTACAGGATGCGCCAGTGCTCTTGTAGCGGGCGTTCACGCCACGCTTCAAATTGTTGAGTAAGAGTCTGGTTGAGGCGGCTGATCGTGCTGGCATTGGGAGCGACTCCCAGCAGCGTTTGGGCCACTTCCCCAACTTTATGCGTGCTCGTGCCCGCCACAAACATCTGGGTCAACCCTTCTGCGATGTGGGGTTCATAGCGGCTGTAGCGTTCAAACGCCTGCGTGTGGAACTGACCTTCACGGTCTCTGGGCACATTGATCTCCTGGAGCCGACCCGTCGAGGTCACCAGATCACGGGTGTAGGTGCCGTTGCGATACCCCTTGCGCTTGGGACTGCATTCTCCCCAGGCGGCTCCAATGAAGGCATCGAGCTCCTCGCGCATCACCAGTTCGATCACTGTCCGCACGGCGCTTTGAGCCAGGGTACGCAGATGCTGATGAAATTCTTGCTGCTCGGGCAGCGGTTGGGGAGATGGCTCCGACTTTGAAAAGGCAGGCTGCGATGTGGTACGCTTTTTCTTGGAAACAGGCATAGTTCCCTCCTTAGTGGGATTTGAAGCGAAGAATATGCTCTTGCAAAGGAAGAGTCTATGCCTGTAGTATCTGTTCTCGCGAAGCTCTTTTACCACCTGGTAGTTGACAGGAATCCTCACACAAAATTGAGCAGCTCAAGTGGAGAAGGGTCTTGTACGAACACGAGACCGTACACCCAAAACAGACACAAAGGAGGTTGGATGTCTACTATTACTGACTGGCGCGGGGCGTTTGCCGATCCCCGTTTTTGGGCCGGTCGCTACTGGTTTGTTGACGAGCATGTCATTGCCGATCTCCTCGGGGTATCCTCCCAGGAGTGCGATGACTATTATCGGGATCAGGTGGTCGGATATGATGATGATCCCATGCTCGTGACGAGAGACCCACAGTTCACCAGAGGCAGTACCCGCTGGCTCTCCTTTCCTGAGAGCTATACCTGGAGGATGGAAATTACCCAGGCAGGGAACTTCCATACGATTTTCCATCCACAGATGTACCCCCATGGCGCTTTCATCGCTGAGGAAAGCGGCCACGCGTTGTTGCCAGGGTTGCGCTGGGCCGAATTGAAGCAGATGGTGGCCTGCTTGCAACAGGAGCAGTCTGAAGTCTTCGAGAGCAGAGCGGTCTTTCCCCTCCTCTATCCGGTGGTGTTGCCGATCACCTTTGATGAACTCAACGATGTTCGTCAGATGCTGTATGCTGCCTGGGAGGCGCTTCATCTCTTTAAGCCGCCTCAGCTCGATCCATGGCTGGACGAGATCCTTCAGGTCTACGAGAAAGGCAAGGTGTTCCACTACGATCCCGGGCAGGGCTGGTATGAGCCAGACTACGCAATCTATCCCGCCACAGATCTTCCTCTCTGGACATACGATCCTGGCCGTGGTTGGCATACGAACACCGGGGCTAGCCTGCGCCAGGATTCTAGCAAATTCATCCATTTCTTTGACATGCTCGAGCGCCATGCCCACGAAGCACAAAGGGGGCTGCCTTGCTGAAAGTTCAGCCTTTGAAGGGAATGGCTCTCTTTTCGGCTCACAGACTGCTCCTGTATTATCACAACTGAGAGCCAAAAATGACCAGACTGATTGAGAAATGTTCGCGCGTTTCAGGTCAACTTATTCGAAGATTGATGCCTGTCACCACTACCTTCCCTTTACACAAGATTCGGGATGGCATCGAGGCTATGCCTGATCGGGGCTTTTTTGGCTGCTTCTCACGACACAACAATCGGGCATCTGTTTATGGCTTTACAGTAGCGGTATCAGTTTTCCAGACAGTCAGTGTGATATTCCTCAAAAATGGTTTATAGTTGTATGCGGTAAGATTATCCTTTCTTATGGTGATAATGTATTTTGGCCGTATCCTCCGCAGGAGAGAAAAATTAACCGACTTTTCATCCTTGCTCAAAAACGATGGTTCTTTGTCAGGACGCCAGCCGTAATAGTAATTAAAGACATATATTTTTTCCTGCATGAGAAAAACCTGAAGTCCTGGAACAAAAGTGGCAACATAAAACTTCGTATGATCTTTTTGCCGGAGTCTGGCTATCGTGCTCTGAGCCTCTTTATTAATCGGCGCATAGGAATGTCTTAATGTTTGAAATGTAACAGCATATGTCCAGAGAAAACTAGCGAGTAAACAAGCATACACCAACAGACAAGTTTTTCCCGACCTACACGTTTTCAAATAGTATCCGGCGCACAATGCCAGTAGTGCTATCACGAGTGCTGTGGTTGGCATAATAATTCGTTGCGGCACGCGAATTTCTTGCAATGGATGAAGAAAGATAAAGAGCCAGTGAAAAGGAGAATAGGTATATTTAAGCGCAAGATATAACGAGCTTACAAAGATCAACAAGAGAAAAAGCCTAACCCGCTGGTCAGACAGGAGATGCTTCAATTTGACCAGAAAAAGCAGTGGGAGGGGTGAGATAAATGCATAGTACTCGTACCAGTTATAATGAAATCCGACATGCCTTTGTAAAAAAGGCCGGTCATAGAATGCTGCTTGAAACGGCATGATAAATGCTAAGGGTTCCAGGAAAAAATGAACAGAGCCGAGAAACGGATCAATAGAGTAATACCTGGCATAGTGAGGTCTGACGAAAAGAAGATAAGGGATGAGTTTAGGAGACGACAAGATAATAAAGAAGGCGTATGTTAAGACAAAAACGAGAACTCGCTGTGTTCTCCGGTGAGTCAGGGTGAAGAAATAATAGGTTTCAACCACAACCAGAAAAATACTCAAAAACCACACTGTATACCAGTCTCCTGAAAAAAGAATAACAGTGAATATACCTGCAAGCCCAATACATCGAACTAGTGTCACATCTTCCTTGATTGCCAAAAGAAAAAACAGCGGTATCAAGGGATACGAAAGAAACTTTTCAATATGCCCGGCAGCAATCCGCGCCACAAACGCGCCTGAAAACGTATATAGAAGCGATCCCCAAAGCCTCATCTCTTTTTGCAGAGACAGTGATGAGAGAAAAATCCACATGGTGATTGCAGACAACAGAAACAACAGAAGAAAAACAATCTTCAGACCACCCTCTATGCCAAACAACAATAATGGCAACATGAAGAGTGGATTTAAGACTGCTGATAGCGGATCACCCAGCACAGAGATACCGGTACCAACATAGGGTATGGAAAACGGCAGGGTATGGTGTGCTCTTATATAGTCAGTCAGAAAATAATAGATCGGCAAATTAGAGTCGTAATCAGTATCAAGCCTGGGAAACAGGCCGTGGAGCATCAATAACATCGGCATTACAAGAAGCAGAGTAATAATGATAAGAAGAAAAAAGTAATTGTTTTTCATTGAGTATTATTGACAAGCGCCTGAATTTCTCCCAGGAGTATTGTATAGCGCGCTTTCTGCCTTTATTTTGCAAGATTTCTCGTAAATATTTGCCTCATCTATGGTAGTCATCGCTTTCCCAGTTGCCTTATAATTACCTGCATCAGCACCAACAATCATAGCTTCCTTGCATTCTGAATATTATACAAGCAACCAGCCTATTTTCATAGAGGATAGACCTACCTGTCCTACCAGTCAATGTTGCATAACTGGGAAAATTACCCATTGACAAAAGTAGCTATCTAGCAGCCTGTCGGAGAGAACGAAGTAGAATTCTGCAAACGGTTGAATGTATGGGAGGGTCGTTGATGGCATAGCCAAGAGCAGCACAACGAAACGTAGCAGCAGGCAGACTAGGGGTAAAAATGGTGAGAGACCGGCAGAAAGCCTGCTCCCCTCTGGTATTAAGCTATGGATAAGGTATGGAAGCGCTTGAGATTGAAAGCCAAACAGACCAGGCACCATTCACCAGCAGCGGCCAGTAAACCACGCAGCGAGAATTGGCGAAAGCCGAGCACCTCTTTGATAATCCCGATGACCGGTTCGACGGTGCATTTGCGTGCCCGATAGATCGCTTTGCCCATCGCTGTCTTGAGCTTGTATGCCATTTTTACCTGGAGACTGGCCTCCTCAGGAGGCGGATCAAACAGGGGTGCGAACCGCTGCTGCCAGCTTAGATGATGGGGATCACGGCCCGTAGCAATGTAGGGTTCGATACCGCGCTTGCCACAGGCAGTCAAGGTCGCAGGACCAAAATACCCAGCGTCCAGCGCTGCCGCATCGGGCGTGCCGATTGCTGAAGAGATGGACTGGAGCGTGGGTTCCGCTTCCTGGGTATCGTTCGGGTGATTGGAGAGCGCATTTCCCACGATAAGCAGGCTTGCCTGATCCACTGCAATCTGTGCATTGTAATCCTGTTCAAAACCGGCATCCCTCGGGTTTTTCATGATACGCGACTCCGGGTCGGTAAAGTTGTATTGATCACCGGAGCGTGCTCCTGGTGTCGGCGGCGTTGGTGGGCGGCCACCCGAGCGACGTCCCGTCGTGCGCTCTCGCTCCACACGCTGTGCCATCTTCTCTTCATAGTCAGCTTGTTCGGCTGCTGCTCGCTCCACAGCACGGGCTTCGAGCACCGCTTTGGCCTGCGCCAGACGCACCAGTCGGTCTTCCCGTCGTGCGATCTCCTCGCGTACCACCAGCCCATCGGCCACTTCTGGCTGGTCGCTCTGTTCGCTGAGAGCAAAGAGCTCCTCAACCTCGGTGTGCAGCTGGGTCTCCACCTCCAGCAAACGCTTGTAACTGACCGCTTTGCGCTTCGAGGCATCCGCATGGACCTTAGTCCCATCCAGGCTGATCGTGCCTAACTTCAGCACGCCAGCTTCCTGCGCGAGCAAGAGCACCTGGACGAAGAGCTCCTTGAGATCCGGCAAAAACGTCCGTCGAAACGTTGCGAGCGTATCATGATCAGGATGCAAATTGCCCGCGATGAAACGAAATGGCACCGCCTCATAAGTGGCACGTTCAATCTTGCGCGAGCTGAACACCCCGGTCGCATACCCATAGAGCAGCAAGCTCAACAACACTTCTGGGGCATAGGGTTCTCCACCGCGCCGCCCATAGTGAGCATACAGAGCCGAGAGGTCAAGCTGGGCCACGCTGTCTACCACGAAGCGGGCTAGGTGGTCATGAGGCAGACAGTCACCCAGCCGGACCGTCAGCTCGAGCGCCCGGTCATAATCCACCGTTTTGAATGTTCTCTTCATGCTCAACAGTATATCATTCGTGACTGGTAAATGACGTGAAGAAAACCGAGCCGCTGTTGCCCCGAAAGGTGAGCCTGTGACGCCAATCATGAGCACCGACATGAACATGCCCGGGTAAATCGCTCCCCATCTGGCTTCTTCCATCGATACGTTCTTCTGGCCCCTTTTTCGCGGTTCAGCCCTTGACAAGTATATTGCTATATACTATATATAGCATATAGCAATATACTAACAGTCAGGCAATGAGGAGACGCGCGGGGGAAACGATCATCTGAGGAAGGGGAGAGCGCATCCACACCTGAAAACTGGACGCGAAGGTGTAGATGCGGCTCTCCCCTGGAACGGCTTCTGGCTCGACAAGAAAGGACCCGTCTATGAAGATCCATCCGCAGGCAAAACATTGGGTCGCAGTGGTCGAATTTATCGGCTTGCCCATCGTGGTGAGCGTCCTGTTGAATGTATCGGCGGGGCCGACTGCGTACTGGCAAGCAGGGGTCTTCGCTCTCGTCTGCGTTGCGTGTGTCCTGCCCATGCTCTTCTACTTTCTGGAACATCCCGCCCTCTTCAAGCGACGGATCAGCTTTGGACCGGGAGCCGAACACGAGACCAGTCAAAAAATCATCGTCTCCTTCCTGCTGCTCTTGTATACTGCCCTGTATGTGGTCTCGGGGCTGGACCACCGCTTCAGCTGGTCCCACATCCCCGTCCCCGTCGTGCTGGTCGGGGATCTGTTGTTCGGCGGCGGACTCGTGCTGATCTTTCTCGTGTTTCGAGCCAACTCCTTCGCGGCCGCGACGGTCACCGTGGAAGCAGAGCAGACCGTCATTGCAACCGGGCCCTATGCGCTGGTCCGCCATCCCATGTATAGCGCGCTGCTGGCGATGTTTCTCGGCCTTCCGTTGGCGCTGGGGTCCTGGTGGGGACTCGTAACCTTTCTCCCGCTGCTGGTGGTGATCATCTGGCGACTCGTGGATGAGGAGCGGTATCTGTCAAACCACCTGGTGGGCTATCGGGACTACTGTGCGAACGTGACCCATCGGTTGCTTCCCTCGATCTGGTAAAGCAGCGTGATCGAGGCACGACGGAGAAACAGACCGACGGCAAATCGCGCGGCCCGGGAGTGCCGAGAACAGATCAATGCCTTCCACAGCCGGTGTGACCATCGGTCTCCCTCCTGCACGAGCGGCACTTGAAGCGGTCCAACGGTCAGTCCGTCTGAGACGCGCGTACACCATTTCCAACGCTCAGAAACAGGAGACCAGATGGGGAGCGGCTTTCCCAGGAAACATTGGACCGATGCTCATGATTGGCGTCACAGGCTCACCTTTCGGGGCAACAGCGGCTCGGTTTTCACGTCATTTACCAGTCACGAGCCAGCACCTCCTTCTCTCCGACAGGCTGCTAGGGGACAGTTAAATAAATATGCGCCGCATTTCTTCTATTTCCCTAGCAGGCTTTCTGGTTTCCCTTTCCTTTTTTCTCCTCTCTCCTCTAACTACATTTGCATCTGGAAGTTGGATTACAGTTGGCAGTATGGCAGGCACTCGCGGAAATGCTAGTGCAACGGTTTTACCAAATGGCAAGGTATTAGTAGCAGGGGGAATACACAGTGATCCTGATTCCCGTGATTTAACCCTCTACAGTGAAGTCTATGATCCATCAACCCAAACTTGGTCTCAAAGCGGTAATCTTAATGTGCCACGATATTTCGGCGAAAACGCACTGGTCGTACTTGCCAATGGCAAAGCGTTATTACCAGGAGGTAGCGATCTTAACAATAACCCATATGCTACTACTGAGTTGTATGATCCATCAACCGGCACTTGGTCATATACAGGCAGCATGAACCAGTCGCGTAGAGTAAACATAACTGTATTACTAAATGACGGACGAGTATTGGTTGCAGGAGGTGTAGGAGGAGAAGGCACATCAGAAATCTATGATCCATCAACCGGCACTTGGTCTTATTCAGGAAACTTAAATGTTGCAAGACAGGAAGCTCAAGCAGTTTTACTCTCAAACGGAAAAGTGCTTATGACTGGCGGTGATGGACCGGATAACACTCCAACTGATTCAGCAGAAATCTATGATCCATCAACCGGTACCTGGTCTAATGCAGCTCCTATGCCTTATAAGACATCACTTGCACATTCATTAACACTTTTGCAAAATGGAAAAGTATTATTGGCCGGAGGACGGAATTACGACGGTTTTCTTGCAACCGCAGCAATTTATGATCCTTCTACTAACACATGGACTTCTACCCCTCAAATGCTTGAAAGCAGAGCCTACCATACTGCCGCTTTATTGTCAGACGGAAAAGTTATTGTGGTAGGAGGTAATGATGGTGTCAGTGTATTAAACACAACTGAGCTATACGATCCAGTGTCAAATAGCTGGTCTATGGGTTCTAACTTGCAGCAGGCACGACAATTTCATGCAATGGTTGAATTACCAGATAATACCCTTCTTGCTATTGGTGGATACCAACAGTCCGGTAATTACTCCCTTGCCTCAACTGAACTATACACACCAAATAATATTCCAACAGTAGGGACAATCACCGCTCCCTCAAGCCCTGTTCTAGTCAATACAGCAATAACCGCGTCGGCCTCATTTAATGACCTTAATACAGCAGATACACACACTGCAAGTTGGAACTGGGGGGATGGGACAACCCCAACTACTGGATCGGTTACAGAGTCAAATGGATCAGGCACAGTAGGGCCAGACAGCCACACCTATACCACTGTAGGTGTTTATACTATTACCTTGACGGTAACTGATAATCATGGAGGCGCAGGCACCTCCACATACCAATATGTCGCTGTGTATGACTCCAACACATCGTTTGCTGGTGGAAGAAGCTTTGATAATCCTTCAAGTGCCTCTCCGAACACCACAGGAAAGGTATCGTTTGGCATTAGCGCAAAATATAATAATAGCAATGTCCTAACAGGTAATGCAAAGATGGATTTTAAAGCAGCAAACCTCGATTTCGCCTCAACCTCTTTATCATCTCTCGCTACCTCAAATGGAAAAGCATATCTCAAAGGCTCAGGGACACTCAATGGCAGCTCAGGCTACACATTCCTCGAAACAGGCATTGATGGAAGCGTAGCAGGAGGCAGCGATCTAATCCGCTTCCAGATCAAAAATAGTTCAGGAAGTGTTATTTACGACTCGCAACCAGGTGCAGGAGATACAGACGACCCGACAACCGTAGACGCCACGGGTAATATAAGAGTTCATTAATCCTCTCAGCAAAACGCAGTGGAACTTGTAAACCAACCCCAGCCTTGATAATACCCCAGCTTCCAACACTTCCTCAGATTGCAGACATACCGGTGAGTAAAACCATAGATCAGGCGTTTCGTTTTCCAGGCGGGTATATAGACCCTGATATGCGCAATTAGCCAGACACTTATATGAGTACTTTATGGTTATATCTCGGCAGTCCCTTGACAGATCGGTACAGTAATGTAACAATTCTAGAAAATGTTACATAGATGAGTAACAGATTAATATATTGTTACGGAGGTTTATATGAAACTATCAGCTCTGAAACAAGCATCTCGTTCAGAGCTGCGCCATCGCATTCTATCCTCTTTAAACCTTGAACCTGCAAGCTCAGTAACCTCTTTAGCACAAAGGTTAGAGGTATTGCGCCCATCTGTAAGCCGTGCCGTCAAGTCGTTACAAGATGCCGGTTTTGTCACACGCACTGGGAGGAATCTTGTGTTGAGTGGAGCAGGGCAAGAGGAGCTACGCAGATTAGACGATGCTCTTTTTGCCAAGGTAAAGAAAGATGCAGATTTAGTAGTTCGCCTTCTTGAACAGCCCATATATGATGCTCGAAAACAACTTGTTGATTCCTTCCTGACGAGTGCTGTCACCGACTCACTAATTAAAGGTTCAGGATTAAGTGCAATAGCGAGGTTAATCAAAAGTCCTGCTGCTGAGCTAGCTCATTCTCTCTCTAACAGTTCACTCATGCAGGCAGTTGAGTCAATTAATAACAGCGCTCTTATGAACAGCGCTTTCGTGAGTGTAGTTGAGGCTGTTAAAGCCACAGCGCTTGTCCAGACAGCCAATTTGGGCCTGGTCCAAAGTTTGCACCTGGAAACTCTAAGTCCTATAAACCACTTGATTTTTGAGAACAACAGAGTTCTGGGTAATATGCTATCAGACCTTGAAGCTATCACTAAGGTAGGATCACTAGTTGACAGCACCTTGGAGAGTTTAATACGTCAAACTGCCGGGGCCGCAAAAGCGTTTGATGCATATTTTATGGACATGCTTGCCGGCATGAGTCGAAACGCTTCTTTAACCACTTTAGAGCTATCCGTATCTCTGCCTACAGTCGCAGCAGCTTCTTTAATTGGCACCACACGAAGTATTGTTGAGTCTGAGATCCTTGTGCCAAGAGAAATGACAATCAGCCAATTGGAGGAAACCGATCTCCAATTCTCTTTGAGGCGGTATCCAGCGGCAACGTCGAAATTAGAAGTGTACTTACAACCACTTGGACAGTATTTTATTAATATATGGGAGGGAGCATGGCAAACGCTCCACTCAGGAAACAAAGACCGTCATCGCCAGGCTACTCATTCAGGCAGAGAACTTCTGATGCAGGTGTTAGCATATCTTGCGCCGGACAATGTGTTTACAAAAGAGGATTGCGCCAGGTATAACGTCGATAAACCTACCAGGAAAATGAGGATCAGGTACATCCTGGGAGGTGATTGCCACTCAAAAGTTGAGCTAATTAATAGTATGGCAAATACCCTGGATAGCATGCATGATGCATTGGTCGGAGAGGCCCACAGACGTGATAGCGAGATAAGCCTTGATGATACTATCGCCGGACAACTTGGAGCACTGGGAAACCTGTTAATCATGCTTCTAAGCATGCGAGGTAATACTCCTGTTTAAGCTTGTGAATAGAGTAATATCTTTAATTCTTCCAGCCAGCCAGGTGTCCGAAAAAATCGGACACCGCCTCCCATAGCTAACTCTCACCGCTTGTAGCATGTGACCATTTTTCTACTCAGTTCCCATAACTACCTGTTCTGTGCCCTTGCCGACGAACACACAGCTTGACATAGTTCCGAATAACTAGATTTTCCCCCGGTTCTGTGAACCATATTTGTCTTCAGTATCCTCATTCGCTATTAATCTCACGAACCCGTCGTTTTTTGAAACAAATTTGCCAAAAAAAAGGAGTAGGTAATAGAAACAATGTGTTTCATCCACTACTCCTTATGTC
>WNGM01001963.1_pt1 | contig 16570 bp, 14 predicted proteins | sample 5400571 | NCBI WGS metagenome assembly WNGM01 (sample SAMN13153378, study PRJNA577476) | soil metagenome | isolation source: 100 cm soil or saprolite under Garry oak tree replicate 2 | place: USA:California | collected 2016-06-15 | reverse complement strand
ATCTAGAGAAGTACCTGTACTTTACCGTTGGTTTGCTCAAGAACTCTTTTGCGCTGGATGCGCTCTCACAAGACGCATTGAAGTATCATCTGATTGATCAACCAGACAAGTTAATTGCCCTTCGCCTGACAGAGTATTACGAGATGGTGGCCCGGGGAAACTTGCATCCAGGCGCAAGTATACCGTTGGCTGCAACGTCTACACCGTTTGGCAATGGAGATGGTAGAGAGGGAGTAACCTCAGCAAGCTCTACAGGAATCAATGGAGCAAGTCCTACGATTGGTCAAATGGGTGATGATCATCTAGATGATGGGAGTATTGTTGCTGCTTCACCTGATGTGGATGAGAATGCAGACGAAGCTGCGGAATATTGGGCTCGCCTGTAAGTCGGAGAGCAGACTACGATCGAGCGTTCAGGTCCTTCTAGAGAAACGCAAATTTTGACCACCATTTATAATTGACCCAGGACAGGTTTTTTGTTACAATGTAACGGCAGAGCCTTGTCGCAAAAGTAGCCTCAAGCGTTTAACAGGCGAAAAAGACAAGATTCCACTCTGCCGGTGAAGCCTCCGAGCAGCGTTTATTTAAGACGCAGAGGCGTCACTTGTGAATTTTTTTTAGGAGGTACAAGATGCAGTATCAACAGGAGATACCGGCTCAGGCACAGATACAGTACGTCGGTGTAGGGCCGCGTTTTCTTGCTATCCTCATTGACTCAATCATTATTGGAGTCGTGGGCGCTATTCTCGGATTTATTTTTCGGAACTCACCCGGTCTTTCAGGAGGAGTAACGGGCCTCCTGGCATTAGCCTACTTCATTGTGCTGGAAGCAACCCAGGGAGCCACTTTGGGCAAGATGGCACTTGGCCTGAGAGTGACCAGAACCGATGGCGCACCTATTAGCTGGACAGAATCCATTATCCGCAACCTACTACGTATCATTGATGGACTTTTCGTATACCTTATCGGAGCGATTTTAATCTGGACTTCTCCTCTCAAACAGCGCCTGGGTGACCGGGTCGCGAAAACAGTTGTTGTGCGCCGCCCACGCTAGACTTTACAACAGGGCCTCTTAGTCTGAAAAGCGGCAAGCAACAAAAACATCCACATCCACATCCACATCCGGATGCGGATGTTTTATTATATATCAGACACAACTCTTGAGCAGGGGAGGGTGCAGGGGGCGAAGTCCCCTGCCGGGGTCTGGGGTGTCCCCAGTTTCTCCTCTCCTCTCTCGCCGCCGCAGGCGGCCAGGAAAGATATCGAGATATTTCTATAGGTGATAATTTGAAAGATCCACTACAAGAACTCCAAGAAACCTTCTATAGGGAAATCCCTATAACAAAGCAACTGGGAATAACAGTAGAAAACTACGACGGTGAACATCTAACCCTAAAAGCACCGGTCGGCGCGAACATTAATCACAAGCACACCGCTTTCGCAGGCAGCCTCAACTCCCTGGTTACTCTCGCAGGGTGGGGACTCCTCTGGCTTATGCTCAGAGAGCTAGACATTGCAGCAAATATTATTATACAGGATAGCACTTGCAATTACCTGCGCCCGGTGACCAGAGATTTTTCAGCCAGTTGCCGCAAACCCGATCCCGCAAACATTAACAAGTTTGAAAAGACACTGAGAACGAGAGGAAAAGCCAGGTTGGAGTTGCAGTCAGAAATACATGAAGCAGGGAAGGCAGCGGTCTCATTTAAAGGACGCTACGTGATCCATCTTTCATGATTACCACAGACCCTGTACTATACACAAAGAAAAGTTGACTATTTTCACACCCTTTAGTACTATTGAGCTTGCTTATACAAGAAAACTCAGCCTATAATGAAGAGCCAGTCTTAATGAGGTACAGCATGCTCCAGGAACAGATAACGCTCCCTGAGGGGTTCACAATACGAGACTCCTTCGGAGACCGCTATGTGATAGAAGGTCTTCTGGGTAAGGGACGGGTCGGGGCAGTCTACCTGGTCAGAGACTGGCGTGTCAAGCAGCGTTTGTTTGCCCTCAAAGAGGTAATTAATCCGAACAAGCAAGACCGCGAGCGCTTCATCTTTGAAGCTGAGATCCTCAAGCGACTTGATCACCGGGCATTGCCCCGCGTCTACCGTATATTTGAACATGGCAAACTCAAGCGGGTGTATATGCTCATGGACTACATCAAGGGAAAAAACCTGGAAACCTTGCGCAAAGAGCAGCCAGAACAGCGTTTTTCGCTATCCTTAGTCCTGGCCCTCATGGCTCCTATTGTGGATGCGCTGATCTATTTGCATCATCAAGAGCCACCAATTGTGCACAGAGATATCAAACCTGAGAACATTATCGTGCCTATAGGAGCTGATGAAGCTGTCCTTGTTGATTTTGGCTCCGCCAAGGAGTACATAGCAGATAGAGGCACAACCTTTATTCAGCATAGTTCACCCGGCTATGCCGCGCCTGAGCAATATGGCAGCGGGACCAGTCACCGGACGGATATCTATGGACTTGGGGCAACGGTCTACACCCTGTTGACCGGGACTATTCCCCCCGATTCAATCTCCCGGGTCACCAAAAGCAGGGGCAAAGGAAGCAATGATCCTCTCAGGCCAGCCAATCTTCTGGCACCGCTAGTTCCTGCAGCTGTAGCCGGGGCTCTTCAGCGTGCAATGACCCTCAGCAGCACCGATCGATTTGAAACGGTCGAGGAATTCTGGCAGTTGTTGAATGCTCATGCCCCAGAACAGCAAGTGCAGCTACCCCGGGTAACTTCAGTAGACGCACCTCAACCTCTGCCTGACCGGGACATTGAACGGACGATATTTGCTCGGAAACATTGGATACTCCTCCTGATCTTCCTGATATTACTCGTAGCCGTAGCATTTGGAACGGGCCTCTTATCTCTTGTCTGGGGCCTTAGTATTTTACTTCTACTCTGCCTGGGGGCACTCCTCCTGGTGTTCCTTCCGTTAATTCATCAGCAGTGACTTCTGCTTGTTAATGCAGGGCTTCTTCGAATATAATGAAGAGATGATCTCTCATACTTATGAGGTGCAGGATGCAACAAGAACAAACGACGCTCCCGGTTGGAGCCACCATACGAAGTCCTTATGGAGACCGCTATATAATAGAAGGCTTCCTGGGTATGGGCGGGTTTGGTGCGGTCTACCTGGTTAGGGATCGGCGCGTCAAGCAACACTTGTTTGCCCTCAAAGAGGTGATTGACCCCAAAAAGCGAGACCGCGAGCGCTTCATCTTTGAGGCTGAGATTCTCAAGCGGCTAGATCACCGGGCATTACCCCATGTTTACCAGGTGTTCGAAGACAGCAAACTCAAGCGGGTGTATATGCTCATGGATTACATCGAAGGACGGGACCTGGAAGCCTTACGGAAAGAGCAACCAGACGAGCGCATTTCCCTACCTTTGGTGCTGACTCTTATGTCTCCTATCGTCGATGCGCTGGTCTATCTGCATCATCAAGATCCCCCAATCGTGCATAGAGATATCAAACCGGAAAACATCATTGTGCCAGCAAGAGGTGATGAGGCGGTTCTGGTTGATTTTAGCATCGCCAAGGAGTACGTGGAAGAGAGAACCACGACCGTTATCCGTCATGGCTCACCCGGCTATGCAGCATTGGAACAATACGGGAGTGGGACGACTCCTCGTACAGATATCTACGGACTTGCGGCAACGATTTACACATTGTTGACCGGTAGTATTCCTCCTGATGCCATCACCCGGGCCATCGGAAGTAAAGGATTTGATCCTCTCGAGCCAGCAAACCTGATCATACCAGATGTGCCCTGGGCTATAGCCATGACAATTGAGCGTGCGATGAGCATTAGCAGTAATGATCGCTTCGCCACAGTTGAGGAGTTCTGGCAGGAGCTGAAGGTTCATTTTACACAGCAACAGGTAGATGTACCTGTTAAGGCCCCACCCAACACTCCTCAACCGTTGACTGTCCCCGCGCAAGCACAAGCACGTATGACAAGTACGCCTGCATCCCTGCAACGATCTGAGAGCTTCCCATCTGCTACGCATAACGCCAGGCATGCACGTATGTCGATTACGCCTGCATCCCTGCAACAGCAGCGTCCTCCTCCTTTGAGGAGATATAGGACATTCCTGCCCATCTTCCTGGTCCTGCTGATAGTAGCCATTGGAACGGCGTCATACGCTCTGTGGCATGGCAGTCTATCTTCTGCCCCACATAAAGCTACTCCCGCTCCTGCCACTCCTCAAGTAAGGGTGACGTCTGCTGCCGTCTCTCCTACTTCCACGCTGTCCCCAAGACCATCCAAATACCCAATACTTGGTGCATCGTACTCCGGTACGGTTGTTGACCTGCTCGCGAAGGAAAAAACAAACATGGTCCTCACCCATATTCAACAAAGCCAGGGGAGCATTCAGGGTTACTTCCAGGGTCTTGGGTTTGTTGGCCCTTTCAAAGGGAGCATCACCCCTTCTGGGCACCTGCAGTTCAAGGTGGCGGTGCGAGCAGGTCAGTCAACCCTTTCGTTTGAAGGGGACATCAAAGTAGGTGGCGATATCGTGGGCAGCTTTGAAGTCCTCCTTAGTCAAGGGCAGCCTACGGGCGAAAGCGGCCTGTGGAATGTTGCCTCTAGTGCTTAGTTTATCAATCAATAAAGCAATAGCGGTGAACTATTATTTTTCCGGATATTCTCATACGTACGCTAGAAGTGATGTATTTGCTTGAAAATGTTGTTACTAAAATCAGGTAGAAACGTTACATAAAGAGGAATAATCACATCTATGAATTTGTACCTGTATGAACACCTGCGCCTGGTGTTCCGTCCATCTGGTTTTGATGAGTGAGATGTAGCATCCTGTCTGGGAGACAGGTATTGCGATCCCTTGCAGTCGCCAGGTCCCACCCATCACGTGATGATGGACAGTCCACTATTTAACTAGGAGGAGGGCATGATCATGAACCCTAATCGTTCTTTAGCACGTCTGGTACATCTTATACCCGTAACACTCGGCATCCTCGCTCTGCTTGCCTGCTTTGGTATCTGGGCGCTACCTGCCAGTGCCCAGAGCCCATCGTTTGTACGCATTATTCATGCCTCGCCCGATGTCGGAACAGCAGATGTCTTCCTCGATGGTTCAAAATTGCTGAGTAGTTTCCAGTTCGGGGCAATCACGGACTATGCGTCAATACCAGCAGGTCCTCACAAAGTTCAGATTGCTCTCGTCGGGAAAGGCATCAACGCAGCAGCTATTACGGAGACCTTAACCGTCAGTCCAGGTACTGCCTACACGGTTGCAGCAATCGGGACGAATGCAACAGGTTTGTCGCTGAAAGTCTTTGTAGACGACAACGTCATTGCTACTGGTAAAACGAAGGTACGCGTGTACCAGCTTTCTCCCACCATAGGCTCTGTTAATGTGACCGCTCAGGGTAGCACCATTGCTTCAGGGGTGGCATATCAGCAAGCCAGTCAATATGTTACGCTTCCTGAAGGCTCGGTTACCTTTGATGTGAATGCTCCACAGGCTAACACGACTCTGTCGATTGCACAAACACTCAAAGCGAATACTGTGACGAGTATCCTTGTTGTTGGTACGTCCCCTGGCTCCCCAAAGCTTGAGCTTGTACCTGCTCAAGCAAACGGTTTGCCAGGTTTACCTGGAACCGGTAGCGACCCCAGGCCTCTTACAACAAGTTCTCAGCCACTGACCCCATGGCTGCTAGCAGCTCTGGCCATGCTCCTGATAGGCACAAGCCTATTCGTCCGCCGCCTAACACATACTCATTAGAGGGGGTGCAGGGGGACACAGTCCTCCTGCCGGGGACGCGGAGGGAACCCTGCCTGGGAGGCAGGTAATCCCCCGAAAATTCTTTTTTTCTTTTTTCGCCGCCGAAGGCGGCGAGTTATGAGTGACTGTCAGAATAAAGGGTTGTAGTAGGAGAGACAAGCAACAATCGAGTTCTCTCCTAGAATACTTTTTTCTTCGAAAGAGGGGATGCGCTCATGCGCACAGTTCGATTATCTCTGTCTCTCATCGCTCTGGCATTAGCACTTGCCCTCAGTGGATGCGGTTCCGCACCCACTTCTCAACATACAACACTTTCTAACGCCGTAGGCGTCCCTGCCGCGTTGACACCAACTGCTCCTCCGCAACAACCACCCGCAGTGGCAGCCAATCCAACTCACCTGATTATTCCCGCAATTGGTATCAACGCCTTCATTGAATCAGTGGGACCCCTGTCCAATGGTGAAATGGCAACGCCAACACAGCATCCCTGGGATGATACAGGTTGGTACAACTTAGGCCCGCGACCAGGCGAACAAGGAAGCGCCGTGATTGATGGCCACCTTGATCGCCCAGGCGGCTATCCGGCGGTATTCTGGCGCTTACGCGATATCCACACCGGCGATGACGTACTGGTACTCAAAAGCGATGGCAAAAGGCTTCATTTCCATGTCACCCGTATTGCCCTCTACGCGCCCCTCACTGCACCCATTCAGGATATTTTTGGCAATAAAGGGGGAACCTATCTCAATTTAATTACCTGCGCCGGAGACTGGATTCCCACCGAACATCAGACCACCTCACGCCTGGTCGTCTACACTTCTTTAACCTAGTAGCAGGGAGCATGATGGTTGCCCACTATGGGTGCGGCGCCTACTTTATCACCATCTGTACCCAAAATCGGCAGCGAGTCCTTGACATACCCATCATGCATACAACAGTGCTCGAAAAGTGGCACCAACTTCCTCAGCGTTTTCCAACTGTTCGAGTAGATGCATTTGTGGTGATGCCTGATCCATGGCATGCTCTGGCTTGATGGCACGCTGAAGGATGCACCAACAGTAGGTAAAGTGATTGGAGCTTTTAAAGCGTGGGCCACCATCGTGTGGCGCAATTACCATTCAGAGGCCAATCTCCCCTGCCTCAGCCATCTCTGGCAAAGAGATTATTATGAGCATGTGCTTCGCAATGCCGAGGATGTATTGCTGACACACGAATATATCTTGAACAACCCTTACAAAGCGTTGTTGAGACAAGAGCAGAAACACGAAGAGGTAAAAAGAACGATGAGGAAGAGAGCCAGTAGACGACCATCAATGCTACAATCACCCCGGCACCGGCGAGGTAGCTGTCGCTTTTGAGCAAGGAGAGGGCCAGCGAGGGACCCAACGACAGATAGAGCCCACCAAGGGCCCACGTCGCGATCAGCGAGGGAGCCGAGGCGGCGAACAGGGAGCGAGCCGCCGGAGGCACGCCGATCTGCGGTCTCATCGACTGCAGCCAACCTGGCGTCCGCATTGCGACGTCGTCGATGACCGGCATCGCGGCGAACGCGAGCACGAAGACGGCGCACAGCAAAGAGAACACGAGGTGCAGCGGATCGGGGCCATATTGCACGAGCAGGCCAGAAACCAGCGCTCCGGCCGCGAGTCCGGCGACCGGCGCGACGCTAGCTACGAGGCTTCCCAGACGTGGATTGTCTGGCGGCTGCAGATCAAGTAGCCAGGCGCTGAGCGCGCCCGTGGCAAGCCCGGTCCCCAGCCCCTGCAGGACCCGCGCCGCGAACAGCATCCCCACGCCTCTTGCGGCGATGAAGGCGACCATACTGACTATCTGAACCATCAGGGCGAGCAGCACCACCGGCCGTCGTCCCAGGTGATCAGAGAGTCGCCCGGTGGTCAACAGCGCGGCCAGCAGCGCCAGGGCATACACCCCGAAGATCGCGGTCAGGGTGAGCGAGGAGAAATGCCACATCGCTTCATAGACCACGTAGAGCGGCGAGGGGGCGCCGGCCGCGAATAGGAAAAACGCGAACACGGTGGCGAGCAGCCAGAACGAGGCCGCGTGTGAGAGCTTCAACCGAGCCATCAGTCATGTATTTCCTTTCATGGAATTCCCAAACTTACAGTTTTGCGCCTGAACAAGAGGGCTTCAAGTCGTAAAATCCAAAACCAATCGCCCACGTACCCCTCCTGCTGCGAGGCGGCGATGTGCGTCGGCGGCCTGGTCGGCAGGAAGAACGTCAGCGACGCGCAGCGTCAAGATGCCCTGTTCGACCTGCCGGCCCAATTGGTCGAGCAGGGCTGTGTTGGTCGCGAAAGCGGTCGATGAGATTTTGTGCAGGGTGATGTGACGCTCGGTCGGTCCGTCCCATCCGAGAATGACGGCCATCGCGCCGCCGTCGGCGATTGCGGGCAACGCCAGGTGATTGAGCCTTGCACCATCGGCCAGGCCAGGAACCCCTTCCGGGACGATCGAGCGAACACGTTCGGCGAAGATATCGCCTCGGTCAAGGACGTAGTCAGCCCCGAGGAAACGTACGAGCGTTTGGTCGGAGCGTGAGGCGTCCGCGATGACCGTGAGGCTGTCGGCTTTGGCGAGTTGGATGACATACCCGCCGAATGTCATCACGCCAATCGCTTTCATAGTTGTTTCCTCTCTTTCTCTCCCTTTATCGCAAGAGCCGCGGCGGGAATATGGAGTGCCTCGAGAAAGGATTGCATGGCCTGTGTGGCAGCGTCATTCAACGCCTGGGGAGCCTGGAGTTGTGCGACGGTCGCGACGACCGTGCGCAATGGCCGCTCTCCCGCTGGTTGGGCGATAACGCTTGAGATGGCGTCGGCCACCTCCTGGGGATCGGGAGGTGTGGCAGATCGATTCTCTGCATAAAACGGCACCGTAAACGCATCTATACCAGCCTGATAGAGGGCAAAACGCTCGGCGTCTGCCGCGACCTGCCGGTTTGCAGAGATGGTGGTCGGATAGGTCCCAGCCTCAATAATGGCGGCGTCGATGCCAAAGGGAGCAAGTTCATAGCGATACGATTCGGTGAGCCCCTCCAGGGCAAATTTCGTCGCTCCATAGAGGCCCAGAAAAGGCATGGCCAGCCGTCCAGTAATGGACCCGATTTGCAGCAGCAAACCACTGCCCTGCTTACGCATCTGTGGCAGAACCGCGCGGTTCACCCGCAAGACGCTGAAGACATTGGTCTCGAATTGCTGGTGGACTTGTTCAAGGGTGAATGCTTCCAGTGGACCACTGTACGACACCCCGGCATTGTTGACCACCACATCAAGACGACCCGTAGTCTCGATAATCGCTGCGATGGCCCGCTCCACGGACGCGTCATCCGTGACATCGATCTCGACGATATGCAAGGCAAGTTGTTCTCGTTGCGCAAGCGCGCGTAGTTCTTCTGCCGCAGGGGCATTCTTTCCTGCCGCTGCACGCATGCCCGCGAAAACACGGTATCCCTGACGCGCCAGGGTTTCAACTGTTAGACGACCAAAACCACTGGTACTCCCAGTGACGAGAATGGTTTGCTCCATGCTCACACGTCCTTTCTTTTATTTCTGTCTCACCAACGGAATTTGCAAATTGGTGGGCCTGTTTTCAGGCTTGTCAAAAGCACGACCGTCAACGTTTTTGCTCCCATTAAAAAGCATGTCGTTGTAAATGTAAATGAGGTCATAGTCGACATACGTTTGGCCCTCGACAAGACTAAACAACGGAAAGGCTTTTCCTGTGACGTCTTGCATGACATTGACTTCCCACTTGTTGAGACCATTTGATGGAAATCTGTTCGCGACAGCGGCAAAGCCTTGATGCAGTGGAGTCACCTCATACGCTTCATCGGCAATGTAATCAAGGTTGTACGCGCCTTGTGCAATCGGGTGCTCTCCCTGCCAGGCGTTATGCCCTTTAATCACAATTTTCACCAACGGCACTTTTCCATTGGCATCGGCATAATTCATCACGGTACAGGCAAATCTGTCAGGAAGGGAATAGGTAAAAACGCGTGAACAATAAAACGGTTGGATTTCCCCGGTGGCTGATTTGTTTGTGCTTGGGCGCAGCTCGGTGGTGATACTTACCCACCGGCCACCCTGGATAAACTGTGTGATTTGTTCGGGTGTCATTGTTTGTAATACCTCCATACTATGGTTGTAGAGCTAAGAGCCTATGTAAGCTGAGTCGAGAACCCCTCACGCAGCCAGGCAGTAGCAAGCGCAATCGCTCCCCGCGTCGCCGCGGTGTGCGCCAGGGCGTTCAACATCACGAAGTCGTGGATGGTGCCTTGGAACCTCACCGCTGTGACGCGCACCCCCGCCTCACGCAGCTTGTTGGCATAGGCTTCCCCCTCATCGCGCAACACATCGGCCTCGGCCGTGATGATGAGCGCCGGGGGGAGCCCTTTCAACTGCGCAACGCCGACTCGTAGCGGCGAGACGGTGATCTCGTTGCGCTCGCCCGGGTGGCGTGTGTACTGATCCCAGAACCACATCATCGCGTCGCGCCGCAGGTGGTAGCCTTCGGCGAACTGGTGGTAGGACGCGGTATCGAAGGCCGCATCGGTCACCGGGTAGAACAGCAGTTGGAGCCGGATGTCCGGCCCCCCGCGCTCCCTTGACAACAGCGTGACCACCGCTGCCATGTTGCCCCCGACGCTGTCGCCAGCTACGGCCAGGCGCTCTGCATCCAGGCCATATTCCTGCCCACACCTGGCGACCCACTGTGCCGCCATGTAGCACTCCTCAAGGGCTGTCGGGTATCTGACCTCCGGGCAGAGCCGGTACACCGGGAACACGACGGCGGCCTGGGCTCCGACCGCGAGTTCGCGCACCAGCCGGTCATGCGTCTGCTTGCTGCCGAACACCCACCCGGCCCCGTGGATGTACAGGATGACCGGCAGCGGAGCCTGCGTGTTCTCGGGCCGCAGGATGCGAAGAGCCAGCTGCGCGCTGGGGCCGTTTGCAATGGTGAGCTCCTCGATGTCAACCAGTGGCTTGCTCACCGGGTCCGATTGCACCTCATCAAGGGCGACCCGTCCCTGTTCGGGACCAAGGGTGAACAACAAAGGTGACCTTGCAGCCGCCTCTGCGAAGGCTTGCGCCTCAGGTTCAAGCTGAATCCGGTTGGTCATTGGTCTCGCTCCTCGATTACGAATGACAGAGCACTTCGTGAGCCTGGCAAAATGGCCTCCATTCACGTCACGCCCCCGCGGTCTGATAGCACAGCAGTAACCAGGCCTTATATTTGCGGTCGGGCGCTGGCTTGCTGCTCACCACCCACCACCCTGGCCTCAGTGCGAGAATGCTTCTGCTATGCAGTATACTTATCAGCGTACTCGAAGTCACCGGACATCGCGTCACTTTAGCGCTGCACATTACTTCACATCACCTAACCGAGCAGGAGGCCCGCCACCGTTCACGGGGCGGGAGGAAGGCGAGTCCTTGTTTGGAATCCTGTCTGGGAGACAGGTATAGTTGGGTTGGGTTTCTTCTTGCATAATGACATTTCCCTTCAATAATGATACACTTGTTCAATGAAACAGACGATGCTCTTGAAGCTTGCACCAACTGAAGAACAGCACCAAGCCTTGCTTGAGATCATGCACGAGTTCAATGCAGCGGCGAATTATGTGGCTTCTATCGCTTTGGCCGAGAAGTCTGCCAACAAGTTTGAGCTGCAAAAGCTGGTGTATGGAGAACTCCGTACCACCTACAAACTTCCTGCTCAGTTGGCTATCCGTGCCATTAGTAAGGCCAGTGAAGCCTACAAGCGAGATACGAGCATGCAACCCACATTTCGGCCAGAGGGGGCCATCGTCTATGACCAGCGCGTCATGTCCTTCAAGGGTCTCACGACGGTCTCTCTGCTGACGCTTTCTGGTCGTGTCCTGGTTCCCTTGCGTGTTGGTGACTACCAGCAAGCCCGCATGGACAGAATGAAGGGACAAGCCGATCTGCTGTACAGAGGTGCTACCTTCTATCTGGCCGTCACCCTCGATGTTGCAGAGCCACCTCCTGATACACCTCAAGACACGCTGGGCGTTGATCTTGGCATCGTTAACCTGGCTACCGATAGTGAGGGGGAAACCTTTCCTACAAAGCCGCTCTTGCCGGCGTGTGTTTGCATCTCGTTGATCCGCGTAACACGTCGAGAACCTGCTCCGTCTGCGGTCATTGCGAGAAAGCCAATCGCAAGAGCCAAGCTGACTTTCACTGTGTCCAGTGTGGTTTCCGCTGCAATGCTGACTGGAACGCGGCTGTGAATATTTCTCGGGCTCAAGTCAAGGAGCCTATTGTAGCAGGACGCGCCTAGCTGCAAGCCCACCAGCCTTCAGGCGGTGGGTCTTGACATTACTGCGTCTGTGTGAGGGAGACGAAAAGGGAATGTCTATGAAGGGATCCTCGTACCGCGAGCGAGACTACGCCTTTGGGCAGGTGATGCTGACCTTGCGCACCCGGCTCGCGCTGACGCAAACCGGATTGGCTGGTATGCTTGGCGTCACCCGCCGCGCCGTGATCGATTGGGAGGGAGGCCTCACCTATCCCAAGGCCGACCACCTGAAACAGTTCGTGGTCCTCACCATTGAGCGCCAGGCCTGGCCTTTCGGGCATGAGGCAGAGGAGGTTCGTGCTCTCTGGCAAGCGGCCCGCCAGAAGGTGCTCCTCGATGAAGCATGGCTTGGTGAGCTGCTGTCCCACATACAGGCTTCCCCGGCATCCCAGCCCGGAGAGGAGACTAGTATCACTACCCCACCACCCGACGCTCTCGCTTCTCCTTCCAGGGGTGGACCACGCGTCGATTGGGGCGGCGCGCCGGATGTGGCTAGCTTCTATGGACGCGAGTGGGAACTGGACCTGCTCTCTTCGTGGGCGGTAGAAGAGCGCTGTCGGGTGGTAAGCGTGCTGGGCCAGGGTGGCATTGGCAAGTCGGCACTGGCGACGAAGGTGATGCACCGGGTAGTCGAGGGCTTCGAGGTGGTCATCTGGCGCTCCCTGCGCGATGTCCCGACCTGGGAAGCGCTGCTCGATAGCTGCCTCCAGGTCCTTGCTCCCCAGGCGCTGAGCGACGTCTCAGCTAACCCCGAAAGACGCCAGGATCTCCTGTTGGAATGCTTGCGCAGCCGGCGTGTCCTGCTGGTCTTTGACAACACGGAGTCGTTCTTGGAGGAAGGGGAGGACAGCGGTCACATACGTCCCGGCTACGAGGGATTCATCCGGGTGCTGCGCCGCATTGCCGGGACCGAGCATCAAAGCTGCCTGCTGCTGACCAGCCGGGAGAAACCGGGCGACCTTGTGCCGCTGGAAGGCAACCGTGCTCCGGTGCGTGCCTTGCGCCTGACTCGGCTGGATGCGGGGGCATGCCAGCAGTTGTTGGCCGAAAAAGGGATCGCAGGAAGTGTGGCTGAGCAACTCCAGTTGATCGAGGCGTACGCGGGCAATCCCCTGGCCCTCAAAATCGTGGCGCAGACTATCGTGGAACTCTTCGATGGCCAGATCGTCCCCTTCCTTGAGCAGGGTGAAGTGGTCTTTGGCGGGGTGCGCGCGCTGCTCGATGAGCAGTACGCCCGCCTCTCGGTGGTCGAACAGAGCGTGCTCCTGTGGCTGGCGATCCTGCGCGAGCCGGTGAACCTGCAGGAGCTGCTGGCGGTGCTCGGCGTACCCCAGCCGCGATCTCAGGTGCTGGAAGCGGTCGATGGATTGCGCCGCCGCTCGCTCATTGAGCGGGGCCAGCGACAGGGGAGCTTCACGCTGCAATCGGTCGTGATGGAGTATGTGGCAGCACGGCTCATTGCGGAGGTGACCAGCGAGATTAAGCAGGGCCGTTTCTCGCGCCTGATCGAGCATGGTTTGGAACTGGCCACCTCCAAGGAATATGTGCGGCAGACCCAACAGCGCCTCATTGTGGCCCCCATTCTGGCTGGCCTGCGCAGCTCCTACCCTTTGCGAACCGCGCTAGAGGAGCAACTGCTCGCGTTGCTGGACCGGCTGCGCGCACGAGCTGACGACGCTCAGGGGTATGGACCGGCGAATCTCCTTGCGCTGCTGCGAGAGCTTCGCGGGCACCTGCGTGGCCTGGACCTGTCACAGCTCTCACTGCGAGGCGTCTATCTTCAAGGGGTCGAGATGCAAGATACGACACTTTCCGGGGCTACCCTGCAAGAGACGATCTTTACCGGGTCGTTTGACCCTCCCTGGTCGGTGGCGACGTGCTCCAATGGGCATTACTGGGCTATGGGCAGCAGGCGCGGAGGAGCACGCGTGTGGCGTGACGACGGGAAAACGTTGGACCTGGCCTGGCAGGCGCATACCGCTGCGGTACAGGCAGTCACCTTCAGTCCAGATGAGCATACGCTCGCCACCGGGAGCTGGGATGGCACGATAAAGCTGTGGAACCTGGAGAACGGAACCCTGTCTGTTGTTTTCGGGCAAGGGGAGCAAAGGGGACAGGCAGGAGAGCCTGGGAGGCTCTCACACTCCTTGCTCTGGCAGGGACAGCATACCGGCAGCATCCATCGTCTCGTCTTTACCCCTGATGGCCGTACACTCGCCAGTAGCGGAGATGATGCCGCTATCCGGCTCTGGGATGTCTCCACGGGTAAGCCCCTCCAGACGCTCTCCTGTCAGAGTAGTGCGGTCTATGCATTGGCCTGGAGTCCGGATGGAGGCCTGCTGGCCAGTGGCAGCTTCGATGGAAGTATTCAACTGTGGGAGATGCAGGGGATACAGGCAGCTCAGTCAGGCACCGCCACGCGTATCCTTAGGGGACACAGCGGCCCTGTCTGGTCGGTGGCCTTTGCCCCCGATGGACGCACCCTGGCCAGCGGGAGCCTTGATCGAACCGTCAAGCTGTGGGACGTGGCCAGTGGAGAAGGACGTGAGACGCTGGCGGGACACACGGCCCCGGTGAATGCGGTGGCCTGGAGCCCGGATGGCAGTCTTCTAGCCAGTGGCGGCCGCGACCAGATGATCTGGCTCTGGGACGTCAAACGGAGCAGCTATCGCACAGCGCTCCACGGGCATACAGCCGTTGTGCATGATCTTGCTTTTATGCCAGATAGCCGCAGCCTGCTCAGTGGGAGTGAAGATGGCACCTTGCGGGTATGGGATGTGGAGCGTGGGCAGTGTGCGCGTGTTATCCAGGGCTACACGGTCACTCTCTACGACGTGGCCTGGAACCCTGCTGGCACCCGGCTTGCCAGCGCAGGCTCCGATACACTGGTGACCATCTGGGAGAGTGATGGCAGGACCCCGCCCAGGCTGCTGCACGGCCATAGTTGGATAGCTTATGGGGTCGCATGGAGCTCGGATGGGCGGCTGCTGGCTAGCAGTGGGCTGGGCAATACCATCCAGGTGTGGGACGCGACCACAGATCTCAAGGTGCAGACCTTGCGCGACCCTAACCACCCTGACACTTCCTTCTTCAGTATTGAGTGGAGTCCCGATGGCAGGTTTCTGGCCGTTGGGAGCTATCAGCAGGAGGTGCAGGTGTGGGAAGTGAGCACAGGCACCCGCCGCTGGGTTGGTCATGGGCAGCCAACGACGATTCGTCGTGTGGCCTGGAGCCCAGACGGGACGCGCCTGGCCAGTTGCGGCTACGATGGCAGCGTCATCCTGTGGGAGGCCTCCAATGGAACGCAGCTTACCAGGCTGCAAGGGCATCGTGGCATGGTCATGAGCGTAGCGTGGAGCCCTGATGGGACGCGCCTGGCCAGTGGTGGCGGAGGTCGAGGTAGTGGAGAGCTCTTCGTCTGGTGTGCCAGCAGCGGAGCCCACAGTGGAGAGCTCCTGCACACGTTGAGCGATCTAAGCGAGATCGTGTATGCTCTCGCCTGGAGTCCGACCGGCACGATACTGGTCAGCGGTGGCAGCGACGGCATGCTCTGCTGGTGGGACGTCGAGCTCGGTGAGTGCGTGCACACGCGCCTGGCGCACCAGGGAACAATCCAATCGCTCAAGGTAAGTCCCGATGGCCGCTCGCTCGCCAGTTGCGGGGACGATGGCGCTATCAACATCTGGGAGCTGGAGAGCGGCGAGCATCTGCGCACACTGCGGCGAGACCGGCCTTACGAGCGGCTCGATATTACCGGGATCCGGGGCGTGACCCAGGCGCAGAAGGCATCGCTGCGAGCATTAGGGGCAATCGAGGCTACTCCCTCATGACAATGGCAGACAATTGGAGATAATGCCTGTCACCCCAAGCGCAGTGAGCCGAAGCCCTGAGCGGCAGCGAAGGGGAAGGATCTCTCGCTGGACAGTGCACCGATCCTTTGCTGCGCTCAATACCTGACCTGAGTGCAACGAAGGGATGACAGCAGTGCTTCAGTTAACGCCTCTGAGGCTTGTCCTCATCCAACTTCCTGGCGAAGCCCGTCCATAGTAGGGGAACCCTGTCTGGGGGACAGGTATATGGCTTGTCCTCGCCCAGCCTCAGGGACCGATTCATCGCTTCAGTTCACGCCTATCGACGTTTTTATCTCCTACGCCCACAAAGATCGCAAACTCCGCGATGAATTGGCCGTCCACCTGGGGTCACCATAATATCCGGGGGAAAACCCACGCTAAGGATGCAATAAGAAGAGCGAATGCTCTATATTGATGAGAAGAACACGGTGTTTGCGGTAAAACAGGGACCTATCTGGACATTCAACTTTTTGATAATCAAACTTCATTCGTTAACCTCCATCATCAGCCGAGCGTTTGGCGCTGGCCGGTCGCCGCCGCGATCTCAATAGCGTGCAGCATGCGGTGGCGCGTGACCGCGTCATCAAAGGTCGGGCAGACATGTGTGCCT
>WNGM01011989.1_pt1 | contig 16571 bp, 42 predicted proteins | sample 5400571 | NCBI WGS metagenome assembly WNGM01 (sample SAMN13153378, study PRJNA577476) | soil metagenome | isolation source: 100 cm soil or saprolite under Garry oak tree replicate 2 | place: USA:California | collected 2016-06-15 | reverse complement strand
GGGGTGGCGTTCTCCCACGCGTCGCCTGCGGACTGGCGGCTGCCGTGGTCCTGCTGGGCGCGCTGCCCGTCGTCGTCGTCCTCGAGGACGATGTTGGTCGCGGCGGTGAAGCAGTACCGGCGGCCGTAGGTGATCGCGGAGCCGAGCGCCTGCGGTTTCTGGCTGACGGGGCCGAGCGGCCATTCGCCGGCTTTTTCCTCGCCGGATTCGTGGAGCAGGGACCAGAGCAGGATCATCTCGCGGCGGTCGGCCGGGTTGATGGTCGGGCCGCAGTGGAACGCCAGGCCGTGCTTGGCCAGCAGCGGCCCGACATCGGCGACGACATCGCCGAGGTCGGCGTAGTCGTACGTGTACAAGACGCGGTTTCCCTGCTGGTCCTTGACCTCGGCTGTCTTGGTTTTCTTGATCTGGGGGAGTTCGCCCTGGAGCTGGGATAGCGCCTTGTTCAGGTTCGGGGTGGCGGTTCCGGCCCTGTGCGCGGCGGTCGCCTCTGCCTCTGTCGTGGTCACCGGAAGTCCTCCCCTGCCTGCGCGAAGGCGCAGTCGTGCTCGCTGATGAAGTCCTGCAGGTCTTGCGGGGTGCCGCAGAAGTCGAAGTACAGGCCGCAGTCGCCGGGGCACCTGACGACGCCCTCGACGGTCCACCCGGCCAGGTACTCGCCCATCAGTTCATCTCCGATATCAGCTTGACCGCGAGGTCGCACCATGCGGTGCTGCCGGCCGCGACCTGCATGTAGGCGTCCTCGAACCCGTCGGCGAGTTCGGCGGCCTCAGCATGGTCGGGGCAGAGTTCCGCGCCGCAGTCGGCGCAGTCGCCGGCGATGCGCTCGCGGAGGTCGAGGGCGCTGTAGGCGAGGCCGCCGAGGATTTTGACCCGCAGCGGGTCCGGGGAGGCGGGCCCGGCTTCCCAGGGCGTCATCATGTCGGGCCAGCTCACCGGAGCGCCTCCAGCCAGACGTTGCGATTACGGTCGAACGGGGTGAAGGCCTCGGCGACCGCTGCGGTGCTCGCGAGCGTGGCGTGCACCTGGGCCTGCCGCTGGTGCCACGCGGACTTGCTGTCCTCGTAGCCGTCTGTCTCGATCGCGGCGGCGGAGGCGAGGTGCTCCTCCGCCTTGGCGTAGTGCTCCGGGCCGGTCATCGCGTCACCGCCTTGCGGCGCAGCTTGAAGAACAGGCAGGCGCACACCTCGCACGCCCCGCGGTGCGCCCAGTGGAACGTCCGGTCATGACCGCATGTGCACGTCATGGCGTCGCCGCCTGTCCCCGGGCGGCTGCGGCGATCTTCCGGCTCTCGTTGATCAGGTCGTGCGCCACCGGCAACGGCGCCATCGTCCTGCCGGCGAGCCTGACGTCGGCCTGTTCGGCGGCGGCCTCGTTCCGGGCGGCGAGGTCGCGGAGCAGGGCGACGGTTTCCCGGGCCAGCGTCACGGCGGCCTCGTCCCGGGCCAGCGCCTCGGTTGCCTCGTCTGCGATGGTCATGACGCACCGTCCGCAGCGATCCGGATCGCGGTGACGATCTGCTGGGCGAGGTGCCTGAGCTGGGGGTCGGTCGGCAGGATCGCGCGGCCGTTGTCGTGGAACGCCAGCATCGGCCAGCGCGCGGGCGCGATGCCGAGCGGGCCGTCGACGTACGGGGCGATGACGTTCAGCACCGCCTCGACCTGGCCCTCGGCGTCGCCCGTCACGACGTGCCCCTGCGCAGCAGGGTGACGGCGTCGTCGCGGATCTGCCGGAGCGGCGACCAGGAGAGCAGTTGCTGGCCGTCGCGGCGGCCCTGCTCAGAGGCGTCGATCCGGTCCGCGTCGCCGCCGGCTTCGAGGATGGCGACTTTGAGCCGGAGGTAGTTGAGGGTGTCGAGGACGCGGCCGGTGACGGGCGGCGGCTGGGGGCCGGCCGCGGGCTGGTAGCGGGGCTGGTCGCGCAGGGCCGACAGGGGGATGGTCGTGCCGTGCCACGGCGCGGGCGGGATGGCTTCCATCGCTTCGGTGATGTCGCGGTCGGCATCGGGGAAGTCGCCGGCTAGGGCGAGGCGGGCGCGGCCTCGCGGGCGGCTGCGGCGGGACGGGAGTTTCACGACGCCCCCCCGTGGCCGAGGTTGTCCCAGCCCAGTCCGGTGATGCCTTCGGCGGCCTGCTGTCTGCGGGCCCGGGCGCCAGCACCCTCGAGGTACTCCACCCATGACGCGGCCATGGCGGCGACCTGGATGAGTTCCCTGACGAGCTCGTCGCGGGGGCAGACGAGGGGACCGCTTGCGTCATAGGTCAGCTCGTGGGCGACCTCGCCGACTTCCTCGACGAGGATGGCGAGCCGGTCGCCGTCGCCGCGTTTCGGGCTGAGCATCGAGTGCTCGCCGTGTTTGAGGTGGGCGCGGGTGGCTTCGGCCTGGATGGCGGCGAGCGTCAGCTCTGATAGCACTAGGCCGGCGGTCTGGTATGTCACTGCTGGTAACCCCTTGCTCTCGTTTGCTACTGTGGTGAGCGGTAACCCGCTTACCTGGCCCCGCCGTTCACCCGGCGGGGCCTTTTTCCGTGTCTCAGGCGGCCACTCCGGCCGGGCTGGCGATGTCCCCGACCTCGACGCCGAGCGCCTTGGCGAGGCGGCTGGCGGTCACGTCGCTGACACGCTGGTCCGCCGACTCGATGGCCATGACGGTTTTCGGGTGGAGGCCGACCCGGAGGGCTAGCTGCGCGGCCGTGAGGCCGAGGTCGACACGGAGACGCTTGATCTCCGGGCCGTCCGGCGTGAGCCCGGGGGGCCGGCCCATTCGCTGAGTCATGTGACGACATTAGGAGTCATCCGGAGCCGCTGTCAATGCAAAGTCGCCGGAGTCTGAGAAATCTTACGCAGCCAGGAGACACACGTAAACTCACGGAAACCCGGCTAGCCTGCACTTTTCCGCTCTGTTCACGGTATTGTGAGGTTGCTTGACGGCAACCTGCTCGTCAGTCACAGTCAGGTACGGAGCGGTACCTCCGGCGCAAAAGGGGACGTGACAGTGGCATCCAGGGCACAGCGGGCCGTGACCGGCGTCCCGCCCGAGAGGCGGGAGCAGTTCGGCAGGGCTCTCCAGGAGTGGCGCGAGGACGTGCTCGGCTACCAGGTCCGCGGCAGGTTCGCCGATGACCGTCACATCAACCTGCGGCTCGTCCAGGACCTGGAGAAAAACTCCCGGCCGGGCACGTACACCAAATGGGCGCTGCAGGACGCCGCCCGGGCATACCAGGTCCCGTACGACCGGCAGCTGCCCGGGTCGGTACTGGCGTTCCTGTACGGCGAGGCGGACACGCTGGCCCGCGCCACAGGGAAATCAGCGGCACCGCCGGACCGCCTCGCGGACGGCCCGGACGGCTGGCAGCCGCCGGTAGCCGACCCGGTTCGCCGGGACGCCGACGCGCCGTACGCGGCGCCGATCCTGGACCGGCTGCTGGAGCTGGCCGGCGCCGGCATCGCCGACCCGTCCGGCGCCCAGGTGTTCGGCGAGGGCACCGACGACGCGAGGGCGGCGGCTAGCCGCCGATGACCCCGGACGAGCAGATGACGGGCCTTCACCTCCGCCAGTGGGCAGCCATCAAGGACGGCGAGATCCTGTTCATGGTGTCCGGCCCCGATGCTGAGGCGATGTGCAGGGCTGCCGGGGGTGCGGTCGCCTACCGGGACGGGGAGCGGCCGACCGCGGCGAACGGGTACAGCCTGCACGGGCCGTGGACCGGCGCCTAGCCGCCCGGCGCGGCGGCCAGCTTGGCGAGCAGCTCGTCCTCGGTGCGGCCGGTCAGCTGCTCGCCGCCGCAGTCGCTGCCGGGCGCCGGCTTCCACGCGTAATGGTTGCCCTCGACCTGGCAGATGCTGAGCTCAGGGTGCGAGCGCTTGTACTCGGCGAGCCGCGAGGCGGCCGCCTGGGTGATCCGCTCCATTGACGCACCGTAAGCACATCAGGAGACGGAGCGGCACGGGCCGGCGAGAGCCGCCCCCGATGCTGGCGCCGATGCTCTCACCGAAGCTGTTCCCGTTGGAGTACATGCGGCGCAACCTAACACGCCGTCATCGCGTTGTCACTAGGCAAGGCGGGGCGTACAGTCGGGGGCATGGCCAGCAGCAGAGGCTACGGGCGCCGCGGCACCAGCCGGCTCGCCGACATGTCCTTCCCGGCGGACCAGCGGCGCGCCCGCAAGAGCACCCGGACGTCCCGCAAGCCGGTCCCCGCGCAGATGGACCACGGCAGCAGCCCGGCCGGGCGGCGCAGGCGGCGCGACGGGGAGCGGAAGATGCGGGCTACCCGGCGAGCCGGAGCCCGGTAGCCTCGGCGATCTTCCCGGCCGCGCCTTCCCGGCGCAGGTCGCGGCGGGTATCGCCGGCCGGCTCGGCGATAGTGATCACGCCCTTCGGCCCCGTGATCCTGATCCGCCCGGTGCCGGTCCGCTCCACGCCGCCGCCGGCCTTGCGGACCGCGGCCACCAGTTCCCGCGCCGCGTTGCTGCGCCAGCGCTCAGGCATTTACCGCGTCGTCCTTTCCTGCCTCGCCTTAGCCCGGGCCTGCCTGCCCCTGGTGTTCTCGGCGCGGATGTGGGGGGCGCCCCACTGCCCGGCCCCCCACCGGCGGGGGTGCAGCCGCAGCGACGCACCGTAGGCGGCGGCCGACCCGGCGGCGGCCAGGACCAGGCCGGTGAGGCCCCAGGCGGCGAAGGAGAACAGCAGGATCCCGGCCAGGATCCAGGGGAACCGCGATCTGCTCACGGCTACCCCGCTAGCCGCTCGCTGAACATCGCGGCCAGCGCGGGCCTGAGCGGGGCCAGGTGCAGGAGCCAGTTCCCGTCCAGCGCCGCCGCCGTCTCGGCGTCCCCGTCGGGGCCGGCCAGGAATTTCAGGTGCCGCAGCCCGTGGAGCAAGACGTCGACCACCCTTGGCACCGGCACCTCGGCCGCGCCGTGCGGCGGGGCCTTCCCGACCGCCGCCGGGAGTGCGGGGGTAACCGGCGCGGCATCCGGCCATGAGTCCAGCGCGTAACCGCCGATCGTGACGACGGCCATGTAGGTGAGCACGACCGCGGGGCCGTCCGGCCGCCAGCTGGTCGAGTGGATGACGTCGACGTCGGCCAGGTCGAGGCCGAATCCGCGCAGCAGCGTCTCGGCCTCGTAGTGCACGTCGCCGTCCGCCGTCACCGGCCCCCAGCGCAGCGCGTCGCCGCCGCTGAGCAGCCAGATCCCCGCCTCGTCAGCGGCCAGCGGCCACACCTCAACCGTGATGCCCATCTTCTCAAGCATCGCTAGCCTCCTTCTGCCGTGCCTTGAGGATCTGGTCGGCGCGGGCCTTGCTGATCCCGACCCGGTCGGCGAGCTGCGCGAGGGTGAGCTTCTCGGCGTCCTGTATGCGCAGCACCTCGGCCTTCCTGATGGCGGCGGCGGTGCCGTAGAGCTCCTGGAGCGCCTCGGCCAGCTCGCGGATGGCCACGGTCTTGGCCGGTGACGGCTCCATCGCCGCGATGCGGTCCAGGGCGTGGCGCAGGGTCGCGAGCGCGGCCGAGGTCGTGCTGGCCTGCCCGTCGCCGCCCATGATCTTCCAGCGTACAGGGACTAGACGATTTCGTGCAGTCCCCCTGTACGGCGTGCCGCCGTCTAGGGGTTGACGGTAGTCGTCTAGGTCTATACGGTGAAGGCGACCAACCACGCGACTACGCCAGGACGGACACCTTGAACACTCCGGACGCCAGATGGCTGCTGCCCGCCGAGGCCGCCGTCATCCTCAAGGTTCATCCCCGCACGGTCGCCAGGTGGGCCCGCGCCGGCAAGATCAGCGTCCAGCGCACGTTCGGCGGCCACGGCCGCTACGACGAGCCGGAGATCCGCGCCCTGGCCGACGCGCTCAAGGCGGTGGCCTAGATGACCGCCGCACACGACGAGGACGGCACCGCCGTAAACGGTGCCGCCCTCTGCGATCGTTCCGATCCCCTTGGAAGGCCTTGCAGCCATGCCCAACGTAACACGCCCAGCCGACAGCACCACGGACCCGCTGCCCCCGCCGGAGGTCACCCCGTACTTCCGCCGGTGCGCCGAGGTCCGCAGGGCGGTCGACGCCGAGGCCGCCCGCCGCGGCCTGGGGCCGGATCCCCTGGCCGCATGACCGGGCTGGCGGCGCCGGGTCTTCCCTCCGGCGCCGCCCGCAACCGGAGCGCGCGATGAGAGAACAGCTCGCCGAGGGACCGTTCCCGCCGCACCCGCGCGGCCTGCCGGGGGCGCTGTCCCGGCTCGAGCACCACTGGAAGCACGGCCCGCAGCTGTACTGGCACGTCACCCGCCCGCTGTGGTACCTGCGGTGGCGGCTGTGGTCCCGGTCGGCGCGGCGCGGGAAGCCGTGGAAGGGCACCCGGGCCGCTGAAGGCGAAGGCCGCGCGGTCGCAGGGGCACCGCGCGGCGCCGAGGAGGCATCGTGAACACGTCCGGCCAGATCACCGTCCGGCAGTGGCTCCGCCTGCCGAAGAACGAGCGGCAGCGGCGGGTGACCGAGTTCCGCGCCGCCGACGCGGCCCTGCAGGCCTACGAACCGCCGGGCCGCGAAGAGGACGAGACCTACCTGCGGCTCAACGCCCGGGTCAATGACCTGTGGCCGGCCGTGCCCTGGTGGTGCCGGCAGTGAGCGCCCTCCCGCTAAGCGCGGACCTTCGCCAGCTGCCTGCCGTGCCCGGCCCGGCGCGCGACGAGCTCGAACTCGCGCCAGCGGGCCTCGTGCCACTTGTGCCCGGACAGCCACCCCTGGAGCTGCCTGCGCAGCCACGCCGGGTCGCCGGGGTCGCCCTCGGCCTGGAACGTGTCCTCGTGCCGGTTCCGGTGCAGCACGTCGAGATCAAGCGCGGCCATGGCGGTCTCCTTCGCTGCGGGTTGCCTCATCGTAACCCGGAGGCGTGCTGATGGCCGGGCAGCGGAACGCCGGGCACCGGGCCGAGCACGCCGCCCGGTTCGCCGGGGCATCTGGCGACATGGAGCGGCTGGCCGCCGCGTGCGACTGGTTCCGCGCGTCGGTGACGCTGCTGGCCCGCCGCCGCCCGCCGCGCGGGATCCCGCAGGCGGCACACGCCGCCGCCGCGGCCCGGCTCGCCCGCGAGGCGACCACGTACCTGACCCGGATGGCCGACGCAATCGACAGGGGCGACTATGACGCTAAGTGATGAGCAGCTGAGGGAAGGCAGCACAGCCGCAGATGAGGCAGTGCTTGACCCCGACGCGGAGATGCGCGCGCAGGCGCGGACGAGCCTAACACGGGCCGACTCCGTTGCCTTTCAAGCTGTCACGCAGAGTGCCCGTTTCCTGTTCCGGGGAGGCGTGTCCGCGCTGGCCGCGCTGGACCGCGCCGGGTCGCTACCCGACGCGCAGCCGCCGACGCTGCGGCAGGCCCGCGAGTGGCAGCACAAGTGCGCCGGCCACTACCAGGCGCTGCTCGTGCGGTGGCCCCGGCTGCTGTGGGGTTACGTCCACCTGCTGCTGGTCAAGCCGGCGCTGAACGCCGCCGAGTGGGTCACCGCGTCCCCGGTCCGGTCAGCCGTCGCCCTGGCCGTCTTCGCTGCGTTCTGGTTCGGGAGGTAGCCGCGATGGCCCTTACTGCCGCCGGCGTGGCCGGGCTGTGCCTGGTGTTCTGGCTGCTGTTCCACTGGCTGGGGATCTTCGCGAAGACCTGCGCGTTCCTCGCGCTGGTCGCCGCGATCGGCATCGGCGGGTTCATCGGCCGGGCGCTCGTCCGGGTCGTCGCCTGGCTGACGCAGCTCACCGGGACCGTGACCGGCTGGGCGCTCGGCGTCGCGATTCCCGCCGCGCTGTTCCTGGTCCTGGCCGCCCTGCTGATCCATGACCTGCACCCGAAGAAGGGCGCGTCCCGCCGCACCGCGTACGTCGCGCTGGCCGTCGGCGCGCTCCTGGTCGCCGGGGTGACCGGGATCCCGGCGCTGGCCCCGCTCGCGTCGGCCCTCAAATCACTCCCGGCGAATATCGCCGGCTTCGTCAACACCCTCTAAAAGGCAGGCAGTCATGGAAGCGCTGATCCTCGCGGTCATCATCGCGTACGCGGTCAAGAAGGCCGCCGAGAGCAGCCACGGGCACTGGCAGGCGTCCAAGGACGCGAACCGGAAGGCGTCCGGGGGCAAGCAGGTCCGGCAGCGCGCCGCGTCCGCCGCCCGCCATGACACGGCGTACTGGGCGGGGCAGGTCCGCGGCGGGTTCCCGCAGGTCAGGCACGGCCTGTATATGGGCTGGAATGCCGGGCGGGTCGCGCAGCTCGAGGGCTGGCAGGCGCGGGCGCAGGCCAGGGCCGACCACGCGCACCTGCGCGCCCGGGCCACCGAGGCCGTCCGCGAGCAGCGCCGCCGCCAGGAAGAAGCCCTCGACCGGATCCGCGCCGCCCGGCAGCCGGAACCGGAACCCGCCGAGGCCGCGGAGCCTGTCACCCCGGAACCGCAGCAGCCAGCCCCGGTCCCTCCCCCCCGGCAGGCGGCCGGCCCGCCTCCGCCGGACAGCAGCACGACACCAACGGAAGGAACAAGCATGTCCGATGTCACCTATGACGGCGTTATCCGCGCGATGGACAGCGCGGTCATGGCAGCCGAGGATCACGGCGCGACCGCGCGCACGGCCCACACGCAGGCGGCGAACACCGCCGACCAGATGCAGGCCCTGGAGGTCGACCCGCCGACTCTCGGCGCGATGGCCGATCATCTCGACGCGCTCGACGCCGCGGTCAAGGCGCAGCAGCAGGTGCTGGAAACGGCGCGCAACGTGCACGAGACGCTTCAGCGGGGTCACGCCCAGCTCGCCGAGGCGCATCAGGATGCCGTCGTCGAGGCCGCCGACAAGGCGTTCTACAAGAATTAGGAGGGCTGTCATGCCGCGTCGTCACCGGCGGGACCTGCCGCGGTGGCGGCGCGGTCATGCTGTCACCGTCCGCCCTGTCCAGCTGTCCGGCCGTCAGGCCCGCCAGTTCGCCCGCGAGTACGCCCGCGTCACCCGCACCGGCCCCGCGGCCGCGAACGGCACGCTGGCCGCGACTGGCGCGTGGCGGTTCCGCCGCCACCTGGTCCCGTTCGCGTGGCTGGCTGTCACCCTGGCAGCCGCTGTCATCCTGCGTGTCACCCCGCACCCGGTGCTGTACGCCGTCCTCGGGTCAGCAGCAGCCGGCGCCCTGCTTATCTGGGCGACACGCCACCTGCCCAGCTTCGCCCGCCGCGCCGCCGAGCTCGCCGCGCTTGTCACCCTGGCATGGCTGCCGGTCCTCGCCGCCGCCGGGTTCGGGCCGCCCGTCCCGGCCGCTCTCGCTGTCACCTGGGCGCCGTTCGCCCTGGCGTGGGTGCGGCACTACGCCTGGCGTCCCGCCGCCGCAGCCTCCCCGCAGCAGGACGTGCCTGGTGCCCGGTCCGATGAGGTCACCTGGGAGCGGCTCGCGAAGCGCCGCAAGTGGTCGGGCGCTCTCGGCCCGCTCGAGCAGATCCCCGGCGGCCGGAAGTACCCGATCCTCCTCGACGGCGCGGAGACGCATATCGGCCAGGTCGTCGCCGAGCCGCGCGCCCTCGCCGCCGCGTGGGACAAGCCGCAGACCGAGGCGTACGCCGAGCCGCACCCGTCCGGCGTCGAGTCCCGCGGCTACCTCACCATCCTCAGGGCCGGGACGCTCGGCGGGATCCAGGAGTGGGACGGCCGCGGGTTCGGCGAGGACGGCATCGCCCGGGTCGGCCGGTTCGCCGACGGAGCCGACGCCCGGATCCGCCTCCTGGTCCCCCGTGACGGCACCCGCCACGGCCTGGCCGCGGGCACTACCGGCGCCGGCAAGTCCGCGTTCCTCGACCTGCTCATCAGGCTCGCCCTCGCCGGCGTCATCCCCGTCGTCCCGGTGATCCTCGACCCGCAGAACGGCCAGTCCCTCCCCCAGTACCGCGGCAGGCTGCTTTACGCCGCGGGGGTGGACGAGTGCGCGCGGATGCTCCGCGGCCTGCACGCGGGCATGCTGGACCGCTCCGCCCGCCTCGCGAACATGACCTGGGATGACGACGGCCACCGGGTGCGGGGGATGGAGTTCTACGACCCGCGGCTGTCGGGCCTGCCGGTCGTCATGCCGATCATCGACGAGGCGCCCATGCTGCTGTCCGGCGGCGGCAACGCGAAGCTGGCGCAGGACATGGTCCGGATCGCGGGGGATGCCGCCAAGCTGTACCGTAAGGCCGGCGGCAGCCTGTGGATGGTCGGACAGGTCCCGTCGCTGTCTGAGTTCGGCGATCAGGCGCTGCGGTCGATGCTGGTCGGCGGGAACGTGGTGTGCCTGCGCACCGGCGACAAGGTGTCCGCCGGGATGGTGGGCCTGGAGGCGGATCCGTCGGCGCTGCCGAGGTACTTCCCGGACGGCGAGGCGACCGGCGGCCTGGGCTACGTGATCAGCGTGGACAACCGGCAGGCGCCGTTCCGCTCCGACATGGTGCCGCGCAGGATGCGCCGCCAGCCGGTCGAGGTGCCTGCGCTGGAGCCGGAGTTCCTCGAGGTGATGGACCGGGCCATGCGCGGCGTGAAGCTTCCCGCCGCGCCGTCCGCCGCGCCGGAGCCGGCCGATGACTCCCCCGAAGGCCGCCGCTGCGCGGACGCGGTGTGGCAGGTGCTGGCCGACTCCGGCCAGCCGATGGAGCGCGGCGAGATCATCAGGTGGGTCAGCGAGCTGGCCACCACCGGGTGGGGCCGCGAGAAGCCGTTCGCCATCCGGTCTGTCACGAACGCGCTGGCCGCGCTGGCCGAAGGTGACGGCGGCCGGGTCATTACCAAGCCCGTGTCCGTCCTGCCGCAGCCAGACGATCCCGGACAGCCCCGGACAGCGGACGAACCCGGACGCCAGCGCCGTCGCGACGGCACGGCGTTCATCGTCGTCGCGCTGTTCGCCGTCGCGCAGGTCGCCGTCGTCGCGTTCTCGGGGTCCTGGCAGCACCAGTACGAGCTGTCCGTCCACCTCGGCCAGGCGCACTGGGTGGCCGGGATGCAGCCGCTGTCCGTCGAGGGCCTGATCGCCAGCGCCACGCTGGTCATCTGGTACGCGGCCCGGTTTAAGTGCGGCGTCCCGCTCGGCGCGTACCTGGTGCTGGCCGCCGGGGTCGGGCAGACGGTCCTGATGAACCTGGGCGCGGATTACCGGTGGCCGTGGCTGGGCCCGGAGATCAGCGTGTGGCCGGCGGTCGCGTTCGTCGCCGCGTACGAGATGGCGGTGTGGCTGGTCCGCAAGCGGCAGGACGTGGCGGGCCGCGCGGAGCATGACGGCACCGGTGTCCAGTCCGCCGCCGTGCCGGCTGTCCCGCCGCGCGAGGACAGGCAGCCGGACAGGCAGGCGGACAAGCAGCCGGACAAAACAGCGGCCAAAAGGCCATCGCGCAAGGTCACGGCCCGGACAGGCCGGGACAAGGCCGCGGACATCATCAGGCGCCATCCTGACTGGACAGACAACGCCAGGGTGGCCAGGGCTGCGGGCGTGTCCACCAAGACGGTGCAGCGGGCCAGGAACGGCAAGACACCCCTTGCTTAAGCACCTTAAGAACCTGTAGGATTCAGGCGTGGATGAGATCAGCATCGAAGAGGCCCGCCCCAAGCTCGGCGACATCGTTGACCGCGCCCGGCTGGCCGGCCAGTCAACCGTCATCACCCGGCACGGCAAGCCCGCCGCCGTGCTCATGTCAGCCGGGGACGGCCGCCGTCTCGCCGCCATCCGGGACGTGCTCGCCCGGTTCGACTGGGAGCACGACGACCGCCAGCTCGCGCTCGAGCGGATCGAGCGGATCGCGGATGGAGGCCAGTCATGAACGAGACAGTCCCGCGCCAGCCCTACGACGTGTACGCCAGGCTCGAGGATCCCATGGGCGTGATGGCTGTGGCCCTGGCCCAGTGGGAAATCCGCGACGGTACCGTGCCGCAGCCGGCGGTCCGCGAGGCCGCGAACACGGCCGTGGATGCTATCGACGCCATGCTCCGCGAGCTGCACGCGATGCGGTCCCGGCTGGTGTCCGAGATCCGGCAGGCAGACGACGCGACCGGCCGCCGGGTGGATGAGCTGCTCGCGCGCTCCCGCCGGGCCGCCGCGCAGATCACGGAGGACGGCGATTCGCCGTGATGCCGTGGAAGGATCAGCTGCGGCTCGCCGGCCGGTGCCTGCGGTGGCTGTTCTGGCCGGCGGACCAGAAGACGTGGGCGAACATCGCGATGCAGCTCGTCATGGTCACGATGACGCTGGCCATCAGCCGCCAGCTGTGGCTGCCGGTGCTGGCCGCGTTCCTCCTGTACTTCCCCGTCAGCCGTCTCGGACGGCGGCGATGACCGGCCGCCCCGCTAGGATGATCCCCAGGCCGTTCGGTCACCATCCCGCCCTGGCGCGCGTCTTCCGCGCTGCCTCCGGCGCGTCTGCTCAGGGGGGTCTCATGGTCCGCGAGGCGGATGAGGCGCAGTGAACGTCTACATATGGGCTAGTGACGACGGCAAGAGCGTCCACCTGGTCTTCGCCTCGTCTGAGGAGCGCGCTCGCGAGATGGCTGGCGAGTCTCCCGGGACCGGGCCGCCCGGTAGGCCGTTCGTATTCCATCCTCACGGCATAGTTGAACTCGAGCAGCACTGGCACGAGCACCGTGAGCATTGACGATGGCCCGCGAGGAGGATGCCGCCGCGTTCGTGGTCGACGTGGCGGTGATGCTGAAGCTGGCCGGCCGTGACCCGGTGATCACGGCGGAGAACGAGCGGTGGCTGCACCGGCTGGGCGCGCTGATGCTGGACAGGCTCGGCCTCGGGACCGCTGCCGGGAGCGCGGAGGACAGTGATGGCTGACCCGAACGTGATCACCCGGCGTCATCATGGAACTGCGTACCGCCGGCCCTGTGCCCGCCGCCGGATATGAGCACGTGGGGAAGATGGCGCAGGCCGGGGCCGGCCTTGCCGCGCTGATGACCGGCGCGTCCGGCGCCGGCGCCCGGGAGACTGAGGAAAGCGATGGCTGACCGGACAGGCCAGGGCACTCGCCACGACCCTGCCGAATGGGTGGCCTGCGGCCAGCGCGGCCCTGGCCGCCCGAAGGTCGGCGGCGAGGCGGTGAACGTCAGCCTGCCGCCGGCGCACGTGGCCGGGCTCGACGCCATCGCCGCAGCCCGCAGCGTGAAGCGGAACGACATCCTCCGCGAGGCGGTCGCCTTCTACCTGCGGCACCATCAGGCCGTCACCGGCCGGGAGACGACGGAGGCGTCCGACGCATGACCGCGCTACTAGTGATCGGTATGGCCGCGCCGCTCTGGCTCGGGTTCGGGGCCATCGGGTGGCAGGTATACCGCGCCGTCTCCCGATGGCGGCACCTGTAAATGCCTGAGATGACCCGGCCGCGGGAAGCCCCCGACGGGACCCGCTGGCTCTGGTTCCCCCAGTTCGGCGAGTGGCACGGCTGGATGCCCGGCGAGGACGGCCTCTGGATCCTGGCACCCGAGGAATTCCGCGGCAGCTATCCCGGATGGCTCGACGAGCACATCGAGGGCTGACGTTCCTCCATGCCTTCGGATAGAGTGAACGCGGAGGAACCCGTCAGCCCGATCCGTGAAAACCGGGGAGGCAGGCCCTCCGGGACCACCGGGGCCGGGCTGGGCTCCGGCCGGATCTTCGCCGATCCGGGAAGCGAGCGGCTTCAGCCGCTTGAGCAGTCACGCGCAGACGCATCATCGGGCTGCACTGGCGCACCCAACCAGATCACGAGTGGCCGGACTGACCATGCTCACCCGGGGAGGTGATGCCCCCTGATCCCCTACGGACAGCCCTGCATGCAGTGCCAGAACCCGACCTGTAATCACGGGTTACCCGTCTCCTGGTGCCGCCCGGTAACCCGCCCGGCCTCCTGGCGCGTCCTGTAGGTTAACCACACCTAACCGCACCGGGAGACGGCTCCACATGCATAGACGCATCATCGCCCTGGCCGTCGCTCTGGCCCTGGCCGTCCTCGGCGTCACCGCCTGGATGGCCGGGGCCGCGGACGCGGCCACCGGCACGTGTACCGCTAACCCGGTCCCGGTCTCACCCGAGCCGGTCGGCTGCGGCGGCGCGTACCTGCCGCTGCTCGGCTCCGGAATCCAGCCGGACGGCACCAGCCTGACACTGACGTCCGCACGCAACTTCTGGAACGCGCAGCTCACCGTCACGCCGTACAACGCCAGCGACAGCACGCAGGACTTCACCGTCTACGAGGTCTGCGACTTCACCAGCCCCGGCCCGTTCAACGGCGGTGCCCCGATCGCGCCGACGCACGCCAGCCCGTGCGGCACGAACGGCACGCCCGTGCTCAACCCGGACGGGTTCAAGGAGTTCGTCGCCGAGGTGACCCCGCTAGGTCATCACCTGGGCGCCGGGATCAACGACCCCGCGAACCTGTGCCTGTCGGTGACCGGCGTCCTCGACGGCCCGGTGCACCACGGCCACCACGCGCTCCGCTGGCACGTCGTGGACCGTACCTGCAACACGCCCGGCGCGCACTTCACCGCCGGCGGCTACCAGGCGGCCACGACCGGCATTGCCGGGGTGGCGAATTTCGCCAACCACTTCCAGGCCTGGTCGCCGATCCCGGCTGACGGCGGGTACGTGCTGGCCAACAATGCGCTGTCCGGGAACCTGTTCAACCACCCGTTTGTCCTCGACGCGCGGGGCGGCCACGGCCCGACGCTGCTGGCGTTCCCGGAGAACGACCACCCGAACGAGATCTGGAAGGTCATCGGCTGCACGTCGCCGGTCACCGACCTGACCCCCGGGTTCTTCAACTGCCCGTAGGAAAAGCTCCCACTAGGGGGATCGCTCAGGGAAGGGTAGTGCGGGTGCGTGCCAGCGGCTCACGGGTGCTTCAGTGACCCGGGGTCCCGAGTCCCGACCGGCGGCCAGAGCCGATCTGACTGGCTCCCTGATCTCCCGCCCACCATGGCAGGACCCCGGCCTCCTGGCACGCGGGAGGCCGGGCCTGCCGTCATAGGATGGACTCCAGATGGCTCCCGGTAACTCCTGATGCGGGCGGGTGAGACGATGGCCGACCCGGCGGACCCCGTGCAAGAAGCTAGATGTGCCTACGTCGAACACAGCAAGACGTGTCGCGAGCCAGCCGTCGGCGAGGTGCAGACGCACACCATGGACCCCGCCCCGGCACCGATGTGCGAGCGGCACATCCAGCCGGATATGCACCCGTCAGACCTGCACGGCAAGCTGGTGCGCTGGTGACCGGCCCGGCGGACCCCGTGCAAGAGGCCTGCGACCAGCTCGCCGCCTACCTCCCGCGCCTGGAGCGGGAGGCCCCCGTACCGGATGAGACCGCGTTCGCCGCGCCCGGCATGACCGCCCGCCCCCCGGCCGCGCCGCTGCCCGGCAACGCCGCCGCCCTGTTCGCCCTGACGTCCATCCACGCCACCGCCCGCCAGCTCGAGGGCGTCCTGAAGTACGCCGCCGGGGCGCGCCGCCCCGGCCCGCTCGCGGTGCGCGGCGGGTCGGACCCCAACACCCTGGAGGCCCTGGACGCCATCACCAGCCTCATCGCCATAGCCGGCGACGACCTGTACCGGGTGGTCATCACAGAGCTAGAGCAGCGGCTGGACGAGGCCCGGCAGGTCCGGGCGATCGACGAGGCGGAGCAGTGGCGGCCGGTCCGGTCCCGCGCCTGCCCGTACTGCGGGTGCTACTTCCTGCGGGTCCTGCTCGACGCGGCGAAACGCCCCGCCGGGCATATCGAGTGCTTCGGGCACCGTGAGTCCGGGGCGCCGTGCCGGGCGGCGTGGGCCAGCCTCGCCGATATCGTCCCGGACCTGGCCCGGGCCGACGGGATGGCCGATGGCTGACGTGACGCTGCGGGATCTCTACGCGCTGGCGGTCCGGGAGTTCGGCGGTTCCGACTACCTGGAGCTCAACCTGCGCGGTGCCCGCTGGGTGATGGACCCCGGCGCGTACAAGCAAGTCCGCGCCGTAGCTCGCGCCGCAGGCGCCATCTACCCGGACGATGGCAACGATGATCAGCCAGAGGGCTACCTGTTCGGCCTTCCGGTTGACGTGCGCGATGGCGGCGGAGCGCCGCACCTGGACCTGGACGGGTGAAGGCGGTGCGATGGCCGCGCAGGAGCTCGCGAAAGGCGTCTGCCCCGAATGCGGGCGGACCGTCTCCGGCCGCGCCGAAGGTCCCGAACCCAGGGCAGCCGACCGCCGGTTCGTCTCCCTCAGTCCGCATACTCGCAGCAGGGCCGGCCACGGCCGCGACGAGCAGTGCCTCACCCGGGGTGCCCGCCGTGTCGTCCCCCGCGTCCAGGACTGACGCGCGCGACCCGGCCGACGTCGCGCTGGCCATCTGCCGGGACTTCTGGGCGCCGCCGCCGCTCGGCGGCCTCAGTGCGGACACCATGCTCGCCGTCGCGGCCGTGCCCGGCAAGATCCTGGAGGAGTGGCGGCACGCCGGCCTCGGCGTGTGGATAGCGTGGCCGCACGCGGCGGACGCGATCCACGCGGAGGAGATGACCGCCGCCCAGCTCCGTGACTTGCTCGCCGCGCGGGACGTCAGATGACCATGGCCGGAGCCGCGCGGCGGAA
>WNGM01002922.1_pt1 | contig 16591 bp, 19 predicted proteins | sample 5400571 | NCBI WGS metagenome assembly WNGM01 (sample SAMN13153378, study PRJNA577476) | soil metagenome | isolation source: 100 cm soil or saprolite under Garry oak tree replicate 2 | place: USA:California | collected 2016-06-15 | reverse complement strand
GCAATTTCAGGATACGCACGCGAACCGGGGAAGCGAGCCCCCGGACAACTTCGAACTGCTGCTCGGGATTGACGTTGAGAAAGCTGCGAATGCTTTTTGCCTTTGATGAGGACAGCATTCGTTCCGATGTGCCGTCGGACTTCGTCCGCTTCTTCGGTTCCGGTTTCCTGTCGAGCATCCCTGAGATCCTTGCTGTGCAGGCCGGCCGAATCTGGCCGGTCCGATAGTCTCCGTCCTCTGTCAGTTCGCGGACAAGTGAACCACGTTCCATGACGCCGGCCGCAGCGTCGCATGAACATGGCCACCCTCCACGGTGACTTCCTTCAATGACGCCGGCTTTACGCGCTCAGCTGCGTCCTTGGTATTTGTCGCCTTTAAATTGTCATGGCGCAATTCAAGGGCTTCGCCCACGGCGAGCCGGCCAAAGCTTCGCGCGTCAAGGCTGACCTCCATCTCCTGCGTCAGGTCGCGATTGAGCAGGAACAGGGAGAGCCCGCCGGATTCATCGGCGACCGCCGACATCTTGAGATACGGCACATTGGGCACCGGAAAGGACAACTCTTCGGCGCCGCGCGGGTCGTAATAGGATGAATCGTAAGTCTCCGATTCGACCTGCGCGCGCAGCACCTTGCCGCGGCCGAAGCGGCTGATATGGGCGAACGGAAAGAAAATCGTTTGGCGCCATGCAGGGCCGCCGGTCTCGGTCATGATCGGCGCAATCACGTTGACGAGCTGGGCAAGGCATGCGCTCTTCACCCGATCGGCGTGGTTGAGAAGCGAGATGCAGGCGCCTCCGAAGGCCAGCGCATCCTCCATGGTATAGATCTCTTCAAGGATCGGCGGCGCCACCGGCCAGCCCTCCCTCACCCTGTCGGCGCGCTTGCGGCGGGTGCGATACCAGACATTCCATTCGTCGAAACTCAACATCATGCGCTTGGTCGAGCGCCGTTTTGCCGCAACCGCGTCCGCAATGGCGACAACCTCGTCGATGAAGCTGTCCATCAGGTCAGGGCACGCAAGGAACGCCGCGGTGTCTTCCTTGTAATTGTTCAGATAGGTATGCAGCGAAATGAATTCCGCATGATCGAATGTGTGATCGATCACCGTGTTTTCCCAATGCCCGAAGGATGGCATGTTGCGCGCGGACGATCCGCACGCCGCAAGTTCGATAGTTGGATCGACCCAGCGCATCATCTTGGCGGCTTCCCGCGCCACCTGTCCATAGGCGGTCGCGGTCTTGTACTCCATCTGCCAGGGGCCATCCATTTCGTTTCCCAGACACCAGAACTTGACGTCGTGAGGCTTCTCCCAGCCGTGCGCGCGGCGCAGATCCGACCAATAGGACCCGGCTGGATGATTGCAGTATTCAACCAGGTTTCGCGCTGCATCGCCGCCCCTGGTGCCGAGATTGACCGCCATCATCGGCTCGACGCCGGCTGCCTTGCACCAGTCCATGAATTCATTGGTGCCGAAACTGTTGGGCTCGGTGCTGAACCACGCAAGGTCAAGACGGGCCGGCCGCTTGTCGACAGGACCGACGCCGTCTTCCCAGTTATAGCCGGAGACGAAATTTCCGCCAGGGTAACGCACGATCGTCGGACCAAGCTCCTTCACCAGTCCGAGTACGTCCTTCCGAAATCCTCCGGCATCGGCGCTCGGATGTCCGGGCTCGTAGATGCCGCCATAGACGCATCGCCCGAGATGCTCGACGAAGGCACCGAACAAACGGGGATCCGTATGGCCGATGGCAAAATCGCGATCCATCAGAACTCTTGCTTTTCGCATTTTCTCTCCGATGCAGTGAGGACTCGTAACGTTTATCAGGATGAGATGGCGGCGACGGGCGCCGGGTTCGCCACTTCGGGCAACAGCACCGCGGCGCGCAGCTGACGCGAGTAAGGGTGTTGCGGCGCATTCAGCACCGTTCTTGCATCGCCGCGTTCGACGACGCTGCCTTTCTGCATGATGATGATGCGGTCGCTGATATAATAGGCGGTCGCCAGATCGTGGGTGACATAGACGATCGAAATGCCGAGATCGTCGCGCAACGCCTTGAACAGGTTGACGATGGACATCCGCAGTGACGCATCGACCATCGATACCGGCTCATCCGCAACGATCAGCTTTGGATTGGAGAGCAGCGCGCGGGCAATCGCGACACGCTGGAGCTGCCCGCCGGAAAGTTCATGAGGATAGCGGTGACGTACTTCCTTCAGCGACAATCCGACCTTGCGCAGCGCGTCATCGACGGCCACATCGATGTCGGTCTGATCGCCAGCCGCGAGAAACCGGCGCCTTGTCATGAACAGGTAGCGATCGAGCTGCTTCAGCGGGTTGAAGGCTTCGAACGGATTCTGGAAGATCGGTTGCACCTTGTGCATGAACACCATCCGGTCGGCGCTGCTCCGCACGGTCGCAAGATTGGTGCCGTCGAAGACCAGTGCGCCGCTGCTGGGCTGTTCGATGTTCAAGATCATCCGCGACAGCGTCGTCTTGCCGCTGCCGGATTCACCGATGATCGTGAAAATCTCCGGCGACGCCGCATCGATCCGAAAGCTGACATCGTTGACGGCGTGAATCCGCCGGCTTGAAAACAGACCGCCCCGGGTGAAGGTCTTGCAAACCTGCGAGACGTCCAACAGCGCGCTCATGGCTGCTCGTCTCCGTTTACTGCAAAACAGGCGACGCGGTGCCCGGGCGCGGTCTCGATCATGCTGGGCACCCGGTGGCTGCAAACCTCCATCGCCAGCGGGCAGCGCGGATGAAAGCGGCACCCGGGCGGCGGATCGGCAAGATTGGGTGGCGCGCCGTCAAGTCCCTTGCGCGTCACGTCGTCACCGATCCGAGGCAGACTGGAGATGAGATGCCGGGTGTAGGGATGAAGCGGCGCTCTAAAGACCTCACCCGTCGTCGCTTCCTCGACCAGACGGCCCGCATACATGATGCCGAGCCTGTCAGTCAGATGAGCGTGCACGCCCATGTCGTGCGTCACGAACAGCACGGAAGAGCCGATCTCGCGCTGAATGCCGCGGATCATGCCGAGCACGTCCTTCTGGACGACGACGTCGAGCGCGGTAGTGGGCTCGTCGGCGATGATGAAATCGGGACGGCAAATGGTGGCGAGCGCGATGGTGACGCGCTGACGCATGCCGCCGGACAGTTCATGTGGGTAGGCAGCCAGCACCGATGCGTCGAGCTTGACGCGCGCCAAATGGTCGACGACCGCCTTCTCGAATTCCTTTTCGGTGCCGCCAATGTGGGGCCGCGCGAAATCGGCAAAGCTTCGCCGCAACCGGCGCACCGGGTTCAGCACATTCATCGAGCCCTGCATGATGTAGGACAGATGCCGCCAGCGAATGCGCGCCACTTCGGCAGGCGGCGCGCGATGCAGTCCGCCGTAGCCAGGCAGGAACGCGAATGCCACGGTGCCTCCGACCACTTCCAGCGGCGGCTTGATGGCGCCAGCGATGGTCTTGATCAGCGTGGTCTTGCCGGAGCTGGATTCGCCGGCCAGACCGTAGATCTCACCGCGCTTGACGTCGAAGGTGATGCCGTCGACCGCTTTGACGTAGCGGTTGATACCGAAATGGCTCGTGTGGAAATGCGCCCGCAGATTCCTGACCGACAGGATCGGTCGATCGTCGTGCGGCTGTTGTGCGTCCGCAAAACTGGCAGGAGCGGCGGTCATGATGTCACGCGGCCCATGCGGCTCAACCGGCTGCGGGGGTCGATGTACTCATTCATGGATACAGCCAGCAGGAACAGCCCGATGAATGTCATGATCACGACCACGGTCGGGAAAGCGATCCACCACCAGACGCCTGCGACCATCGCGGTGTGCTGGTTCGCCCAATAGATCATGCCGCCGATGGTTGGCGTGTTGATGTCGGTGAAGCCCAGAACCGCGAGCGTCACCTCCAGCCCGATCGACCAGATCATGTTGTTCATCGTCGTGGAAAACACGATCGGCATCACATAGGGCAGGTGTTCCTGCACCAGGATCTCGCGCGTGCTCATACCTGAAAACACGCTGCTTTGCGTGAATTCGCGCGTTTTCAGGCTCATCGCCACCGAGCGGATCAGCCGGGCGTCATAGGCCCAGCCGAGACAAGCCATGATCAGCGCCAGCATCAACCAGGACATGCTGTCGCGCATCACAAAATAGAACAGCACCAAAATAGGGAGCAGCGGAATCACGATGAAGGTGTCGTTGATCGACATCAGAACGCGATCGATCCAGCCACCCTTGTAGCCGCTCAGAAGTCCGATCGCGAGCGCCAGCACACGGCTGATCAGCGCCACCGTGCATCCAAACAGCAGAGTGTTGCGAATGGCGAACGTCAATTGCCAGAACACGTCCTGGCCCCGCGACGTGGTGCCGAACCAGTAAGCCAGCGACGGCGGCACATCCGGCGGCACCACATAGACGTCCTGCGGCGGATAAGGCGAGAAACTCGCGAGCATCGACAGCAGCAGCACGAAACCAACCAGGACAATGCCGGTCCGGAATTCGGCGTTGTAGCGCAGCAGATCGCGCAAAATGCCGAGCATCAGCTTACCTTTACCCGGGGATCAAGCAGAGGATAGAGAAGGTCGATGGCGAGCACGCCGATCGATACGCCGAGAATCGAGACCGTGGTGACGCCGAGCACCAGGCCGTAGTCACCGGCGTAGACCGCATCGACCAGCAGCGAGCCGACGCCAGGATAGCCGAACACCTTCTCGGTGATCACCGCCCCGTTGAAGATACCTCCGAGCGATATCGCAAGCCCCGTCACTTGCGGCACCAGGGCATTGCGCATCACATAGGACGACAGGATGCGGCGGCTTTTGACTCCGGCAAGTTCGGCGTAAATCACATAGTCCTCGGTCACGACGTTGGACACCAGCGAACGCATGCCGAGAAACCAGCTCCCCACGCCGATCAGGATCAACGAAAGCGCGGGCAGAATGGAGTGCTTCAACACGCTGATGACGAAGGCCCAGCTCCATGCCTGCGGCAGGTTCATCGCCGAACCGCCGGTGATGGGAAGCACCGGCCACAGAAAGCCGAACACGATCAGCAGCAGCAGCGCGAGAATGTAGTAGGGAATCGGATGCAGACCCATGGCGATCACACCCAGCAATTTCAGTCCGCGGCTGTTCTGATAGTAGCCGGCGAGTCCGCCCAGCCAATTTCCCAATACCCAGGTGACGATCGTCGAGACCACGAGAAGTCCCGTGGTCCAGGGCAGCGCGCGGGCGATCAGGGTGGAGACCGGGGTCGGAAACGCCGACATCGACGGCCCGAAATCGGCGCGCAGGATTCGCTTCCAGAACACCACATATTGCTGGATGGCAGAGCCTTCGAGGCCGTAGAGCTCGCGCAAGGAGGTGCGCATCTGCTCGATCGCTCCGGGTGCCGTGTTGCCAAACGACGTCACGGCCGAGATCGATTGCTCGACCGGATCGATCGGTGTGGCATGGGTGATCACGTAAGCCAGATTGATGCCGATGAAGACCACGAGCGCGAACTGCGCGAGCCGCTTGGCGATGTAGGCAAGGTATCCGCTCATGAATTTCTGAGATGCCGAGGTTCCATTCCCGGACAAACGAAACCGCCTGTCCGGGAAGATCGATGCCCGCTTTTCCGCGTCACGTCCTAGTTGGCCGGCTTCAGCTTGACGAACATGGAGCGGGAATTGCCCCAGTTCGGAACCGGATCGGTGTACGGATTTTCCGATGTCGGAAAGCCTGTCCAGTAGGTCTGGTCCATCGCCGTGAAGACGTTATACGCCATCAGCGGAATGGTTGGCATTTCCTTCACCGCGAGCTTGACGTAGTCCTTGCCGAGTTCGATCGATTTTGGATCGTCGAACCCGATCGTGCGGGTTTCCTCGATGATCTTGTCCAGCGCCGGGCTCGCCCAGCGCTGCCAATTGCGTTGCGGCTGCGATTTGCCGGGCTCGGCGACAAACTGCGAATGCCAGCTGTCCATGAAGTAGGACAGATCCTGATGGCCTCCCCAGGTTTCGACGCTCCAGCCAATGAAGGTGTCGAAATCGCCGGCGGCCCTGCGTGTCGGCAGCGTGCCTTGCGCCACATCGACCTTGGCGTCGATGCCCGCCTGCTTCCATTGCTGCACGATCATGGTGCCGGCGCGCGTCATCACCGGGCGCAAATCGCCCTCGACCATCACGCGAACGGTGAATGGTTTTCCGTCCGGCGCGAACCATGCGGCGCCGCGCTTGCTGAAGCCGGCCTTCTCAAGCAGCTCCTGCGCCGCCTGCGGATCGGTTTTCCACCAGCCCATCCCGAAAGCGCGGGCGATTTCCTTTGGATCGGCCGGAATCTGCTCGCCCATCGAGGGACGCAGCATGTCGGCGATCTGTTTGCCGACGGTCGGATCGTACGGCTTGACCTTGCGCTTGCCGGTGTCGATTTCGAAGCCCTTCAGCCACTCTTCCATCGGCTGATGATAGGCCGCCGGATGCATTCCGGTGGGCGGCACCCCGATCGCCGATATCGTTGCGGCGCCCCGGTAGGCCGCCATTGCAACCGCCTTGACGTCGATCAGCAACGCCAATGCCCAACGCACTTCCGGATTCTTGAACAGCTCGTTCTGGGTGTTGAAGATCACCGCCGGAAGCGTCGGATCCGGATGCCCATAGGGGAAACCCTTGAACCACGCGCGCGTCGACTTGCTCTGCTTGGCAAGCGCGAACATGCCTTCGGGGGCGATGTCGTGGATAACGTCCAGCTCATGGTTGAGTTGCGCTATCACCCGCTTGTCCGGCGGACCGGGATCGACATAAGCGAGGTATTTGGGACCGGGCTTGCCGTAACGCGCGATCGTGGTGCGCTGCCAGTCGTCACGCAATTGCCAGATGTACCATTTTCCGTCGGGGTCATAGCTGTTCAGCACATAGGCGCCGAGCGAAACCGGCTTGTTGAAATCGAACTTGGCCGGGTCCTGCACCTTCTCGAACACATGCTTTGGCATGATCCAGATCGCGTTCCATCGCACCGTGAAGTTGGTGTGGAAGCGCGAGTTGGGCTTCTTGAGCTTGAACACCACCGTGTAGGGATTGGGTGCATCGACCGATGCGACATTGCTGGTGAGAACGGCGCTGAACCGCATCCCAGGGTTCTTGATCTGGGTCATCACGGTCGATATGACGTCATCAGCGGTGAACTCGACGCCGTCGCTCCAGAAGATGCCGTTGCGCAACTTCGCGGTCATCTCGGTGAAGTCGGCATTGTATTGCGGCTTGTCGGCCGCCAGCGAGTTACTCCACACGCCATCGAGACCGCTTTCCGGATCGATGTACCAGAGCGTATCGAGAGCAGCCTGCTGCAGTCCATTGGATTGCGAGCCGGCATTGATCGCCCAGATATTGAACCAGCCGGCGTTCTTGATGGTCCCTTCCGGATTTTCAAGAATCAGCAGTTCTTTTCTGGGAATGTCTTGCGGGATGCCCTGGGCCTGGCCCGAATTCGTCGACAACAACAGCTGCGGCATCCAGAGAGACACGGCCAGCAGCAGCCCACGAATGCGGCTCATCGTTTTCTCCCCGATCGCGAAACGCTTGTTTAGCGCGTTATGCGCGCAAGCTAGACGTGGGGGATCGGATGAACAACAGAAATCGTGATTTATATCCGAAGATCGGGTTCAGTTAACTGATGACGCGCGATTTGGAAATGCGCGATTGACGACGGCAATGGAAGGCCAGGATTGCATCATGTCAGCCTGACGCGGGGTTCGGGACGGCCGACGGCGCCGACATCCAGAATGAATGTCATGCCATGCTGCGGATCGGCCGCCTTGGCCCGCGCGCCCATTCCCTCGCTGGCAGTGGTGACAAGTAACCGGTCGAAATTTCTGCCGACGAAGACCGGGCAGCTCGGCTGGCTCGCCGGCACCCGAATGGTGCGAGCGCGCTCGCCTTCCGGCGTGTACGCATCGATGCACGAACCGCCCCAGCGTGCGTTCCAGATCAGCCCCTGCGCATCGACCACCGCGCCGTCGAGACCGCCCGCCCCGCCGCGATGGTCGTAGAGTGTCGCGGGATCTCCGATCGGCATGGCATTCGCAGGATCGATGGCGACGCGATGAAGAATGCCCTTGCTGGTATCGGTGAAATAGGCCGTTGCGCCATCCGGCGAAAAGCAGATGGCGTTCGGGATGGTAATGCCGGCATAGAGCCGAAGCAGTTCGCCGCGATGAAAGCGATAGATCGCGCCCGCGCCCTTCTCCGCCTTGCGGCCCATGGTCCCGATCCAGAGCGCGCCGCTGCAATGGACACGTCCATCATTTGAGCGCGTCGCCGCGTTGTCGGCCTCGAGCGGCGTGTGCAGCGTCAGGCGGCCATCCGCGACGTCGCGGACATAGAGGCCGTCTTCGGTCGCGAGCAACTGGCGTTGGTCGTCGATGAAGGCAAGCACGCTGGCCATGACGGGAAGCGCATGCGAGGTGACCGCGCCGGATGCAAGATCGGCCCCGAACAAGGTGCGCTCGAGAATGTCGAACCACCAGGCGGTGTCGGTGGCTGGATCATAGGTGCAGCCCTCGCCCAAAAGACAATGGTGCCCGGAAAGGATTGTGGTGGCGACTTCCTCCATGCGGTCTCCCTGGTTCGACCGCACCGTCAACTCGCGGAAAATCGATACCGCGAGGTGTGACGATAGGTCTGCCCGGGATCGAGCCGCGCCGGCGGATAGTCTGGACGATTCGGCGTGTTAGGGTAGACCTGCGGTTCCAGGCACAGCGCGTCATACTGGCGGTGAACGCGGCCATATTTTCCGGTCACGGTCCCGTCGAGGAAATTGCCCGAATAGAACTGGACACCGGGCTGATTTGTCAGAACTTCGAGGATCCGGCCCGACTTCGGATCTTCCACGCGGGCAGCGAGACGGGGATCGCCGGTGCCGCCGCCGCGCAGGCAGAAATTGTGATCGTAGCCCTGGCGGATTTGAACCTGTTCAAAGGCATCGTGCAGGCGCACGCCGACGCGATGGGGGATGCGGAAATCGAAAGGCGCCCCGTCGACCCGGCTCGGCCCGCCCAATGGGATGCCGGCCGCGCTCACCGGCAGGTAAGTATCCGCAGCGATCGTGAGATGATGATCCAGAATGCCGCCGCCGCCAGCTTCGACGCCCGCAAGATTGAAGAAGCTGTGATTGGTCAGATTGACGATGGTCGGCTTGTCGGTCTCGGCCGAGAACGCCGCAGAAAGTTCCATGGCGCCGGAAATGCTGTAAGTGACGCTGGTCTGCAGCCTGCCGGGATAGCCTTCCTCACCGTCCGGGCTGTCGTAGGACAGCGTGACGAATGGCGCGGGCTTCTCCCCCAAGGCCGTGATGGTCCAGTTCTTGCGGTCGAAACCCGCCAGACCGCCGTGAAGCGCGTTAGCGCCGTCATTGGTCGGCAATTGAAAGCGATGGCCATCGAGCTCGAACGCACCCCTCGCGATACGGTTGGCATAACGACCGATCGTCGCGCCGAGGAAACGCCGAACCGCGACATAACCTTCAAGGTCATCGCGGCCCAGGACGACGTCGGCAAGATGGCCGGCGCGGTCCGGCGTGAAGATAGCCTGCAGCGCCGCGCCATACGTGATGATCCGCGCCTCGAAGCCGTTGTCGCCACGCAACTTCACCATTTCGCTGGCAGCGCCATCAAGCAGATGTCCGAAACCCTCGCGCACGACTTTCGGCGTCTGCGATTTCTTCACCCGCGCCATGCTCAATCCTCGATGAAGGGCTCGACGTCGCGGCGCCGGCCGAGCATGAAGGCGTCGGCAACATGGAGCAGCGGCGACAGATCGACATCGGATACCCGGCTGGTAATCAGTTCGACGAACCGCTGGTAGATGCCGCGATACTCGGCCTGCTGCTCGTGAACCAGCGTTCGGTCATCATGATCGAGACGGCTGCCGCCACGGGACAGCGTCAGGCGCCCGGCATCGGTTTCAACGCGGATGTCCCAGGTTTGCGGGCCGGTCTGGCGCCAGTCGAACTCCGCCAAAATAGGCAGACCGGTGCCGTCGGAAAAAGCGAGATTGGCCGCGATCGGCGCGGCGCGATTGCCGGGGTAAGACAGTTCGGCCTCAGTGAGAAAAAAGGGCCGCGGCAGAATCCGGGTGAGAATGGCAAGCGCATTGATACCGGGATCGAAGACCCCGAAGCCGCCCGGTTCCCAGATCCAGGCCTGCCCCGGATGCCAGACTCTTACATCTTCCTTCCATTCGACGACGACCGATCTGATCTGGCGGCCGGCAAGGAAGGCTCGCGCCGCTTCAACCGCCGGCGCGAAACGGGAATGCCAGGTGGCGAACAGCGTGTGGCCGGTCTGCCGCGCCTCGGCGATCAGCGGCGTGAGTTCGCTGACCGTGGCACCCGGCGGTTTTTCCAGCAGCACGTGCTTGCCGGCCTTCAGCGCTGCAGCCGCCTGTGCCTGGCGCCCTTGCGGCGGCGTGCAGAGTGCGACGGCATCGATATCCGGCATCCGATCAAGCAGTTCGTCGAGGGTCGCGAAATGCCTGATACCATTGATGGAGGCATTGCGGCTGACAGTGGCGGCGAGCTCGATGCCCGCAGTTTCTGCAATGGCGGAAATGTGCTGGTCTCTGGCAATCTTTCCGAGACCGACGATGGCAACGCGGATAACAGTCACGGCAGCTTGTCTCGGCTTTTAAAGGGATCGACGCGACGGGACTAACGAAACTAACGAAAACGGCCCAGGTACTCTAGCGAAACGACATCGACAAAGCGACGCAAACCGATCTAATCGGCAGGCGAAATACAAGAATCATTGCCGGATTGATAGGCATTAGTTTCTTGCGATAAGCTTGCAGACGAGGTTTGCGCGATTTACGCACCACGGCAAGGCTAATGAGAGGGAGCATCATGCCGCCGCCGCGGGGTGCCAGACCCGGCAAGAAAGAGTTCTGGTTTCAATGCGGGAAATACTATGCCCGCACCGTAGAGGACGCCTCGGACCGCCGGGCAGACTGGCTTTCGGACTCCTGGACCGTCCACGTTCTCAATTCATTTCCGGTACGACGTTTCGCCAGCCGCAATATCCTGCGCTGACGCCGCCGATATCGACACCCGAAATGTCATTGCGGCGATGCGGCAATCATGGGGTATCATTTTCTTTTATGTACTCGTCCGATACCTGTCCAAACCGGCGCAGCACGTGCGTGTAGTTGAATTTTCCCTTTTCGAAATCGCTGGTGCGGCTGAACGCGACGGCGCCGGCATGCCCCAGGATTTTCCACTGCCCCTGCGCCGTTTGTATCGCGACCGCCGGACTTGCGCAGTCAACGGCTTCACCGGCGACAAGGCCGCCATCGATGAGATCAAAGGCCAATGCCACGAAATGAGTGATTTCGGTCATGAATGCCCGGTTGGTGGCCCTCGCCTGACGGTCAACCTTGTAGCCGGTGACCGAACCCATTGCTTTGCTGCCGATGAATAGCGTACGTCATTTGATGCCGAGGGAGTATCGAATGTACGTGGTTTTGAGGCAAATTCGGGTTTTGGTTGTTGCCGCAGCCGGGCTGAGCGGATCGCTCGCGATGGCCGCCGACGCGAACCATGGCTCCGACCTCGCCAAGCGCTGGTGCGCCACCTGTCACGTGGTCAATAGCGAGCAGAAACAGGCCAGTACCGACGCTCCCCCGTTTGCCGTAATCGCGCGCAAGTCGGATTTCACGCCGGAAAAGATCGCCTTCTTCCTGCTCGACCCGCACCCGAAGATGCCGAGTTTCCCGTTGGGCCGGAGCGAGGCGGCCGATCTCGCCGCCTATATCGGCTCGCTGCGCAAATAGAACGCGCGACGCGAGGACAAGCCTAAAAAGGCGGGCTGCCGGGCTGCTTGGCTTATTTGCCCCATCGCAATACCAGCGGACCGAGACGGCTGGCGATTTCGATCAACCCCGCTCGAACCGCCGAATGCAGCGGCTGGAGGGGAAGCCGGACGGTTTCGTGCTTGATGACTCCACCATCCTTCATCAGCGCCTTGCACGCGATGAGGCCGCACTGGCGATTCTCGTAATTGATCAGCGGCAGCCACCGCTCATAGGCCGTGGCGGCTTCGTCGCGGCGGCCGGCGAAATACGGATCGGTGATCTGGCGAATGCCGTCGGGATAACCGCCGCCGGTCATCGCCCCCGTCGCCCCGGCATCGAGGTCGGCCATCAATGTAATCGCCTCCTCGCCGTCCCAAGGGCCTTCGATCGCCTCACCGCCAAGTGCAATCAACTCGCGTAGCTTGGCGGCGGCCTGGGGCACCTCGATCTTGAAGTAGCTGATGTTCGCAAGCTCACGCGCCATGCCGGCGAGGAAGGCCGCCGACATCGGCGTGCCGGCCACCGGCGCGTCCTGGATCATGATGGGTATCGAGATGGCGTCCGAAACGGTGCGGTAGAACTCTTGGATCGCGGATTCCCGGACCCGGACAGTCGCACCGTGATAGGGCGGCATCACCATCACCATGGCCGCGCCGGCCTGCTGCGCTCGCCGAGAGCGTTCGGCGCAGATGTGGGAGGCGAAATGCGTGGTGGTGACGATCACCGGCACGCGGCCCGCGACATGGTTCAACACCGTGTCGAGTATCAGGTCGCGCTCAGCGTCGGTCAGCACGAACTGCTCGGAAAAGTTGGCGAGGATGCAGAGCCCGTGCGAGCCGGCGTCGATCATGAAGTCGACGGCGCGCTTCTGCCCTTCGAGATCGAGCCGGCCATCGGCGTCGAACACCGTCGGCACCACCGGAAACACACCCTTATAGGGCCGCCGAACACTGGAGTTTCCCATGACCATCCCCTGATTTCGTTCGGGCTCTCGGCCCCACGATAATTGCGCCCTGCCCCAGCCTTCAGCCAGCCGCGCACCCTGCCGGCGCAGGCCGCTGAGAATAGCATTTTCCATCGCCGCGGAAGCTGCTTTCCGTATCGCGGCTGGCGATTATGACAACCATAATTGAAAAGAAGATCGTCGGGCAGCCGGCTTTATCGAGCGTCTCGGCACCGCCAATCAGTCGCCGACGCGCCCGGGGGATCGCACTTGATGAACCCGTCCGAACAAAACGGAACTGCCACTTTCCTGGTGCACAGCGTGCAGCTCGGATGGATCAGTTCGCGGCCCAAATGCAAATCCCCGCCGGTTTTGGCCGACAGGGATCAGCAGAAAAGTTGACAGACGGCGAGTGGTAACACCCGGTGGCCCGTCAAGGACCTGCGCTAGGATTGAAGTCTACAGCGTAAATCCACGCAAGACTATTTTGTAGGCAAGGACCTTCATTCGCGTACATCTAAGGTATCATTGCGTACATCTAGGGTAACGCCGGTCGATGCGTTCGATCACTGATGGAATACGCCGATCATCCCTAGAACTTGCTTTTCGACGCATCCTTCGCAGCCGACATGACCTCGCCGGTGATCTGTCTCATATGCTCTCCGGCATTGGTAAACTGGCTCTTCAAGAATTCCGATTGAATTTGCATGGCTTCCTGAAGATCGGTGGCGTGAACCAGCTTTCGCGCGTGATCGAACGCTGCATCTCCGTTCCGGGGCTTGGAACCGATGCCATCGACTTGCCCGCAGCATCGAAAAACATCCCGAACGCCTTTTCCGCCTGGTCGATGGTTTTTTCGGCCATCTCGCGCAATTCGGCAGGGACTTCCAGTTTCGGTTCATTCATGCCGTCATCCTCCGGTTTAGACGGAGCGTTATCACATTTTTCGGAACGGCGTCAGTGTTTGCCTCGACCGGCTTTTGAATTATAGGTCTTTTTGGCGGCTTCAGCGCTCGTCGTCGGGACGGCCGGAGATACGGCCGGAGCCTTGATCAAGGTCAATGCACCGCATCCGGTTTGTGCTTTGCTGAACAAACGTAAGGCGGGGCGCGGCTGATCGAACTCGGGGCGCACTTCCCTGGACGCTGGGTCGCGGATGCTCTTGAGTTTACGCTCTCTCTGGAGCATCTGTTTCCCGTTTCCAGCGCGGCGGCCGTGCATGCGGACAAACTTGCCATCTCCTTTGGCAAGATCGGGTAGCAATATCTCGAACCGGCACAGCAATGCGCTGGCCTCTCGCTCGGATTAGCGGCCCTGCCCCGATCGCAAAAATACCCACGCAAACAAAAGCCCGCTATCGCAGGACCCGTTCCGGCTTCACGTCCACAATATTGGCATTCCTGAATTTTAGATAGGCGCTGATGGCCCGATTGGAAAGAACCAGCCGGCTTCGCTGACCTTGCCTGATCATCAATTCAATGGCGTCGCCGAGATATCTGCTGGCGAGCCAATTATCATCAATCTCGCCGGTCCGCTCGAGATAGTCCCAGGCGATTTGCAGCGATTCTTCCATAAGGCTTGCGAGCGAAATCATTGCTTACTCGGATGGTCGTCGAACCACTTCACGTGGTGGATGGAAAACAGTTCTTAACGCGCTCCGTTCCGCTCAGATCATTTCTCATCGGATCGAAGCTGCATTTCAAGCAAGGCCATCGTCTGCAATGTCCTGGGATTATTTTCACCCTGCTTCGCGCTCCGAAGGATACTCTCGGCAATGTGTTGCACCCGCGTCGAACTCACCGGATGCGGCAGCGTGGCTACCGCTCCCGCCAGCGCTTCATCCATCGCCGCGATCAGATCGGGAGAGAACGAGGCATTCGAAAAATCTTTCATCCGCTGCGTCCGGTTCGCGGGTCGTGGGGTGCGTGTGTTGATACAACCTGCTGGCCGACCGCATGTTCCCAACCTGCGTCGGATCGCGGAACAAATCATGCGCGGCGACCATTATACCGCGTCGTTAGGAGATGCCAACCGATGCGCCGCGCCAAGCCTCGGCCCATCCGCAACAAGATCGATCTGGCTGACCCCGCTCAGATCCGCGCCTGGACCAGGCGGCTGGGCATGGCCGATGATCTTCAGCGCGTCGCAGGGAAAGTCGGCAATTCAATCGCCGCCGTCAGCAAGGAGATCGACTTCCGGAAAGCACCCGCGCCTAGGCCGTCCTCGCCGGTTCAAATTCACCCTGCCTCTCTTCTCTTCCCGCGGTTGCAGCCGTGGTGACCGAGGTTCAACTGACGGCATCGGGCAGCTAGAGCGGGATGAGATTAGGTTGGGACCATGACGACGGCGCATTTTTCTTCTCGCGCCCGGACGCAGCGCAGCAGGAGTGCCGCGAACCGGGGTTCACTCTACTTTGCATGGGGTTGTTTTCGCGATTTTTTGTCCAGGCCCTGCCGTGCACCGCCGAAGCGACGCTATGCCGGGTCCGGGACACGAGATCGTTAGTGCCTCGCGCTTACGCGACGAATCGATCCAGTTCCAACACATCATGCTCTAGACAGGCGGCAGGACGTGGATCGCCAACACCGGGACTTTTCGGGACTTAGGCGACACGCCAAGGTGCACAGTTTCCGCATCATCACCGCTGCCCCCGCGTGGGTTTTCATCGGAGTTGCGTTTTACTACCGGCCCGACTGGATCAAATGGGGTCTCCGAACTGCGACGCATGGCAATCGAAATCGTCCTTCGAGAACTCGGCGGGTTCATCTGGATTCAGATCACAGTCCTCATCATATTCATTCGTGTGGTCTTTTCGACTATCGCGACGGGGTGGCGGTACCGGAGAGAATGACGCTTGAAGGCGCTCCCAAACGGAACCCCAGCCCGGTTTGGAGGTTGTTACGCTATGAAACGCGACCCGTTTGAGTCTGCCATTGATGAAATCCTGGCCAGTGCCGATGGCGATGTGCGGCGCGCGTTGCGTGCGGTGCTCGTTGAAAACATCGCGCTGGAATCAGAACTCCGAAGTCTGTATGCGGCGTCGGAGCGCGGCAGGCTGACCGACACAAAGAACTCCCTGCATTAGCGGGCGATAACCACCCCGCTTCGAAAAGCAACATATCACCAACCAGATATGGCCGCCGCTGAACATCCGATGTTGGAACCATCGGCCGAACGTGCTGTTCGGTTCAAGCAGCATGGCGGGCGGCGGCCATTGGACCGGAATTATGATGGCCGCTTACGCGGTCAGTCTCGTGTTCGTCGAACGTCTCTTCAAGGTGGTCAGTCCAAGCTGATGACCATGAACTGGTTCGCCAATATGCGGACGTGGTTCACCGCCATGCGCGATGCCACATGGCGCCGGCTCCGGACACTGACCGCAAAACGGCTTCAGCCTTCCCCGCGTTGAACCGCATTTCAATCTGGCGTTTGCCGGGGGCCGATGCGCGGCAACCCCGTAGTCAAACAATGGACGTGATTTCCGCTTCGTCTTTTCCTGCCCTGATAACGTCACCGACGGCTCTCCCGAGCATCGCCCTTGCAAGAGGTGAGACGTGCGAAATTGATCCTTTGGCGGGATCGGCTTCGTTCTCCCCAACAATTCGGAAGGTCTGCTCACGCCCATCATCGCGCACGATCGTGACCGTGGCGCCGAACCGGACTTCTGAAGTGTCGCCCGAAGCAGGAACGAGTTGCGCGCTCGCACGCCGCGCACTCCAGTATCTGACCTCGCGTGCCGCGGCGCCGATCGATGCCCGGTCGGACGAAGCCTGGGCAGCGGCGTATGCCACGCGTGCTTCGGCAAGAGCGGTAT
>WNGM01005291.1_pt1 | contig 16598 bp, 16 predicted proteins | sample 5400571 | NCBI WGS metagenome assembly WNGM01 (sample SAMN13153378, study PRJNA577476) | soil metagenome | isolation source: 100 cm soil or saprolite under Garry oak tree replicate 2 | place: USA:California | collected 2016-06-15 | reverse complement strand
TGCTCGTGACGGTGTTTTCGCGACGTCTCTCCGAGACGCTTTCGAGTAAGGCATGAAGCGAGTCATCGAAACGAAGGAAGTAGCGGGTCAAAGCCCGAACTACCTGCTCGCGAAGGCCCAGGATCTCATCGACTGGGCGGTCAACTCCTCGCGCGCCAACTCCCTCTGGCCGATGCCGTTCGGCACGGCGTGCTGTGCCATCGAGTTCATGGCCACAGCGGCGTCGCGCTACGACTTCGCCCGATTCGGCATGGAGCGCCAGGCCTTCAGCCCGCGCCAGGCCGACGTCCTCATCTGCGCCGGACGACTGCCGTTCAAGCTCGCTCCCGTGATCCGGCGCATCTACGACCAGATGCCACAGCCCAAGTGGGTGATCTCGATGGGCGCCTGCGCGTCGACCGGCGGGATCTTCGACAACTACGCGATGGTGCAGGGGATCGACACGATCGTCCCGGTCGACGTGTATGTCCCGGGGTGCCCGCCCCGCCCCGAGGGGCTGCTGTACGGGGTGCTGCTGTTGCACAAGAAGATCAAGGGAGAATCGCTGTTCGACCGCGCCGCGCGGCGCGAGGAGCAGCCGCTCGACGAGCGCGGCCTGCGGTTGCCGCCCGAGCAGATCGACGAGATCTCCGAGCCGTTCGGAAACTCCGTCCACCAGTTCCGCTCGGCGTGAACCCCTCCGCCGAGGCCCTGCGAGCGACCTTCGGCAGCGCGATCGGCCGCGCGGTCGAGTCGTGCGGGGACACGATCGTCTACGTGGACCGCGCGGCGCTCCTCGACGTGATGGCCTGGCTGCGCGACACACCGGGGCAGCAGTACGACTACCTCGTCGACGTCACCGCCGTGGAATACCGCGACCGGGAGCGGCCGCTCGAGCTGGTCTACAACCTGCGCTCGCTCGAGCGGCGGGCGGACTTGCGAGTGAAGGTCGAGCTCGACCCGCGCGGCGACCTGACGGTCGACTCGATCGTCCCGCTGTGGCGGGGCGCCGACTGGCTGGAGCGCGAGGTCTACGACATGTTCGGCGTCGCGTTCCGCGGCCATCCCGACCTGCGGCGCATCCTGATGTGGGAGACGTACGCCGAAGGCCACCCGCTGCGCAAAGACTTCCCGCTGCGCGGCCGGTTCAGCCGCGCGGAGCAGGTGCGCCAGGCGCTCGCCGCGAACCCCGAGGCGCACTACTCGCTGGAGGAGCTGTCGATCGCCGCAGCGTACGACGAGCTGCCGCCCGACATGCGGGAGCGGCTGCGCCGCGGCGAGCGCGGTAAGATCCCCCACTCCGAATGAGCAAGCGGACCGTCGCACTCGAGCTTGCGACGCCGGGGCTGGACGCGCAGGGCCGACCAGCGCGCCTCCCGCTCGTCGCCGCAGCGCGCGAGCCCGAGCGACTGGGTGAGCCCGAGGCCAGCGGCGAGCACATGCTGATCAACCTCGGTCCGCAGCACCCCGCCACGCACGGCGTGCTGCGCCTCGTCGTCGAGCTCGACGGCGAGACCGTCGTCCGCGTCATCCCCCACGTCGGCTACTTGCACTCCGGGTTCGAGAAGCTCGGGGAATACCGCCACTACAATCAGATCATCCCGCTCACCGACCGCACCGACTACCTCTCGCCCATGGCGAACAACGTCGGGTTCGCACTCGCGGCGGAGCGACTGATGGGGATCGAGCTCACGCCACGCTGCACCGTGCTGCGCGTGATCGCGTGCGAGATGAGCCGCATCATCTCGCACATGGTGTGGCTCGGCACGACCTCCATCGACCTCGGCGCATTCACGCCGTTCTTGTGGGCCTTCCAGGAGCGGGAGCGCATCTACAACCTGCAGGAGATGTGGACCGGAGCGCGGCTCACGACGAGCGTGACGCGGGTCGGGGGCATGATGGCCGACGTGACGGACGACTTCGTCGCGGGGTTGCGGCAGTTCGTCGACACCTACCCGAAGACGCTGCACGAGATCGACCGCGTGCTGACGCGCAACGCCGTCTGGGTCGGCCGCACCCAGGGCGTGGGCACGATGACGGCACAGGAAGCGATCAATTACTCCCTCTCCGGACCGATGCTGCGGGCCAGCGGCGTCCCGTACGACCTGCGCAAAGACCGGCCGTACCTCGAGTACGACAGCTATGAGTTCGATGTCCCCGTGGGCGAGCACGGCGACGTGTACGACCGCTATCTGGTGCGCCTCGAGGAGTGCCACCAGTCGAACCGCATCCTGCGGCAAGCGCTCGAGCGGCTCCCCGACGGCCCGCTGAACGTGGCGGACCCGCGCCTGATTCTGCCCCCCAAGTCGCGCGCCATGAGCGATATGGAAGCGATGATCTATCACTTCAAGCAGGTGATGGAGGGGGTGAAGGCGCCGGTGGGCGAGGCGTACGTCGGGATCGAGAACCCCAAGGGCGAGCTGGGCACCTATCTGGTCTCCGACGGCACCGCCAAGCCGGTGCGCTGGCGCATCCGGCCGCCGTCGTTCATCAACCTCGCGGCACTGCCGAAGATGGCGGAAGGGCACCTGCTTTCCGACTTGATCGCCATCAACGCATCGGTGGACATCGTGATGGGGGAGGTCGACCGATGAGCGTGAGCGCGCGTCCCGCCCACGAGACCGGGATGGAAGAGTATCAGCCGGTGTTCACCGGAACGGTCCTGGCAGCGCTGCAGGCGATTCTTGCCCGCTACCCCACGAAGCAGGGGGCGCTCTTGCCGGCGCTGTGGCTGGTGCAGCAGCAGCGCGGCTGGATCTCCGACCGCAACATGACCGAGGTGGCCGCGCTGCTCGGCCTCACGCCCGCCTACGTCAAGGGGGTGGTGACGTTTTACACCATGTATCATCAGCACCCTGTGGGAACGCATTTCGTGCAGGTGTGCACCACGTCGCCCTGCAACATCTGCGGGGCCGAGGACGTGGTGAAGGCCCTGCTGGAGGCGACCGGGGCGAAGGAGCTCGGTGCCACGAGCCCCGACGGCAAGTGGACGGTGATCGAGGTGGAATGCCTGGGTGCCTGCGGGTTCGCGACCCCGGTACTGATCAACGACGACTTCATCGAGAGCGTGAGCCCGGAGAAGGTGCCGGAGCTGGTGAGGAAGTACCAGTGAAGACCAGATGCGGAATGCGGAGTGCGGAATGCGGAATATATCGGGCAGGCGTCGAGGCCGACGTCGGATTTCGGGGATCGAACCTGGACGTTCAATTACGCATTCCGCATTCCACACTCCGCACTCGGGGTGGGGAAGGGCGGCGGTAATGGGCTACCCCCACAAGCCGCATCCCAAAGAGACCGCCGTTCTCTCGAGGTACTTCGGCGACCCGGACGCGCGCACCTACAAGGGCTGGGTGAAGCGCGGGGGCTACGAGGCGTGGAAGCAGGCGCAGACGATGGCGCCCGCGGCCATCACTGAAGCGGTGAAGGAGTCCGGGCTGCGCGGGCGCGGTGGCGCCGGCTTCCCGACGGGTCTCAAGTGGTCGTTCATGCCCAAGGAGAAGAAAAAGCCGCACTACCTGTGCGTGAACGCGGACGAGTCCGAGCCGGGGACGTTCAAGGATCGCGAGATCATGCGCTGGACGCCGCACGCGCTGCTCGAGGGCACGGCGATCGCGATGCGGGCGATCCAGGCCGAGGTCGGCTACATCTACATCCGGGGCGAGTTCACCGAGCCGTATGCGATCATGGAGCAAGCGCTCGCCGAGGCGAACGCCGCCGCCCTGTTCGGCGATCTCAAGATCCACTTGCACCGCGGCGCGGGCGCGTACATCTGCGGCGAAGAGACCGCGCTGATGAACTCGATCGAGGGGAAGCGCGGCAACCCCCGGATCAAGCCGCCGTTCCCCGCCGCCTTCGGTGTGTTCGGCCTTCCCACCACGATCAACAACGTCGAGACGCTCGCCGCGGTGCCGCCCATCCTCACGAACGGCCCGGCGTGGTACAAGAAGCTGTCCCTCTCCAACCCGAAAAGCACGGGCACGAAGCTGTTCTCGGTGTGCGGGCACGTCCAGAAGCCGGGCAACTACGAGGTGACGATGGGCTTCCCGCTCAAGGACCTGCTGTACGAGCTGTGCGGCGGGATGCGGGCGGGCCGCACCCTGAAAGCCTGCATCCCGGGCGGCTCGTCGGTCCCGATTCTGAACCGCGACGAAACGGAACGCTGCCTGCTGGATTACGAGGGGGCCGTCGAGCAGGGCACCATGCTAGGCTCGGGTGGCGTGATCGTGTTCGACGATTCCGCCGACCTGGTCTATCAGATCATGCGCCTCGCGCGCTTCTACGCGCACGAGTCGTGCGCCCAGTGCACCCAGTGCCGCGAAGGGACCGCGTGGACCACGAAGATCCTCGAGCGGATCCTGGCGGGCCAGGGGAAGACATCGGATCTCGACCTGCTGCTCGACCTCGCGGACAACATGACGGGAAAGACGATCTGCGTCCTCTCGGACTCCTGCGCCGCACCCGTCGTCTCCGGCATCAAGAAGTTCCGCAGCGAATTCGAGGACTACATCGCGGGCCGGCGGAAGCCCATGATGGTCGCGTGAGGGCCGAGCCCTGATGGCCGACAGCGTCGTCAATCTCACGATCGACGGGATGGCCGTCAGCGTGCCTCCAGGCACCCTCGTCATCGAAGCGGCGAAACAGGCGGGCGTGCTGGTCCCGCACTACTGCTATCACCCGGGGCTGCCGGTGGCCGGTGTGTGCCGCATGTGTCTCGTGCAGGTCGAAAAGGCCCCGAAGCTGCAGATCGCCTGTGCCACTCAGGTGACCGAGGGGATGGTGGTGCATACGCAGTCCGAGCAGGCGAAGAGCGCTCGCATGGGAGTGCTCGAGCTGCTGCTCATCAACCACCCGCTCGACTGCCCGATCTGCGATCAGGCGGGGGAGTGCGAGTTACAAGACTTCACCTTCCAGGAGGGCCGCCCGGCGACGCGCTACAGCCCGGACTATGCGAAGCGCTTCAACCCGGTGGAGGACTTCGGGCCCGACGTGCTGTACGTCCCAAACCGCTGCATCCTGTGCACTCGCTGCGTGCGTTTCATGGAGGACATCGCCCAGGAGCCCGTGCTCAACGTCTCCGAGCGGGGCGACCGGGCCTACATCGGGATCCACCCCGAGGCGCGGCTCGACCACCCGTGGGCCGGGAACGTCGTCGATCTGTGCCCGGTCGGCTCCCTCCTGTCCAAGGATTTCCTGCACCGGGCGCGCGCCTGGGAGCTCGACAAGTCGGCCTCCGTCTGCACCGGCTGCTCGCAGGGCTGCAACGTCACGCTCGACACACGCGACAACGTCGTGGTGCGCGTGCGCCCGCGCCCGAACCTCGAAGTCAACCGCTACTTCCTGTGCGACCACGGCCGCATGCACTACCGCTGGATGAACCGCGGCGACCGGATCGAGGCGCCGCTGGTGAAGCGCGGCGGCGGTGAGCTACAGGCAGTAGACTGGGACGAGGCGCTGGAGCGCGCCGCGACCGTGCTGCGGGGGGCGAGCGGCAAAGCCGTGGCGCTGGTGTCACCCAGGATGTCGACCGAGGCGCTGTTCCTCGCCCGCGAACTGCTCGCCGGATTCGACTGGACCGGCGCCGTGCAGATCGTGATGGGCGAGGAGGCGCCGCTCGCGGGAGTCCCGAACCTGGCGCTGCGGGCGGAGCGATCCGGGCGGCGGAGTCAGCCGGGGTGGTCCTCGTGCTCGACGAACCGGAGGTTACGGTCCGCGCGGCGGGGGCCCTCATCTACCTCGGCACCGTGCTGCCGGACGGCGCGCGCGACGCCGAGGTCGTGCTCCCCATCGCCAACGTGGCGGAGGAGGACGGCAGCTTCGTGAACCGGGATGGGCGGGTGCAGCGCTACTTCCAGGCAAAGCCCGCGCCCGGCATGGCCCGGCCGGCGTGGTGGGTACTCGCCGAGCTGCTCGGGGCGCTGGGGAACGGCGCGCCGCTCGCGGGACCGGCCGAGGTGTTCGAGCGGCTGGCCCAGTCGGCGGGGGGAGGCCCGTTCGCAGGGCTGAGCTACGCGCGCCTGGGACTGCTCGGCAGGAGGATCACCGCCGCGGTTGGAGCGACGGCGTGACGTTCTTCCTGGTCAGCACGATCATCAAGATCGTCGTGGTGTTCACCGTGATCATGGTGGGCGTGGCCCTGCTGACTCTGGCGGAGCGGCGCATCTGCGCCTGGATGCAGGATCGGCTCGGCCCCAACCGCGTGGGGCCTCAGGGGCTGCTGCAACCGGCGGCCGACGGGCTCAAGAATCTGCTCAAGGAAGAGACGCTGCCGGCGCAGGCCGACAAGGTGCTGTTCATGCTGGCGCCGGCGATGTCGTTCGTGCCCGCGTTGCTCACCTTCGCCGTGATCCCGTTCGCCACCCCGCTGCCCACGCCCTGGGGCGAGGTGGACATGGTCGTGGCGAACCTGCCGGTCGGGTTCCTCTACATCCTCGCGTTCGGCTCGCTGGGCGTGTACGGCATCGTGCTCGCGGGGTGGGCGTCGAACAACAAGTACTCGCTGCTCGGCGGCCTGCGCGCCTCGGCCCAGATGATCTCCTACGAGATCGCCATGGGGATGAGCACCGTGGCGGTGCTGCTGCTGGCGGGCAACGTGACGCTCACCGACGTCATCGCGAAGCAGTCCCAGTCGCTCTTCACGTGGAACGTGTTCCCACTGTCGCTCGCGTTCTTCGTCTTCATCGTCGCGGCGTTCGCCGAGACGAACCGGCTGCCGTTCGACCTCCCCGAGGCCGAAGGCGAGCTGATCGCCGGCTACCACACCGAGTACAGTGCGATGAAGTTCTCGATGTTCTACATCGCCGAGTACTCGAATATGGTGACGGCGTCGGCGCTGATGACCACGCTGTTCTTCGGCGGGTGGGACATCCCGTTCACGACCTGGGACAACACCCCGCCGTGGTCGCCCCTCAAGACCGTCCTGACGCTGGGGGTGTTCTCCTTCAAGGTCCTGGTCTTCCTGTTCCTCTACATCTGGGTGCGGTGGACCCTGCCGCGCTTCCGCTACGACCAGCTGATGGCGCTCGGGTGGAAGGTGATGCTGCCGCTCACGCTCGGCTATCTCACGGTCATCGCCACCGCGATCTGGATCCTGCACGGGCTGCTGGGTTGGGACTATGATCGGCGGTTCGGGCTCGCGCTGTTCGGGTTGAACGTGCTGCTGGCCCTGCCGCTGCTCTTCGTGCTCGATCGGGGCCGCCTGGTGGCGGGCGCGGTGGCGCAGGAGACGAGCTGACATGGCCATCGGCGTGAAGGTGATGAAGCGGCCCGGCACCCAGGCGTCCTACCTCCGCGCCACACTCAAGGGCATGGCGCTCACCTTCAGCCACCTGTGGCGGCCGAAGGTGACGATGCAGTACCCGGAGGAAAAGAGCAGCAAGGACTGGACGCTCTCGCCGCGCTGGCGCGGCACCCACCGCATGCTCACCGACGAGCAGGGGCGCGCCAAATGCGTGGCCTGCGGGTTGTGCCCCCAGATCTGCCCCGCCAACTGCATCAAGCTCGTGCCGGGGGAGGACGAGCAAGGCAACCGCTACCCCCTGATCTACGAGATCGACGAGTTCCGGTGCATCTTCTGCGGCTACTGCCAGGAAGTCTGCCCCGAAGAAGCGATCCACGTGGGCGTGCACTTCGAGAACTCGGAGTTCTCGCGCGATCGCTTCGTGTACGATCTCGAGCGCCTGTGCGCGCAGACGCATCCCGTCTCCACGCTGTGGGACCCCTCCGACCCCAAAGGCGAGTAGGGCATGTCCTGGACGCTGATCATCTTCTGGGCGTTCGCCGGCCTCGCGATCGTGAGCGCGCTGTGCTGCATCACGCGCCGCAACGCGGTGGCCAGCGCTCTCTGGCTCGTCGTAACGCTGTTCTCGCTGGCGGCCCTGTTTGTCCTGCTCGATGCCCAGTTCATCGCGGTGCTGCAGGTGTTGGTCTACGCCGGCGCCATCATGGTGCTGTTCCTGTTCGTGATCATGCTGCTCAACCTGGGCCGGCAAGGCCCGACGGACGTGAAGGGCCCGCTCGGCGTCGGAATCGCCGCGCTGCTCGGCGGCGTGTTGCTGTTCCAGTTGTGGATCCTGCGCCACGCCGCGCCCCCGGAGGCGATCCAGCTTCCGCCCGGCAGCATGGCCCGCCTCCAGCAGGAGCAGGGACTCGTGGGCGCGATCGCCCGGCCGCTGTTCGACACGTATCTCATCCCCTTCGAAATCACCAGCCTCCTCCTCCTCGCCGCTCTCGTCGGCGCGGTAGTGCTGGCCAAGCGGAAGCTCTGAATGCTCCTCGGACCCGCCCTGTTCGTTTCCGCCGCACTGTTCACGCTCGGTGTCTTCGGAGTGCTGCTGCGGCGTAACGCCATCGTGATCTTCATGTGCGTCGAGCTGATGCTGAACGCGGTGAATCTCACGTTCGTCGCGCTGGCGCAGCGCCTGGGCGTCGCCGGGCAGCTCTTCGTTTTCTTCGTGATGGCGGTGGCCGCCGCGGAGGCGGCGGTCGGACTCGCGATCATCCTCGCGATCTACCGCCACCGGGGGACAGTCAACCTCCAGAACATCAACCTGCTCAAGGGCTGATGCCGGCCTCCGCGCTGCAGCTGCTCTGGCTGGTCCCGGCGCTGCCGCTCGTGGGCTTCCTCCTGAACGGCGCGCTGGCGCTGTGGCGTCCCACCGCCAAGGCCACCGTGTCGACGATCGGGGTGGGGGTGCTCGTGCTGGCGTTCGCCGCCGCGGCGACCGCCGTGGCCGAGTTCGCGAGCCTCCATCAGGCCGCGCCGCTGGTGCTCCGCTACTGGGAGTGGATGCCAGCCGGCGACCTGCGGCTCGACTTCGCACTCCAGTTCGACCAGCTGGCCGCGGTGATGGTGCTGGTCGTGACCGGCGTCGGCGCCCTCATCCACCTCTTCAGCATCGGCTACATGCACGCAGACGCGGGGTACGCGCGCTACTTCGCCTACCTCAATTTGTTCGTGTTCTTCATGCTGATGCTCGTGCTGGGGGCGAGCTTCCCGGTGATGTTCGTGGGGTGGGAAGGGGTAGGACTGTGCTCCTACCTCCTGATCGGCTTCTGGTTCAACGAGCAGATCAACGCCGACGCCGGCAAAAAGGCGTTCATCGTGAATCGGATCGGCGACTTCGGGTTCCTGATCGCAATGTTTCTGATCTTCCGCGCCACGGGCTCGCTCGACTTCGGCCCGGTGTTCGGCCGGGCGCAGGCGGTGTTCCCGCCCGCGGGGTCCACGATCACCGCCATCACGCTCTTCCTGTTCCTCGGCTGCACGGGAAAGTCAGCGCAGATCCCGCTGTACACCTGGCTGCCGGACGCGATGCAGGGCCCGACACCGGTATCGGCGCTGATCCACGCGGCTACGATGGTGACGGCGGGCGTTTATCTCGTGGCACGCTGCAACGTGCTGTTCGCGCTATCCCCGCTGGGGAGCGCCGCCGTCGCCGGCGTCGGCGCCCTGACCGCGCTGTTCGCCGCCACCATCGCGCTCAAGCAATGGGACATCAAGCGTGTGCTGGCCTATTCCACCATCTCGCAGCTCGGCTACATGTTCCTGGGCGTGGGCACTGGCGCGTACGCCGCCGGAATCTTCCACCTGGTGACGCATGCGTTCTTCAAGGCGCTCCTGTTTCTGGGCTCGGGCAGCGTCATCCACGCGATGCACCACGCCTACCACGCCACCCACTCCCACGACGACGCCCAGGACATGCGGAACATGGGGGGCCTACGGCGCTATCTCCCGTGGACCGCGACCCTCATGTGGATCGCGACCCTCGCGATTGCGGGCATCCCGCCCCTCTCGGGCTTCTTCTCCAAAGACGCGATTCTCGGCGCCGCGTTCGCGCTCGCCACGGCCGAGCCGATCTGGTACGTGTACTGGGCGATGGGCGTCGCGGCGGCGCTGCTCACCGCGTTCTACATGACGCGGCTGATGCTCTACACCTTCCACGGCCCCACCCGCGCGGGCGAGCAGGAGCGGCAGCACCTGCACGAGGCGCCCTGGGTGATGACCGGGCCGCTGGTCGTGTTGGGGCTGCTGAGCCTGATCGGGGGCCTGCTGGACCTCCCCGAGCTCATGGGCGGTGGCGCCTTCCTGCAGCACTGGCTCGAGCCGGTCACCGGGCTCGCCGACCGGATGCGTCCCGCGGTGGAGCTGTCGCCCGCCGTCGAGTGGGCCGTGCTGAGCAGCGCGGTCGGGGTGGGCGCACTCGGCATCTTCGGCGCGGTGCGGCTGCTCAAGCCGGAGGCGCTGCTGCCGGCGCGGCTCGCGCCCCCCGAAACCGGCCTCGGGCGCCTCCTGTGGAAGAAGTGGTATGTGGACGAGCTGTACGACACGATCATCGTGCGGCCCATCCAATGGCTGGCCCGTGAGGTCCTGTGGAAGACCATCGACGCCCGCATCGTGGACGGGCTGATCGTGAACGGCAGCGCCACGGCCTCCCGCGCGCTCGGCTGGCTCGGGAGCAGGCTGCAGACGGGCGAGGTGGGCTTCTACGTGGTGCTGTTCGTCGTCGGGGTGTTGCTGGTCGTCGGCGGGGCGGTGCGGTAACCGATGTACGCTCAAGCGGTTCTCACGGCGCTCATCGTCTGGCCCGCGCTCGCCGCCGTCGTCGTCCTCGCCGCGCCGGAGCGCTGGGCGAAGCACATCGCGCTTGCGGCAAGCCTGCTCGAGTTCGCCATCTCCGTGCCGCTGTGGTGGGTCTTCCAACCCGCGGGCGGGATGCAGCTCCAGCTCGACGTGCCCTGGATCCCGAGCTGGGGGATACACTACACCGTGGGTGTCGACGGGATCTCGCTCTTCATGATCCTGCTCACGACGTTCCTCGTGCCACTGTCGATCCTGGGGAGCTACAACTACATCACGACGCGCGAGCGGTGGTTCTATGCGCTCATGCTCGTGCTCACGTCCGGGATGATCGGCGTGTTCGTGTCGCTCGATCTCTTCCTCTTCTATGTGATGTGGGACGTGATGCTCATCCCCATGTACCTCATCATCGGCGTGTGGGGCGGACAAAACCGGCTGTACGCGGCGCTCAAGTTCTTCGTCTACACGTTTTTCGGATCGCTGCTGATGCTGGTGGCGATCCTGACGCTCGTCTACCTCGTCGCCCAGCGCACCGGCGTCTACTCGTTCTCCTACGTCCACGTGATGAGCAACATCGGCGCGCTGGGGACCGTGGCGTTCTGGTTGTTCGGCGCCTTCTTTCTCGCGTTCGCGATCAAGGTCCCGATGTTTCCGTTCCACACCTGGCTCCCGGACGCCCATGTCGAGGCGCCCACGGCGGGCTCGGTGCTCCTCGCCGCGGTCCTCCTGAAGATGGGAGCGTACGGCTTCCTGCGCTTCGCATTGCCGTTCTTCCCGCAGGTGGCGCTCAACCCGGCGGTGCAGGCGGCGATCGTCACGCTGTCCCTGATCGGGATCGTCTACGGCGGGCTCGTCGCCATGGTGCAGCCCGACTTCAAGAAGCTGATCGCGTACTCTTCGGTCGCGCACCTGGGGTTTGTGATGCTCGGCATCTGGGCCCTGACGCTGCAGAGCGTGCAGGGCGCGCTCATGGTGATGATCAATCACGGCATCTCGACCGGCGCGCTCTTCTTCCTGGTCGGGATGCTGTACGAGCGGCGTCACAGCCGGCTGATCGAGGCGTTCGGCGGCATCGCGAAGGTCGTGCCGCTCTTCGCCGCCGTGCTCACGATCGTGTCGCTCTCATCCATCGGGTTGCCCGCCACGAACGGGTTCGTCGGGGAATTCCTCGTGCTGCTCGGGGCGTTCCGCACCTACCCCATCGCCGCGGGCGTGGCGACCACGGGGGTCATCGTGGCGGCGATGTACCTGCTGCCGGCGCTGCAGCGGGTGATCTACAATCCGCTCGACAAGCCCGAGAACGCGCACCTTGCCGACCTGTCGCCGCGCGAGCTGGCCGTGCTGCTGCCGCTCGTCGCCTGCATCGTGTGGATCGGCGTGTATCCGACGCCGTTCCTGCGGCGCATGGAGCCGAGCGCGCAGCGATTCATCGAGTCCGTCCGGCCCGCCGCGCCGGCCGCGGCCGCGCGATGAACGTCGACCTCTCGACCCTCGATCTCTCGCGCCCCGGCGACCTGCTTATCGCGCTTGCGCCCGAGCTGGTGCTCACGACGACGGCGCTGCTCGTGCTCATCGTGGTCGCCTGGCGACACCGCACGCCGCAGGATCTGCGTCTCGCCGGGTGGGTGACGCTGGCCGGGCTCGGCGCCGCCGGTCTCGCCGCGTGGTTCCTGTGGTGGCAGGCCGCCCGCGCGCCGGGGATCGCGGCCATGATCGCCGTGGACGACTTTCGTTTCGTCGCCGACTGGCTGTTCCTCGGCACGGCCGGGCTGACGGTGCTCGTCTCGTTCGAGTATCTCGAGCGGGAGGCGCTGCTGGTGCCCGAGTACTTCGCGCTGCTGCTGTTCGCGACGCTGGGGATGATGCTGATGGCGGGCGCCCAGGATTTGATGGTGCTGTTCCTCGGTCTCGAGCTCATGTCGGTCGCGGTCTACGTGCTCGCCGGGATCAATCGCCGCAGCGCAGCGGCGGCGGAAGCCGCGCTCAAGTACTTCCTGCTGGGAGCGTTCGCCTCCGGCTTTCTGCTGTACGGCATCGCCCTCGTGTACGGCGCGACGGCCACCACCAACCTCACCTTGATCGGCGTGCAGGTCGCGACCCTCGGCCTGCAGCACAACACCATGCTGCTGATCGGGCTCGGGTTGCTGCTCGTCGGCTTCGGGTTCAAAGTCGCCGCGGTGCCCTTCCATATGTGGGCGCCCGACGTGTACGACGGCTCGCCCACGCCCGTCACCGCGTACATGGCGACGGCGGTGAAGGCCGCCGCGTTCGCGGCGCTGCTGCGCGTGCTGGCGGAGGCGTTCGACGCGGTGCCCGCCTGGCACGCGGTCGTGTGGTGGCTCGCCGTCGCCACCATGGTGGTGGGAAACCTGATCGCCCTGGCGCAGCGCACTCTCAAGCGCATGCTCGCCTATTCGTCCATCGCGCACGCCGGGTACCTGCTCGTCGCGGTGGCGGCCGGGACGGCGGCAGGCTCGGCGGCGTTCCTGTTCTACCTGGTCGCCTACACGCTGATGACGCTCGCGGCGTTCGCGCTGCTCGCCGCCAAGGGCAGGGACGGCGAGCGCGACGTGAGCATCGACGACCTGGCCGGGCTCGCCCAGCGGCGGCCCTGGCTCGCGATCGCGCTGGCGGTCTGCATGCTGTCCCTGCTCGGCGTCCCGGGCACCGCGGGTTTCATCGGGAAGTGGTACATCCTCGTGGCGGCCACGGCGACGGGGCAGGGGCTCCTCGCCGCCATCCTGGTGCTCGCCAGCGTGATCTCCGCAGGCTACTATCTACCGGTGATCATGGCGATGTACATGCAGCCCGAGCCCTCCGAGCAGGCGCATGCCGGTATGCGGCTCGGCCGGCTCGGAGCCGCCGTCGTCGCGGCTTCGGTCGCGGGGCTCCTCTTCCTCGGCGTGCGGCCGAACCGCTTGCTCGACATCGCCCGGACGAGCGGCGCCTCGGTCCGGGCGGCGCCCGCGGTCTCCTCGGACGCGCCCCCCGCGCCCCGAGAGCCGACGGGCCGCTGACACGGGGAGTCCCATGCAGGTCCCCGCCACCATTTTCCGCGAGTACGACATCCGGGGCACCGTGGGCGACCAGCTCACAGGGGACGTCGCGCACGCGATCGGGAAGGCGTTCGCGACCCTCGCCGCCGAGCGGCTGGGGCGCGCGCCCCGCATCGCCGTCGGCCGCGACAACCGACCCTCCGGGGCGGACTTCGCCGCCAACGTGCTGTCGGGCATCGAGGACGCCGGGGCGTTCGCCCTGTCCGTGGGCATGGTACCGACGCCCGCCCTGTACTTCGCCACCCACACGCTCTCGGTCGACGGCGGCCTCCAGGTCACCGGTTCCCACAACCCGCCCGCGTTCAACGGGTTCAAGATGGTGCTCGAGGGCGGCGCGATCCACGGCGAGGACATCAAGCTGCTGCACCGTATGATCTTGGAGGACCGCACGCCCGATCGGGCCGGCGGGTCCCGGAAGACGCACGGCGACGTGCTGGACGGCTACCGGAAGGCCATCGTCGCGCGGAACGGCCCGCTGCCGCGGCGGGTGAAGGTCGTCGTCGATTGCGGCAACGGCGTCGCGAGCCTGGTCGCGGTCGAGACCCTCCGTACGCTCGGCGCCGACGTGGTGCCGCTGTTTTGCGAGTCAGATGGCACGTTCCCGAATCACCATCCCGATCCCACCGTGCCCGAGAACCTGCACGACTTGCAGGCCGCCGTGCGCCGGGAGAAGGCCGAGCTCGGGATCGCGTTCGACGGCGACGGCGATCGGATCGGGGCGGTGGACGAGCAGGGGCGCATCCTGTTCGGCGACCAGCTGCTGGTGCTGCTGGGTCGCGACCTGGCGCGCCGCATGGGCCCGGGGCACGCCGTGATCTTCGACGTGAAGTGCTCGGAGGTGCTCGCGAAAGAGCTGGCCCGCGTCGGCCTGAAGCCGACGATGTGGAAGACCGGACACTCCCTGATCAAGCAGAAGATGAAGGAGCTCCAGGCCCCGCTGGCCGGTGAGATGAGCGGGCACATGTTCTTCGGCGGCGATTGGTACGGCTTCGACGACGCGCTGTTCGCCGCCGCGCGCCTGCTGCGCTACCTCGCGGAGCTGGGGGGCCCGCTGTCCCGCCTGCTCGCCGACCTCCCGCCGACGGTATCCACACCGGAGCTGCGCGTCGACTGCGCCGACGAGCGCAAGTTCGCGATCGTCGAGCGCGCCGCCCAGCACTTCGCGGCCCGGTACTCCGTGTCCACGCTCGACGGGGTGCGCATCACGTTCCCCGACGGCTGGGGGCTCGTGCGCGCGTCGAACACCCAACCGGTCCTGGTCCTGCGGTTCGAGGCGGGCAGCGCGGCCGCCCTCGCTGCGTACCGGGCGGAAGTGGAGGACTGGCTCGCCGCCCAGGGCATCCGCGCGTGACCCGCGCGCGCCGGCGGTCGTGGCTGGTCGCCGGCGCCGCCGCGCTGGTCGTGGTGCTCGTGGGCGGGCGTTGGCTAGCGCTCGAGATCGCCGAGCGGGCGTGGGCCGCGAGTGTCCCGGGCGGACACGTCTACGTCGTGGGACACGACGTCGCTCGGCTCGTGAGCGGGCTGATCCTGCTGCTCACGATCGGGTGGGGCACCGGCAACGTGTTCCTCGTGTACCGGGCCATCGGCTCGGTGCAGCTGCCGCGCCGGCTCGGCGATCTCGAGATCGTGGAAGCGGTGCCCCAGCGCGTGTTGCTCGGCGGCACCATCACCACCGGCCTCGTCTTCGGCTTGCTGCTCGCCCTCGGGACCGGGGACTGGTGGATGGCGGCGCGGCTCGCGGCGCACGCTCCGCGCTTCGGGGTCGCCGACCCGCTGCTCCAGCGCGACCTCGGCTTTACGTGGGCCAACTCCCCTGGCTCGAGCGGATGCACGGCCTGTTCCTCCGCGCCAGCGTGACGGGCACTATCCTCGTCGCCCTCCTGTATCTCGGCATGGGATCGCTGCGCTTTCGCCGCTGGCTCCCCCAGGCGAGCGCGCACGCGCGCGGCCACCTCGGGTTGCTGCTCGCCGCGACGGCCCTGGCGCTCGCGTGGGGCGCCGTGCTCGACCCCGCGGAAACCGTGGCCGGGCTGGCCGGCGCTGCTCGTCGCGAGCTGGAGCACGCTGCTCGGCGCGGCGGCCATCGTGTACCTGGTGGTCCCCGCGGTCTGGCACGGCGCCGCCCCGGATGCGGACGCCACGTTCCTCACGGAGCGGACGCGCCTGGAGCGGCTCGCATTCGGCGCCGAGTCGTTGGCGGACCGGGCCCCCCCAGCGTGGCCGACGGCGGAGGCGGCGGTGCTGGCGTTGCCGCTGTGGGATCCCGGCCGCGTCGGCACGGCGACGGCCCGGCGCGCGCCGCAGCTGCTGGGTCCGCACAGCCAGGTGGCGGGGATCGCGTTGTCGGCGCACGGCCTCGGCGATCGCCGCGCCACCTGGCTCGTCGCCCAAATGCCCGACCTCGACGCGGTCACGCACCTCCAGCCGGCGCCGCTGTGGACCGACCTGCATCGGGGCGGCTGGGCGCACGCCGGCCGGCCGGTCGTCGCCGTGGAGGCGGACAGCGGGCTGCGCTTCGCTCCCCTCGCCACGCGCGACTCGGCCGCCTGGTTCGGACCGGGATTCCGCGAGTTCGCCGTCGTGGCGGCGGACAGCTGGCCGGCGCTCCGCACGTCGGGCATCGCGCTCGCCGGCTCGTGGCGACGCACCGCGCTCGCGTGGGCGTTGCAGAGCCCGGAGCTGACGCGCAAGGAGACCGACGGGTTGCTGGTGCTGTGGCGCCGCGACGTCGTGGAGCGGCTGCAGCGGCTCGCGCCGTTCGCCAGGTTCGACGCCCCCGGGCCGCTGGTGGCCGACGGCACGCTCTGGTGGGTCGCCTACGGGTACCTCGAAGCGGAGGCGTTCCCGCTGGTGCGGCGGCTCGAGTGGCAAGGGCGCCCCGTCCGCTACCTGCGCGCGGGCCTCGTCGGCGCCGTCAGCGCGGCGAGCGGTGAGACGCGCCTCTACTTAGCACCCGGCGCCGACTCGCTCGCAGCCACGTGGGCCCG
>WNGM01002023.1_pt1 | contig 16602 bp, 14 predicted proteins | sample 5400571 | NCBI WGS metagenome assembly WNGM01 (sample SAMN13153378, study PRJNA577476) | soil metagenome | isolation source: 100 cm soil or saprolite under Garry oak tree replicate 2 | place: USA:California | collected 2016-06-15 | reverse complement strand
CCTGGAACGACCGCGTCGAGGCCGCCGCCAGCCGCCGCATCGCCGGATCAGGTCACCTCACACCAGCGGCCCGCCGCACCAGGCCCCGCCCGGCAGCCCGGTAGCGTCGGTGTCACCTGCGATGATCACACCCAGCGAGACCGGCAGCCTGGTCCCGCCCGCATCACACCCGATGCACATCCCAACACGCGCCTGCAGGAGGGGCAATATGAAAGCACCGTCGCCACGCTGGAAGACAAGATTGTCCAGCGGGCCGTCGTTGAGGTGTCTATGAGGCGGACTTCCGGGGTTTCTCCTACGGGTTCCGGCCGGGGCGCAGCCCGCATAACGCGCTGGACGCGCTGACGGCCGGGATCTACCGGCGGAACGTGAACTGGGTGCTGGACGCGGATATCCGCGACTTCTTCGGCCAGCTGGATCGGGGCTGGCTCAGGAGGTTCCTCCGGCACCGGATCGCAGACGAAAGGGTCCTGCGGCTGGTCGATAAATGGCTGGCCGCGGGGGTCATCGAGGACGGGAAGTGGTCGGAGAGCGGCAAGGGATCACCGCAGGGAGCATCGGTTTCGCCGCTGCTCGCCAACGTGTACCTGCACTACGCCTTCGACCTGTGGGCCGACTGGTGGAGGAAACGGCATGCGCGCGGTGATGTGATCATCGTGCGGTTCGCTGACGATGTCACCGTCGGGTTCGAGTACCGGGAGGACGCCGAGCGGTTCCTGGAAGAGCTTCGCGGCAGGTTCGCGAGGTTCGGGCTGGAACTGCACCCGGATAAGACCCGGCTGATCGAGTTCGGGCGGCGTGCCGCACCGAACCGGTCAGCTCGGGGCGAGGGCAAGCCAGAGACGTTCGACTTCCTCGGCTTCACGCACATCTGCGCGACGTCGAAGAACGGGCGGTTCTGGGTGCGGCGGATCACGATCTCGAAACGGATGCGGGCCAAGCTTGCCGAGGTGAAAGCCGAGGTCAGGCGGCGCCGGTACCTGCCCATCCCCGACCAGGGACGATGGCTGGCCGCCGTGGTGCGCGGGCACCAGGCCTACTACGCCGTGCCCGGCAACAACGACGCGGTGAACGCCTTCCGCCACCAGGTGACACGGCACTGGCACCAGGCGCTGCGGCGCCGCAGCCAGAAGACCCGGCTCACCTGGGCCAGGATGGACCGCATCGCCACCCGGTGGCTACCCCAGACCCGCATCCTGCACCCATTCCCGGAAGCGCGCTTCGCCGCCATGCACCCGAGGTAGGAGCCCAGTGCGGTAATCCCGCACGCTGGGATCTGTGCGGGGGGCCGCCCGCAAGGGCGGTCCCTACCGCGACTTCGAACCCAACACCTGCCACCAGCTAAAGTCGCAGGTCATGACTGGTAAGCGAAGATCATCCGGCTGCTGGATGTGAGCGGTGTCCCGAACCGTCGGCTCAGCTCATGCTGACTCGAACCCAGCACCTGCCACCATCACCCGAAACAGTCCCCGACCAGCGCATACCCCCTCGGGGCTGATCTTGGCGCATGCGGTCGCACGCGGAGCCGAGTGGGCGCGCGCGGCTGGACATGCCGAATACGTGCCGAAGATGATCATGGATTCGCCCGCCGCGGTGGTGGCTTGGCTGGACCGGTCGAATCGGAGCGAGATGGCGGACGCCGCCCCGGGCCGGCCGAATACTCCGGCGGCTCGGCACGGGTAACGTCAGGACGGGATGGCGGACAGCACAGGCGGGATCATCACCGAGGCCGCGCACCTGAGTCGCAAGCTCAGCCCGGTAGTCGGGCAGCGGCGTGTTGCCGCCCCGCCGCGCCCGGCTGAGGACTCCGGCGCCGCCGATCTGAAGTTCCTCGATCTCACCGCAGGGCGGCATCGGCCGCGGCCTGTGCCGGCCCGGCTACGTCACCAGCATCCGGTTCTCAGGCTCCAGGTCATTCTGCTGACCATGGGTGCGGGCATGTCGCGGACGGGCAGCGCTGCCCGCCGAGCGCCACGGACTCAACGCAGACGTGAGTCCGCCCGTCAAGCCCGGCCAGCTCACCGCGCATCCGCACCCCGGATTGCCGGGCCGCCACGCCTGCCCGCGGTCGGGCTTCCAGCGTGTCAACCAGGTTCACCAGGAAAGCCACGCATCCGGCCACCCGGCCTCGGTGAACGAGAAGCGCTCCAGGACCTTGGGTTTCCCCATCGCCGTCTCCCGGCCTGCCCTGCCAGGAAGCACGGGCCGCCTCTCGCCTCCGGACGCGGCTGTCTCCAGATGCTCGGATGCCGGAGGGGATGAGAAGGTCTACTCGTCGGCGCAACGTCAGCCGAAAGCTCGTGTCCGCCCAAATCGTCGAACGTCATTCTCCAAGTGACCCAGGCAACCGGAAGGCAACCTTAGGGCCGCCGGCTCGCAGAGCGTTTGACGATCACCCTCGACAGCATGCGCGGCACGCTCGGTGGATCACGGAGCGCGGCTTGGCTCCCTGAACGGCTACAACACCCTGAGGTGGCGCCAGATCAGGGTTCACAAAGCGATCCATATCGCCGATTATTCGCTCCCAGCTGCCGATGCTCACCCCCGTGTGGAGGCGCGCAGATTATCCATTCGGCGGCGGGCGGACTTCAGTCGGTGCCGCACGCCGGTGCGGTCTGCCCGCACTATGTGCTGCCTCTGGGTTATGAACACTACGACGCACGGGTCCGGTGTCTCGCGCAGTCTCCCGTTGCTACGTTGGCCAGGCCCTATTTCCGGCCCGGAGTCCTGGCCGACCCTCGGTGTCTGGCATCACGCGATCAGGTGAGTACTCGCGAGACGTCCAGGCACGACCAGCTACAGGGGCCGACCTTCCGTTTGCGCTCCGCCCCGGACCCACACCGGCTCTTCGGTCACGGGGCCGGCAGCGTGCGTGAGCTCGCGGAGCAGGGTGCGGAGTTGTGATGCGAGCGGGTAGGAGTCGACAACGACGCTGATCGTGTTCTACGTCAGGTCCAGCCGGGCCGGGTCAGGCGGTGTGCGCGATCACAATTTCGCGGCCGTGGTTCGGTGCCGGAAGAGGGTTCGGTACTCCTGAGGCGAGGTGCCGAGATGCCGGTGGAAGGCGGCTCGGACTCCGGCGGGGGCGCCGAGCCCCGTGAAGCGGCCGATGTGCTCTACGGGTTGGCTGGTCGTCTCCAGCAGTTCACGGGCGCGGTCGAGGCGCGCGCCGGTGAGCCAAGCCATCGGCGAGGTGCCGGTCTCCTCGCGGAACCGGCGGACGAGGGTCCGGCGGGACATGTGGGCGCGTTCGGCGAGCGCGTCGATGCTGAGCGGCAGGGCGAGGTTTTCGAGCATCCAGTCCCGTAGCGGGGCAAGTTCGCTGCCGCTGGATTTCGGGAGGAGCCGTTCGATGTATTGCGCCTGGCCGCCGGCTCGCTGCGGCGGGGCGACGAGGGCTCGGGCGCATGCGTTGGCAGCGGCGGCACCGTGGTCGGTTCGGATCAGGTGGAGGCACACGTCGACTCCGGCAGTCACGCCGGCCGAGGTGAGGATATCGCCGTCGTCGACGTAGAGCTGGTTGGGCCGCACGTCGATCTGCGGGTATCGGCGCTGCAGCTGGTCGGTCAGCTGCCAGTGAGTGGTCGCCCGGCGCCCGTCGAGCAAGCCGGCTGCGGCGAGGGCGAACGCTCCTGCGCAGATGGATACGAGCCGGGCACCGCGGCGGTGAGCCGCCTGGAGCGCGGTCAGTGCGTCGGCCGGCACGGGAGCGTCAACGTCCTGGTACCCCGGCACGATCACGGTATCCGCGCCGCTCAGCGCGTCGAGCCCGGCCGTGGCGGTGATTGTGAAGCCGGAGGTCGGCACCGCTCTCGCTGGCGCCGGCGTGCAGACGGTCAGCCGGTATTGGGGTTCGGAGCCGAAGATCTGCGCCGCGATCCCGAGTTCGAGCGGGAACACGCCGGGCAGGACGAGAACCGCGACGTGATGCGCCGGTACCGTCATGGCCCGATTATAGCGGTCAATGGCCTGCGGGCCACTGTTGGGGAATCGGCCGGATTCGTACGGTCAACGTATGAACGACGTACCCGCCCTGCCTGCGGGGCCGCTGGCTGCCGCGAGCCTGTCCATCGTGCAGGCCACCGCGAGCGCGCCGATCGCCGGCCACAGCATCCGTACCTTCCTCTACGCCCGCCTGCTCGCCGAGCGCGAAGGCAGCCTGAACGATGCCGCCTACGACGAGAACCTGCTCTTCGCCGCCTGCGTCATGCACGACCTCGGGCTGGGCAGCCGCGCCGCAGGACAGGCTCGGTTCGAGGTCGAGGGCGCCGACCTGGCGGCCACAGTGCTGACCGAGCACGGTGTCGCCGCACCTGAGGTTGACCGTGTCTGGGAGGCCATCGCGCTGCACTCCTCGGTCGGCATCGCCCACCGACGAGGACTGCTGACCTACCTGACCCACCGCGGCGTCTTCATCGACAGCGGCCGCGATACCGGCCTCCCCGCCGGCCTTATCCAGCGGGTCCGCACCGCCCACCCCCATCGAGCGGGGAAACGCTATCTGGCGGACGCGATCGCCGACCATGCCTCGCGCTCCGAAGCGGCGGCACCGCCGGGCTCGCTCGGGTTCGAGCTGCTGCGCCAACGACGAGCCGAAGCAGCGCTCGAGCGTTGAGCCGCCCACGGGTGAGCGTCCGGAGGGCCAAATCATGCCCGTACCTGAGGTCCCACTCACCGAGCTGCTCGGTTGATGACGTTGTGGATGTCTCCGCTAAGACCAGGAGTGTCGCCCGTGTTTGAAAGGTCCGCGCCGAGTTCGCCTTGCCGCCGATCACCCAGGCGCCGGCGACCGGCGCCGGGGCCGAGATCACTGTTCCGGCGCGCAGGAAAAAGAAGGGGGTGAGCAGGGCGAAGGCGATGGCGACGCGGGCAATCTGATCGAGCCCGCCAGCGCCCTCCCAGCTCCGGAGCTCACCCTGGACGTCCACCAGCGCCTCACCCAGCCGGCGGGCTAGCTGCGGGTGCTGCGCGCCGCGCGGGTCGGTCGCGACCGCGGCTTCCGCGCGGCCGGAAAGGCCGCATCGATGAGCACTTGGGCGGCCGCCTTCGCCGCCGTGGCGGCGGCAGGGCCACGCTCGAGCCGCGACTGGACGAGGGCTCCGTCGTACAGCAAGGTGAGCTGTCGCGCCAGGCCGGCCGGATCCGCCGCGCCCAGCGCCGTCGCCTGCCCGGCCATCACCCCGAGCAACCACGCGCGGACCTTGCGGGTGACTCCGGCGGCCGCGCTGTCAGGCTCCGACTCGGCGGAGGCGTTGGCGAAGGCGCAACCGCGGAACTCCGGCTGCCTCACCGTGGTAACGAGCACATCGAACACCGCGAGCAGCTTCCCTCTCGGGTCATCGTGCAACGCCATCTCGGCTAGCACCGTCGCCCGGCGCGACGCGCGACGCGCCTCGAGGTAGGCACGCACGAGCTCCTCCTTGCTGCCGAACGCGCTGTAGAGGCTGGCCTTGGCGACGCCAGCCCGCTCGATGATCGTGTCGATGCCGACGGTGTGGACCCCGTGTTCGTAAAACAGCTCGCTGGCCGCATCGAGCAGCCGGTCCCGGGCCGGCCTGGTGTCGCTGGCGCGGGTGCTCATGCCTGAAGTGTAACAGACAGGTCTGTCTGATCGGGATCGATCCGCCGTCGCGGAACGGGCCGGCGGCGGTGCGGTCACGACCGGGCGCGGCCATGCAGGGCGCTCAGGCCCGGACAGGATCCTGATCTCCGGCCGTCCGGCACCGCCGGCCCGCCGGCGAGAACAGAGCCCTTGACAAGACAGACAGGTCTGTCTATCGTGCCGGGGACGGCTGACGCCGATGTTGGGAACGCTTCGGCCGCCCACGCCGGCGGGCCAAGCCCCCCAGTAAGGAATGAAGAAGGAGAACCTCTGATGAGTACAGGAACCGCGTCGCAGATGCCCACCTACTTCCGGGTCGTTGACGGAGTCCGGGTGAGGTTCGCCGACACCGGGGCGGACTCCGGCACGACCGTGCTGATGCTGGCGCCCTGGCCGGAAAGCCTGTGGGCCTTCCGACGCATCTGGGACCGCATCACGTCGCTCGGGAGGGTTGTCGCCATCGACATGCCGGGATTCGGCCACTCCGATCAGCCCGCCGAGCTCATCGCTCCCGAGAGCTCCGGAGCGTTCCTGGCCCGTCTGATCGACCAATGGGGACTGGGCGCTCCGCACATCGTCGGTCCTGACGTCGGCACAGCCGCCGCGCTCTTCCTCGCGGCCAAGGCGCCAGAACGTATCACGAGCCTGACCATCGGCGGTGGCGCCGTCCGCTACCCGATCGAGGCCCGCGGCGCGCTCAAAGACATCATCGAGGCACCCAGCCTCGATGACGTTCGCGGGCTCGACGCCAGAACCAACATCGGCTACGCGGTCCAGCCGGCCGCACCGAGCGAGACGGAGCCCGAGGTCCACGAGGACTACGTGAGCGCATACGACCTCGGCCGGTTTGCAGAGTCGGCCCGGTTCGTACGGCACTACCCCGAGCAGAACCCCGTGCTCCGAGACCTGCTGCCGGCGATCACGACCCCGACCCAGATCGTGGCAGGCCGGAACGACGAGCTCGTGCCGTGGCCGAACAACCAGTACCTCGGCCAGCTCCTCCCTAACAGCGAGATTCACCCTCTCGACGCCGGTCACTTCGCATGGGAGCAGGCGGCGGAAGAGTACGGGCGGCTGGTCACCGAGTGGGTCAGCGGCGGGTACCGGCGCGTCATAGCCGGCTAGACCGCCGGCGCGACAGGCACACCATCGGGTGGCCCGAAAGCCACCGGCCGCCCCGTCACGGCGGGGCTACCGGCCGCGCGCAAGACGCCGAACATCCGATCGGCCACGGTCCTGCCCACCCTTCACATGGCGCCATGTGGCGCCACGTCGGCGGCACTCAGCGTCAGGGCTGGACAGCACCCGATCACACCGTGTCACCGCCTCCTGGCAGGCTGCAACGCCGGATCGCCGACTCGGTGCCCGGCTTCTCGCATGAGCTGCTGCCAGGAGTGGCGGGCATATTGACCATTCCGGCGCTGTCGGGACTGGCGGGCAGGTTCGCGCGGCGCCTTGCGCCGAGTGGGCGGCCGGTGTCTGAGGCATGGCGCGTGGGCTGCTTGCGGAATCCCGACGTGGCCGGCGGCCGTGCTCAGAAGCCAGTATGAAGTGGCATCACGTCTGCGCTCGGCGGGTACCGCGCCGGTGATTCCCGACGCCGGTCCTGGCCGGGCAGGCTGAGCCCGGTTCGGCGCGTGCGTGGCCGCCTTTTCCTGCGCAGATCCGGGTACGGCACGATGGTGCTCGGCACGCGGCGGCGCGATCGCGCGTGGGCCTTGCTGACTGCGGCGGGCACGGCCAGGTGGGGTGGCTCGCGAGGCCAGCGTGCCACGCGGCGATGCTGCCGCCCGGCCGGGCCGTGAGTCAGCGTTTGTAGGCGACCTGGCGTAGTCCCTGCGAGAGGTGCCGCCCACGGTGGCGGGATTACGCGCCGTAGCCGCCGTCGATGTCCAGGGTCGCCCCGGTGACGTCAGACGCGCCGGGGCTGGCCAGGAACAGCACGCCGGCCGCGATCTCCTCAGGCCGGCCCATCCGGCCCGTTGCCACGCAGGCAATCAGCCGCGCTGCGGCGCTGCCCTCGCCGGTGTTCAGCCGGGTTGCCGCCAGGCCGGCCTGCAGGAGGTTCACGGTCATGCCCCGCGGGGCGAGGTCACGGGCGGCACCCGCCGTGAAGCGGGCGAGGGCCGCGTTGGTGCCGGCGTGACCGGCGACGCCGGCCGCTCCCGTGCGCGCCGCTTCTGTCTTCCCGGTCAGCACGGCCGCTGCTGGTGACAAGCCTGCCGGCACGGTGGTCAGTTCGACTGCGCTCCGGGCCGCCCGTCAGCTGAATTTCGTCTGCGGCCGCTGCTGGAGGACGCCCTCGAGGTAGAAGTCGGCCCTCTCGTTGTAGAAGCAGGCGAGCCCGGCGATCTTCTGGCTTTCCGGCAGCGGGGACCGGTAGATCCAGACGAAGTCCTGGTGGACTGCGGTGCCCGTGTCCAGGGACCAGTAGCTGGCCGTGCCCTTGTAGGGGCAGCGCGACTGGGTGGCCGAGGGCCGGAGCAGGCCTAGCCGGACGTCGGTGAGCGGGAGGTAGTACCGCGGCGGAAGGCCGGTCTCGAACAGGATCCGGGGTTGGCTGGAATCGGCGACGGTCACGCCGTCGAGGTCGATCCGGACGTGCCGTGAGCTGGCCAGGATGTCGACTCTGGTGCAGGGGTCGCGGGGGTGGGTGTAGACGGGCTCGTCCTCTTCTAGCCACTCGTCCATGGCGTCCCAGTCCAGGCGCACCTCCTGGCGCAACTCCTCGATCGGCGAGCTAGCGTACCGGCGCGCTGCTGAACGTGCGGTGGCGCCCGTCGTGCGCAGATCGAAGATCTCGGCGTCGCCGCGGCTCGGCGAGTGGTCGGTGTTGCCGGTGGGCACCAGGTCGGCCCGGATGTCGCCGGCCGGGATGTAGTAGGCGGGGTAATACGGTACTTCCCACACCAGCAGCGGGCTGATCGTGTCGGCGGCCAGCTCGCCGCCCAGGTAGGCCCGTACGCGTTTGCGGCCGCGCTCGACCCGTACCCGTCCTCGGGTCATTGTCTGTTCCACCTGAGTTCTCCTTCCCGATGGTCCTACGAAGCGATCACAGTGATTGGTGCGTCCGGGGCCAAGCAGGAGGTCTGTGGGTCCTGTCTGATCTCGTTCATAGTGCCTGCTGCCAGGCTGACTGGATCCGCCGTGTGCTGCCGTTGCCGTTGTCCTCGGGCGGCCCGGCCGACGGCGAACCGTCACCGCGCTAATTCGCTCACCCCTGTGAGCGTCCACTGCAGCCGCCGTCTTACGCCCAGCGGGCGCACAGGTGCGGGCTTGGCCTAGGTGTCAACCGCCCGGGCGGCTGGGTTCGCGCCGCTCATGACGATCGGCTGGTAGGGGCGTGCTCGCGTAGGTAGCGGATCAGGCCGATGACGTCTTCGGGTACCAACCGTCCGATGGCGCCGCTGGAATAAACGCTGACCACGACCCGGCTGCCTGGGTCGAGCACGAAGCCGGTCGACTGCAGGTACATCGCGTCGTCGTTGACGAAGCGCCGGTGGCGGTGGCGAGGGCGCGGGAGTCGGCGCTGTGACCGACGGGGAATCGCAGGCCATGCCTGGCGCTCAGGTCCCGGGTGGTGGTTTCGTCGTCGACCGACAGCGCGATGACCAGGGTGTCCATGTCGGCGAAGCGGTCCAGCGACCGCTGGAACGCGCGCAGCTGGGCGTTGCAGTACGGGCACCATGATCCCCGGCAGAACAGGACCACGCCGTAGTGGCCGGCCAGGGCATCAGGCAGGCGAAGAGCGCGGCCTTCGGGAAGAGCCACGGTGAGCGTCGGGAACGGGTCGCCTGGGTGCAGCAGTGTCATCTGGGTTATGCACCGTCAGCGGCAGCGCCCGTCGCAGTTCTTACCAGTGAGGTAACTGTTCACTCCCGGTAGCCGGGGTTGTCCGGCGGCGGAACCGGTGCTGCGAATGGGCGAGTCTTGCGCCCGGGGCAGATGTCAGCGGGCGCTGGGGTGGCGTCGCTGGGTAGCATCATGATGGTGTCGGGGAATCGCACGGTTCATGAGAGCCCTGCCGCTGCTGCCCGGCCCGATGCTGAGTCGGCCGAGTGGCTGCGGCGGCTGGCCGATAGTGGTCCGCAGCGGGAGGCAGCGCTGGCGCGGCTGCACGGGCTGCTGGTCCGGATCGCGCGGGCCGAGGTCACCCGGCGCGGGCGGCTGGCCATCTCCGGCCCCGAACTGGACGACCTGGCCTACCAGGCCGCTGCGGACGCGCTGCTGGCCATCACCAGCAAGCTCGGCCAGTTTCGTGGCGAGAGCCGGTTCACCACCTGGGCGTGCAAATTCGTCATCCTCGAGGTGTCGGCCAAGCTCGGGCGGCACTTCTGGCGCCACCCGGCGGTGCCGCTGGACGCCGAGGACTGGGACCGGCTGCCCGGCCGGTTCGGCTTCGACCCCGCTGAGGAGGCCGAGTGGCGGGATCTGCTCGCCGCGGTGCGCCGGGCGGTGGATGACGAGCTCACCCCGCGGCAGCGGCAGGTTTTCGTCGCGATCGTGCTCAACAATATTCCGCTGGACGCGCTGGCCCTTGAGCTGGCCTCCAACCGCAACGCGATCTACAAAATGTTGTTCGATGCCCGGCGTAAGCTGCGGGCCGCCCTTGCCGCTAATGGCTATCTGAGCCACGACATTGCGGGGCACTCATGAACGGCTGGCCGGAACTAGACCGGTTCTTGCGGACTGATCCGCGTGACGTGGGATGCGCCCAGGCGATGGATATGCTGCACGTCTACGTCGACCTGGTGGTCGCGGGCGCCCCAGTGGAGGAGCGGTATCCGGGTGTCGCGGCGCACCTGCGCGCCTGCGGTCCATGCGGCGAGGACTTCGAGGGGCTGCTGGCTGCAGTCCGCGGCGAGGCGCACTGACCGGCCTGCGTACTCGCCGCCGGCCAGCGCCGGACCGGGTCAGTCCTTTCCCGATCATCGCAGGCTGATGGCCATGCCTGCGCTCGTGGCACCGTCCGGCGAATCCTGACCAGGCCGCGCCGATCCCTGGCTCCCTGTTCTCGTGCTAACCGCCGCCCCCGATGTCGGCCGTGGACCAGGCCCGCCGGCGACGTCCCGCCCCGAGACCACCACGTCCGCTGCGCCGCCGGCATGACACCCCGCTTGCGGCAGGATCCCGGCGCCGTCTGCGCCGCTCTGGCCAGGCTCGGGGCATGGTCGCCGGGGGGGCGGGCCCATCGCGTTCTCACCGGTGCGCCGGCGAGGACGTAAGACACCTGCCGCCGCGGACGCCAACAAAGGAGTGAACCGCGCAGCGGGGCGACCGTTGGCTGCCGGCCAGGTTGTGGTCCCGCCAGAGAAAGGACAGCACATGAAGATCTTGGCACGGCGAAGGTGGCTGGCAGGGGCCGCCGCCGTGGCGGTCGCAGCCTCTGCGGTGGGCGCCACAGTGGCGTCGGCCGGGGCGGGCGCCGCCACGGCCAAACCAGGCGGCCTGGGGCAGATATCAGGCCTGCTGCCCCGGACCCACCTGACCGAGGAAAGCGCGATCAACGTCAACCTCAGCAAGGAGACGGTGCGGCTGCCGCTGTACCCCGGCACGGCGTACGCGGGCACGCCGCATGCCGAGAAGGTGTGGTACGTGCTGCTGGACGCCTCCGACCCCGGGCTGGCGCACGACCTGGGCGTGAACTACGCGCCCAAGCTCGCCAACATCGCGATCGGCGACCCGGCCGCGGTGCAGACCGTGACGCTGACCAACCCGACCCCGCAGGCCAACCCGTTCGGGCCCGGGGTGGTGAACTTCGCCGGCGCGCCGAACTTCAGCCCGACCCGGATCGCGGTACCGGGGCCGACCGGGTTCCCGCTGAAGAAGTTCCAGCCCGGCTCCGTCGCGGGCCCCGGCTACAGCCCGTTCATCAAGTTCGTCGGCTCGGACGTCGTGTACAACGCGCCGATCGTGGCGGTGGGCAACGGCCCGTTCGACGTGACGCACCACGCCAACACCGAGGACCGGGTGCTGGGCATCCACATCGCCGGCAAGTCCAAGTCCGGCCAGTTCGCCGAGTCCTGGGCGGACCTGCTGTTCGTCAAGGGCTTCGACGCCGGCCAGCCGATCGTCTACCTGTCCACCGACGCTGGCCAGCCGCTGACCGCGGTGCTGGAACGGTCCACCTACGTACCGGCGCTGAACAACGCGGCCTTCAACGGCGGCGACGACTTCCTCGGCTCGGCCCGCGAGCGGCTGTTCGGCTTCATCAACGGCCAGACCGGCGCCACCAACCCGAACGCCCAGGGATTCCAGCACCTGGTCCTGGACGGGCACGCCAGCCAGGATGCCAGCGCCGGCAACACCGCGATGATCAACGCCCTGCGGCACGGCGGCGACCTGCTGAACGTGTTCGGCGACTTCCCCACCCTGAAGGACCCGCGGCACGCCGACGCCTACAGCCCGCTGTGGGACGCCCAGCTCGGCCTGTGGACGCCCAAGGCGGTCAAGGCCGGGCTGAACACCCGCCAGATCGACGAGAACGTCGTGTTCAACCTGGCCGCCACCCGGCCCGACCTGCTCACCGGGGTCAACCCGGCCACCGGCCAGCCCGCCCCCTACGGCTCGGTCGGGGTCGACATCAACTGCGCGGTGATCGGGTTCACCGCCAAGGCCCCCACCGCTAACCTCGCTCCACCGGCCCCGCACTCACAGTTCCCCCCGCGGTAGGCCAAAGCTGGCCGGAGTGGGCGGGCCCCCGCTAGGGTCCGCCCACTCCTTCCCGCCGCAGCAGGCGCGGGTGGCACGTGCTGGGCCTGCCCGCTGCGGTCCGCGGCGGCTCGCAGCCGAGGGCCTCCGACCGCATCCGATGAAAGGCCCGGCAGACATCTGTCTGGGGCCCGGACAGCCGGGCGAAGATAGCGAGGACCCGCCAAATAGCAAGGAGACAGCGCATGGTCACTTTGGGACTGCTGGTTACGCTGCAGGCCAGGCCGGGAAAGGAAGATGAGCTCGCCGGATTTCTCGCCAGCGCCCTGCCGCTGGCCCAGGCTGAGCCCGAGACGACCGCCTGGTTCGCGATCAAGATCGATGACTCGACATTCGGCATTGCCGACTTCTTCCCGGACGCGGCGGGCCGCCAGGCTCATCTTGACGGGCCGATCGCCGCGGCGCTGCTGCAGCGCGCCGAGGAGCTGCTCGCCGCGCCCCCTGACATCAAACCGGTCGATGTCCTGGCGGCCAAACTGCCGACCTGAGCTGGCGCCTCGCCGGGAAACGAGCAGCATGCACCCCAGCTCCGACGTCAATCAGGGGCCCGGCCAGGACAGACGCTAGCGGGCGAGGCGTGATCGGGAACGACCCAATCTGGGCGGCACTGCTGGCCCATCCTCGAGTTGGCGCTGCCGTACAGAACGGATAGCACAGGACAAGTCGCCGGCCGCATAAACCGCAGTCCGTGACGGCGCGGGCGGCGGCGCTTCGCGCCGGATCGCCGAATCGGCGTGCCCGAGACTTGCGCCGGTCATGCGGGCGACCGCACACAGACGCTCCTATTCTGCGCGTTCTGTAGCTGGGCGAGCCGGATCTCCTTGGCCATTCCGGCGCACCCTAGTTGGCCACGCCCTCCCGTTCGTCCCCGCCGGGGCCGATGATCGTCGCCTTCTTGGCTTGCCGGGCGATCCAGAGCAGCGAGAAGGCCATCCGGGCCGGTCAGCGGGGCGATGCCCGGTCCCCGGTTACCGGCCTGCCTGAGTGCCTGCGCCCGACGCCCGCCTGTCCGTGGGCGACTCAATCCTCTCGGTGTCAGGCCAGCCGACGCGGTGCCAGCGGCGGGCGAATCATCAGGATCTGGTGACGACGTATCACCCGAGGGGCGGCGAGCCTGGGGCTGTCGCACCGTCAGGGAGGACGGCGTGGCGCTGAAGAAGGAACAGGTCAACCGGTCCAAGAACCGACCATGAAGGAGCTTGTCATGAGGAAGTTGCAGCGCGTTGCCGTGGCCGCGGCCCTCGCCGCGGGCCTGGGAGTCGCCGGCACCGCCGCGAGCGCGACGACGGCAGCCCCCGCGCACCGCACCCGCACCCCGGCGGCGACGGCGTCGCCAGCCCGTGGCCTAACGGGCAACGAGCGGGTGGTGGAAGCGTTCCTCCAGGACGTCATCAACGAGCACAACGGCGACCACGCCATCAACTACCTGAACCCCGACATGCAGTGGTCCGGCGGCACCGTGGGCACGGTCACGGGCAGTGCCAACGTCGCTGGGCTGTTCGCTAGTGTGGTCGCCGCGTTCCCCGATGCGCACATCACCATCAATGACATCTTCGCCCAGGGTGACCAGGTCGTGGTGCGCGTGGTCGTGAGCGGCACGCAGGAAGGCGCCATTCTCGGCATCCCCGCCAGCGGGCGCTTCGTCCAGTGGGACGGCGTCGACGTCTACCGCCTGAGCGACGGCAAGATCAGCAACATCTGGGCCGGCGACGACTGGACCGCGATCCTCAACGACACTGGCACGTTCCAGGCACCCTGGATCCCCTGACGCCCATACGTACGGGCGTGCTGGGTGCGCCTGCACCGCTTCAAGGACATGGGGATGGGTCGCGGCCTTCGCTGACGACGGCATGGTCACGTCTGAACAACTACCCGGATACCAGGGAGGGCGCTTCGGTGTGCTGCGATCGGCGAGCGTCACAACCGTCCGTTCGTGATTGCTGACTCGGCCCAGCTGCAAACGTAAGGAGATTGGTATGTCTGACCTGCCCGAGACCGCGGACGTGGTCGTCGTCGGGGGTGGCTCCGCCGGCGCTGTCCTGGCGGCCCGCCTGAGCCAGGACCCGCGCGGACGGTCCTGCTGCTGGAAGCGGGTCCCGCCTACGCGCCGGACGCGTTCCCGCCTGCGCTGCTTGACGCGCGCATCCTCGACGACCCGCGGCACGACTGGGGGTATACCCCCCGGGCCACCGACCAGGCGCCGAACATCCGGGCCTCGCGGGGCAAGGTGCTCGGTGGCAGTTCGGCGGTGAACGCGGGGGTCGCGATCCGGCCGCGGCCCGCTGACTTCGCCAAGTGGGGCGCGCACGGCGCCGACGGCTGGTCCTTCGCTGACGTGCTGCCGGCGTTCAAGCTGATGGAGAACAACCCAGGCGGGGAGGACGCCTACCACGGCCGGACCGGGCCGCTCCCGGTCCGGCAGCTCACCGACGAGGAACTGACGCCATCGCAGGCGGGGTTCGTCGGCGCGGCCGTCGCGCACGGGTTCAAGCGGGTGCGCGACTTCAACGGCGCCGACCAGGACGGCGTAAGCGGCCACTCGGTCAACGTGGTCAACGGCATCAGGGAGAACGCGGCGATAGTGTTCCTGACCGCCGAGGTCCGCCGCCGGCCCAACCTGACGATCCGCGGTGACGTCACCATCGACCGCGTGCTGTTCGACGGAACGGCCGCCGACGGGGTGGTGGCCGCGGACGGCACGGTGTACCGGGCCGGGAGGTGATCTTGTCAGCCGGCAGCTACGGCAGCCCAGCCATCCTGCTGCGCTCCGGCGTCGGCCCGGCCGATCAGCTGATTGCCCTGGGCATCGGCGTCGTCGCCGACTTGCCGGTCGGCCGGCGGCTGCTGGATCACCCGTACTTTCACACCGCCCACGCGCTGGCTCCCGGGCACCTGGAGATGACCCCGGCGGTCGGCGCGATCCTGTGGGCGGCCTCCGGCGAGGCCGCGCCCGGCGAGCTGGACCTGAACATCACGGCAACCCACCTGATTCCCCCCTCTTACAGTCCCACTGGCGGAGTGATCGCGCTGTCCGCCTCGGTGGTCCTGCCCGAGTCCACCGGGACGGTGAAGCTGGCCAGCCGCGACCCCGGCGCCGCCCCGCTCATCGACTGCAACTTCCTTGCCACCGGCCGTGACGCCCGCCGGATGCTGGAAGGCGTCAAGCTCGCCCGCGACTTCGCCCGCAGCCCGGACCTCGCCTCGCTCATCGCCGACGAGCTGACCCCCGGCGACGCAGTCGCCGACGACAGCGCCCTGGCCGCGTTCATCGCCGGCAACCTGGCCACCTACTACCACCCCAGCTCCACCGCCCATGGGCGGGCCGGCCGACCCGCAGGCCGTCGTGGACGCGGTCGGCGCCGTCAGGGGGACCAGCGGACTGCGGGTCGTCGATGCCTCGATCATCCCCGACACCCCGTCCACGGTCCTCAACCTCACCGTCATGATGCTGGCCGAACGCGTCTACCAGCGCGTCTACCAGGCCTAAGGCGACTATGACCGACACCGGATCCGCAGCCGCCCCCGCCCAGCGATCACGCTGGCGGCGTAATCCCGCCGGAACCCTTGACGTCAGGACAGCCTGACGTCAAGGGTGGGGCCACGACGACACCGGCCAATCTCGAGCAGCAGTACACGCTCGCCACCGCCGTCGCCCGCTATGACGAACTGCGCATGCGAGACCTCCTCGCACCGGGCGCTGACGACCTGCCCGCAGAAGAGCAGCCCGGGCCACTGTCACGGCAAGAGGCCCTGGAATTGCTCGCCCTCAGCGAGGTAATCGCCCGCAAGGCCGCCTACGGCCGCCAGCTCACGGTGCGGTCCGCTCGCGCAGCACGTGCCTCGTGGACACAAAATCGGCGCTGCTCTGGGCACCACCAAGCAATCCGCGTGGGAGGCCCACAGCCGGTGGATCGACCGGCAGGCAAGCCGCCGCAGTGCATAAGGCCACCAGCGCATGGACAGCCAGCATGCCGCAGCCGCCCGCGCACTAGCAGGTAACCCAGACAACAAAGCGCCGGCGTAGACCACGGCGCCCGGCAACCCGCCCCCTTCCCGCTCACGGGCGTGACCGAGCGTCGGCAGCCACGCCGATCACCCAGATCGGCGCATGGCGCGGACCATGGCGCCATTCTCTGCTGGGCGCGCAGATCGAACACCTCTTTGTAACGAAGTCAATGCTTTTTCCCGCCGCGGGGATTGTCGGCTCGCGGGCGGCCGGGTCAAGGACGCCTGGGGGCGCCGCTGCGCGGCCGGGCTTTGCCCGGTCCTGGACCCGGCCGCCCGCTCGC
>WNGM01002276.1_pt1 | contig 16603 bp, 12 predicted proteins | sample 5400571 | NCBI WGS metagenome assembly WNGM01 (sample SAMN13153378, study PRJNA577476) | soil metagenome | isolation source: 100 cm soil or saprolite under Garry oak tree replicate 2 | place: USA:California | collected 2016-06-15 | reverse complement strand
TGGTGGCGGCTTCGGCAAGCTCGAAGCCCATCTCGCGGGCAAGTTCCTGCGCATGATGAAACAGCGCCGCGCCCGCGGGCGTCTTCTTGAACGGCGGCCGGTTCATGCCGCCCGTCACGACGAGCTTCACCCCGGGATCGGCCGATGTCAGGTCGAGGATCTTCGCCTGCATTTCCTCGCCCGCGCCTTCGTCCGGAACGCGCAGATCGATGCTGATCCAGCAATGCTCCGGCACGACGTTGGGAGCGGTGCCGCCGGAAATTTTTCCGACATTGGTGGTGATGCCGCGCGCATAATCGGTCATGGCCGCAATCGTCAAAATCTGCCGCGCCATTTCGTCGATGGCGCTATGGCCGTCGCGGTGCCGGCTGCCGGAGTGCGCGGGCACCCCGGTCGCGGCTGCTTCGAAGCGGCCGACCCCCTTGCGCGCGGTCACCACTTTGCCGCCGTCGCGGGCCGGCTCGGTGACCAGCACGTAGCGCGCGCGGCGCGCCTCCCGCTCGATCCGCTCGCGCGAGCATGGGCTGCCGACCTCCTCGTCGGGAGTGAACAGATAGGTAATGGGCAGCCGCGCCGTTTTCTCGCGCAGCACCCGGCGGAACGCGTCGAGCGCCAGGTAAGCTCCGCCCTTCATGTCGTAGATGCCGGGCCCATAGAGCCGATCGCCCTCGCGGCGGCACGGCGAGGTTTTGAGCGTGCCGATCGGATGCACGGTATCGATGTGCGAAAGGATGAGGATGCCGGCGCCGTCGCCATCGGTTCGCGCCACAAGGGTGTCGCCGAATCCGGGTCGGCCGGGCTGGCGCTCGATCCGGACCGGGACCCCGGCGAGATCCGCCGCGACGCGATCGATCATGCGATTGACCGCCGCAACCTCCCCGGTCGGGCTCTCGATCTCGACCCAGCGCCGGATACCTTCGATCGTCGCACCGACATCGACCCAATCGTGGCGAGAATGTGGCATGTGGATTCCGCAGGTGTCTGCGCGAGTTCCGGCTCGCGCGCCGGCGGACATCTAACAGAATTGCTGATGATCGATAAATAGCCGTCGATGCCGCGCGGAGCGGCCCGAAAGAAATCGCGGAACGAACGAATATTTCGGAACTCCCGCGCGGGGTTTTCGATTAGCCAAAAACAAGTTCGGAGCCAACCGGACCTTCTTGGTATCTCCAGCAACTCGCGATTTCGGCCGGATCCTTGCGATCCGGAACCACGGCGAACACCAACTCACGAGAGGAGGTTTTTCATGGCCAGAAGCTCGAACCTATCGGAAGGAATGCGCGATTTGGCACAGGAGGGCGCCGAACAGGCACGCCGGATGGCGGATTTCGGCGTGTTCGGCATGCGCGACTTCGCCGAGCACAGCGTGGGGCAGGCGCGACAAGCCTTCGACGGGTTTCTTTCCGCCACCCAGAGGACGATGGCTACCTTCGACCAGCAGGCATCGGACATTCGCCAGAAGACCTTGTCGCTCGCGGCCGGAACCATCGCAAATTCCTTCGAATTCACGCAGCGGCTGCTGCAGGCACGCAGCGCCGAGGAGCTCGTTCAGCTTCAGGCCGAGTTTGCCGAGGCGCAGATGCACGCCTGGGCCGACCAGACCCGGGAACTGGGTCAGACGGTCGCCAGGACGGCGACCGATGCCATGAAGACCACGGTCGGCAGCATGCAATCGGCGGGCGATTGGAACCGCATCCAGGGGAACTGGAAACAGCTCAAGGGCAAGGTCAAGGAGAAATGGGGGAAATTGACCGCCGACGATCTCGACACGATCGAAGGCAGGCGCGACCAGCTCGAAGGCAAGATCCAGGACCGTTACGGTTACACCGCCGACCAGGTCCGCAGGGAAGTCGATAGCTGGTACCGCTCGATGCGGCACTGAACCGGCAGCGTGGCACAAACAACAGCAAATCCCGGCCGAGGAGCCGGGGTTCGCGGGGTGCAGACGCACGCGCATCTCCGCCCGGACAGACAGCCGGGCGGAGACGTTCTCTTTGACCTGGCCATCCGGCCAGTAGGATTGCGATTCTCTCAGTGACACATTGGGGCCAACAAGCTTGGAGGCCCCAATGTCCAACCGATCCACCGAAAATCCCTTTGCGGCTCTCTCCCGTCATCTGGCCGGAATCGTTACGCAATGTGCGCCGGGCGTTGTCGCAATATCCGGTCGCGGCCGGCCCACGTCGAGCGGTTTCGTCTGGCGCTCCGGCACCGTCGTGACCGCGAGCGATGCGCTCGAGCGGGACGAGGATATTTCCGTGCTCACGCCCGGGGGCGAGCGGGTAAGCGCGACCCTGGCGGGGCGCGACCCGAGCACCGATATTGCGGTCCTCAAGGTGCCGGGGGCGGAAAGTCCGTTGGCTTTGGCGCGCGCGGATCTCGTCTCGACCGGGGAGCTCGCGCTCGCGATCGGACGTCACTCCGACGGGCCGATGGCAAGCCTCGGCATGATCGCGATCGCCGGCGGCGCCTGGCAGAGTTTGCGCGGCGGACGGATCGATCGATTGATCCGGCTCGATCGCGGCATCGATCCGCGGCAGGAGGGCGGCGTGCTGGTGAATGCCGAAGGCGGATGGATCGGGATGGCCGTGCCCGGCCCGCGCCGGGCTGGCCTTGCGATTCCGGCGCCGACCATCGAGCGCGTGGCCGACCAGCTGTTGGCGCGCGGCCGCATCGCCCGCGGCTATCTCGGTCTCGGACTGCAGCCGGTGCGCCTCGACGACGAACTGGCGAAAGCCTCGTCGCTTGCGAGTCCCCGCGGGCTACTGGTCGTCAGCGTCGACCCGAACGGTCCGGGCCGGCGCGCCGGAATGCTGATCGGTGATATCGTCACCGCCTGGAACGGCGAGGCGGTACGCAACGTGCGCGATGTGTTCCGCCGGCTCGGATCCGAAACCGTCGGCCAGCAAATAAGCTTCGCCGTCATTCGCGCCGGTAAAATCACGTCGGCGAACGTCGAGATCTCCGAGCGGCCGATGTCTTGAGCATGGGCAACGGCCTTACCGTCGAGCTTGGAATCGAGGATCGGCTGCTGGCGGATCGCATCGAGGCCATGCTGCGTGATCTCGACGTCGATCTCGTCGAGCCGGATTGCGATGCCGCTTCGATCGCGATCACGGATGTTCTCCCGCTAACCGAAACGGACCAGGCCGTCATTCTGCTCGCAGACGACGTCGACCCCGTCGCCGCGCTGCGCGCCGGCGTGGCCGGCGTGCTGCCGAAATCCGCAGAACTGGCGGACTTGCGCATCGCCCTCGATGCGGCCGTGCGCGGACTTGCGGTCGCGCCGCTGCGCATGATCGGGCAAGCGCATTGGGATGCGGTCGAGCGCTTCGACGGCGCGGACCCGGCAGCGGACTCGATCGGCTTGACCGCGAGGGAGCTCGAGGTCCTCTCCCTGTTGGGCGAAGGCGCATCGAACAAGGAGATCGCCCGAAGGCTCGCCATATCGGTGCACACGGCGAAATTTCACGTCGCCTCGATCCTGGACAAGCTCGATGCCACCGGACGCACCGATGCGGTTGCGCACGCGGCCCGGCTCGGCCTGTTGATGCTTTGACTTGATCAATCTCCCTGCGCGTGTTCTGTCCTCCCGGGTCGACGATCGGTTCGGCCGAACGCGTGGGGAGCATCATGGCGAAGCCGGCGTCCGAAGTTTCGCGCGAGGCGGCGCCCGGCGGCCGGCTCGCGGGCAAGCGCACCATCGTGACCGGCGCCGGCAGCGGCATCGGCCGCGCCAGCGCCAAGAAATTCGCGGCCGAGGGCGCCATGGTGCTGGCCGTCGACCGCGCCAAGGCGGCGGTCGAGGCGACCGTGGACGAAATCGCGCGCGCCGGCGGCAAGGCGATCGCGGTAGCGGCCGACGTCGGCGCCGAAGCCGATGTCGAAGCCTTCATTTCCCGCGCGGTCGAAGCCTTCGGCGGGCTCGATGCCGTCTATGCCAATGCCGGCATCAGCGGCGGGCTGGTGCCGCTGGCGGAGCAGACGGTCGAGCATTGGCAGGAGGTGCTGCGCGTCAATCTGATCGGCGCGTTCTTGGCGATCAAGCATGCGGCCCCGCTCATGGTGAAGCAGCGCGCAGGCTCCATCCTCTGCACCGCCTCGGTCGCGGGGTTGCGCGCCAATGCCGGCGGCAATCCCTACAGCGCCAGCAAGGCCGGCGTGATCAGCCTGGTGCAGACCGCGGCGAATTCGCTCTACGGCACCGGCGTGCGGGTCAACGCCATCTGCCCGGGCCTGATCGAGACCGGCATGACGGAGCCGATCTTCGAGCGCGCCCGCGAGCGCGGCACCCACGAAAGGATCGGCCAGCTCAATCCGCTCACGCGCTACGGCAATCCCGAGGAGATTGCCGCCATGGCCGCGTTCCTGGCGAGCGATGAAGCCTCCTACGTGAACGGGCAGGCGATCGCGGTCGACGGCGGGCTCTCGAGCACGCATCCGTTCCCGCTGCCGCGGCGCTAATTCCCTCTCTCCGCTCGCGCGCTTTCCCTCGCCCCCTTGCGGGAGAGGGTTTCCCGAGCAAGACGCTCAGCTGGGCAGCGCAGATATTCCCGACTACCCCTGCACCGAATAGCCGCCGTCGACCGGGATGGCGGCGCCGGTGATGAAGTCGGACGCCGGGCTCGCGAGGAACACGGCGATTCCCGCCATGTCGTCGATCGCGCCCCAGCGGCCCGCGGGCGTCCGCCGCAGCACGTTCTCGTTAAGGCCGGGCACCTCGTCGCGCGCACGCCGGGTGAGGTCGGTATCGATCCAGCCCGGCAGCACCGCGTTCGCCTGGATGTTGTCGCGCGCCCACGCGCAGGCGATCGATTTGGTGAACTGCACGATGCCGGCCTTGCTCGCCGCATAGGCGGGCGCGAACGAAGCGCCGAAGATCGACATCATCGATCCGATGTTGATGATTTTTCCCGCGCCGTCGCGCTTCATCGCCGGATAGACCGCCTTCGAGCACAGGAACGCGCTCGTCAAATTGGTGTCGAGCACCTTGTGCCAATCCGCGGTGCCGAGCTCGTGCGCCGGGCGGCGGATGTTGGTGCCGGCGTTGTTGACGAGGATGTCGAGCCGGCCGCAGCGCGCGATGGCCGCTTCGACCATCGCGGCGACCGATTTCTCATCGGTGACGTCGGTCTCGACCGCGGAGGCGGACGCGCCGCGTGCTTCGAGATCGCGCACCGCCGCCCGCGATTTCTCCGCGTTCCGCGCGGCGATGACGATGGCGGCGCCGGCGCCGGCCAGGCCCCGCGCCATGCCGAGCCCGATCCCGCCGTTGCCCCCGGTCACGATCGCGACCTTCCCGCTCAAATCGAACATGATTTCTCCTGATCTTCTGTGCCGAAGCGGCTGGGTTCCCCTCCCCCCGCGCCCCGGCGCGGTGGGGAGGGGTTAGGGGTGGGGGGTAGCTTCGCGATCCGAATCTTTCAGCCCCCCACCCGGCTCGGTGCTCCGCACCTCGCCACCCTCCCCGCCGCTTCGCGGGGGGAGGGTATCTGCTCTCTCTATTCGCGGCTCAATCTTGACAAGTGTGCGTCACCGTCACGCACAACGGGGAGATCAGCGGCTCATCAGCAATTTGAGCATCAGCGCGGTGATGCGGCCGAACGGCGGCCGCAGGAATTTGGCGCCGTTGAACCGGCTCTGCAGAAAAACTCCCTTGCGATGCGAGAAGGTCTGGAACCCGATCTCGCCGTGATAGGCGCCGATCCCGGAGGCGCCGATGCCGCCGAACGGCAACTCCTCGATCAGCACGTGGAGCAGCGTGTCGTTGACCGAGACGCCGCCGGACAGCGTCTTGTTCAGAACCTCGTCGCGCTGCTTCTCGTCCTCTCCGAAATAATACAGCGCCAGCGGCCGCGGCCGGCGATTGACGTATTCGATCGCCTCCTCGATGCGGCCGTAGGATTTCACCGGCAGCACCGGGCCGAAGATTTCCTCGCGCATGACCAGAAGCTCGTCGCCCGGCTCGATGACGAGGGTCGGCGCGAGCTTGCGCGCGTCGGCACCAAGCTTCTCCTGCGCCGGATTGAACTCGACGACCCGCACGCCCCGCTCCTTCGCCTCGGCGACGTAGCGCACAACGCGCCGATAATGCCGCTCGTTGACGATCGAGTCGTAGTCGGGGTTCGCCGCCAGCATCGGATAGAATTTCTGCACCGCCTCGCCGGCGAGCTTGATGAAGTCCTCGCGGCGCTCCCGCGGCACGAGCACGTAGTCGGGCGCGATGCAGGTCTGCCCGGCGTTCAACAGCTTGCCGGACACGATGCTGTCGACCGCCGCCGGAAGCGCCGCGTCCTCGGCGAGGATGCACGGCGACTTGCCGCCGAGCTCGAGCGTCACCGGCGTGAGATTCTCGGCCGCGGCGCGCATCACCTGCCGGCCGACTGCGGTCGAGCCGGTGTAGAACAGATGGTCGAACGGCAGACCGGCGAACGCCGCGCCGACATCGGGGCCGCCGAGGACGGTTGCGACCTGTTCGGCGGGAAACAGGCTGCCGAGGAACTCGGCGAGGAATTGCGCGGTGCGCGGCGTGAGCTCGGAGGGTTTCAGCATCACCCGGTTGCCGGCCGCGAGCGCGGCGATCAGCGGCATGATCGCCAGCTGGAACGGGTAATTCCACGGGCTGATGATGCCGACGACGCCGACCGGCTGATGGAGAATGCGGGCGCGGGCGGGCATGAATTCGAGGCCCACCGAGACGCGCTTGGGCGCCGTCCAACGCGGCAGATGCCGGATCGCGTGGCGGATCGCCGCGAGCGTCGGCCACACGTCGGCGAGCAGCGTCTCGTAGCGCGAGCGGTTGCCGAAGTCGCCGGAGATCTCCAATGCGATCCGCTCGGCGTTGTTCTTGATCGCCCGACGCAATCTTCGCAGGTCGGCGCGGCGCTCCTGAAGCGTCGGCGGCCCTGCCTTGAGGAACGCCTCGCGCTGCCGCGCCAGGATCTCCTGCATTGCTTGGGAGCCGACGTCCGGGCGAGCTTCCGCCACGCTGACCACGCTCATGATCTTGCTCCTCGTCCGATCGCGTCCCGAAATTAGGACCTATCCGAGAATTCGCCGGCCCAAAGCCCGGCCGAGAATCCGCGCTTTCTGCGCGAGCGGCAACCGCAGGAACGTCGTCTTGCCCGCGCCTGCGGTGAACGCGGTGGGTTTGGAATAATCGATGCGCACGTCGACGATCACCGGCCGGCCCGCGGCGGCTAGCGCGCCCGCCTGGCCGATCGCGCTGGCAAGCGCGGCGTCCTCGGGCAGATCGACGAACGCGGCGCCGGTCGCGGCCGCAACGCCCTCCAGATCGAACTCGCCGAGCTCGGTGCAGGTCTTGCGATTGTACGGCAGTTGCTGGAACTGGGCGATCTGCGAGAGCTCGCCGTCGTGGAACACGTAATAGACGATGCCGAGCCCGTTGCGCACCGCGGTCAGGATCTCCATGCAGCTCATCGCGAACGCGCCGTCCCCGACGATGACGTTGACCGGCACGCCCGGATTGGCGAGCTTGGCGCCGACCGCGGCCGGCACCGCGTAGCCCATGCAGTTGAAATCGGTGGGCAGGATCACGCTTTTGATGCCGTGGACCGGGAACAGCTCGGCGGCCAGAAAGGTGTGATTGCCGTCGTCGAGCACGGTGATGGCCGTGTCGGACGCCTGCCGGCGCAGCTCGTCGAAGAACCGCGCCGGATTGACCTTGCCGTCGGAGCGATGCGCGTACCAGGATTCCCGATACGCGGCCTTCTCGCGCCGGATCAGCTCGATCAGCGCTTGGTTCGGCTCGCGCGGCGGCGCGGCGGCATCGAGCGCGGCGAGCAGCGCCTCGAGTGCCTGTCTCGCATCGCCCGCGATGGCGACCTTGGCCGGATAATTGGCGTTGAAGACCTGCGGATTGATGTCGATGTGGATCAGGTTCTCGGGGACCTTGGCGCCGTAGCTGCCGGTCGCGATCTCGGCAAACCGCGTTCCCACCGCCAGCAGGCAATCGCAGTGTTTGAACGCGGCTTGCGCGGCCGGGACCGCGGCGGGCCCGAACCCGAACCCGGCGTGCAGCGGATGATTGGCCGGGAAGGAGCTGAGGCCTTGCAGCGTGGTCGAGACCGGCGCCTGCAGCCGCTCGGCGATCGCGCCGACCTGCGGGTAGGCATCGCGCGCGCCCCAGCCGACGAAGAGCGCCGGGTGCGTGGCCGCCGCGAGCAGCGCGGCGGCATCGGCGATCTCCGTTTCATGCCCGAGGCGGGTTTCGGCAGGACGCGAATACGCCGGCAGCTCGGGAATCTCTCCCGGGAATGCCTGCAGGTTGAGCGGGATCTCCACGAACACCGGACCCGGCTCGCCGCCCGTCGCGATGTCGTAGGCGCGAAAGATGGTCGGCACGATGTCCTCGTGTCGGGTGACGTGAAACGTCGCCTTGGTCAGCCCCCTCATGAATTGATGCAGATCCATCTGGTGGACCTGATAGCGCCGTCCGCTGTCGGTGCGCACCCCGCCGGTGAGGATCAGCATCGGGATGCCGTCGAGGAAGGCTTCGCCGATGCCGCTCGCCGCATGGGTGAGGCCGGCGGCCGGTACGATGACGAGCGTGCCGATGCTCGGAGAGAGCCGGCTCACGGCGTCGGCCATGAACGCGGCACCGCCTTCGTGCGTCACCAGGATCGGCGTGATGCGATTGGAGCTGTCGAGCTCGTCATAGAGCTCGGTGTTCTGCACGCCCGGAATGCCGAAGGTGAACCGCACCCCGATCTGCTCGAGCGCGTAGATGGCAAGCGCGGCGCCGGTGCGTTTCATGGCCCGTCCGAGGCGCCGGCGCCATTCATGGATTGCCGCGACTGGCTCACGACGCCCGCCCGATGCCGCGTCCGGCCATGCGCCCGGTGAAGATCGAGGCGCCCAGGAAGGTGCCTTCGAGCCCGCGCAGGCCGTGCATGCCGCCGCCGCCGAAGCCCGCCGCCTCGCCGACCGCGTAGAGCCCGGCGATCGGTTGATCGCCGTCGGCCAGCACGCGGCAATCGAGATCCGTGGCGATGCCGCCGAGACTCTTGCGGCTCACGATGAACTCGCGAATGGCGATGAGCGGCATGGCGCGCTCATCGAGGATCGTCTGTGATTTGCTGATGCGCATGCGGTCGGCACGATATTGGCGCAGCTCTGCGATGCGCCGCAACTGCGGATCTGCCTGCAATTCCGGCCCGCGCGCGACTTCGGCATCATAGCGCCTCACCGCTCCGGTGAGCGCATCGAGATCGACGCTGCTGTCGCCCTGCAGGGCGTTCATCTTGTCGACGAGCTCCGGCAAGGAGCGCGCCGCGACGAAGTCGCGGCAGTTCACCGTCATCTCCTCGACCAGCCAGCGATTGCCCAACAACATGTCGCGGGCGAATCGGAGCCAGCTCTTGTCGCGAATCGACGGGTTGAACTCGGCCCCGGACACCGCGAGCTCTTTCAGCGCGATCCTCCGGTTCATCAGCTGCCAGCTGTACTGCCGCTCCTGCGCGCAGATCGCGGTGACGAGCGCGCGCGTGTCGAAGCCGCTGACGAGCGGCGGAAAAATCCGCTCGCCGCGCCAGTTGAGCCACAGCGCGGATTTCGCCGGCACCAGGGAGAGCCCGTGCAGCGGCTTGCGCGGCCGGTAGTGATGCACGCCCGAAGCGTAGTTCCACATGTTGTCGAGATGGCTGAGCCGCCCGCCGATCGTCGCAACCGCGTCGTGCAGCTTGCCGTCCGCATATTTGTGGGAGCCGTTGAGAATCACTTCCGGCGGCTTGCGCCAATCCCGGTGCCAGTTCGCCTTGACGCGAGGAATGTCGCCGTTGATGCCGCCGCTCGCGACGATGACGTGCTCGGCCCGTGCCTCGAACGGCGTGCCGTCGCGTTCGTGCGCGCCCGCGCAGCCGACGACCCGCCCGCCCTGCGTGACCAGCGTTTCGACCCGGTGCTGGAACTTGACCCCGAACCGGCTGCGGTTGGGATGCGAGCCAAGCGCCGCGATCAATCGCGTGGCGAGCTCGCGTCCGGTTCCCCACACGATATGGAACCGCGGCACCGAGTTTCCGGGCGGCGTCTCGCCGCGCTCGACCCAGGCCGGCAGCGGCAGGAAGCGGATGCCGCCGGCGCGCAGCCATTCGTAGACGTCGGGGATGCAGCGCTCCACGTAGGTTTCGGCCCACAGCTTCGGGAACCGGTCCGCGGGCCCGAATTCCGCGAACGAATGCCAGTCGCGCAATGCCTGCGCCGGGCTGTCCTTGATGCCGTTGCGCTGCTGCTCGCGGCTGTTCACGAAGAACAGGCCGCCGAAGCTCTCTTTGGCCAGTCCGCCGAAGCCGCTTTCCTCGTCGCGGTCGAGGATCAGCACGTCGCGGCCATGGTCGAGCAGCTCGAGCGCCGCCGTAATCCCGGCGATCCCACCGCCGATCACCAGCACGTCGGCCGTATAATTCGCCATGGCGCCCTTTCCCCGCTCATCGGGCGATTTCGAAGCCCAATGTGACGACCGCGCGCAGCGTGTTCTCGCCCGGCGCGATCGGCATCCGCGTGCTCGGCGCCGGCTGGGCCAGCGCGCGCATCGGCCCCGGTGCCGAAGATCCCGGTTCCTCCTCGATCGAGATCACTTTACCGAGCGTGACCCCGGCGGCGCGCGCATAAACTTCCGCCTTGCGGCGCGCATCCGCGATCGCCGCCTCGCGGGCCTGGTCGAGAGCCTTGCCCGGATCGGATACCAGGAATTCCACGTTCCACACGTCGGTGGCGCCCGCGGCGATCAGGCGATCGAGCACGTCTCCGAGCTTCTCGATGTGCTTGATCTTGGCGCTGACGTGATTGACGACATTATAGCCGACGAGCTTCTGTTCCTTGCCGGAGTCCTGGGAGGCATACACGGGCTGGATCGACAATTGGGCGGTGCGCACATCCTTCTGCGGGATGCCGGATTCGGTCAGCGCGGTGAGAAGGGCCGCCATGGTCTTGGAATTCGTCTCGGTCGCCTCGCGCACGGTCTTGCCTTGCGTGGTGACGCCGCTGCGAATCTGCACGACGTCGGGCGCGACGCTGACGCTGCCCTCCCCGCTCACGACCACCCGCGGGCCGGTCGCTCGCTGCTGCGCGCCCGCGCCATCGATGGCGCCGACGGCGCACAGGCCGAACGCCAATGCCAGTCGCCACCAGCCGAGCCGGAAACGCCATCCTGGGGCGGGCATGCTCGCTCCCTTCCTTGCCGGACCGAGAACGCGGTAGATGGAAAATGCGGCCGATCAAAGCCTAGCACTTCCTTCGCGGTTCTGCAGGGGAGCGAGTCGCTGGATCTCAAAGCAAAAGCCCGTGCGACCGGCACGGGCTTCGCGGCGTCTGGCTCTCAGGTATCACGCGGCGTTCTGGAAAGCCTTGGTGACGCCGGTCTGGATCGGCTCCGCGGTCTCGGCTGCCAGTTTCTGCACCAGCGCTCCGAGCACCTTGGCCTGCTCGGCAAGCGCCTGGAACCGCTCGCGGGCATGCGCGGTCGACACTTCCACGACGTCCGTCGGCGACTTCACCGCCAGAAGCGCGATGGCGTAATCGAAGCCGGCGTTGGCGTTGGCGCGCGCGGCATCGACGACCTGCCGATTGTACTCTGCGGCGCCTTCGCTGGCCGCCGCATAGGAGTGTTCGAGCACGCCGGTCGCCTGCTCGGCGGCCGCTTTGGCCCGCTCGTAGGCGGCCTTGACTTGCGCGATGCCTTGCTCGGCGATCGCACGCAGCTCGGCTGGCAGTTCGAATTTGGGCAGTTCGAATTTGGGCAAGTCGAACTTGGGCAGGTCGAACTTGGGCAGGTCGAACTTGGGCAGGTCGAACTGCGGGAATTCGAACAGCGGGATCACGGGAGCGGCGCCAGCGTTCGCTGTCTTTCGGGGTTCGGTCATGACACTCGTCCTTTCGGGGCGGCCATGTTGGGAAGTCGGGACCTGCCGCCGGTGCGGTCTCCGTCGTGTCCGGCAGCGCGGGAAGACCCTTTGCTGCCATTCGGTAGAACCAATATAGCATCGTTTATTGTGCACTGCAACATGAGCAATGCGATGCACCAATGCAAACCTGTTGCCAGCTAAGCCATTGAAAGCCCGTCAGTCCTGGCCAATGGATTGAACGCGCCGCCGCGCGAAACGCAATGCTGCTATGCACAATCGAAGTGCAGGCGATGGGGCATCCCCGGAGCGGGCGAAGCAGCCACGCTCCCGCCGTTCCGTCAGCTCTCCGGAATGGTCTGGAGCGCGTAGAACTCGACCTTTTCCACCCTGCCCTTGACGGCCACCGCGTGGAGTTGGTGGACCGACAGGTCGAGCCCCGCTGCCTCTGCCGCCCGGCGCGAGATCACCAGCGCGCAATCGTATTCCTTGGTCAGCCCTTCGAGCCGTGCCGCGGTGTTTACCGCGTCGCCGATGGCGGTGATGATCTGCGAGCGCGGCGGTCCCATCGAGCCGACGATGGCTTCGGCGAAATGCATGCCGATGCCGATTCGCAGCGGCTGCGCCAGCTCGCCCACGAGCCGGCGATTGAGCTGTTCGAGCCGGGTGAGCATCTCGCGAGCGCCGCGCAAGGCGTCGGCCGGCCCCGTGGCCGGATCCTTCGCGGTAAGCCCGTAAAGCGCCAACAGCCCGTCGCCGGTGAATTGCGAATAATGGCCGTCGGTCGCATCGAGCGCCTTGGTCATCTCCGTGAAGAACTGATTGAGGATGAAGAGCACGTCGTAGGGGAGCTTCGCCTCGCCCAGCGTGGTGGACCCGCGCAGGTCGACGAACACCATGGTGATCAGCCGCTCGCTGCCCTCGAGCCCGCCGCGCACGCTGCATTGCGCCGGGGTGGCGTCGGCGGGCAGCAGCGGCATCACGGTAAGGTCCGCGGTCGGGCGGATCTGGCAGGCGAGCCGCAGTCCGGGCGGTGCCTCGATGCGCGCCAGGGCTTTCGCTTCCAGCACGGCCGGGGCGGGAAGTGCGGCAAGCCCCCGGGTGACCATGACCCGGCAGGTGGTGCAGCGCGCCCTTCCGCCGCACACCGAGGCGTGCGGGATGCCGTTCTCGCGCAACGTTTCGAGCACGGTCGCGCCGGGCAGGATCGGCATCGTGCGTCCGTTCGAATGGGTGAGCATCGGCGGCCGGCGCATCCGATAGGCGAGCCGCCGTCCCCACACCGCAGCGAACGTCAGCCCTACCAGGGCGAAATGGCTGGCGAAGCCGAGATAGGCCCATCGATAGATGGTGCCGCTGTCGGCCGGCGTGAGATTGGCGTCCTTGAGCACGGAGGCTGCGTAGCCCGGCTCCTCCGCCTCACGCACGATCTGGTTGCCGGCGGACACATAGCCGGCGAGCGCGAGCGTCGGGATCAGAATCGCGACCGCCGCGAGCCCGCCCCGCACGTTCGGATACCAGTTCTTGGTGCGCAGCCAGAAATGAATGCCGATCGAGGCGTGGGTCCACACCGTCAGCAGCGCGGCGCTCTGGATGAACACGTATTTCGGCGTGACCACCCATTGCAGCACCAGAATCTCGATGTAGTCGCTGTCCACGCTGAGCAATTCGCCGGCAACGCGCGTCGCCAGCACGTGGACCATCAGCAGCGGCGGAATGCACAGGCCGAGGCCGAGTTGCCACCATTCCCAGGCGGAGAGGCGCAGATAGCGCCGCTCGTAGATCGACCACAGCGCGTTGGCGTAATGCACGAAGGCGGCCGTGAGCAGGATCGCCGTGCCGGGGCCGCTGCGCCACGGCTCCATCAGCATCGTGAGCACGCGGTTGGCGACCGGGAACGAGACGAGCAGCGTGATATGGCTGACGAGGTGGCAGACCACGAACGAGAGCAGGACCAGCGCGCTGACGAGCCGCAGCCGCGCCCGCACCGCCCGCACGTTCCAGCGCATCCCGCCCGGCGCCGCTCCTTCGCGACGCGGCGGGGCGTCGGCGGTTCCGGAGACACTGGTCATGATGTTGTCGATAATCCCATCGCGGCCGAATGACGACTCATGGACCAGTATAGTCGAGGCAAAATTCCCCAAAACAGGCGAAAACTCGATCAAGTCCGGTATTGGGTGCGGTAACGCACCCAGGCCGTGGGCCATGGCAGTTCGGCCTCGTCGCGCCCTTTCGGGAGCAAGTCGAGGTGATGATAGGCGGCGTTCATCATGTCTAGACTAGCCCGCGCGCGTAGCGGGAATAGGCATGGACGAAGCTATCAGGAAAGCCTCGCGTTCGGGCTTCACGCCGCCTGTTTGACCAGCACCAGCATCTCCCGCGCCTCGGCCGGGCTTGCGACCGCGCGGCCAGCGTCCCGCGCGTAGTTTGCCAGCATCTCGACCAGCGGGCCGTTCGACGACGCCTTGGATCCGTCCGGCAGATAGAACGTGTCCTCGAGCCCGGTGCGCAGATCGCCGCCGAGCTCCGCGGCGCGCCGGTGCAGCCGCCAGATCTCGGCGCGCCCGATCGCGGTGACCTGCCAGCGCGCGTCTTTGAGCGCGAGCTTTCGCAAGATCGGCAGCAGATCCGGATCGGCCGGCATTCCGGATTCCACGCCCATGACGAAATTGTAGCGCGGGCGCCCCCGGACCATGCCGTTCCGTGCGTACATTTCGACGCAGCGCACGATGCCGGTGTCGAAGCATTCGAACTCCGGCTGCGTTCCGGTCTGCGCCATCACGTCGAGATAGGCCTTGACCTTCTCGACCGGATTGTCGAACAGCCGCGGCGGCCAGGCCCAGCTGCCGTCGGACCTGACCTTGAGGTAATTGAGCGATCCGGCATTGCAGGCGGCGATCTCCGGCTTGATTGCGCGCAGGCAATCGAGCGGGCCTTGGATGTCCGGCCCTCGCGTCCCGGTCGATTGATTGAGGATCACGCCCGGGCAGGCGTCGCGGATCGCCTGCATGATCGCGACCGCGACGCTCGGCTCCCACGAGGGCAGATGTCCTTGGCCCTGCCCTTGCTGGCGGAAATGCACATGCATCACAGAAGCGCCGGCGTCGAATGCCCGCCGCGCCTCGCGCGCCATCTCCTCGGGCGTGACCGGAACCGGGTGCTGCCGGGGATCGGTCAGCACGCCGGTGAGCGCGCAGGTGATGATGAGAGGTCAGAGGTCAGAGGTCAGAGGTCAGAGGTCAGAGGTCAGAGGTCAGAGGTCAGAGGTCAGAGGTCAGAGGTCAGAGGTCAGAGGTCAGGATATCAGATGTCCGCTGTCCACGGTCAATAGTCGGATCCAGCCGGCGAGGGACTTTCCCGTTCTGACTTCTGACTACTGACTACTGATTCCTGATTGGTCGGCGCGGGACTTTCCGGTTCTGACTTCTGACTACTGACTTCTGATTCCTGGCTCTGGAGCTCGCCGAGGAGCTGGCGGGTCGCGACCTGGTCGCCGGCCTTGACGTGAATTCGTGCGAGCACGCCGTCGCGCTCCGCGGCGATCTCGTGCTGCATCTTCATGGCCTCGACGATCAATATGCGCTGCCCCTTCCTGACGCTGTCGCCGACTTTCGCCAGCACCGCGATCACGGCGCCGTTCATCGGCGCCAAGAGCTGCGATCCTGTGCGCCGGTCGCCGGTGTTGGCCGCCTCCAGCGTGGTTTCCCGAAACGCCGCGGTCCACCCGGCGACATCGAGGTGCAAGACGTCATCGGCGAAGGCGAAATGCGCGCGCTGCTGCAGGCCGTCCAAAGCAAACCGCAGCTCGCCTGAGCCGCGATCGAGGAGGTCGATCGCAACGCGCTTCTCGCCCAGCGCGATCGAAAAACGGCCGCGACCGGTGGGGATGATTTCCGCGGCGAATTGCGCGCCGGCGCCGGTCACGCGCAGCGGCCATGCCAACGCGCCGGTCGAGGACCAATTGGCGAGCATCGAGTCCTGTTGCGTCGCAGTTTTCTCAAACAGCAGCGCGGCGGCGAGCGCGGCGATGTCGTCGCCCGGCACCGGACGCCTGGCAAGCTGCGCGCTGCAATGTCGGTCGATGAACGCGGTAGTCGCCCCGCCGGCGACGAAGACCGGGTGCGCGAGCACGCTCGCCAGAAAACTGCGATTGCTGTCGATCCCGAGCACGATCGTATCCTCGAGCGCGGCACGGAGCCGCCGGCGCGCTTCCTCGCGCGTTCTTCCAAAACCGATCACCTTGGCGAGCAAAGGATCGTAGAACGGGCTCACCGGCTGGCCCGAGCACAGCCCATGATCGACGCGCACGCCCGCGCCCGTCGCCGGCCGCCAGGCCAGGATGGTGCCGCTGCGGGGCAGGAAGTTTTCGTAGGGGTCTTCCGCGTAGAGCCGCGCCTCGATCGCGTGACCCTCGAAGCGAACCTCGTGCTGGCGCGGCAGCGGCTCGCCGGCCGCGACCCGCAATTGCCAAGCGACGAGGTCGAGCCCGGTGATCGCCTCGGTCACCGGATGCTCGACCTGCAGCCGCGTGTTCATTTCGAGAAAATAGAACTTTTCGGAGGCGTCGAGCAGGAACTCGACGGTTCCGGCGCCGCGGTAGCGGATGGCACGCGCGGCGGCGACCGCGGCTTCGGCGATCTTGCCCCGCAGCTCGGGGGAGACCGCCGGCGACGGCGCCTCCTCGATCACCTTCTGGTGCCGGCGCTGGATCGAGCAATCGCGTTCGCCCAAATGGATGACGTTGC
>WNGM01001950.1_pt1 | contig 16632 bp, 15 predicted proteins | sample 5400571 | NCBI WGS metagenome assembly WNGM01 (sample SAMN13153378, study PRJNA577476) | soil metagenome | isolation source: 100 cm soil or saprolite under Garry oak tree replicate 2 | place: USA:California | collected 2016-06-15 | reverse complement strand
AGAGGGACGTGCGATCCTTTAACGAAAGGAAACACTTATATGAAAACTCTCCTCAGCGGGCTGGCAGCATTCGCGCTCTTTGCGTTGATCCTAATGCCAGCCACTCAAGCAGCCGAAAAATCCAGCGACAAAAAAACGCCCAAGGAAGGCCAATCCTATAGCGGCAGCGGAACGGTGATAAAGAACAACATCGACATCTGCATGGTGACAGGGCTGCGTTGGGCATTGCACCCCGAAAGCGGAGAAGACGTGAAAGTCTATCCCAAGACGAAGCACGCGACCGAAGTGCTTGACCAGGCTTCAAAAAATAACTCGACAGTCCACGTCAACGGAACTTGGAAACAGACGGCCGACTGCCATTACGTGGAGACTTCGAAGGTCACGATCAGCAAGAAATAACGCTCGCGCCTCGCGTTATTTCAAAGCGTGCGCTTTTAGGTCTTCGAGCGTGACGAATTCGGTGGCGGAGGAATGGGTTGCTTCGAGATCAACGGGGGCCGCGCGGTTGTGCTCAAGCGCGGATTTCCAGCGGGTAACGCAAACGCACCATTTGTCGCCAGGTTTGAGTCCCGGAAATCCCCATTCCGGAACGGGCGTGACGAGATCGTTACCGTCGAGCACGGAGAAATCTAAAAACTCGCGCGTGACCTTCACACAAACCGTGTGCAAGCCGAGGTCCTCGGGTCCGGTTCGACAAAAGCCGTCGCGAAAAAATCCGGTTACCGGATCGCGGCAACAGCATTTGAGTTCGGTCCCCAGGACGTTCGTCGGCATGACTACGCGAACTCGGGTTCCTCAGTTGAAACCGTGGCTTCGCCTTCGCTTTGCCTGAGCGCCTGCTCAACTGCGCGCCACGGAAGCATCGCGCATTTCACGCGCTGCGGAAATTTTCGAACACCACGCATCACGAGGAGATCGCCGAGCTTTTTCGGCGCATCGTTGTTTGTTTCCGTTGTCACCAAATCGTGAAATGCGTGGAGCATTTCTTCGACTTCGTCCCGGCTTTTGCCTTTCAATTTCATTGTCATCAACGAAGCCGAGGACTGACTGATGGCGCAGCCGTGTCCGGTGAATTTGATTTCCTGCAAGCCGCCGTCACCATCGAATTTTACGCCAAGATGAATTTCGTCACCGCAAGCCGGATTATCGCCGTGAACGCGAACGGCCGCATCCGCGAGCTCGCCGAAGTTCCGGGGCCGGCGTGAATGATCCAGGATCACCTCCTGATAAAGTTCTTCCAGGTCGCCAAGGTCCGGGTTCATTTGAAAAAACGGACCGTTTTCTCGAGGATGTCGATCATGCGATCGATCTCCTCCCGCGTGTTATAAAAATAAAAACTGGCGCGCGAGGTCCCGGGCACCCCGAACCGGCGCATGAGGGGTTGGTTGCAATGATGTCCGCCGCGCAGGGCCAGACCATATTGGTCGGCGAACGTGGTCAGATCGTGGGGGTGCGCCGCGTCCATCACAAAACTAATGACCCCGCCCCGGTCTTGCTCAGGGCCAAGGACGCGCAGTCCTGGCAATTCGGCCATTCGCTTCAATGCGTATTCCGCAAAATCGACATCGTGCTGAAAAATTTCAGCGCGTCCGATTCCTTCGATGTAATCGATGGCAGCGGCCAATCCGATCGCCCCTGCGATGTTCGGCGTGCCCGCTTCGAAACGATGCGGCGGTTTTTTGAATGAACTCTTTTCCAAAGTGACGCTGACAATCATCTCGCCGCCGCCGTGCCACGGTGGAACCGATTCGAGAATTTCCGATCGACCATAGAACACGCCGATTCCGGTCGGGGCGCACATTTTGTGACCGGAGAACGCAAGGAAGTCGCAGCCGAGTTCCTGAACATTGAGCGGCATGTGCCCGATGCTTTGCGCCGCATCAACAAGAGTGACTGCGCCAACAGCGCGCGCTTTTTGGCAGAGATCGACGACCGGATTAATCGTCCCGAGGGAATTAGAAACTTGAGTGAAGGCAAACATTTTCACTTCGGGCGTAAGCAACGACGAAAGTTTTTCGAGCGCGAGGGTGCCGTCGTCGCGAACCGGAACGAACCGCAGCTGCGCGCCAATTCTTTCGGAGAGCAACTGCCAGGGCACAAGGTTGCTATGGTGCTCCATCTCGGTGAGCAAAATCACGTCACCGGCGCGGAGAAATTTTCCGCCCCAAGCTTGCGCGACCAGATTAATGCTCTCGGTTGTGCCGCGGGTGAATACGATCTCGTCCGCGCTCGTCGCGCCGATGAAATCGGCGACGCGCTGCCGGGATTTTTCATAATGCTCGGTCGCCCGCGCGCTCAATGTGTGCAGGCCGCGATGCACGTTGGCGTTTTCATGTTCGTAATAACTTCGGACAACATCGAGGACGGCGCGCGGCTTCTGGGAGGTGGCGGCGTTGTCGAAGTAAATCAGCGGATGGCCGTTGACGCGTTCCCGCAGAATCGGGAAATCCTCGCGGAGCGCGGACCAATCCACGCGACTCATGGCCACCTTGTGCATGAGATAATCTGCTCCAAGCCCCGGCTCGCGCCACTTTATTCGCACGCGTGAGGATCGACATCCGCACGAACTGTGATCTACGATCAGTCCCTCTACACGGCGTGCGCCCATCGGATGAAGAAAACTGCGATCGTTTATTGGCTCCTCCCGGCAAAACCGGAACGCGAACTATTTTGCACGATTATCCGAATTTTCTGTCGCGAACTGCGCGCGCCGAATTTTGAGCCGCACTTGACTCTGTTTGCTGGATCGAGAGGTCGCCAAGCACCGGCGAAGATTCTTCGTCAGGTGCGTTCGCGGCCGATTCGGTTAAGCGCCAGCAGCGTGGCTTTCTCAGGCAAATTCACAAAGACGCTTTACGTTCGATTTAAATCGACGCCGGCCTTGAAGAAATTGGCTGTCGATCTTGCCCGTGCCACAAATTCGCGCGCCAAGGCGTTACGCGATCCGCACGTCAGTCTTCTTTACACAAGAATTGCGCGCGCGGCGCAGCGGGAAATCGCCGCAGTGATCAAGCTGCCGTTTCGCACGGTTCTCTTCGATTCGGTCGCGGCAGTTCGCTGTTCGGTGCCAGTGCGGACCGCCGCCGACGTTAGAAAATGGAAAATTGTCGCCAAAAAATCGCTGCGCCAATAACGAATTGAAATCTTCTCCATCGGTTCGAGCTTTATTCGACCGATGGATTCAAAGACGAAGATTTTCGGCGAGCACGACGCGGCGACCATCAAACAAATCGAAACCTGCGTCGCGACGGGCGGCGAACGCGGCGTCCTTTGCGCCGACGGGCATAAAGGTTACGCCCAACCGATCGGCGGCGTGGTCGCTTACAAAAACAAAATTTCACTGAGCGGCGTCGGTTTCGACATCGCCTGCGGCAATCTCGCCATCCTCACGGACGCCAAACGCGAACAAATTGCGCCGAAGATCGAGAAGATCCTGGACGACGTGGTGCGGGAAATTTCGTTCGGGATCGGACGCAAAAGCAAAACACGCGTCGAGCACGAATTGTTCGACGACCCGGCGTGGCATTTGAAACCGATCGGCGATTTGAAATCGATCGCGGCCGAGCAGCTCGGAACCGTGGGCGGTGGGAATCATTATGTGGATATTTTCGCGGACGAGCAGGACCGCGTCTGGGTGGGCGTGCATTTTGGGTCGCGCGGACTCGGGCACAAAACGGCCACGCATTTTTTGAGAGCGGCCGGTGGAAAAGACGGAATGGATGTGCCACCGACCGTGGTCGATGAGAAGTCAGAGATTGGTCACGATTATCTCGCGGGAATGCATTTGGCGGGGCGTTACGCGTATGCCGGACGAGAGGCGGTTGCACGACACGTGGTGAAAAGCATTTTAGGAGCGCAGATTGTCGAAGAAGTTCACAACCATCACAACTTCGCCTGGCGGGAGAAGCATAATGGCGAAGAGTTTTGGGTCGTGCGCAAAGGCGCGACCCCGGCTTTTCCGGGACAAAAAGGCTTTGTCGGCGGAAGCATGGGTGACAACGCGGTGATTATCGAAGGGGTTGATTCGCCAACTTCGCGCGAAGCGCTTTTTTCGACAATCCACGGCGCAGGGCGAATCATGTCGCGCACGGCAGCAAAAGGAAAATTCGTCAAGGTCGGCAACAAACGAATTCGCCAGGACGGACTCGTCCGGCACGATGAGATGATGAAATGGTTGCACGACCGCGGGATTGTCCTACGCGGCGGAGATCTGGACGAAGCGCCGCAAGCGTATCGACGCTTGCCGGACGTGTTGAACGCTCACGCGGGTACGATTCGAATTTTGCATACGCTGCAACCACTCGGTGTGGCGATGGCCGGGCGCGATATTGTCGATCCTTACAAAGACTAAGCGTGATTGCGATTTTCAGGGCGTCGCGGACGGAGGCGACTCCGAAGCCGGCGTCGTAGACGCCGGTGTCGGAGTTGGGGATGGTGACAGCGATGGCGTTGGACTAGGTGAAACGCCGGCGATTTTTGCCAGCTCATCTTCGAGGACGCGTTTTTCTTCGGCGTAGATCGGACCGCGCTTCGCGACCTGGATGTATTCCTTGGCGCCGTCAGTTTGGTTTACATCCAGCAGCAAAACTGCGGCGTAAACCGCGGCATGCGATTCATGCAACGCTTCGGGCGGCAGCTTTTGCAAAATTTCGAGCCCCTCGGTCGTGCGACCCTGCGCATAAAGTGAGAATGCATAAGTCACTGCGCAGCTCAGGTCATCCGGCGCGCGCTCGTAAGCTTGCCGGGCCAGTTCCTGCGATTGCTTTGTGTTCTGATCGATGTTTAACCCGAGGCGCGCGAGGTTGGCGGTGATCCCAATTTCGTTAGGCGAAGCGTCGTGTAAACGCTGGAGGACATCGTACAGTTTTTTTAGGTCATTGTTTGCACGATAGAGCTTATAAAGTGCGTCGAGCGCCTCGCGGCGGCAGGCCGGAATGTGCGAGAGTCGCGACCAAAGCGCCTCGCTTTCGATCGGCAGATTCCATTTAGTCGCCAGGCGCGCGAGGTTGATTTCCTTTTCCCGTTGATCAGCGGCGGCATGGAGCGCCGCGCGCCATAGGGTGTCAAACTCGGCATCGGCACTGGATTGGCGTGATTGCCGGGCGGCAAAGCCTTGATACGCGAGCCGGAGATAATCCTCTTTTCCCCAGGATTCGCTTCGGGTCCACCGCCGCAAACGCGACCAGTTCCTTTGTTCGGCAAAGGCGGCTGCTATAGCGATTGCCGCCGGCGGTTTCGCCGTGGCCGCAGCGGGTAATTTGTCCATCCATTTTACAACGTCAGACGCGAGTCCGTTTTCGTTCATCCAATCCATGAGAAGTCCAAGATCATCGGCATTACGCGCTGCGACCGGTTTCACCTTTTCCAGAAGCGCGTCGAATTTCTTCGCGTCCAGCTTCCGATAAAAGTTCAGGCAGAGAAGATAATCGCCGAAACTGACTTGCGGCGACATCTGCAGTTGTTGTGCGAATCGATCGGCGTTTTGGAGATCGTTGCGGTCGACCGCGTCGTTGAGCAATGCGCGGAGCGCGCCGGTGCGGAACTGCGTGACCTGAGTAAGATGCTCCAGATTGGCGCGCGCTTGGGCGCTTTTCTCCGGAGCCTGTGACCGGATCTGGAGCGCGGCGAGATTGAACTTATAAAGATCGTTCTTCGGGTCTTTATTTACGGCGATGTCGAACTGCTGCTCTTGTTCGGCAAGATTTCCTTCAGCGCGCGCCAGCCAGCCGGCCACAATATGGAAAGCCGCCTGGTCCTGGGCCCGCGGCGCGACCCGTTCCAATGTTTTGCGCGCGAGATCGATCTGGCCGAACCGGAGCGCGGCCGAGGCAAGGTTAAGTTGGCTGTCGATGTTGTCGGGCTGCAAACGTGCAATTTGCGCCCGCCAGGAAACTGTTTCCTCCGAGTTTTGTTTTTCGGTGGCTTCGGCCAGGATGTAAAAAGCGGGAAGTGAGTCACCGTGGCGCGCCAGGACCTGGCGCGCCAGACGGTTCGCTGTAACGAAATCGTTTTCCTCCAGCATTGCGCCGGCGCGCTTGAGCAACCGCGATTCGTGCCAGCCGAGGTAAAGCTTGGAGCCGTAAGTTCCAAAAACAATAATCAGGAGCGCGATGGCGGCGGCCGCGGCGACATACAGCGCAACTCGCACGGGCGGCAAATGAAGCCGAAAGCTCGGAAGCGCTTCGATGCCAGGCAAAGATCGGCTGCGTCTCCTACGCCGCACGCGTCTGATTTTTTCAGGCATTTAATCTTTATGCGTGCCCGGTCGCAGAATGCAACTGGCGCGCGGGAAACAATCTGATCGGGGTCAGGTTTGCTCGGCTTCGCGAACAACTGGAACGTTCCCAACCTGCTCGCGTACTCGTTCGCGGACGCGAGGTCCCCAAACGTATCGCGTGAGGAGCACTTTGATCGTGGCGGTCAAAGGAACGGCGAGAATGGGTCCAAGCAGACCGCCAATCAACAATCCCCAGACAAAAATCGAGACGATGACGGTCATGGGATGCAGCCCAACGGATTTCCCGACAATGCGCGGGGCGTAAAACATCCCTTCGAGATTTTGCACAACGATAAATATGATGGTGACAATGAGCGGGTGCGTCCAATCGCCCCATTGAAACGCCGCGATCAGGACGGCCGGCACCCAACAGACAATAATTCCGACGTACGGAATCATTGTCAGGATCACGACGAGAAGGCCAATTAACGGAGCGAAATTGAGACCAAAGAGTGTGAGGATGCTTCCAATAAGTGTTCCGTCGACCAGGCAGACCAGCAGTTGGCCGCGGAAATATGCGATGACGTAGCTGTTGATCTCCGATAAGGCCGCAGCGATCTCGTCCTTTAAAGGGGATGCCCGAAGAGGAAGATAATCTTTCCATCTCTTTTCGATCCGAGGCCGTTCTTTCAAAAGGAAGAAAAGATAAATCGGCACCATGATCAGACTGAGCAGAAATCCGGTTACGCCGAGAAATCCCCCGATGCTCTTTTTGATAATATTCCAAATTTTGTCTGCCAACGTGGGCAGATAGCGCTCGAGATTCGGGATAATTTTGTCGGCTTTGGCTTCAAGTTGCTGCCGCTCGGCCGAACTGATTTTGGCCGGCGCCGCAGAGATCGCCTCAACGGGCGACGTCGTTGTTTGCGGTGAAGGAGTCGGCGCAGCCGTCGGCGTAGGAGAAGGCGCGTGTGGCGGCGGCGTTCCAAGCAAAAAATTGACCAGACCCGACGATGCGGATTTCTCGCGGCCAGAAGTGCCGCCAACCACGCGATTATATTGAACGATAAGATCGACGATGCGATCGCGCGCCTTTTGGGTGTAACCGGGAAGCTCGCGGGCGAAGTTCGCGCTCTGCATCGAAATGGTCGGTACCACCCACCAGATCAGGCCGACCAAGGCGATGAAGACGCTGGCAAAAATGACCGCGATGGCCATGCCGCGCCCCATTTTACGACGGCAAAGCTCGGTCACGAGTGGATCGAGCAGGTAGGCAAGAATCGCCGCGATCGCCACCGGAATTAAGATTGGCTGGAGAAAACTGATCAGATTCGCGCCCACGTAAACAACCCCGCCGGCGATAACGATGAGCAGGACCACAAATAGAGCGGTGAGCGCAGCCCACATTGTTCTCTTCTGCCAGGGGGTTGGGTATGCACTCATGGCGAGGGAGAGTTATTGCACGCCATCGCTCGATAGCGACAAGACGTGATTGCGGGCAGCTTTACTGAATCGGGTTTGCATTTGGAGGCTGACCTTTGCTCATTTTCGTTTTCGCATTGTCGATCTTGTCTGCCAGTTTTTTGTTTTGCGGGTCGAGGTTGAGCGCCTTTTGCCACGCATCCAAAGCCTGCGCCGGTTTGTTTAACTTCGCGCAGGCATCTCCGACGTGTTCAAGCACAACCGGATCTTCACGATTTAATTTCTGCGCGGCGCGGAGGAGATCGCTCAATGCTTGGTCGAATTTACCCTGGCGGAACTCGAGCCATCCCAATGTGTCGATGTAGGCGCCATTATTCGGATCGGCTTGGAGAGCAAGTTTAATCATTTGCTCGGCTTCATCGAGATGGGTGTCATGCTCGGCCCACATGTAAGCGAGGTAATTGTAAGCATCAGCGGCGTTGGCCGGATCCACCGCAATTGATTTTCTAAAAAGGTCCGCTGCTTTGTCGTGAAGACCGGCTTGTTCTGCGGCCGCACCATAGTCGAAATAAAATCGCGCGTTGGCAATCTCCGTACCTTCCGCTTCAGCTTCATGTAAAGCTTCTTCGAATGTCGCCACCGCTTCCTGAAAATGCTTCGCTTCGCGTTGAGCAATGCCAAGGTAATAAACGATTTCAGGCGTTTGCGGAAAGTGTTGTCGCGCTTCGCTCAGCACTTTGACTGCTCGCTCGTTCTGCTTCAACGGGCCAAGAAGGAGTTCGGCCAAATGGAGATAGGGGCTGGCTCGACCAGGATTGATGATCAAACTCTGCTCGTAATTGGCCGCTGCTTTCGCAAACATCGCTTTCGCCTGATCACTCTTTTTTTCACGTTCCAACGCGCGGGCAGCGTCATCCAGCAATCCAGCTAACAAATCGTATGGTTGATATTTTTCGGGATGTTCCTTGATAATTGCTTCGAGCATCTCCACCGCCTTCTCGCGTTGATTCGTTAAAACGAAACCGGTGGCGAGCTTCTCCCGCGCGTTGATATCGTCCGGTTCGAGCTCAAGCAGGCGCAAATAGAGCGGGATGGCTTCCTTAATTTGCTGGGTGGAAGCATAATAATCGGCGACGTCTTTAAGTGCCGCTGCATCGTCACCGGCACGGTCGGCCGCCTTTTTGAATATGTCGTTGACCCGCGCGACTTCCTCGGGCTTTGGGGGGCGATCGGGTTTAAAAACAATCGAAGCATAAAGTTTCCCGAGGCGTGCCCAGAACGCGGGGTCATCGCTCTTGATCTCGGTTGCCCGATCCAGAGATTGGAGCGCCTTCTTTTCATCTCCGGCTCCGAGCGCGATTTCGCACAGACGTTCGTAAGCATCGATATTGTGCGGATCGAGCGCGATCGCCCGATTCACATAGTCGATGGCCTGGTCAGTGCGTCGAAGATATTTTGTATAGATGAACGCAAGCTGCAGCAAAGGTCCAGGAGCGCTCGGGTTTGCTTTAATGGCGTCTTTTAAAACGTCGATCGCCTCCGGGAAATCATCCTGCCGCGTAAGCAGTGCCGCCACCCGCGAGGCTAGATTTGCCTGCCCCGGATCGACATCGAGTACTTTGCGGTAGGCCGCCAGTGCTTTGTCCATTTCCCCGTTTTCCTCAAATGACATTCCTTCAACAAAGTGGGCCAAGGCATCCGCTTTGTGCTCGCCGTCGGGGTGAAGCAAGAGGTCTTTCGCCGGCGTCATGAAGACGGAGTCCTCTTGGCGGACGGACTTTTTCGTCGGCGCCGGGCTTGGAGAAGCTGGAGGATTTGGCGCAACAGAACGTGGTCGAGCCACGAGCGAGGCAGCCAACGAGAGGAAGAACGCTCCGACTACTACTCGATGGAGAATCCGCTCAAGCCGGCGATTTGGCTCCATCATGTTGCCGATTGTAGTCGCGCGAAACCTTGCACGCAAACGTTGGAGCGCGGCCTAACGAGTGAAAAAGCTACGCTTTGTATCGCAAGCGTTTCTTGTGACGATTCGCCCGCATCCGTTTCCGCCGCTTATGTTTTGAGATTTTCGCCTTTCGTCTTTTCTTCAGGGAGCCCATAACGAATTTGCACTCTGCCGTTGCCGATCCAACCACGGAGCAGGTCTGATTTCAACTGACTTCTTGTGACAAGCACCCGTCTCGGAAGCGAATGCTAATGTCGCCAGAAGGCACCTTCTATCTAAAGAAATCGGACGAGCGTGAAATTCGCCCTTTCGGCTTTCACATTTTCGTCATCGGGCTGGTGGGATTTGAACCCACGGCCTCCTGGTCCCGAACCAGGCGCTCTACCAAGCTGAGCCACAGCCCGAACTCTTCCGGCAAGATGGACAATTGAGCGCGCACTACTTCGCGCATTTCACCATTAGTAGCAAGCAATTCCGCGAGAAGAAGTATCTCGAGGGCTGAGTCTGCCAGACCAGCTTTGAAGCCGGTGGAGGTCGGCTGAGCGGCTGAAATGGGCTGACTGTTCAAAAAATTGTCACGGGAAAAGCGGGGTAAAAATCACTTTTGTCGCATTTATGAGAGGAATTATGGAATTTCTCATTATTTCAATTAATTATCGCAAGTGCGAGAAAATGGGCACGCTGTCTGCTGATTTTTACACCGAACATGGAAGCAATGAGACTCCGACCAAAGCCGAGCACTGCGATGACCCTCCCCGAGGTCCTCGTTGCCGTGGTGTTGCTGGCTACTTTCTGCGCTTCGATCTTCGAACTCAACGCAGTCTGCCTTCGTTATATCGACGCGAGTAAAGAATCAACCGCAGCACTACAGAGCGTGCACGATCGCTGCGAAGTTTTGCGCAACCTGGCCTTTATTGATTTAACCACCAAAAGCTACGTCCAGTCCCTTCTGGCCACACCCGCCAACGGCTCCGATTTTTGTAAGAAAGCAACCGAGGTCGTAAAGATAAGCGCTTATCCGACTGCAAATGGCGTTACTCAGTTCACCCGCACGCCCGCCGGAGCTGTCGCGAACGACCTTACTGCCACCGACCTCGGCACCTCCCTCGTTCAAGTAGATGTCTCAACCTCATGGAACATGCTCGGCGGACGGGCACGCTCCGAATCAACTAGCACTATTATCTCAAACGGAACCAAAAAATGAAACTTAAAACCTCACAATCAATCGCCGGCTTCACCCTTAGTGAAATGCTGGTCAGTCTCAGCCTCAGCTCGATCGTTCTCGCCGCTGCCATCACTTCCGGCATCTCGCTGCAAAAGAGCTTCACTGCGGTCGACAACTATTTCAGCACGCAAATGCAGCAGATCCGTATCATCGATTACTTGAACCGCGATGTGAAGCGCGGTTTGGTCGTGACCACCTCGGTTGATTTGCAGAGCGTCACCATGAGCGTGCCGAAGTACATTATTCAAGCCGGCGATCCCGAGGCGATTGCGGACCCAGAGACTATCGGGACGCCACGCACGCCGACTGTCGCATATACAACGAGCGGCTGGCAGGTCAATTACAGCCCATCTACCACGACGGTGGTCTATTCGATCAGTGGCAATTCGATCCTGCGCACAGAAAACGGAGTTGTGACGACGATTGCCTCAAGCACCGACCAACTCGTGCCGCAAAGCACGGACGTCGAACTGTCGAATACCGAATATGCCAACACTTCAGTCACCTTCTTGCCGATCTTCACTTCCGGCGGTGCTGTAGCGGAGCGCACTGGCACGAGTCTTTACGCAACTGCTTATTTGCGAAATAAGCGCCGCGGCTAACCGCATTTCCAGATACTAGCAATGCGAATCTCACAACGAACGATTGCGCCCGGCAACGTGCTATTGTGCGTCTTGTGCACAATCCTGGTTGTTTCGCTCATTGGCGCAAATGTGCTCCTCAACTGCATAACGCGGTACAATGTTGCCTCTAGCCAGGTCCGCAGTTGGAAAGAATCGCTCGACGCGGCGGAGACGGGCGGTGACATCGCCTATGCCGAACTTCGCAAGACAATTTCCGATCCGACAAACGCATTCAGTCTATCCAATGGCTGGACGTATTCCGGCGGCACTTACGCAAATTCTCCGGTAACCTACGGTCAGGACAATCTGAGTACGAGTTCGCGCGTCGACCCATTTTATTACGATGGGAACGGCAACGCGTGGTACCGCATTCGCACCAAAGGCACCGCGCCGGTTCTGGGTCTGAAGCGAGTCGGAATGGATGATCGCATGGGTCCGAACACTCGTGGCGATAGCTTGTTGCGAAAAATCGATTTCAACTACGATCACTTCGTCGCTACTTACGGGCCCAACGGCGACGGCGTCGGTCAAACGCTATTGCCTGTCTCTAAACCACAGGTTAGTCGCCGCGTAGAACTGATCGCCGCGCCGATCACGCCGTTTGAAGCAGCCATCAAAGCCGGCGGCACGTTTTACGGGCTCGGCTCCGCTGCGTATGTCGATAGCTTTCGCTCTACCACTGGACCTTACTACCCTAGCGTGAAAACTAATCCAGCGGATCCGCGATATGCCGACTCCCGATCCGGCACGGTCGAGATAAACAGCTCAGTCGCGACGATCCAGGGAAGCATCTACGGCAATCTCTACACCAATGGTGGAACAGTTACCAAGAAAACGACAAGCATCTCCGGGATCATCGACAATAACGTCCCTTTCAGCTTGTCCCCGTTTGCAATGCCGAGTACGGCCGGGTGGAATTATGTGTCGTCTCCGACAATGATAAACCCCAATACGACCATCGATCCTCCTGTCGTGAATGGTGTGCCGCGAACGGGAAGCGCTGAAAGCCCCAATTATTACCTCGTTACTTCGTTCGCCAACAACGGCAACTTGACGGTTAATCCTGCAGTAGTGAATGGTGTGCCGCAGGAAACATATGTCGCCGTTCATGTAAACGGCGATATTGGCAACAGCAGTGGCACCGGCCCCACTATCACCGTACCGGCGCACGTTCATTTAGAGGTCTACTTTGACGGAAATTTCCAGACCAAAGCTGAGAACATTATCAACACCAGCGGTTATGCCGGCAATCTTCAGATCTACGGAATTAGTCCAACCGATCCGACTGTTCAGCAAACTGTTAATCTAAATTCCGGCGGTGGCTCGACCTCTGGTTTCTCAGCAGTGTTTTACACACCGAGTGCGAATTTCACAATTAATGGTGCTCCAGATATTACCGGCGCGATTGTCTGCAAAAACTTCTATGGTAACGGCAACGTGCACTGGCATTACGACCGCGCGCTCGATTCCGCAGGCGACGCCGTCGATTATCGCATCATCAGTTACGTCGAAGACATTCGTTAGGCCGATCGCTCCGCAATCGCGGCGATCCGGTTGATTGTCGTTTTTACGCGGCAAGATTGACGGCACGCGGTCGAACAAATCGGTTGACAACGCTTTCAACCGCTCGCAAAGTCAGCGCTCCATTTTATGATCGCGTCGCAGCTTACACCCTCCGCTCTCGCCACCAGCGCGCCGACCATTCTTCAATTCCCGACGGAAGCGAACCGCGCCGTCAGATCCTTGCGCCATATGACGACTCAACTCCTCCAGGAAGCAGCTCAAGTAATTCCAAACCAGCAACTCCTGATCAACGTTGTCTCCAAGCGCGTCCGCCAGCTCGGTTTGGGACATCGACCGATGGTGGAAACGACGCCGCGCATGTCGCTGACCGATATCGCTCTAAAGGAAATTATTGCCGGTAAATTGGCGCACGAGCCCCTCAAAGGTCCGGAGAACGCCTAAGTTTTCATCGCGTTTCGCACGCGATCATGTCCGCCGAGTCGGTTCTCAATCGCAAGGCGCTGCGCGATTTTCACATTCTCGAGCGTTATGAAGCTGGCATCGAGCTGAAGGGCAGCGAAGTCAAATCCATCCGCGCCGGCAAAGCCAATATCAGCGACGCTTTTGCCCGGATTGAAAACGGGGAGGCGTTTCTCTACAACGCCGATATTCAACCCTACGAAAAAGCGAGTCATGAAATCCCAGCGGCAAAACGTGTCCGTAAACTTTTGCTGCATCGACAAGAAATCGACAAGCTTTATGGCGAAAGTCAGGTCAAAGGTCGCGCCCTGGTAATCCTTAAGCTTTACTGGAAGAATGGGAAGTTGAAAGCCGAGCTCGGCGTCGGACACGGAAAAGTCGCGCGTGATAAACGCGCAGACCTGAAAAAACGTGCTGTCGAACGCGAAACCGCACGCGAAGTTGCGCGCTTCAATCGAAAACACCGCTAGATCGACATCTTCTTTCTGAATTGGGCGTTGAATCTTGAGCGTCGAACGTTGAACGTTTTCAATGGCTCCATTTTCCTATCGCGATAAGGTCGCCCTCATCACCGGCGGCTCGCGCGGTCTTGGTTTGGAAATCGCGCGACAAATTTGCGCGCGCGGAGCTAAAGTCGCTCTCATCGCGCGTGATCCCGAAGAGCTGGCCCGCGCCAAAACTGAGTTGGACCGACTCGCCACCGAAGTTCTGACAATCCAATGCGACCTGCTTGAGTCCGCCCAGATTCAATCCGCCGTCCAACAGACGCTTCAGCGTTTCGGCAGGATCGACATCTTAATCAACAACGCCGGCATGATCGAAGTCGGTCCAATTGAACATATGCAACTCAAGGATTTCGAGCGCGCCATGCGTCTCCACTTTTGGGCGCCCTTTATCTTGTATTTGCTAGTCGTTCCTCAAATGCGCTCCAAGGGTGGCGGCCGCATCGTGAACATTTCATCCGTTGGTGGAAAAATCGCCGTGCCGCACATGGCGCCATACTCCGCGAGTAAATTTGCGCTTACCGGCTTCTCCGATGCGAGCCGCGCCGAACTCGCTCGCGATAACATCTGTGTTACCACGGTCGCGCCCGGAATGATGCGCACCGGCTCACAGGTTCACGCGACGTTCAAAGGCGATCACTCCGCCGAATACAAATGGTTTGATCTGTCGAGCAAGCTGCCATTCGCTTCCATCTCCGCCGAACGCGCCGCCCGAAAAATCTTGACCGCGTGCGGGCGCGGTAAGCCCAGCCTTGTCATGCCCATTTCAGCCTATTTCATCATCGCCGCGAATGCGTTATTTCCGAACGCAACCGCGCGTGTCATGAAAATCGTGAATCGATCGATGCCGTCGCGGGTCGGTAAAAGCGGCGACGAAGCGCGCTCCGGCACGGAGGTTCGCGGCAAGAAGTGAAACCCAAGCGCCTCTTTGTTGCGATCAGTCCGCCGCCGGTTATCCAGCAATCCCTCGTCGATCTTGACCCGGGCATTCGCGGTGTGCGCTGGACGGAGCGTAATCAAATGCATCTCACTCTCGGCTTCTTTCCCGACGTTTCGGAACATGTCGATCGTGCATTGCGCGAAAACCTGAACGCGATCGAGTTCCGCGCATTTTTTCTTCCCCTTCAAGGCATTGGAACGTTTCCATCAAAGGGTCCGCCGAAAATCATCTGGATCGGCGTCGGAAAAGGTCACCCACATCTTTTTCAACTTCACAAACGGGTGCAGGATGCAGCACTTGCCGTCGGACTCGAAGCCGATCTGCGCCCCTGGCATCCGCACATCACGCTCGCGCGTTGTCACGGCGCCCATGGCGGCGTGCTTCGAAAATTTCTAAAGTCGAATGCCGAACTCGATGCCGGGATGTTTCGCGTCGACGCGTTTCATCTTTATTGCAGTGAACTCACGCCGGCTGGTCCCATTCACACTTGTGAGATGTCGATCTTGGCTGCCAAAGGCGAGAATGATTAAAGTCAGCGACTCGACAGAGGCGTAGCCACATGTTCGAGCGGCCGGCGTTCGGCCGCCACGCCAATCCAAAGTTCAACAATCGCGCCAAAGATCATTAGCACCGCTGCGACCAGATATCCGATGAACAATGCATCGCTCGAACCAGTAGCAATGATCCATCCGAAGAGTATCGGCGCGCCGACTCCGCCCGCCAGAGTCCCGATTGCATAGAAAATTGCGATCGCGAACGCGCGAATTTCGAGCGGAAAAATTTCACTGACCGTCAAATAGGCTGAGCTCGCTGCCGCCGAAGCCACGAAAAAGATGATCGTCCACGCCAGCGTCTGTGTCTGGGCGGTCAACAGCGCCGCATGAAAAAGCCACCCAGTCAGCCCGAGCAAAATTCCGGAGACACCGTAAGTCGCCGCGATCATTTGTTTGCGACCGATCGTGTCGAACAAGTTTCCAAGGACTATCGGGCCAAGCACGTTGCCAAGCGCAAATGGCAGAAGATAGCCACCGACACGCTGTTCGGGCACGCCATAAAACCGCATCAAGACGAGCGCATACGTAAAAAAGATCGCGTTGTAGAAAAACGCCTGCGTCAGCATCAGGACGAAACCGAGAAAGGACCGACGTCGATGTTCGTGGACGACTGCGTTCCAAATTTCCCGCCAGGGCGTGTGCGTTCGAGTCTGGATCCGTGTTGGCGGGGAATCATGTGCCGGCAACGTTTCAGGATCCGATACAAATCGGCGCTCCACTTGATCGACAATCTCTTCTGCTTCAGCATTTCGTCCGTGAATCATCAACCAGCGCGGGCTTTCCGGGATCCACCGGCGAAAGAAAATCACGATGAGGCCAAGTGTCGCACCGATCGCAAACGCAAATCGCCAGCCTAACGAGATCGGAAATCGATTCGGATCGAGCAAGACGACAGTCGCGCCTGAGCCAAGTGCCGCGCCAATCCAATAGGAGCCGTTGATCATCAAATCGACGCGACCGCGCACCCGTGCTGGAATCAGCTCGTCGATCGCGGAATTGATCGCCGCATACTCGCCGCCGATTCCGGCCCCGGTCAGTGCGCGGAAGAAAGCGTAGCTCGCAAAATTCCATGAGAACGCCGAGAGCGCCGTTCCAATGAGATAGACCGCAACCGTGATGAAGAACAATTTCTTTCGACCGAATCGATCTGTTCCATAACCAAACAGCAACGCACCGATCACCGCCCCGGCGAGATAGCATGTTGCGGTCGCACCGACTTC
>WNGM01001946.1_pt1 | contig 16648 bp, 10 predicted proteins | sample 5400571 | NCBI WGS metagenome assembly WNGM01 (sample SAMN13153378, study PRJNA577476) | soil metagenome | isolation source: 100 cm soil or saprolite under Garry oak tree replicate 2 | place: USA:California | collected 2016-06-15 | reverse complement strand
CTGGTGTTTGCCGTCTCCAACGGCGGCGTCATTTACACCAAGCGGTTTTACCACAACATCGTGGAGACGGGCGCTCAATCGGCCAGTCCATTGCTTTTTCCGGAAACAGTTTTCAACGCGCCTGCCAGTCATCTTGCCGCGATTTTTGGAATCACCGGCACCAGTTACACCCTTGTCGGAGATGGCGCGGTCGGAGTGCTGGCAGTCAAGATGGCGAGCGATTTACTCGAAAATGAAGCGTTCGATTTTTGCCTGGTAGTGGGCGCGGAAGAGGCGGACTGGTTGCTTTGCGATGCCTATCACAAATGGCGCCTTCTCAAAAACGAGCCGCCGATCGAATTGTTCTGCGATCCGCCTCACGGCATGATTTTGAGTGAGGGAGCCGGCGCCGTGTTACTCGCTCGTCAAGGTAGGGAGCAAATCGATGCGATTGATCCGGGCGGAAATTTTTCTCAGCGGAGCGAGGCCAAAAAAATCGCGGGCCAAGTTTTGCGCGGTCTCGCAGACGAAGATGCGTGCATCGTCGCGAGCGCAAACGGCACATTTGTGGATCTTGCTGAACGAGAAGCGATCGAACATGAATTGCCCGGTGCGTTAGTTTATAGCCCCAAAGCGGCTCTCGGCGAAAGTGTCGGCGCGAGCGCGATCTGGCAGGTAATTGTCGCCGCACAGTCGCTGCGAACGAAGCGACTCCCGCTAATGTTGGGTTGGGACGCGCCGCAAGGCCTCAGCTTTCCAGAGTCAGGCGAGACATTGCACGAGAAAGCGATCGTTCTTAGCTGTGGACTGAATCAACAGGTCGCCGGACTGCGACTCCGAATTTGATCGCGAGCCCCAATTCTTTCGGGGTTATCGATCTAAAACAAATGGCCTCCGACCTGCTTTTACCTTTGCAACCGCCGCAGGCTACGGTACCTTCGGCGTCCGCCATGCGAACGCTGGTCTGGGGGGTCTTTTTTATGTTTTTGGCGACCGGCATGACGGGCGCGGCAACGAACGTCTCCGACCATGAGCCGGTAGAGATTACTTCGACCGGCGAAACCACTTACGAAAACGGCATCGCGACGGCGCGAGATAACGTCGCGATTCACGTGGGAGATACAGACATTTACGGGGACTTCGCCCAGTACAACTCACGCACGCACGAAGTCTCAGTAGAAGGGCACGTCCGGATTTACCGCGATGTCAGCGTTTATATCGCCGAGCGCGGAGTTTATAACATCGACACCAAACAAATCCGCACCAGCAATGTGCGCACTGATTTTCGTCCTTACTTCCTCAGCGGCCAAAACGTGACCGAAACTTCGGCGAACGTGTATCGCGTCGAAGATAGTACATTCACGACGGACGATTCTCCTCGCCCCGATTTTCACCTGCGCGCACGAACGGTGCGAGTTTATGAAAACGACCACGTCGTTTTTCAAAACGTCACCTTCTACATCGGAAAAGTTCCAGTCCTTTGGTGGCCCTACATGTATCAATCGCTCAACGACGCCTTCAGTTTTTCCATCGCGCCGGCTGACTTGAGTTCCTGGGGACCTTCCCTTTTGACGCAATTCACATTTCCAATCACCGACGATATTAAAGGCCGACTTCGACTGGATTATCGCGGACGCCGCGGCCCCGCGATCGGGTTTGATTCGGACATTGATTACGGAAAGGACAAATCGAGCAATCTCAAGATCAAGACCTATTACGTCGACGACCAAAACCCGGACATTAATCCGACCGCCATTCCGCGCCGTGAGGTACTGCCTAACCGATACCGCTTGACCCTGCAAGACACGACCGATTTCACGAAAGACATCTCCGGAATCGTGAATGTGACCAAACTAAGTGACGCGTATGTGATGCAAGATTTTTATCAGAGTGAATTTCGAGTCGATCCCAATCCGGACAACGTGATTGCGGTGGCTAAGACCGACCCGTTTTACACGCTCACCGCGATCGCTCGTTTCCAGGCAAATGATTTCTTTCAAACAACGGAGCGCTTGCCTGAGGTCGTGCTCGACATTAAACGGCACGCGCTCTTTGGCGGCCCAATTTTCTACGAGGGAGAAACGGGCGTCGCGGACTTACATCGAAATTTTGCCGAAGGGTCGGGCTTTGAAGATTATGGGACGACGCGGCTCGATACGTTTCATCAACTGCTCTATCCGAATACTTATTTTGGCTGGCTTTCCATTGTGCCCCGAGCGGGCTTTCGAGCGACCTATTACGACAAAACTCGCGACCTCGGGAACACACTGTTCGCCCACATCGATGACCCATTAATTCCCAACTTTATCCCAGAGGATCCCACTCCGGCAAATCCAGTCGTAAACGCGGGCAGCGGCGTTCGGACTGTAGTCGATGCGGGGGTCGAGGCCTCTTTTAAGTTATCTCGCTCGTGGGAAGACGCGGAAAGCCGCGCGCTCGGTTTGGACGGATTGCTTCACGTCATCCAGCCGTACAGCAATTTCTCATACGTCCATGAGGATGGGATCAATCCGGCGGCAGTGTTGGAGTTCGATCGATTTGAACCATCGACGCAGTTGCGTCCGATCGATTTTCCCCAATTTACCACCATTGATTCGATCGCCAGTTGGACCATCTGGCGCAATGGAATTCGGAACCGTTTGGAAACGCGCCGCGATGATCTGACCGTGACCTGGCTGGAGCTCGACACATTTTTCGACGTGAACTTTGACAATCCTTACGACCGACGGACGTATTCGAACTTTTTCAATAAACTGCGCTTTACTCCGCTCCCGTGGGCGTCGCTGACGATCGATTCCCAAATTCCGGCGTTCAGCTCAGGATTTACCGAAGTCAATACAACCGTCGCGGTGCAGCCTGTCGCAAACTTGCAGCTCAGCGCGGGGCATCGATACCTCAACGACAATCCATTCTTCCAACACAGTAGTCTGGTCGTGCTTGGCGGGTATTACCGGCTGAACGACAACTGGGGTTTCGGATTTCAGGAGCAATACGAAGGCACAGTCGGCGTCTTCCAGGAACAGCGCTACGCTATCTATCGTGATTTGACGAACTGGGTCGCCTCCTTTGGCGGGGTGGTACGAGACAACACCGGTAACAAGAAGGAGTACGGCATTCTGCTCACGTTTACCCTGAAAGCATTTCCCAAGTTTGGTTTCGATTTAAATTTTGATCCGGGCAATCAAGGACAATGATCCGGTTGCAATCAGGGGCCGGAATCGTAAAGGTGAGTCGCGATCCTGGCGCCGCGGCGAGCCCGCGGCACTAATTCACCATGGACATTGCGATCATCGGTTCGGGTTACGTTGGGCTTGTCACGGGAGCATGTTTTGCCGACGTCGGCCACAACGTCATTTGCGTAGACAATGATGAGGAAAAGATTAAAACCCTCCAGGCCGGGCGCATTCCAATCTATGAGCCCGGCTTGGAAGAAATTGTCCATCGCAATGTTTCCGCCCACCGTTTGCATTTCAGCAGCAGCATCCGCGAAGGCGTAGACAAATCACACATCATCTTCATCGCCGTGCCAACGCCGCCGCAGGCAAATGGAGATGTTGATCTTAGCTTTATCGAAAAAGTTTCCCGCGAGATCGCCGACGTCCTTACCGATTATCGGGTCATCGTCGATAAGAGCACGGTGCCGGTAAAAACTGGCGAACGGGTCGCGGAAACAATCAAGCGTTACAATCGGCACGGCGCGAAGTTTGACGTGGTCAGCAATCCGGAGTTCCTACGCGAGGGCTGCGCCATTCACGACTTAATGCATCCGGATCGGATTGTCATTGGCGCCCAGAGTCAGCCCGCCGTCGATCTGATGAAAAAGGTTTACGAACCGTTCATGGCGCCGGTGCTGGTCACCGGAATTAACAGTGCCGAGCTAATCAAGCACGCTGCGAATTCGTTCCTCGCCCTGAAAATTTCCTACATCAACGCCATATCCGCGATCTGCGACGCGAGCGGAGCAGACGTGGAAAAAGTCGCGGACGGAATTGGAATGGACCGGCGCATAGGCCGCCAATTTCTCAATGCCGGCATCGGATACGGCGGTTCCTGTTTTCCAAAAGACGTCGCCGCGTTCATCCACATTAGCGAGCAACTCGGTGTTCCGTTTACTCTTCTGAAAGAAGTGCAGCAAATTAACGCCGGGCAAAAAGAGCGTTTTCTGAAACTCATCCGCGATACGCTATGGGTATTGCGAGAAAAGAAGATCGCGGTCTGGGGTTTGACGTTTAAGCCGGACACCGACGACGTTCGGTCGTCGGTCGCGATCGAATTGGTCGACGCGATGCTGCGCGAAGGCGCGCACGTGGTCGTTTACGATCCGAAAGGGATGGAGAAAGCGCGCGACCTCAAGGCAATCGCGGACGCAAAATTCGCGGCTTCTGCATTAGAAGCCGTTGACGGCGCCGAAGCGCTCGTCATCGCCACTGAATGGAATGAGTTTGCCAATGTCGATCTTGCCGCGCTCAAAAAGCGGATGACCACGCCGATCGTATTCGATGGGAGAAACCTGTTGAATCCCGAGACGATGGGCGAGCTCGGTTTCCATTATCATTCCATTGGCCGCGCGAGCATCATTCCGCGGTAGAATTCGTTGTGGCGCGGACCTCTGCTCGCCGAGTCGCTCTCGCCGCGCTGAGAACCTGGCGTAGAGAAAAAGAGTTCGCCGACACGGTCATTTCCAGCGCGCTCTCCAAGGCGGAGTTCCGGTCCGCCGATCGGGCATTCGCCGTCGAACTCTTTTACGGCGTCTTGCGCAACCGCACACTTCTGGACTTTTGGATCCGCGAGCTTCGACGCGGACGCGTGGATGAAGATCTTCGCGACATTCTGCGCATCGGTCTCTATCAACTGTTTATCGCAAAGACGCCCGAACATGCGGCGGTTTATGAAACGGTCGACCTGTCTCCAAAACGCCAGCATGCGATCATCAATGCGATACTGCGCTCCGCTGCGCGCGACCGCCGGGGCTTGCAAAGGAGAGCAAATTCTCAGTCGCTTGATGTTCGAACCTCGCACCCACAGTTTCTGATTGAGCGTTGGGCGAAACAATTTGGAGGCGGTGGGGCCGAAGCCTTGTGCACTTGGAACAATCAGTCACCCCCAATTTACGCGAGAATTAACCGCCTAAAAATTGATCGGCAGAGTTTCCTCGACCGCTATCGCAACGCGCGGACGCTGCCAAAAGTCTCCAACTTTGTCGAACTGCCGGCACCCGCGGACGCGCTCGACCAGGGCGATTGTTATGTTCAGGACCCGAGCACATCGATCGCGTGCGAGTTATTGCAACCGAAGCCAGGCGAAAAGATTCTGGACGCCTGCGCCGCTCCCGGCGGTAAAACGGGATATCTGGCAGAATTGATGGCAAACCAAGGCTTGCTCATCGGGTGCGATCGCGAACCTGCCCGCTTAAATCTACTCGACGAAAATCTCGCGCGGCTCGGTGTTCGAATTGCCAAAATCGTTTGCCATGATTGGATGAAATCTGCCGCTCCACCGGAGATTCTTTCGGCTGCGCCATTCGATCGAATCTTGATTGACGCCCCCTGCACCAATACTGGCGTGATGCGACGCCGCGTCGATGTCCGATGGCGCTTGAAACCGGCGGACTTTAATCGGATGCGCGCCCGGCAAATTGAGATTACGCGTGCTGTAATCCCGTTCCTGAAGCCTGGAGGAATTCTCGTTTACAGCACGTGCAGCCTAGAACGAGAGGAAAATGAGGACGTCGTTCAAACGCTGCTCCGGGTGATTTCGATTTTACAGCTCGAGGAAGAAAGGCGTTCTATTCCCTTTCAGGATAATTTCGACGGCGCGTTCGGGGCGCGCTTCCGCCGAAACGGTTGATCAGATCGCCTGCCAGACGGTTGCATCCCGCGAACTCGATGGAATCGTAGCGTCCTATGCACGACGCGCGTTTCGACAAGCTGGCCAAACTCCTGGCGGAATATTCGACCAGGCTCAAACGAAACGAGAACGTCTTGATTGAGGCTTTCGACGTCCCCGACGAAATGACCATCGCGCTCATTCGCGCAGTTCGAAAAGCAGGCGCAGTTGCATTCGTCCGGATCCAGCGGGCCCGCATCGGACGCGAGCTAGCGTTGGAAGCATCGGACCGACAACTGACGCTGGCCGCGCGGCATGAGCTGGCACGCATGAAGAAAATGCACGCCTATATCGCGTTGCGGGGAAGCAATAACATTACCGAATTATCCGACGTACCGGTGGCGAAAATGCAGCTGGTCGCGAAGAAAATGCGCCCGGTTCAAGATCAACGCGTCAAGAAAACCAAATGGGTCGTACTGAGGTGGCCGACTCCGTCGATGGCCCAGTTGGCGGGAATGAGCACCCAAGCTTTTGAAGATTTTTACTTCGAAGTTTGCACGCTCGATTACCGCAGACTCCAGCCAGGAATGAAAGCCCTGAAAGCGTTAATGGAGAGAACGGACCGCGTCCAAATCAAAGGGCCGGGAACGGATCTGCGATTTAGCATCAAAGGAATTCCGGCAGTCATTTGCGGAGGCGACCGGAACATTCCGGATGGTGAAGTGTTCACAGCGCCAGTGAAAAATTCGGTGGAAGGCCATATCACATTTAACGCGCCAACAATTTATCAAAGCATCGCCTTTGACGGGATTCGCCTCGATTTCCGCAAGGGCAAAATTGTTCAGGCGATAAGCAACCAGACTGAGAAACTCAACAAGATCCTCGATTCCGACGCCGGAGCTCGCTACATCGGCGAGTTTTCGCTCGGATTCAATCCGCACGTTCTCGAGCCGATGCGAGATATTCTTTTCGACGAAAAAATTGCCGGTTCGTTTCATTTCACTCCCGGTCAGGCTTACGAGGAAGCAGACAATAGCAACCGAAGCCAGGTGCACTGGGACATGGTCAATATCCAGCGACCGAGTTATGGCGGAGGCGAGATTTATTTCGACCGGAAATTAATCCGGCGAGACGGCGAATTTCTACCGCAGCCACTACGGTCGCTAAACCGCAGCAACTTCGTTAAACGCCGATAATCCGCGACAAAGTCAGATCGATTCGTCGAAATGCTCGAAAGATTTCGATCTTGCCCGCCGGATCAGGCCGCGCGCTTGGGACCGTGACCGGTCAGGTTCAGCTGCATCATTCCGATTTCGCCGCTGCCAGTGAGCTGCAAATTCGAGATTTCGAAAACCGGTGCGCCTTCGACGACAGCGCCACCGGCGCTCGGGAGCTGCACTGATACTTGCTTGGAATTCGAATTGAGCACAATCGATGAAATCTCAAAAGACGGTGAGAATTCGACCGTCGCGATTTGGAACGGAACAACGACGTGGACTGTGGCTTGTCCCTGCTGTGACGGCGTTAGCTGAAGTGGTGCGGCCGCGAAATCCGAAACTAAATGCAAACCCCCGACCGTGAACGAAGGCGATCCAACCACGGTTGGACGCTGCTGTTGCGATGGCGTGAGGCGCACGCTTCCCAGCGTTCCGCCGGCGGGCTGCATCCGTGCGATCTCAAAAGTCACCTGCAGATTCATTGCCGGTTGCGGAGCTGACCCAGCCAAGCGCATCGTCACGATTTTCGAGAATGGCCTTAACTGCAACGCCCCCATCTTGAAGGTTGGAGTCAGTTGCATCGACGCAATCTCGAAAGCGAACGTGAGTTGGACGGCAGTTTGCATCGCCCCGGCTGGTTGAGGCATGCCGCCTCGCCCTGCTGAAGCAGTTGGGATTTGGATCGGTTCAGGCATGTTTACTGGTGTGGTTGGTTCGTAAATTCGTGATTCGAAAACAGGCTCAAAAGACGGTTCGCTAGGTTGATGAAGCGCGTCAAATCCGGCCGGTTCAGGTTCAGTGACCTCAATGATGGACGGTTCCTCCACAGGCGTCAACTGAGGAATCGGTTGACCCTGACTAACAGGCTCGATTTCCGGTTCGGCAATCGTTGCAGCGTCGGCAAAGACCGGCTCAATTTCGGGAACCGTGATTTCTTCCGGTTGGGCGGTTATTGATTGCGGAATTTCGACCGGTAGCGACTCAGGCTCAGGCGCAATCCATTCGGGTTGCGCAAACACCGGTTGCGCAATTTCGATCGGTGGCAACTCAGGCTCAGGCGCGATCCATTCGGGTTGCGCAAACACCGGTTGCGCAATTTCGATCGGCGGCAACTCAGGCTCAGGCGCGATCCATTCCGATTGCGCGACCGGTTCACCAACCGCTTCCACCGGCATCGCACCCTGTTCAACAATTGAACCAACCGCTTCGAATGTTTCGACTTTCGGTTCAAGCTCGAACTGGCGCTCACCATTTCCCTCGACTGCCGGTTCCAAAGCCGTCCCGCCGCCAAAAGCACGGCCTGGCGTGCTGAGGGGCACTACTGCGCGGCGCAGTGCCGGCTCGGTTGCTTTCAATTTAAGAGAGACCTGGCGCGGTCCGCCACTCAATCGCGGCATAACTTTCATTTCTCTGGGAGCCGCAGCGGCATATTCCATACCTTCGAACTGCGGACCGGTTGCCGGCGCGGCCCGGCGGAAACTTGGGAAATGAATTCCGCGGCCACGAATTTCGTATACAACGAACACGATGATGCCAATTCCAGCCAAAACGAAAATTGCCGCAATTAAGTTGCCGGCTTCAAATTTTCCGCGAGAAACTTCGCCGACATGCGCAGGAGCAAGCGCGGTTGCTGGCGTGGCCGATGCCGCAGCCACGACTGGCGGTTTTGCAGCTGCAACAGGAGCGGGCGCTTGCTGAGCAGGCGCCTTGGCGGACTGCGATTGCACAACTGCCGGCTCTTCGCGCGCAGCGGGAACGGCCGCGGACGATGCTGGCGCGCGGGCCGCTGCTACTGGCGTTTCTACGATGGGCGAGAAACTCGGCGCGGGCGATGTCGGAATCTCTTCAGGTCTGGCTGGACTGCCAGCGGCAAATGATCCCGGCGCGGCGCCGGAAGATTGTGTGACAGCGGTGCTGGCCGTGGGCTCTTCCGGTTTGGGGGCAGTCGCCTCCATTCCGGCAATCGCGGGTGCAGCGGCCTTGGCCTTAGCTTCGGCTGCTTTACCCTTCGCAACAGCTGCTCCAGGAATTGGGCTTGGCTCTATTGCCGGACTTGATTCGGTTTGTGCTTCAACCAAAGCAGTAGCGGCTTCAACGGCTGGCGCGGGCGAGGTCGCGAGCGCCGGGCTTTGCATCCAGCCGAGATCGTAAAATGAATCCGCGAAAACAACGTTCAGCGCGGGCGAATAAATTTTCTTCGCCGAAGTGATCCAATCGGTCGCCCTGGTCGGATTGTTATGTTTAAACTCCCACGCGGCCTGGGCATAATAGAGAGCCGGCGTGTCGCCGGTAAACTGGAACTGCTCCATCAACTTCTGAGCACGACTGTCTTTGCCTTCCAGCAACCACGTCATGTAGATGTCGAACTTGATCAGTTGCGCGGCTTCGGTTTTGTCTCCGCCCGGTGTCTTGCTCAGGAGCGCTTCAAACCGATCGCGCGCGGCGGCATAATCTTTTTTCTTCAATGGCACCAAAGCCAGATTGAATTGTGCCTGGCGGAATTTTGAATCCGCTTTCAACGCCTTTTTGAATTCGGCCTCGGACTGATCGAATTGCTTTTGCTCCAGCAAAATTTCGCCCCGCAAATTCAAAGTAGCTGCCTGATTTGGATCAGCCGCGTCCGCGTCGTCGATAAATTTGCTGGCGGCGGCAAAGTCGCGTTGTTGATAAGCCTGCCGCGCCTGCTCAACGCGGGATCGGGCAAACGCCTTGGTCTTGGCCGCACGATCAGCCGCTGTGGTTAACTCAAGGGCTGCGCGTGTTTGGCCGGCCTGTTTTTGTAGCCAACCGACCTCGTAGAGCGATTCGGCAAAAAGCTTGTTCAGCTGGGGCGAGAAATTCTTTTCCGCTTGTGCCATCCAGTCCTTCGCTTCCTTCGTCTTGTCTTGCTGGAGTGCGATGGCCGCGTTCGCGTAGTGGACTGCGGGGGTGTCCGGAGAAAGCTCGAACTTGGCCAGAAGCGAATCGACCATGTTCTCTTTTCCTTCGAGCAAATAAGTTAAGAGGATTTTATATTGAATGAGCTGGGTCGCTTCGCCCTGCAGCTCAGCCGCGTTGCTCGAAAGTAATTCCTGAAAGCGATTGCGCGCCTCAACCCAATCCTTTCTTAGAAACGGAATCTCGGCCAAATTGAAACGGGCGTTCCAAAATTTCGAATCGATCCGCAACGCTTCGCGCAGCGCGGCTTCGGCTTTGTCGTAGATTCCTTGGCGCATCATGATTACGCCGCGCAAGTTTTGCGATTCTGCGAGGTCCGGCTGACGCGCGTCAATCGCGTCGAGTTCTTTCAGCGCGTCCGGAAAATTATTCCCGTCGAACGCTCGAAAGGCTTTGTCATACATTGCTTCAAGTTCCGCTTTCGAAGGAGCAACGTTGTCCGCCGCCAAGGAACCGAGCACCAACACTGCGACCGCCGCGATTTTGCGAATCTTCATGCCTCTTGCCATCAAACCTTTTCGCAAGCCCAATTACAAGCCCTAAATTTTTGACGCTGGAAGAGGATTTTCCTGCTCCCAGAGCAGCCGGAATTAAGCCCGCTTACGCGTTGAGATTTGCGACGATCCGCAAGCCTTCCAGGGTAAGATTTGGATGGACGGCATCGATCTCGCGTAGCCGTCCGGCGATCAAATCGGCGTAACCGCCGGTCGCAATCACATGCACTTTCTTCCCGGGAAAGCGCTCGGCCTTGATCCTGGCAATAATCTCGCGCACGAGTCCGCGATAGCCGATCACCGCGCCGGAGCGCATCGCCTCGATTGTCGATCTTCCAACGGTCGACCGAGGTTCTTTTAGAGAAAGCTTCGGCAAAAGCGCGGTCCGTTGATAAAGAAAATTTGTCATCGATTCCAGTCCGGGCGCAATCACTCCGCCGACGTATTTTCGCCGGGCCGAGACGATGTCGAATGTCACTGCGGTCCCAAAATCAACTACAATGGCGGGACATCCATAAAGCGCGGCGACCGCTGCTGCATTCGCCAGCCGATCCGCCCCAATTGTTTTCGGATTCGGATAATCGATTCCAACGCCAAGGTCGACCCGCGGCGTTAACCATAAAATCCTCGATCGCTTCGCGGCTTCCCGGACGGTACCGTTTTTCTTCGGCACGACTGAGCAGACAACGAAGATATCGATCCTGTCCGTCCCCGGACGGACTCGCCGTGGCGAGCGCCGTCTCACAAAGCGTTGAAGCGTCGCAGCCGTGAGGTTTGCGGTGGGAATGCGCCTCGGTTTCAAAATTCGCCGCCGGGTCGCGAAGGCGAGTTTTGTAAACGAGTTGCTGATATCGATCAGCAAGTAATTTGTCGCACCCACGAAATGCGACTTCACTGCGAAGACGCACCGAGGTCAAGTAGCGAACTTGCGACGTAATCCCCGACCGCGTAGCCTCGTCGCGTGCGAAAGTTGGTCCATCGTCCACGACGGTTGCGGCGGTCTCCAGCTATAAGAAATCTCGTTCGCGAAACCAATCTCACCGCGCACGATTTCGTGTTGCCTCTTTTCGTCAACCAAAAGATCGACAAACGACGTCCAATCGCGAGCATGCCAGGCGTCTTTCAGGTTCCGCTTGGCAAAATCGTCGATGAAGCGCGACAGGCGCACGACGCCGGGCTCCAAGCCGTTCTCCTTTTTGGGATTCCGCAAAAAAAGGATGAACATGCGAGCGGCGCTTATGCCGAAAACGGCGTTGTGCAAAAAGCGTTGCGCGCGATTAAGGAAAAATGTCCGGATGTGGTCGCGATCACCGATGTTTGTCTTTGCGAATACATGAGCCATGGCCATTGCGGCGTGACCCGCATCGACGGCGATCATTTCCATGTGCTGAACGATCAGACTGTCGATCTTCTGGTGAAAACGGCACTCTCGCACGCGCAGGCCGGCGCAGACATGGTCGCGCCCAGCGACATGATGGATGGCCGCATTGGCGCAATTCGCGAAGCGCTCGATATGAACGGTTTTGCTGAAACCGGAATTATGAGTTACGCGGCGAAGTTCGCTTCTGTCTTTTACGGTCCGTTTCGGGAAGCCGCCGAAAGTCCGCCTCAATTTGGAGACCGCCGCTCCTATCAAATGGATTCGGCAAACGCCGACGAAGCGTTGCGCGAAGTCGGCCTCGATATCGACGAAGGCGCGGACATCGTGATGATCAAACCGGCGTTACCGTACATCGACATTCTCTGGCGTGTGCGCGAGCGCTTTCGCAAGCCGACCGCGGTTTACCACGTCAGCGGTGAATACGCGATGATCAAGGCGGCAGCCGAAAAAGGCATCGTGGACGAACGCGCCGCCGTGCTTGAGATCATGACTTCGTTGAAGCGCGCCGGGGCAGACATCATTGTAACCTACTGGGCGCGCGAACTGGCCAAATGGATCAGCGCCTGAGGAATCGTAACGGCGAAACGCAGGCGCACGCTCGTCTGAAACGCCTCGCTCTCGTTTGGGCTCAACGAGAAGGCTACTCCGCCTGCGCGATGGAAGTCACTTTGCCGCACTGCCGATATCGCGCAGACCTCACGGCGTATCGCCCGAATGGAAGACAACCAGTCGTGACCGCAATTTTTGAGTGCAAACAGGCGCTGGTCGATCTTCGACGTGACAACGGATGCACTTCGACAACGATGCAGCGTCTCGAGCAAGTTCACCGGCGACGTGAGATTCTGGAGAGAAATCTGCGCGTTCATTACCCAGCGCTGCGCGTTGCCGATTCACTCTTCGACGAATTCGATTCGCACAATTTCTCCGCGATCGACCACCGCGGTTACAAACAGGTTGTGCGGCAAACGCAGGCATTACAAAATCGACTCTTCGATTGCACAAAATTTGAAACGTTAATTCGCTATCGCTGCGCGAATTTGTTCTTTCTCGTTTTGCCCAGCGAATTGTTTCGCGGGCCGGAAATTCCGATTGGCTGGGGCGCGTTGATTGAATCGAACGGCGAGCTGATCCTGGCGCGCAAACCGGTGTGGCACGAAATGGAGCCCGAAAGTCAGCTGCGCTTCTTGGAGCGGATTGCCGCGGGCCGGCACACGTGTGCTAAATCGACAGCACGAAATCACGTTTGAGAACGTCGCGACCGCACCTGGTCGATCTTAACGAAGGTCGATTCTAGCCGCGTTTGACCAGTAAGTTGCGCCCGGTCATTTCTTTCGGTTTTTCCATTCCAAGCACGAACAGGAGCGTTGGCGCAACATCCGCCAGAATCCCGTCTTCGCATCGAAATTGCCCGGCATCATTCGCTACATAAATGCAATGAACAAGGTTTGTAGTGTGCGCGGTATTGGGTGAGCCGTCGGGATTTCGCATCTGTTCGCAATTGCCATGGTCAGCGGTGACGATGCATTTGCCGTCGAGCTCAAGCAGTTTCGGAATAATCCGACTGCAACATTCATCTACTGTCTCGACCGCTTTAATGCCGGCTTTCACAACCCCGGTGTGACCGACCATATCAGGATTGGCAAAGTTCAGGATGATCAGATCAAATTTGCCCAGGCGCGATAGCAGTTCATCCGTTACCTCAAGCGCGCTCATTTCGGGCTTCAAATCGTAGGTGGCGACTTTGGGCGATGGGATCAGTTTCCGTTCTTCCCGCGGAAAAGGCTTTTCGACTCCGCCATTAAAGAAATAGGTCACGTGCGCGTATTTTTCAGTCTCGGCGATGCGCAACTGGGACTTGCCCGCTGCGCTTACCAGTTCGCCGAGAATATTCTTTAGGTCTTGCGGAGGGAAAATGAACGGGGACGGAAAGCGAACGTCGTACTCAGTCAGCGAAGTGAATTTGATTTGCGGCCACACTTCCCGGTCAAAAGAATCGAAATCCTGGAACAGAAATGTTTGCGATAATTGGCGCGCGCGATCGGCCCGAAAATTGAAAAACAAAACGACGTCGCCATCGCGAACGCGTTGCTCATTCGCCTGAGCAAAAATCAACGGCGGCATGAACTCGTCCGTCTTGCCCTCGCGATAGTGCCGATTCAAAGCTTCGGATGGAGAGTCTTCGCAAATCTCGCCGCGTCCGAGAACGACCGCGTCCCACGCTTTCTTGGTCCGGTCCCAACGACGATCGCGATCCATCGCAAAATATCGTCCCACTACAGTCACAATTTGCGCGCCGCTTTCGCGAAGTTGTTCCTCGCAGATCTTCAGATACTCCCGTCCGCCGGTGGGCGACGAGTCACGGCCGTCGGTGAAGGCATGAACGAAAATCTCATCAACGTTTGCAGCCCTGGCTGCGTTCGCGAGTGCAATCATGTGATCGTAATGGCTGTGGACGCCGCCATCCGAAACCAGGCCTAACAAGTGAAGGCGATGTCCCCGCGCGGTTGCGAAAGTTTCCTGCGCGACGTGATTTCGGGTCAGCTCACCATCGGCAATCGCCTTATTAATTCGCGTAAGGTCCTGGAGAACGACGCGACCCGCGCCCAAATTCAGATGCCCGACTTCCGAATTGCCCATTTGGCCTTCGGGTAAACCAACATCAGAACCACTAGCGCTCAGTTTGCTACCAGGATAATCGCGATAGAGCTGGTCGTGAAAGGGCGTGCTGGCAAGAAGGGTGGCGTCGCCATTTTGCTCGCGCGACTTCTGGCCGCCGGGATTGATCCCCCAGCCATCACGAATGATGAGCATCACCGGGCCGGCCATATGCGCGCACTCTGCCGACGATTATGAAGTCGGACAAGCGGTTTCCTGCGGTTGCGGGATTGACAATAGAACTAATGCGCAGCTACATCGCGCTGGTGAAATGGCGCAACCAGTTGCTCGCGCTTTTGTGCCTCGCTGTTTTCGCTGGGTTGGGGGTGCTTTATTTCCAGCATTGGGTCGTCCAAAAGCCGTTCGGGATAATTCTTGTTATCGGGGAGGGGCTCGCACCGGAACGGATTGCGCTGACTCGTGTTTATCTCGGAGGCTCCGACGCGCGTTTGGCCCTGGACGGAATGCCACACGTCGCGCTGGTAACTAATTACTCCAGAGATTTCGCGGTCTCCGATCAGGCAGCGGCCGCGAGCGCGCTGGCCACCGGCGTTAAAGTCAATAATCGCTCCCTCTCGATTGATCCCGCCGGCAAACCGCTCGCAAACATTATCGAATTGGCGCGGGGTCGGGGACGTGCAACGGGTTTAGTGACAAATGAATCGCTGACAAATGCGACATGCGCAGCGTTTTATGCCCATGCGCCGAACGCGAACGACAGTGATCAAATTGCGCGTCAACTCGTCGAAGGCGGCAAGATCGATATCTGCATGGGAATCAGCACGGCCGAATTTCTGCCCGAAGCAAAACAGGGGCAACGACAAGACAATCGCGATCTTCTCTTAGAATTGCGCCAAAGCGGTTTCGACATAGTCCGGACCCGAGCGGAATTGGAATCCATTCCGGGGTGGCGGCGGCCGAAACTTTTCGGAGCGTTTGCGGATGGAAATAGCGGTAGCAATCAGGCCGCTTGGAATGACGAACCCGCTTTGTCCGACATGGTGCGGCGTGCGATTGAGTTGTTGCAATTCAATCAGCGCGGTTACCTGCTCATCGTCGACGCGGGTCGTATGCGAAAAGCGGCCGAAACGAACAATGCGGAAAAAACGTTAACCGAAACCGCCGAGCTCGATCGCACGCTCTCAACAGCGCAGCGTTACGCCGGACCGAAATCGACAATCATTGTGAGCGGCGATGCCGCGATCGGTGGGTTGCACGTGAACGGTTTTCTATTCCGTAAGGACAGCGGAATCGCGTTACTCGGATTGAACCCGTCGGGCGAACCGTGGATGACTTGGGCAACCGGTCCAAAGGGGGTTCAATCGTATGGCGCTGCAAAAGGCCCGGAAAAACAAACACCCGCCAACCCGGACGAAGTTACCCGAAAAGATCAAACCGAGCCGGCTGCATTTTACACCAGATCAGCGTTGGAAACGGTGGAGGACGTTGTGTCATTCGGAAGCGGCCCTGGCACGGAGATGTTACACGGCACAATCGACAACACGCAGATTTTTAAGATCATTCGAGACGAGCTTTAAAAGGAAGTAGATCCTTTTCCGGATCGAAGGCCCAAAAAAAGACCCACCGCGATCATGGATGGGTCTCTTTAATTAAGAATGCCTAACGGCAGACCGTTACGGACTGACGATCGGAACAAAAACGAATGGCGGCGGATCCGGAAGATTCGGCGGCGGTCCTTCTTCAGGCGGTCCTTCCGCAACTTCCTTGGCCTCCTTGCCTCCGCCAAAATCTTTTGCGTCCTTGCCATCGACCAAAGCCGTGTTGGCGATTGTTAGTTTCGCCGTTGAGTAAACTGCGAGCTCCGCAATACGACCGGACTTGGCAACGTTAAAAGTAAACTTCACATACTTCGCTTCGGTCGGGCCAAGTTTTATTTTGGTGACGTTGGCGGTGAGATCCTGCTTCGCGATTTGGTGCCATTGGAGACTGCCAGTAGCCAATTTCGAATTAGAGGTCGCAACGGTTACGGTGCCCTTTGTGCCGTTGTTCAAAAACGACACGCTGTCGATGTTTTCGATTTTGGAAAGCGAAAGTACCAGCTCGGTTTGTCCATCGACCAAGGCATAACCGACGCCTGGCTGACCTGAAATCAGGGCCGCTTCTGCGATTTTGTCGTCTACCCGGGCGCCAACGCTAAC
>WNGM01002525.1_pt1 | contig 16665 bp, 11 predicted proteins | sample 5400571 | NCBI WGS metagenome assembly WNGM01 (sample SAMN13153378, study PRJNA577476) | soil metagenome | isolation source: 100 cm soil or saprolite under Garry oak tree replicate 2 | place: USA:California | collected 2016-06-15 | reverse complement strand
CCTGCCAGTGGGGCGTGGAAGCCGCCGAAGACCCAGGCCCGGGTGAAGCGCAGGGTGGCGACGGCGCCGTCGCGACGGAAGTCGGGATCCCATTCGAGCGGCTGGCTCTTGAAGAGCGTCTTCTCGTTGCGCACGCCCGCCGTCGTCGAAGGGGTCGGCCCGGCCACCGCGATCGCGAGGACGGCCAACGCGAGAGAGATTCTACGAACCACGGAGGTCGAGCTCCACACGCATGGGTCTCCTTGCCCGGCATTATAGACCCGGCGCGAACTTCCGCCCGTCCGCGCGAGTGTGTTATTCTCCACGACCCTTTCGGACGCCGGCCCGTGCGGGGCGCGGCGCGGGACGGGATCCGATGATCGAGGCGGTCAAGGGGTCGCGCGACATCCTGCCGGAAGAGATCGGGCGGTGGCACTTCGTGGAAGAGGCCGCGCGCCAGACCTTCGAGCGCTATGGCTTCCGAGAGATCCGCACCCCGATCTTCGAGAGCACCGAGCTGTTTGCACGCGGCATCGGTGAGGCGACCGACATCGTCGCCAAGGAGATGTATACCTTCCTGGATCGCAAGGGACGGTCGCTCACCCTTCGCCCGGAGAACACCGCCCCGGTGGCGCGCGCCTACATCCAGCACCAGTTGCACCGGCGCTCCGAGGTGGAGCGCCTCTACTACATCGGTCCCATGTTCCGCTACGAGCGGCCCCAGAAGGGCCGGATGCGGCAGTTCTCGCAGATCGGCGTCGAGGTCTTCGGGTGCGAGCACCCGGCGATCGATGCGGAGACGATCGAGATGCTGGTGGCGTTCCTGGCGCGGCTCGGCATCGCGCCCGTGGAGCTGATCCTCAACTCGGTCGGCTGCCGGGACTGCCGGCCTCGATACCGCGAGGCGCTCGTGCGCTACCTCCGGCCGCTCCGCGACGACCTGTGCGAGGACTGCCGGCGCCGCCTGGAGACCAACCCGCTCCGCTGCTTCGATTGCAAGGTGCCCGCGGACCGGGAGCGGATGGCGCGGGCGCCGACGATCCAGGAGTACCTGTGCGCCGCCTGCCGCGAGCACTTCGCGCGTGTGCGCGCCTACCTGGACGCCTTCGGCGTCGCCTACCACGTCGACGGCCGGCTGGTGCGCGGTCTCGACTACTATCGCCGCACCGCCTTCGAAGTGACGCTGCCCGGGCTCGGGGCGCAGAACGCCCTGCTCGGCGGCGGCCGTTACGACGGTCTGGTGGAGGAGCTCGGAGGGCCGTCGGTGCCTGGCTTCGGGTTCGCGGTGGGCGAGGATCGCCTGGTCCTGTCGCTCGGTGCAGGGGCGGCGATCCCGGACGACGCGCCGGAGGTCGTGATCGTGGCCTTGGGGGAGGGCGGCGTCACCCCGGCCCTGTCGGCGGCCCGCCGGCTGCGCCTCAAGGGGCGTCGCGTGATCTTCGACCCCCTCAAGAGGATGTCGGACGGGCTGCAGGAGACCATCGCGGAGGGCGACCTGGAGGCGCGTCTCGAGGAGATGGCGCGTGCCTGATCCGGCCGCGGTTCCTCGCCGGACCGACACCTGCGGTGCTCTCCGTCCGAAGGACGAGGGGCGGGACGTCGTTCTCCTGGGCTGGGTCGACAGCGTGCGGGATCATGGCGGGCTGCTGTTCGTGGACCTGCGCGACCGCTACGGCATCACGCAGGTCGTCTTCAATCCCGAGACCGCCCCGGACGCCTTCGCCGCCGCCAAGAGCGTGCGCCCCGAGTTCGTGGTGGCGCTCTCGGGCCGGGCGGTGCGCCGGTCTCCCGGCAACGCCAACCCGTCGTTGCCGACCGGCGAGGTCGAGGTGCAGGCGCGCCGGCTGGAGGTCCTGAACACCTCCGACACCCTGCCATTCGCGCTCACCGAAGAGAGCAGCGCGTCCGAGGAGGTGCGTCTGCGCTACCGCTACCTCGACCTCAGGCGCCCGCGGCTGCAGCGGATCCTGGAGGTCCGGCACCGGATCCTCCTGGCGGTCCGCCGCTTTCTCGACGGGCACCGGTTCCTCGAGGTGGAGACCCCGATCCTCACCAAGAGCACGCCGGAAGGATCGCGCGAGTACCTGGTGCCCTCCCGCGTGAATCCGGGCCGTTTCTACTCGCTTCCCCAATCGCCCCAGATTTTCAAGCAGCTGCTGATGATCGCGGGCTATGACCGCTACTTCCAGATTGCGAAGTGCTTCCGGGACGAGGACCTGCGGGCCGACCGGCAGCCCGAGTTCACGCAGATCGACATCGAGATCTCCTTCCCCGAGACGGAGGCGCTCTTCGCCTTGATCGAGGGGCTCATGGGGGAGATCTTCGGCGCCGCCGGCCTGGCCCTGGCGGGACCCTGCGGCCGCCTGACCTACCGGGAGGCGATGGACCGTTTCGGGAGCGACAAGCCCGACACGCGCTTCGGCCTCGAGATGCACGACCTGACGCGAGGCGTGGGTTCGAGCCCCTTCCGTGTCTTCTCCGACACCGTGCGCCAGGGTGGGGTGGTGAAGGCCCTGCGCGTCCCGGGCGGCGGCGCCTGGTCGCGGCAGCGCATCGACAACCTGGTCGAGGCGGCGAAGGGGCTAGGCTCGAAGGGGCTCCTCTGGATCAAGTCGAGCGGCGGGGCGATCCAGTCCTCGGTCCTGAGGCACCTGACGGAGCCGGGGTGCCGTGGCCTCCTCGGAGAGCTCGGAGCGGGGCCGGACGATCTGGCCCTCCTGGTGGCGGATCGCTGGAAGAGCGCCTGCGCCGTCCTGGGCGCCCTACGGCTGCAGATCGGGCGGGCCGAGCGCATGATCGACGAGACGGCCCATCACCTCCTGTGGGTCCGGGACTTCCCTCTGTTCGAAAGGAGCGAGGAGGAGGGGCGCCTCGTGTCGTGCCACCACCCGTTCACCTCGCCCCGCACCGAGGACCTGCCGAAGCTGGAGACCGAGCCCGAGTCGGCCCGGGCTCTTGCCTACGACCTGGTGCTCGACGGCAACGAGATCGGCGGCGGGAGCATCCGGATCCACCGCAGCGATCTGCAGGCGCAGGTCTTCCGGATCCTCGGGATCGCCCCGGAGGAGGCGGAGTCCAAGTTCGGATTCCTCCTCTCCGCGCTGCGCATGGGCGCGCCGCCGCACGGCGGGATCGCGCTGGGCGTCGACCGGATCGTCGCCATCCTGACCGGCTCGCCCTCGATCAGGGACGTGATCGCCTTCCCCAAGACCACGAGCGCGATCGATCTCATGACCGGCGCCCCGGGTCTCGTCACCCGGAGGCAGCTCAAGGAGCTGTCGATCAGCCTCGACGTGCCCGTCGATCCTCCCGCCTCCGAGAAGTAAACGCCGTGCTCTCAGGAGCTTAGTTGCGCGGGGCGGTCCGACCGTTCATTGACAAGCGGGGATCGGGGTGTTAAGTTAGCGCCCTGCCGAAAGGAGCACAGGGGGCTCGCCGGACAGGATGCGCAAGCTCGCTATCCCCGAGGACGTCCAGGTTGACCTCTTCGGGAACCTCGACGAGAACCTCCGCGCCATCGAGAGCGACCTCGGCGTTCGGGTTTCGGCGCGCGGCACCGAGCTCACGCTGCAGGGGGAGCCCGATCGGGAGGCCCTGGCGGCGATCCTGATCGATCAGCTGGTTTCGGTCGTGCACGGCGGGTACGCGCTCAAGAAGGGCGATGTCGAGATCGCCGTGCGCCTGCTGCGGGACAACCGCGGGGCCGCGCTCGCGGATTTCTTCTCGGCCGGCCGCCTGCGCGCCACGAACGGCCGGTACGTCACGCCGAAGAGCCTCAACCAGCGCCTCTACCTCGACGCCGTCCGCGACCACGACCTGGTGTTCGCGATCGGCCCGGCCGGAACCGGCAAGACCTACCTGGCCGTGGCCTCCGCCGTCGCCCACCTGAGCGAGAAGAAGGTGGACCGGATCATCCTCTGCCGCCCGGCGGTGGAAGCGGGGGAGAAGCTCGGCTTCCTCCCCGGAGACATGGCCGAGAAGGTCGACCCGTACTTCCGGCCGCTGTACGATGCCCTCTACCACCTCCTGGATCGCGACCGGGCCAACGCCCAGATGGAGCGGGGCGCGATCGAGATCGCGCCGCTCGCCTTCATGCGGGGCCGCACTCTCAACAACTCCTTCGTGATCCTGGACGAGGCCCAGAACACCACCTCGGAGCAGATGAAGATGTTCCTCACCCGCCTCGGCACCAACGCCAAGGCGGTGATCACCGGGGACATCACGCAGGTCGACCTGCCGCCCGGTCGGACCTCGGGCCTCATCGAGGCGCGGGAGGTCGTGTCCCGCGTCCCCGGCATACGCTTCGTCTACTTCGACGAGTCGGACGTCGTGCGGCACCCCCTGGTTCAGGGGATCATCAAGGCCTACGAGGCCTACCGCAACGGTCATGGAACGAAGCCGGTCGCCGCCTCGGCGCGGCGTCGTCACCGGCCCCGCACCCGCAAGAGGGTGGGGTCGCACGCCGATCCCCAGGCGCGTGAGTGAGGAGCCCTCCGTGGCCCATCCACCCCAAGGATCCTCCACCCCTCGCTCACCGGAGCTCCACGGCTCCTGGCTCGCCTGGATCCGCACCCGCCTCGCCGCCGGCATGGACCGCCTGTTCGAGATCCGCTGGATTTGGAGCCTCCTCTTCCTTCTCGCCCTGACCCCGCTCATGACCGGCCCCGGGCTCGGTCCCGTCCTGCCCCTGCCGCAGATCGGAACGGTCGCGCCGGACGACGTGATCGCCCCGCGCACCCTCGAGTTCATCGACGAGGTCGCGACGCGGGACGTGCGCGAGGCGGCAAGCGCGTCCGTCCTCCCGGTGTACGAGGCCGACGGGCGTGCCCTGACCGACGCGACCCTGACGGTGCGCCGTCTCTTCGAGGACGGTCGGGGCCCGGCCGGCTCCGCCGGACCCCCTCGAGGTGGTGCCGCGCGTCGGGCCAGCGGCCGGCGCGCGATCCAGGAGAGCAGCGAGACGCAGGCGCCGCCCGAGGCCCTCGCCTATCTCGAGGAGGCCGGCTTCGACGAGGCGATCGAGGCCCGCATCGACCGGGTTCTCGCGGAGGTGTTCCGGCATCGCATCGTCGGCAGCCGGACGATCCTGCCGCGCGCGGGGCGGGTGACCCTGCGGGAGACCGGCAGCGGCCGTGAGACCAAGCTCGATCGGCTCGAGGATCTCCTGACCCTCGACGAGGCGCGCCGGGTGGCCGTCGGGGCCCTGCGCGCGGCCGGCGCCGGTCCCCGGGAGCGCGCCGCGCTCGGGCAGTTCGTCTCCGATCTCGTGACGCCGAATCTCATCTACAACGGGGCGCTCAGCGAGGCGCGGAGGCATGAGGCGTCCGCGCGGATCGAGCCGCTCCTCGTGCGCATCCCGAAGGGGAAGGTGCTGCTGCGGGCGGGGGAGGTGGCGGGCGAGGACTCGGAGCGCGCCCTCCGGGCGTTCAACGACGCCCGTGATCCGGGGGCGACCGGGAGGATCCTGCTGGCGAACGTTCTGTTCATGGGCCTGCTGCTTTTCTTCCTGTCGCGCTACGTCTTCTTCTACCAGAAGTCGTACAAGGATCAACGGCACCTCTTCGCGCTGATGGTGGTGGTCATCGTCCTCGGCCTCTACATCGACCAGGGGTTCGTCTGGCTCTACGAGCACGTCGTCGACACGCTCAAGGTCGAGGCGTACGGCAACCCGGCGTTTTCCCGCGCGATGATGCCGCTCGCCGCCGGCGCCATGGTCATCACGCTTCTGACCAACGCCCGCGTCGGGATGGCTTACGCCCTGTTCTACGTCCCGCTCTTCGGCATGATGATGGAATGGGATCTCACCCTTCTCCTCTTCTGCCTGATCAGCAACCTGGCGGCGATCTACGGGATCACCACCTACCACCAGCGCACCGCCCTCATCAAGGCCGGGATCGTCCTCGGGGGCGTCAACGCCGTCGTCGTGCTCGCGATCCTGAGCGTCGCCGGGCCCCCCGCGCGTCTCTCCCTCCTGCTGTTCCAGATGTTCTGCGGCTTCGCGGGGGGGATCCTGGTGGCCGTTCTGGTCTCCTTCCTGCTGCCGCTCCTGGAGTCGCTCTTCAACATCCTGACCGACATCCGGCTGCTCGAGCTGTCGAACCTCAACAACCCGCTGCTGCGGCGACTGGCTGTCGAGGCCCCCGGCTCCTACAATCACAGCGTGATCGTCGGGACCCTGGCCGAGGCGGCGGCCGAGGCGATCGGCGCGAATGCCCTGTTCTGCCGGGTGGCCGCCTACTACCATGACGTCGGCAAGATGCTGAAACCCGACTACTTCATCGAGAACCAGAGGAGCGGTGCCAACCGTCACGACTCCTTGAGTCCGCACATGAGCGCGCTCGTCATCGCCAGCCACGTGAAGGAGGGGTACGAGCTGGCCAAGAGCTACGGGCTGCCCCGGCAGGTGCTCGACATCATCCCGCAGCACCACGGCACGCGCAAGATCAATTACTTCTACCAGAAGGCCAAGCGCAGCGAGAAGCCGGAGGTCGAAGAAGTGCGGGACTCCGACTTCCGCTATCCGGGGCCGAAGCCGCAGACGCGCGAGGCCGCGATCTTCATGCTCTCCGACTCGATCGAGGCGGCCGCGCGCACGCTCGAGGATCCTTCTCCGGCCCGGTTCAAGGGACTGATCCGCAAGATCGTCTCCGACGTCGTTCTCGACGAGCAGTTCGACCAGTGCGACCTGACCTTCTGCGATCTGGAGAAGGTCAGCGCCGCCTTCCTGCGAACGCTCAGCAGCATCTACCACCACCGTATCGACTATCCGGGGTTCGACTTCGACAAGGTCCCGGAGCGTCCGTTCCGGGGAAGCAGCACGCACGAGGACCTGCCCCGGCACCTGAAGGGATGGGGACGATAGAGGTCGTCGCGGTCGTGCCTGCCGGCCGGCGCCTGGCGCCGGCCTGCCGTCGCCTCCTCGGGCGGCTGCGGCGAGCGACGGCGCGCCCGGACGCCGGAGTGACCCTCATCCTGACCTCCGACGCCGCCGTGCGGAGGCTCAACCGGGTCTTCCGCGGACGCGACAGGACGACCGACGTGCTGTCGTTCCCGGCCGAGGGCGATCTCGAGCCCGGGCGGCCGCACCTCGGAGACATCGCGATCTCCGTGACGCAGGCGTCGCGCCAGGCGCGGCGGGCGCGCTGGGGCGTCGCGCACGAGGTGGCGTTGCTGGTCACGCACGGTTACCTGCACCTGCTGGGCTACGATCACGACACCGATGACGGGAGAATGCGGCGCCTGGAGGAGGTCCTCCTGAAGCGCGCCGCGGGCGTCGCCCTGGCCGGACGGAGGCTTCCCTGGGGGATGCCGCCGGCCGGCGTCAAGGGCGGGCGGCCGCGGCGCGCTCGGCGCGCGGAGGGAGGGACGTGAATCCGATGGAGAGAAGCGATCCGGAGGTCGGAGCGGGGGCACCCTCGGGGGACGCCGCGCCGGAGGGGTTCCGCAGCGGCTTCGTCGCGCTCGCCGGGCGGGCGAACGTCGGCAAGTCGACCCTGATGAACCGCCTGCTGGGGACCAAGCTGTCGATCGTCTCAGACGTCCCGCAGACGACCCGCGTCCTCAAGGAGGTCGATCTGGTCGCCGTTCTGGTCGACGCCTCCGACGGGCTCGGTCCAGGAGACCGCTTCGTGTTCGACCTGGTGACGCAGGCGGGATCGAGGAATCTTCTCATCTTGAACAAGATCGATCTCATGCCCCGGGAACGGCTCCTGCCGCTCATCGACGACGCGGCGACGACCGGCCTGTTCGAGGAGATCGTTCCCCTCTCGGCTCTGAACGGGGAAAACTGCGATCGCCTGGAGAGGGTCATCGTCGCGCGCATGCCGCCGGGGCCGCCGCACTTTCCTCCCGAGACCCTCACCGATCTCCCCGAGCGCCTGGCGGTGGCGGAGATCATACGCGAGCAGGTCTTCCAGAAGACGCGCCAGGAGGTGCCGCACGCCACGGCCGTGATGATCGAGTCGGTCCGCAAGGATCCGGGCGGCCTGGCGCGCGTCGACGCCACCATCGTCGTCGATCGCCCTTCACAGAAGGGGATCCTGATCGGAGAGGGCGGGTCGATGATGAAGACGATCGGCACCGCCGCGCGCCACAACCTGGAGGCGTTCCTCGGATCCCGCGTTCACCTCTCGCTCTGGGTCAAGGTCAAGGAGGGGTGGCGCGACGACGCCGCGCTCCTGAGGCTCATCGGGCTGCTCCCGTAGGAGAATCGCCCCCCTTGGGATAGAATGACGCCCTTTCCGGGGCGGCGCCCCGCACCTCGGTCGATCTGCTGCGCCTCCTGGCTTTCTTCGGGCCGGCGGGGTCCCGTCTGGTCGCGGGGCGGAGAGCGGCCGCCGCTCCCCCGCCCGGGCCGCGATCGGAACGGAATGTGCCGCTGAAGGAGACCGAAGCCTTCGTGCTGCGGTCGCTTCCCATGGGGGAATCGGACCGCGTGGTGACCTTCCTGACCCGGGCGGCGGGAAAGGTACGCGGGGTCGCGAAAGGAGCGCGCCGCAGCCGGCGGCGCTTCGGCAGCAACCTGGAGCTCCTGAGCCAGGTCCGCCTGGGCTACTTCGAGCGCGAGGGAGCGGACCTAGCGCGGATCGAGTCGGCCGAGCTCCTGGAGTCGTTCTACCGGCTTCAGGAGGATCCCGAGCGTGGCGCGGTCCTGGCGGGCCTCGCGGAGATCGCCGACGCGTTCGCCCGCGAGCAGCAGGAGGACGACGCGTTCTTCCGCCTGCTGCACGCCGTGCTGCGGGCCGTGAAGGATGGCCTCGACCTGGACTGGGCCGGGCGCTATTTCGAGCTCTGGACGCTGCGCCTGCACGGTGTCCTGCCGTCCCTGCGGCGGTGCGCCCGCTGCGCGTCGGATCTCCTGGCCCGGGGCGGCCGCTACGACCGGCGCGAGGGGGTTCTGCTCTGCGGGCGCTGCGCGGGGGCGGGCCGCGGGGGCGAGCCGCCGCTGCCGTCGACCGCGTTGCGGGCCGCGGAGGAGATCCTGACGCGCCCGCCGGCGGCCCTCGTGGGGACGCCGCCGCCCTCGGGGCTCTCCCCGCTCGGGAGCCTGGCGGAGGTGATCTTCTTCGATCTGACCGAGCGGCGCTTCAGGAGTTACGAGGTGCTGAGGGCCCTGCGCGGCCGGGGCTGAACGGACCGCGGGGAGGTGCGATCGTGGCGCTCAGCTTCCAGCAGCTGATCCTGGCCCTGGAGGAGTTCTGGGCCCGGGAAGGGGCGCTGGTCCAGCAGCCGTACGACGTCGAGGTCGGGGCGGGAACGATGCACCCGGACACCTTCTTCCGCGTCCTGGGGCCCGAGCCGTGGCGGGTCGCCTACTGCGCGCCGTCGCGGCGACCCGTCGACGGGCGGTACGGCAAGAACCCGTTCCGACTGTACCGCCACTACCAGTTCCAGGTGATCCTGAAGCCATCGCCGGACGACGTGCAGGAGATTTACCTGCGCTCGCTCGCGGCCTTCGGGATCGATCCGCGCGAGCACGACATCCGGTTCGAGGAGGACAATTGGGAATCGCCGACCCTCGGGGCCGCCGGGGTCGGCTGGCAGGTGTCGATGGACGGCATGGAGATCAGCCAGTTCACCTACTTCCAGCAGGCGGGCGGGCTGGAGCTCAGCCCGATCTCCGCGGAGATCACCTACGGCACCGAGCGCATCGGCATGTTCCTGAGCGGCGTCGCGAGCGTCTACGACCTCGCCTGGGCACCGGGGGTCACGTACGGCGACGTGCGGCTCCAGGAGGAGGAGCAGTTCTCGCGGCACAGCTTCGAGGCGGCCGACGTCCCGCGCCAGCTCCGGCTGTTCCAGGAGTACGAGGAGGAAGGGCACCGGCTGCTCCGCGCCGGGCTGGTCCTGCCGGCGTATGACTGCGTCCTGCGCTGCTCGCACACCTTCAACGTCCTCGAGGCGCGCGGCGCCATCAGCGTCACCGAGAGGACCGGGTTCATCCAGCGCGTCCGCAGGATGGCGATCGGCTGCGCGAAAGAGTGCCTGAAGCAGCGCGAGGCGCTCGGTTTCCCCCTCCTGAAGAAGGACCGGACCCCGGCGGACGGGGGAGGCCGATGACGCGGTCCCGCGAGACAGGCCGCCGCTTCCTCCTGGAGATCGGCACCGAGGAGATCCCGGCGCGGATGATCGTCCCGGCGTTGAAGGATCTGGAGGTGGGGCTCTACGACCTCATCGTCGCCAAGGATCTGGCTCCGCCGGTGGCATTCACGCTCGAGGGGAACTTCAAGGTCTTCGGCACGCCGCGTCGTCTGGCGGTGCACGTACGGGACCTGCGCTCCACCCAGCCCGATCGCGAGGAGCTGGTGGTCGGCCCACCGGTCACGGCCGCGTACGACGCCGCCGGCCGCCCGACCAAGGCGGCCGAGGGGTTCGCCCGCGCCCAGGCGGTTGCGGTGAGCGGCCTGGAGCGCAGCCCCACGCCGCGCGGGGAGTGCGTCGCGGCGCGACGCGCGATGCGGGGCCGCCGGGCGCAGGAGGTCCTGGCCGAGTCGATTCCGCCGCTGGTGACCTCGCTCACCTTCCCCAAGACGATGCGCTGGGGGACGGGCGAGCAGCGGTTCGTCCGGCCGATCCACTGGGTCGTCGCCCTCATCGACGACGAGGTTGTGGAGATGACGATCGCCGGCGTCCGCTCGGGGCGGGAGACCTCGGGTCACCGCGTCGGCGGCCAGGCGCGCGTCCCTCTCCGCAACGCCGACGAGTACGTCGAGGTCCTCCAGAGGAACGGCGTGCTGGCCGACATCGAGGAGCGGACCAGGACGATCGAGTCCGATCTGCGGACGGCGGCGGAGCGGGCGGGAGGGCGGATCGCCGGCCCACCGGGCGCGGACGACGCGCGGGCCACGGGCGACCCCGAGCTCCTGGAGGAGGTGGTCTGCCTCGTGGAATGGCCGATGGTGATCGCCGGAGAGTTCGACCACGCCTTCCTCGATCTGCCCTCCGAGATCCTGGTCACAGCCATGCGGCACCACCAGAGGTACTTCTCCCTCACGGACGCCTCGGGGAGCCTCCTGAATCGCTTCCTGGCGGTGGCCAACTGCGCCGGCGATCCGACGGGGGCGATCCGCCGGGGAAACGAGTGGGTCCTGCGGGCTCGCCTCGCCGATGCGCGCTTCTTCTGGGAGGACGATCGGAAGACGCCGCTCGAGGCCCGTGGCGAGTCTCTCGAGCGAGTCTCGTTCCACGAGAAGCTCGGCTCGTACGCCGCGAAGACGAGACGCATGGTCCGACTGGCGGAGTCGATCCTGCCGGCCTTCGTGGAGAGCGGGGCGCGGCCCGATCGGGACGCGGTCGCGCGGGCGGTCGCGCTGTGCAAGAACGACCTGACGACCCAGATGGTCAAGGAGTTTCCCGAGCTGGAGGGGATCGTCGGCGGGCTGTACGCCCGGGCCGACCGGCTTCCGGAAGCGGTCGCGCGCGCCGTCTACGCGCACTACCTGCCGCGAGGAGCGGACGATCCGCTCCCCGCGACGACCGAGGCGATGGTCCTCTCGCTCGCCGACCGCTTCGACACGCAGGCCGGCATCTTCCTGCTCGGGATCGTTCCCACCGGATCGCGCGATCCGTATGCCCTGCGCCGGTCGGTGCTGGGCGCCTGCAGGATCCTGATCGAGGCGCGCATCCACCTCTCGCTCCGTCGTGTCGTCGACCAGGCCCTGGAGGGATACGGCGAGGCCGCGCTGGAGGGGTTCGTCCCCCGCGCGCAGGCGCACGCCGCGCTGCTCGAGTTCTACCGCGGCCGGCTGCAATATCTGGGCGAGCAGGCTTCGCTCCGCCACGACTCCGTCCGGGCGGCGCTGGCGGCGTCCTCCGACGACCCCTGCGACGCCCGCCTGCGCATGGGGGCGCTGGAGGAGATCCGGCGCGCGCCCGGATTCGAGGCCCTGGTCCTGGCCCACAAGCGAATCAAGAACATCCTGCCCGACGGGGGCCCCCGGGCCGACCTCGACCCGGCCAGGCTCAAGGAGAAAGGGGAGAGGGATCTGTACCGCGCGCTCGAATCGGCCCGTCGAGCCGCCGACGCGGCGCTGGCGCGGCGCGACTATCTGGCTGCCCTGCACGGGATCGCGGGACTGGGGCCGTCGCTCGACCGCTTCTTCGAGGAGGTCATGGTGATGGCGGAGGAGCCTGCACTGCGGGCGAACCGTCTCGCCCTTCTCCTGGAGATCGCGCGGCTGGTCCTGCGCGTGGGGGACTTCTCCGAGATCGTCGTGGAGGGGGAGGCCTCGCGCGCGGCCGTCCGCGGGAGGGAGCGGTGACGGGACGCGGCGCGGGGGCGAGCTGATGGCACGGAGGTACGTCTACTCCTTCGGAGGCGGGAGGGCCGAGGGGAGCGGCGCCATGCGCGATCTCCTCGGCGGGAAGGGTGCCGGACTGATGGAGATGACCCGGATCGGGCTTCCGGTGCCTCCGGGTTTCGTCATCACGACCGAGGCGTGCGCACTCTATCTGAGGCATGGCCGCAAGCGCCTAAGGCCTGTTGAGGCGGAGGTGAGCAGGCACCTGGCCCGCCTGGAGCGGATCGCGGGCCGGTCCTTCGGGGATCCCCTCGATCCACTCCTGGTCTCGGTCCGCTCGGGCGCCGCGCGCTCCATGCCCGGGATGATGGAGACCGTCCTGAACCTCGGACTGAACGACCGCTCGGTGCGCGGCCTGGCGGCGAGGAGCGGCAACCCGCGTTTCGCCTTCGACGCGTACCGCCGCTTCCTGCAGGCGTACGGGAGCGTGGTGGTGGGGCTCCCTCGCGAGGAGCTCGAGGTGATCGTCGGAGAGACGAAGCGAGGCGTGGGCGCGGCCCAGGACACCGAGGTTCCGGCCGACGCCCTCGAGGACCTCTGCCGCCGCCTGCTGCGGTTCATCCGCGAGAAGACCGGCCGCCCCTTCCCGCAGGATCCGCAAGAGCAGCTCTGGGGCGCGATCGAGGCGGTCTTCCGCTCGTGGATGGCCGAGAAGGCGGTCACGTACCGGCGGGTCGAGCGGATCTCCGGGCTGCCCGGGACCGCCGTGAACGTGGTGCAGATGGTGTTCGGGAACCTTGGGGAGACCTCCGGGACCGGCGTCTGCTTCACCCGGGATCCCAACACCGGCGCTCGGCAGCTCTACGGAGACGTCCTGATGAACGCCCAGGGGGAAGACGTCGTCTCCGGCGTCCGCACGCCGTTCCGCCTGGAGGAGCTGAAGACGCGAATGCCGGCGGTCTACCGGCGGCTCGAGCGCGTGCGCTCGATCATGGAGCGCCGCTTCCGCGAGATGCAGGACCTCGAGTTCACGATCGAGGAGGGCACCCTCTACATGCTGCAATGTCGGACCGGGAAGCGCTCGCCGCGAGCCGCCTTCAAAATCGCCGCCGACTTCGCGCGGGAGGGGCTCATCACGCGGGAGGAGGCGGTGGCGCGGATCGCTCCGGCGGACGTCGAGCGCCTGTTCTATCCGGTGCTCGACCCGGCGGTACCGAAGAGCGAGCTGGACGCCCGGCTGCTGGCCACCGGCATCGACGCGGTGCCGGGGGCCGCGGTGGGCGAGGCGGTCTTCACGGCGCGGGCGGCAGAGGCCCAGGCTCAGGACGGGCGCCGCGTGATCCTGGTGCGGCGCGAGACCTCCCCCGAGGACGTCGCCGGGATGCACGCGTCGCAGGGGATCCTGACCGGCACGGGAGGGAAGACCTCGCATGCGGCGGTGGTGGCGCGCGGCTGGGGGAAGACCTGCGTCGTCGGCTGCGAGACGCTGTCGATCGACGTCGAGGCGGGAACCATGCGGATCGGGGATCGGACGGTCCGGGAAGGGGAGGTGATGACGCTCGACGGATCGACCGGGGCGGTCTACGCCGGAGCGATCGCCTTGGTGCGCCCGGACCTCCCCGCCGACTACCGCCGGATCCTCGCGTGGGCCGACGGTCTCCGGCGGCTCAGGGTGCGCGCGAATGTCGACACGCCGTACGACGCGCGCAAGGCGATCGAGATGGGGGCGGAGGGGATCGGTCTGTGCCGCACCGAGCACATGTTCTTCGACAGCGAGGAGCGGCGCCTGGCGATCCGGGAGATGATCCTGGCCGCCGACCGGCCGGCCCGCGAGAAGGCGCTCGCCCGCCTGCTGCCGATCCAGCGCCAGGACTTCCAGGGGATCTTCGAGGCGATGGACGGCCGGCCGGTGACCATCCGGCTCATCGATCCCCCCCTGCACGAGTTCCTGCCGCACGACGAGGCGGACCAGCGGACCCTGGCGGCCCGCCTGCGGCTCCCCGTCGAGACGGTCGTGCAGCGCATGGCGCAGCTCGCGGAGGCCAACCCGATGCTGGGCCATCGCGGCTGCCGCCTCTGCCTCACCTATCCCGAGATCCTGGAGATGCAGGTCCGCGCCATCATGGAGGCGGCCGTGGCGGTGCAGCGGCGCGGCGTCAAGGTCCTGCCCGAGATCATGCACCCGCTGGTGATGGACCCACGGGAGATCGCCCTGCTCACGGCACGCACGCGTGAGGTGGCGGAGCGTGCCCTGAAGGAGAACGGCGCCCGCATCCGCTACTCCGTGGGCACGATGATCGAGGTGCCGCGCGCCGCCCTCCTCGCCGGGGCGATCGCCCGGGAGGTGGAGTTCTTCTCCTTCGGCACCAACGACCTGACGCAGATGACGATGGCCCTGTCGCGCGACGACGCGGGTCACTTCCTGCCCGAGTACGTGGACGAGAGGCGCCTGGGAATCCTCAAGGACGATCCCTTCCACACGCTCGACCGCGAGGGAGTAGGCCAGCTGGTGCTCTGGGCGATGGAGCGTGGTCGGGCGGCCCGGCCCGGGCTCAAGATCGGCATCTGCGGCGAGCACGGAGGCGAGGCCCGCTCCGTGGCCTTCTGCCATGAGGCGGGGATGGACTACGTCAGCTGCTCTCCCTACAGGATCCCGATCGCGCGCCTGGCGGCGGCCCAGGCGGCGCTCTCGGATCGGCCGGAGGCCCGGCGCGGCGGCCGGCGGCGCCGATCCGGGCGCGCGGGATCGGCCGACGGCCGCGACCGGGGCGCCCCGCGGGGACGGAGCCATGCGTATCACCATCCTGTCGCGCAGACGTAGCCTCTACTCCACCCGCCGGCTGGTGCAGACGGCCACCCACTCCGGGCACGAGACCCTCGTCCTCGATCCGCTGCAGTGCGACCTCGTCCTGGGCAAGAAGGCTCCGGAGATCTTCTACCGGGGCCTCGACGGCAGGCTGCCGGACATCGACGTCGTCCTGCCGCGCATCGGGGCCTCGATCACCGAGGCCGGCCTGGCGGTGGTCAACCAGTTCGACATGCAGGGCGTGCCGCTCATCAACAACTCGCAGCCGATCGCCCGCTCGCGCGACAAGCTGCGCGCGCTGCAGCACCTGGCGCGCGCGGGCATCGACATCCCGAAGACGGTCATGGCACGGCATCCCTCCCAGGTGCGCGCGGCGCTCGAGATCGTCGGCGGCCCGCCGGCGATCCTGAAGTTGGTGCGCGGGACCCAGGGCATCGGCGTCATCCTGGCGGAGACCGAGCAGATGATGCAGCAGGTCCTCGAGACCTTCTGGAGCCTCGGCATGAAGATCCTGATCCAGGAGTTCATCGAGGAGTCCGAGGGGCGCGACGTCCGCGCCCTGGTGGTCGGTCCGCGCGTGGTCGCGGCGATGCGCCGCCAGGCGCGCGTCGGCGAATTCCGATCGAACGTGCACCGCGGGGGGACCGGCGTGGCGGTCGATCTGCCGGAGGCGTACAAGGCCACGGCTTTGCGCGCCACGCGCGTCATGGGGCTGCAGGTCGCCGGCGTCGACATGCTGGAGTCGCGGGAGGGTCCGAAGGTGGTCGAGGTCAACTCCTCCCCGGGGTTCGAGGGGCTGGAGCGCTGCACCGGGACCGACGTCGCCTCCGCCATCATCGACTACGCCGTCTCCTTCGCGCGGCGCCGTCCGCGGCGCACGATCACGGCGGGCTAGGGGCCATGGCGCGGCGGCTGACGATCGGCGGGCGGCGGGTCCGGCGCGGGAGCGCCGGGCAGATCTTCCTCAAGGTCAGCGAATACTATACGGCGACGCCCGTCAACGTTCCGGTCACGGTGATCCGGGGGGAGCGGGCGGGCCCGACCCTCTTCCTGACGGCGGCGATCCACGGCGACGAGCACGTTGATCTGCGTGCCGGTGGTGAACCGCGTGGGCTTCCTGACCCACACGCGCTACCTGCCGGGGCGGCGCGACTTGAACCGGTATTTCCCGGGCGATCCGGGAGGGAACGCCGCCGCGCGGATGGCCCACACGCTGTTCAGCGAGATCGTGGCGCGTGCGCGGCACGGGGTCGACCTGCACACCGCCAGCGTCGGGCGGACCAACCTGCCCCACGTCCGTGCCGACATGTCGAACCCGGGCGTGCGGCGGATGGCGCGAGCCTTCGGGACCGAGATCATCATCGATTCGCCCGGCGTCCCGGGGAGCCTGCGCGCCGCGGCCACCGCCGCCTCCGTCCCCACGATCATCTTCGAGGCGGGCGAGACCTTCCGGTTCCAGAAGAACATGGTGACGCGCGGGATCACGGGGGTCCGCAACGTCCTGGCGGCCCTCCGGATGATCGAGGAGAGCCCGAAGGAGGCGCGCTTCCAGGTCGTCGTTCGGCGCTCGGAATGGGTGCGCTCGATGCGCGGCGGGATCGCGGATATCCTGGTGCGACCCGGGGAAATCGTCTACGCCGG